>JAEEGH010022256.1_pt1 | contig 13022 bp, 16 predicted proteins | sample 9134181 | NCBI WGS metagenome assembly JAEEGH01 (sample SAMN16246544, study PRJNA631951) | gut metagenome | biome: gut microbiome; feature: rumen; material: DP-attached | host: Bos | place: Iran: Karaj | collected 2018-10 | reverse complement strand
GACCAGATGTGTTCCTGATTTGCGAGACGTGGAAGGGCCCCGCATCGCTCGACAAGCATTCCGCCACGCCGGAATTTAGAAAATACTCACCCATGATGCGCCAATGCGGTCAGATGAAAGTGGAGAAATTTGAATTCTAAAACACAATTCATCGGTCCGCACGGTGTGTTAGCCACAGAGTATCACCCCGAAGCCTTCTAAGTGCCCCACACGCTGCTCACCAAACCTATTGTCATCGGCCGCAATGCTTGGGGGGGGCTGACGTCACCTTATTGGCGGGTGTCACCATCGGCGAGGACGCCATCGATTCGGCCTGCAGCGTCGTCACCAAGGATGAATGGCCAGAATGATTCTTGCCGCCAGCGGCGGATATGATAATGACAACAATCATCTATTAAAATGAAAGAGGTTTTGGGAAAAACAATTAAGATGTTCCTGCTTTGGGGTCTTTTATATTGCGCAACAACAGTTATCGGCAATATCGTGGGAGGCATCACAGGGAGCGATGAAATCATGAGATGGACGATGCTGGCAGGATTCATCCTGTTGACCGTCGTTTATCTTGGCAGGCACTATGTTGAGCTTTCGTTTGGCTGCATCGGGAAGCGTAGAGCCTGGCCAGCGGTCTGTATGGCTGTCTTGATTGCTGCTGCTTATGTGATGGTCTTAGTATCCGTTTTTGTTTTAATTGATATAGAACAGCTTTCCCAAAAAGAATTTGAATCCATGAACGAGACAGCTAAGCATCTCTTCCCAGGTATGGCTGGCTTGCTCAGTGGATGCATCTTTTGTCCAGTATTGGAAGAAATTGGTTTTCGGGGCATTCTTCTAGACGGCCTGCTTAAATCGCGATGCCGTCCGTGGCTTGCCATCCTAGTCACCGCTCTTATTTTTGCATTGCTACACGGAATTGGTGTGCATTTTGTTGTATCGTTAGTGTTCGGAATCATCCTAGGGTGGCTCTACTGGCGCACGGGTAGCATCATACTGTGCATGATTATACACGTCACCAACAACTCCCTTTCTTTTATTGATTTCAGTGGTCAAACCAATGTGTTTTGCCTGATTATTCTTGTTGGCAGCCTAATGCTGCTTTCGATTGGTCTATGGTGGTTCGCGAAGATATGTACTAATTTGGTTAGAGGTTAGGGGTTAGAGGTTAAAGTAATCCGAGTGCGGCAGCAATTTCTCAATTCTCAATTAAATAGAAACAAGGATTAATACATTAACACATTATATAAACACATTCACACATTCATTCACATATTCTGCCATGTCATTCAACACATATGGAAATAGTAAGAATCCCAGCTTGCTGCTTATACCGGGGCTGGGAGTGTCCTACGAGATATTCATACCGATGATTGAGCTGACGAAAGACAAATACTACATTGTTGCAGTCGGAATTGACGGTTTTTTGTTGGGCAAGGAGTCGCAGTTTACATCCGTTGACGATCAGGCCGTGCAGCTTATCGGGTATATTCAAGAAAACTTGAATGGTCATCTGGATGTTGCCTACGGTCTATCACTGGGTGGGAAAATACTTTCCCGAATAATGGAGAGGAACGAGGTGCTGATTGACCACGCCATAATGGATGCTGCACCATTGCTGCCTTTGCCCAGATGGAGCGTCAATTCCTTGCGGTACTATCAGAGTTTAAATGTTTGGACATGTTATCACTGGACAGGATTCTGGAAGTGGGTGTTCCACTCACACTATTTTGATGTGCTTTTGGACGAATGCAAAAAGGTGTGGCCTTCGGGCAAAGGGAAGGCTGTGCGGGACGGCTACAAGGATGTTTACACCAACAAGTTGGAGTCTATCCACGGCGCCGACATCCACTATTGGTATGGCACCAAAGAGGCTTTTGTCGCCAAACCCCAAGCAAAGCATTTGCTTAAACTGTATCCAGACACTCATGTCGAGGTCTTCCCAAAAATGAATCACGGACAATTGTTGATAGATCATCCTGAAGAGATTGCGACCCGAATTTCCCAAATGGTGGCAATAGGGGCATAAGTGCAATAATTTGAAGAATCCCTCGTTATCATTAATATAAGTACATCTATTTTGGAAATCAAAGCTGATTAATTCAGAAAAGACAGATTCTACTCTCAACTTGAAATAATGACTAATCCTTTTCGCCGCAGTGGCATTGATGATAACCGCTTGCAGCAACAACCAAGAAACTAAACACACTGACAATATGAAGCAACAACTCGTTTTGACTCAAGAGTGGGACAAGGTGTTCCCATTGAGCGAAAAGGTGAACCACCGCAAGGTGACGTTCGAGACACAGTATGGACTGACGCTGGCGGAGTTTTTCAGCAAGAACCTTTATTCTGAGGAATGAAAACTGAGATAACACCCCAAGACAGCATCCGGGCTGAAGCATTCCGTCTGTGGATATCATCCCCAATGCCGATGGTCACGTTGGTAAAGACACTTGATGTGGGCCACATTGTCCGAACCAGCAAGCGAATGGGCATCAAGTTCAATACGTTAATGTGCTGGAGCATTGGCACAGCCGCCAGAGGTATCAAGGAGTTTTATATTCTACCGGAGCATGGTAAACTGTTCCAATACGACAAACTAGCCATCAATGTCATCGTGAATAATAGCAAAGGGGGTATCAACTCTTGCGACATTCCCTATTCGGATGACCTACAGCGGTTCGCCAATGATTATCAGGAACTGACTGCAGCGAGTGCCAATGAGTGCAAGAGCTCATTCCAGGAGGAATGCATGGTTATCGGCACATCTGCCATAATACAGACTGAACTCGATTGTATCGTCAACCAATATACGGACCAGTTCAGTAATCCTATGGTGATGTGGGGAAAGTATCGCAAAGGGATGTTAAGAACAACTCTTCCTGTGTCTTTCCAGTTCCATCATGCTCAGATGGATGGTGGGCATGCAGCCAAATTTCTTGATGAACTACAAAAGACAATAAAGGCGCTATGACTATTACTAACTGGTCGCCCTCGTCAGAAAGAATCTATAACATGATATAAAAAATACTAACTCATTATTTATGAAACATATTACACTATTATTAGCATTAACTATCTTGTTTTTGTGTTCCTGCGGCTCCAACGCATCTAAAAACATGATAACAAAAGAAATGGCATACGAAGGAGTCAGCAACTATTGCCACAGCGCGTACGACTGGAGCATAGCCGAAGACAACCCAGACATCATGACTCTCGAGATGGGCGAGGAGACCGACTCTGCCTATCAAGTGGTGTTCCGCAGCTATACCGGTGCACTGGTCTATTTCAACGTCGATAAAGCCAGCGGCTCTACAAAAATGGTGGAGTACGTCCCCACTCTTGATATTCAAAACGACGCAGGGACGATTAATCTATTCGACTACTTGGAGAAATGAGACAAGATGTAACATTGCACAAGAAATCGTTCCACTAACTGACTACCGACGAGCTTTACGAACTGTTGAGATTACGTAGCGAGGTCTTTGTGGTCGAGCAGAACTGCGTTTATCAAGACCTTGACGGCGACGACCAGCAGTCCATCCACTTGTGGCTGACTGTCGAATACAAGGTTGTCGCCCTGGCGCGTGTATGCCCTGCAGGAACCCACATGGATCAGGTTTCCATCGGCCGAGTTATCACAACTGAGCGTGGCAAGGGCTATGGCAAACAAATCATGCTTCATGCCATCGATGCAGCCGTGGAGCATTTCGGTGCAACACTCATCGATATTGAGGCACAGGAATATGCAAAAGGGTTCTATGAAAGCGTGGGATTCAAGCAGTCGTCCGACACCTTCATGCTCGACGGCATTCCCCACATCAAAATGACATGGACAAAATCGGCAAACAGATAATTACTATGGATTATAGAGAAGAAGCGATAGAGTGCGTTAAAGGCAATGTCCTCAAGATGCATAAGCAAATATATGCCAAGTATAATGGGGATTTTGACAGAATCTATACCGAAGCATACAATAACGCCTCCTATATGGGTAAGGTAATCGAACCTGGGAAGGAATATGAATTGAGTTATTTGGAGTGTTCGTGCCCAAAGGTAAAAAGTGGGCTGAGAAGCAATCCAGAGCAATGCGAATGTTCGCGACAGAGCATTTTATTTATTCTCTCGCAGCTAGAACCTGACAGTCATTTTGAAGTCCGGATTGAGAATACAATTCTTCGAGGGGATGACCGTTGCACCTTCAGGATAACGAAAAGAAACGAAGATTGATTGCTTGATTGTTTTAATTCGTTGTCCGTTGATAAGTATATCCGACTCGCATCATATCAACGTATTTATTATGTGCTACAGCGCTACAGTTCAAAAACTGCCCCTTCCGAATGGCGGTTGAAAAATAATTTCGCTAATCCAAATAAAATGTGTACCTTTGCAAATTGAAAACAACATAATAAACTTGCCTTATGAGCACGCAAGAGATGACACAGATTATAGCCGACTACTTCAAGACGCAACCTGTACTGAAAGCTTGGCTTTTTGCGGAATGCTGATGGACTTGCAGGAACTGCTTGGTCGCAATGTTGACCTGATAGAGGAAGGTTCACTACGCCCATACGCCGCAGAAACTGCCACCCGTGATAAAAAACTGATATATGAGAGAGTAAGTTACTAAAACAAACTAAAAAAGAACGCAACGAAGAAGCGAACGTTTTCGATAAGCCGAGTGTAGATGGCAAATCACGCAGTGTTTGCACTATGCCGAGGTGAGAAAATGACTGTTGTGAAGAAGCGAACTTTTATATATAACGATAAATAAAGTTATGTCAGAGAAAGAACTTAATGCATACCGATTGACATCGATGGAAGAACCTACCGACGAGATGCTTTCCGCCATTATGCGTGAGGCTGCCGAAGAGGCCACCTTACGCTGGAAGGCCGCCGAGCAGCGTTTCTTTCAAGAAATCAATGATATGGTAGCACGCCAAAGAATCGCCGATGCTGTATGACTGTACACAAACATAGGCCCGTCTTGATTGTTATTGCCGGCCCTAATGGTTCAGGCAAGACCTCCATCACTTCGAAGATATTGAAGCACGAATGGTTGGAGGATTCGGTATATATCAACCCCGACCAAGTGGCTCAGGACATGTTTGGCGATTGGAATTCGAGTGAAGCTGTGCGTAAAGCCGCTTTGTATTGTGCCGACTGGCGGGAACGTTGCCTAAAGGAGGGAAAAAGCCTGATTTTCGAGAGCGTATTCTCTGCTATCGACAAGGTCGATTTTGTACGTCGTGCCGTGCAGGCGGGATTCTTTGTTCGGCTGTTCTTCGTGTGTACCGCATCGCCAGCAATCAATGCATCCCGCATCGCCCGACGTGTGATGGAAGGAGGCCACGATGTGCCAATTACCAAGGTTATCTCGCGTTATCAGAAGTCTATTGCAAACTGCGCAATAGTGTCAAGATTCGTTGACCGGACGTATGTTTTCGACAACTCCATTGATGGAAGCGAAGCCCAATTGCTTTTCCGAATGACTGCTGGTGAGATAAAAAAGCAATACACCGACAACATACCCTTTTGGGCAGCACTAATATACGGAAATAAATAAAATGTGCGTTTGCACCACGAAACAAAACTGAAAGTATGGCATAAAACAGAAGAATTAGAATAGACATAAAGACATATTGAAGACTTTGCCTCTGGCTGATTTTGCTGCCGGAGGCATTTTTATAACGATATATGGATAATTACTTTTTTGAAAACTTTAACAACTTTTTGCAAAAAAAGTTTGGTCAACTCAATTTTTGTATATACCTTTGCACTTGAAAGTAAAAAACTAATAAATAAATGATTATTATGGATAAACTTATTGAAAAACTGAATAATCCTTTTGATGGATTAACAAAAGATGAATTTCAAAAAACATGTTCTGACATCGCGAAAGACCTGTTTTGCAACTATTGTATCAACTGCAATGGAAGAGAATATTATTTCGCAGAAATGGAATTCTATTATTGGGAAAAGGAAAAATGGAATGAAAAATGGAATAGAGTAACATACCCAAGAGATGGATACGAGGCATGTGATTTGTTTTTTCATCTAAGCGGATTTGATATCTGTTTTAAGAGTTCTTATGAGAAAGCAAAATTTGGTGGTATTCTTGTTAGAAGTATTATGAACGAAGAAAATGAAGTCTTTGCTGGACCTTTGAATTGTAAAGATATAATACTGAATTCATGTGGACGAAGGGAAATGCCCGTGTTAAAAGCTATTGAGAGAAAAAAGAGAAAAAGAGAATGGATACCTGATGTTAAATCAACGTATAGGCTGTTGGGCAAAGAAGATATGAATAATAACATCGACGGGAATCTTAATCTTTGTTTTTATGATTCAATTATTATTTCTAAGGGCTATTGGAACCCCAAAAAGAAAAGTTTTAATAAGGATAAAGGTTGTGTAATTGAAAGAAAAGGAACATATAACGTTGAAAGATTTTCAAAATGATTACCGACTCTATCACCAACACCGTCTATTTCTCAAGTCTGCTGCCGGAGAAATGCCCAGTTCTAAATGCTCATATCGTTGATGCGTTGCGGAAACGGGATATTCCATTCACCTATCTGAAAGGAACAAAAGACATCTGGTGTCGCGATTATATGCCCATCCAAATCGAGAAGGATAGGTTCGTATTTTATAGATATACTCCCGATTATCTGCAGGACAAGACGGGCCTCACCCTCCAAACCAATCCGGAACTCGTCTTCCAAGAGGAATCAAACGAGTTGCTTCGCCTTCTTCCTATGAGCATGGAGGAAGAAATCCGCTTCGATGGGTTGCGCCCTATCTCAATAAGTCATCCATTATTCCACCGAATTGAATTGGAATTGGTGATGGATGGAGGCAATGTGGTGAAATGCGGCGACAAGGTTGTGATGACGGACAAGGTGTTTTTAAAGAACAAAGACAAAACGCCACAAGAGGTGCAACGTCAGATAGAAGAAGCGTTCCAATGTGAGGTCGTTTTTCTCCCATGGGATAGGAACGAGGAATACGGTCACTGTGACGGTATCATTCATTGTCTTGGCGACAACCGAGTGTTGATGACTAACTATGCCGACTTCAACAAGGGCATTGCAGATAAATACCTTAGAATCTTGGAGAAATATTTTGATGTCACTATTTTGAAATATAATGTGAAACGGAAGCATATGCGCAGTTGGTCGTACATCAACTTCTTGCAAATAGGCACTCTCGTGCTTGTTCCGCAACTAGGAATACCCGAAGATGAGCAGTCGTTGGAGCAAATCAGCATTGCCCTTCCCGATTGCGAAATAGTAGGCATACCAGCATTGGAAGCCGTAAGACGAGGTGGAGCATTGAACTGCTTATCGTGGAATATTAAAGTATAAAATCATGGCCTGCCCATTGAAATATATGAAAGATAAAGCCTGTTTTGAAGAAGGTAAAGATAACTATCCTCAATACAATGCTGAATGAGGATAGTCCAGCGGGTGGTGGTTTTCCGTTGAATATGGCCACTTCAGCCATTCTGAGGGTGCTCCTAATCCGATGGGGGCACCCTCTTCTTTGATTGTAGGCATCGGGCACAATAATCATTGCGATGTTGCGTTATCGAAGTATGAATATAAAAGAGTTATTTCAAGAAGCCCAGCGGGCCGAAACCCCGACCCAGGCAATAGGCATATACGAGAAGATAATACAGCAGGACCCACAGAACTCGGAGGCATACAATAACATAGGCGAGCTCTACGGCAACATGGGACAACCGGGGCGAGCATTGTCCTATTTTGTCAAAGCCACTGAGCTGAATCCAATGAAGGGGGTGTATTATAGCAATCTGGCACTGGTGCTGCATTGTCAAGGACATGTGGAAGAGGCAATATCCAACTATTCCAAATCCATCGCTTTGCAGCCAAGCTGGTCGGCCTATAACAACCGCGCCACGCTTTACAACTACCGCAAAGAATACGACAATGCCATTGCAGACTGCACCGCCGCCCTCAAGCTGAATGGGCAGAACGACGAGGTTTGCACCAAAGCCCACCTCTATGCCACACGTGCAGATGCCTATATGGGCAAAGGCGACTACAAAAAAGCGCTGCAGGACCTCAATACCGGTATGGCGCTCAACCCCTCGGACGACATCATAAGCTTCTACGACAAGGGCATTCTGCGCTGCAATTTGAAGCTGGGCATTAGCCCCTGCGAAGGCAAGGGTTGTAAATAACAAATGCTCAATTATATAGTATGATTGTTTTTTCCAAAAATCTTTCTCATTGTCGCGTCCTTTCGGGACGCTGATGGATAGATTCTTCTGTCACCGCACAGCGCTACGCTTGTACGGTGTTATTGATATTCAGCCTCTTCGAGGCTGTCAGAAATCAGTCTTAATTAATACTAAAGCCATTTAATAAACAATCGGCCAAGTCATCCATTGGTTGGAATTGGCAGGGCTCTCTCACCACCGCCACGACAACCTTTATGCCGTGCGTTGGGCCAATCGCCACGCCGCCAGACATTTCTACAAAGACTTAGTCAATCTCTTTTCTTCTGAAACAAAAACACCTAATACTTTCACCGTGACTTAGATGTGCCTTCCTTTCTACATCAATACTTTATCATTATTCCAACCGTAGTATAACGCTTCATAAGCGTCGAAATACCGTTGAAATATCGTCGAAATATCGTTGAACTAGAGTTGATATAAGGATGGATTATCCGAGGTGGTAGGAAAGTGCATTGGGAAAGTTTGATAGCGAAAAGCAACTTTTTTTGTATATGTCGCGTAAAAGTCGTATTTTTGTAGGCTGAATTATAAGATAAATTAATTAATAATTATAAAATAACAATATGATTAGCAACAATTTCGCCCCGAGACACAACGGTGTCTCCAATCCTGCTGACGAACAGAAGATGCTGAATGAAATCGGTGTCGGTTCGATGGAAGAACTTATCGACAAGGCTGTGCCTGCCGCTATCCGCCTGAAAGAACCGATGCCCATAGCCGACGGCATCAACGAATACGAGTTTCTGAACCGCTGCCGTTCCTTGGCCCAGAAGAACAAGGTTTACAAGACCTATATTGGTATGGGATACTACGGCACTATCACTCCTTCCGTGATTCAGCGCAACGTGTTTGAGAATGCAGGCTGGTATACCGCCTACACTCCCTATCAGACCGAGATTAGCCAGGGCCGTCTGGAGGCACTGATGACCTATCAGACCATGGTGGCAGACATGACCCACATGCCGATGGCCAACGCCAGCCTTCTGGACGAAGCAACAGCCGGTGGCGAGTGCATGCTGATGTTCTTTGCCAGCCGCAGCCGTCAGGCTCAGAAGGACGGAGTGAATAAGATTTTTGTTGACAACGGTGTGCTGCCTCAGACGCTCGACGTGATGCGCACCAACGCCGCTCCCCGCAATATCGAGATTGTGACGGGTGAGGTGAAGGACTTCAACTTCGACGCTTCCCAGTATTTTGGTGTCATCGTGCAGAACCCCAACCAGTTTGGTGAGGTGCGCGACTACACTGAGTTTATCGCCAAGTGCCACGAGAATGGCATCTTTGTGGGTATGGCTACCGACTTGATGGCCCTGGCCATGGTGAAGACTCCCGGCGAGATGGGTGCCGACTGCGCTTTCGGTAGCAACCAGCGCTTTGGTCTGCCTATGGGCTTCGGCGGTCCCCACGCTGGTTTCTTTGCCATCACCGAGACCTTCAAGCGTGCATTCCCTGGCCGCATTATTGGTTGGAGTGTGGACGTGAAGGGTAATCCCGCCCTGCGTATGGCTCTGGGTATGCGCGAACAGCATATCAAACGCGACAAGGCTACATCGAATATCTGCACTGCTTCGGCCCTGCAAGCCATCATGAGCGGTTTCTATGCCGCATGGCATGGCCCCGAAGGCATCCGCAATATTGCCGGCAATATCCACAGCATTGCCACCGTTCTGGCCAAGGAGTTGGAGAAATACGGCTACAAACAACACAACCGCGCTTTCTTCGACACTCTGGCACTGCAGTGCCCTGTGCCTACCGAGAAGGTTAAAGTGGTTGCCCTGGAGCACCATATCAATTTCCGCTATATCTGCCCCGAGTGCATCGGCATAAGCATTGACGAGACCACCAGCCGCGACGATGTGAACGAGATTATCACAGTTTTGGCCACCGCCGCAGGCAAGACTCCCGAACTGCTGCAGTGCTCCGGCAGTTGCTGCACCAGCATCGTTTCCCTGCCTGAGGACCTGATGCGCACCACCCAATATCTGACCCACAGCGTATTCAACAAGTATCACAGCGAGACCGAGATGATGCGCTACATGAAGAAACTGGAGGTGAAGGACCTGAGCCTGAACCGTGCCATGATTCCGCTGGGCAGCTGCACCATGAAGCTGAATGCCGCCGCCGAGATGCTGCCGCTGAGCTGGAGCAAGTTCGGAGCCATCCATCCCTTTGCACCTTCGGACCAAACAGAGGGTTGGAACGAGCTGATTAACGAAATGGAAGATTTGTTGGCCATTGTTACAGGTTTTGCCGGAGTGTCGCTGCAGCCCAACTCGGGTGCTGCTGGCGAGTACAGCGGTCTGACCGTGATACGCAACTACCATATCGACCAGGGACAGGCTCAACGCAACGTGTGCCTTATTCCCGCCAGTGCCCACGGCACCAACCCCGCCAGTGCTGCCAAGGCCGGTATGACTGTTGTGGTGGTGAAATGCAACGACCGTGGCGATGTGGACATCGACGACCTCAAGGCAAAGGTGGAGCAGTACAAGGACAACCTGGCCTGCATCATGATTACTTATCCTTCCACTCACGGTGCTTTCGAAGAGGGTATTCTGGAGATTATTGATATCATCCACGGTGCCGGTGGATTGGTCTATATGGACGGAGCCAACATGAACGCACAGATTGGCCTCACCAGCCCCGGACACATGGGAGCCGACGTGTGCCATCTGAACCTGCACAAGTCGTTTGCAGGTCCTCACGGTGGCGGCGGTGCCGGTGTGGGTCCCATTGCCGTGAGTGCCAAACTGCTTGACTTCCTGCCCAAACATAGCCAGCTGGAAGTGGGCGGCAAGAAGGGCAACGCTATGGCCGGTGCTCCTTACGGCAATGCTCTGCTGTTCCCCATCAGCTATGGCTATCTGCTGATGCTGGGCGGCAAGGGCTTGACCGAGGCCACCAAGCACGCCATCCTCAATGCCAACTACCTGCGTGCCCGCCTGCAGAAGTACTACAAGATTCTCTACACCAACAAGAACGGTATGTGTGGCCACGAGATGATTGTCGACTTCAGCGAGTTCAGCCTGAAGGTGAGCGTTGGCGACATCGCCCGCCGTTTGGACGACTACGGTTTCCATGCTCCCACTGTGGCATTCCCCGTGCACAACACCCTCATGGTGGAACCCACCGAGAGCGAACCTCTCAGCGAACTCGACCGCTTCTGCGACGCACTTATCGCTATCCGTCAGGAGATTGACGACGTGATGACCGGCAAGTACGACGAGAAGAACAACCCCATCGCCAACGCGCCGCACACCATGCAGGTGGTCTGCGCCGACGAGTGGAACTATCCCTACAGCCGCCAGAAAGCAGCCTTCCCGCTGCCTCACGGCGACAAATATTGGCCGACAATCAGCAAGATTGACGACGCCTACGGCGACCGCAATCTCCAGCCCGTCTGGCCCGCTGAATAATAGAATGTACATTTAATGCACAAAAGGGTATCCGTTTGGGTACCCTTTTTTGATTTCATTCAAAAAAGATAAAAAAAACACATCCCATGTTGTGATTTGATTTTTCATTGCGTCTAATGGAGCGTAATAATACAAAGTTACTATATGGAAGTCGACGAAAGGACATTCAAGGAACTCATACATCGCCACCGCGATATGATTTGGAGCATCTGTAAGAGCTATCGACTAAGCGCGGCATGGACCACAGAAGATGCTTTCCATGAGGTTCTATGTGACATATGGCGTGGATTGGGGAGTTTCGACAAACGCAGTTCGGAACGCACATGGATTTACCGAGTCGCCACCAACACCATGATAACCCTAACAAGGAAAATAGGGAACCAACCTACCATGGAGGCAACCGATTATCCAGAGCCATCTTATAGAGATGATGACTACTATGACCTGGTTGAGATGATCGAGGCAACGACAGAACCCGACAGGACAATTATAAAAGCCCACGCACAGGGATTCAGCTACGCTGAGATAGCCAAAATCACAGGCCTCACCGTAGGGGCAGTAAGCATGAGACTGACTCGAGCCTTACGCAAACTAAGAAAACAATATATAACCAAATGAACGTGTTAACGTGTGAGTCGAAGGCCGCGAACTCCTCTGAATAAAGATAATAAAGTGAGCAATGTGTTAACGTGTTAGTCGATTAACGAATTAACGAATTTAAGAATTAACGAATTCATTTAATGCCATGAGAGATTTCAAACAACAATTCCAGACATACAGTGACGAGCTGAAAAGCATCCGCTGCCCATACAGCGAGGCGGAACTCGACAAAGAGATTCGCAGCGTCGTTTGGAGAATCAATCCAAGCAAAGAAACCATACCAGCGCACAAACGCAGACTATGGCCTAGTGCAGTAGCAGCGGCTATTATCGCCATCATTATTATCCCGACGGTTATCTTTATTGGCAAAAGCAACACTGCCGGGGAAATTGCTTCTCTAAAAGTAGGTGATGAACATATCTATTTTGCCTGCAACAACGGTTGCTCGCCTGAAGGAACATTGCAAAACTTTAAAACCCTAATACAATGAAACAAATAATATTCCCCTTGATAATGTTACTGCTGGTCGCATGTCAGCGCGACGAGGTACTACCCGAAGCCACATCCGCAGCCAAAGAGGTCTACCTGCAATATGCCGAGCGTAAGGACTTGACGGTTGCCCTCATCGGCAATTACCAAGGCTATAACGCCGTGATGCTACAGGCGCAAACCAAAGAAGATTGGCTGCAACTCTGCGATGAGTTTGGAGTGAGAGGCCATGTGGATGCCGAAGCATTGGACACATC
>JAEEGH010022255.1_pt1 | contig 13022 bp, 12 predicted proteins | sample 9134181 | NCBI WGS metagenome assembly JAEEGH01 (sample SAMN16246544, study PRJNA631951) | gut metagenome | biome: gut microbiome; feature: rumen; material: DP-attached | host: Bos | place: Iran: Karaj | collected 2018-10 | reverse complement strand
ACCGGAGTCGATGTGGGCAGAAATACCGATATTTCTGTGCTTTTCTATGTTTTTCATATTTTATTCCACTAATGGAGTTGATGTTTTAAAGTTTGCGCCCAAAGATAGAAAAAATTACCCCCGTTCTCAAGGGTACGGGGGGTGTTCAGGGCTTTACAGGGGGCTATTTACGGCTTTTGCGGGAGTTTGTTGCGCTTAAAAACTTCATTTATGCTTGCAAAGGTGCAAAATGCGATCGCAAGCCAGTCCATGTAATTCCTGTGAGTCATCCAGGGACCGTAATTCATAAGGTAGCGCTGGGCAGCCCGGGTGGTGAATTTTGCCGATTCGAGGTTTTCGGCGAGGCCGCTTACGTTTATAGTAATATAGGTATGGGCAAGGACCAACTGCAAAATCACGATATAGACGGCAGGCTTCACCGTGAGGTTCGCGTCGTCGAGCGCTTTCCCGAGGGCCGGGAGGAGCAGCGGGACAAATGTGGCGATGTGCCTTGCCTCGCTATCGAGGGCAAAAAACAGGAAAGCGAGCAGGACAAGCGCGTGTCCGGGCGATTTTTCGGCGAAATTCCGGGTAAAGCCTTTCGCGAGAACGAGAATGACCGGGACGAGCGTCCCCCAGTACACGACATGGCCCGCGAGGCTTATGAGCGGGTACTTTAGCGGGCGGACGATGATCTGGAGCAGGAATAGCTTGCTGTCGAAGAAGAACTCGTCGTTCGTGAACATGCGGAGCAGCAGGGAAACCGCGATGATGCTGATTGCCACGCCGGCGAAAGCCTTCGGGCTGAACGCCTTCATGTAGGAGCGCGCCGAATAGGGTAGGGTCGGAATCTTGAGGCAAACTGCAAAGAGGGTCGAAATCAGGGTGAACAGGACCAGGCTTATGGCGATGTTCCGCGGGCTAGGCGCGGTGAGCAGGAGCCCCTCCAGGTTTGCCTGCCTGTGGGTTGCGTAGAACAGCAGCACCAGCGCTCCGGCAACAAGCCCGTAGGCAATCGGGAGAATCTGGAAAACCTTGGGGACAGGCGTGTCGAGGAGCCTCGGGAGGAATGCCTTGCTTGCAGGCGGGGTTGCGGTAGATGAGCCCAGCCGGTGCGGGAACAGCAGGAGGAGCGCCATCACGTAGGTAATTGTGGGCCAGGTGATGAGCCCGAGGAGCGAAACGGCGAAGGCTCCCCGCTTGCTCCCCTTTACGAACAGGTAGTAGCTGGCAAGCGCGATGGTAATGGCGTAGGGGTCGGTTTGGAAGGGCTCGTAGCCGTAGCCCTTGAGGGTCGCGAAGTTCAGGAAGAAAAGCGCGAACAGGATGACCGTGGTGACGGGCTTCCATTTCAGGAACTGCGCGAACTTGAAGAACAGGAACAGCTGGAACGCGAGATTCACGAAGAGCAGCACGTACATTCCGGCAATCATGTGCGGGTTGTCGTGCGGGATGCCCATGACCGTGTAGACGATGTTCATCAGGCAGAAGGGGAAAATACGCTGGATGCGGAAACTGTCGTAGCCTGCGGTGAAGAACGTGCCCGTGAAGTCCCGGAAGACCTCGCGGTAGAATTCCCCGTCGAAACCCGCGCCGTCATTTACGGGAATGGTTTCTCCAAATACGGAGAGCGCCACGATGGCCAGAAGGGCAATCGTCAGGAGGGCGTAGACCGCCAGTGTGGCGCGGTTCTTTTTTGTGGAATCGTTCACGACGGTTCGGTGTTGCTGTCCTGGTCGGCGAGAGCCTTGAAGTAGGCGATGGCGGTCTTGCCGACTTCCTTCGTGTCGAAGAACGCGTACGCTCCGTTCCCGATGGCGCCTATCGCGGGGATGGCCCGCAGGAGCGACTTGCTTACGAACTTGGAAGAAATCTTGATGCCGATTTTTTCGACAATCTTCTTGAGGGCGGTCGTGGAAAGCTTCTGCACCACGATGCGGCTCCCGGTACGGACTGCGATATCACGCAGGAGCTGTGCCGCGCTGTGCCGGAACAGGCACCAGACCATCGCCTCGCGGGTCAATACTGCAATTTTCCCGTAGCTTGCGGCGATATCTGCAACGAGTTGCGCCTGTATGCGCCAGATGGCGGCAATGTCGGGAATGGCGGTGAGGATGCCGGTAAAGCCAGCCGGGATAGAGAGAGTCGCGCTTACTGTCGCCGCCTTGTACGCCGCCTGCTGGGTGAGCATGTTCGCGCGGTTCTCGGGGTCGATTGCCGAAACATGCAGGGAGTCCGGAATGTTTGTGATAAGGTCAAAAATGATGTTTATGGCCTTTTCCTTCAGTTTATCCATGGTCTCGTTCTTGCTTTCGGACATACGGTACTCCTGTTTCCTGGAATTTTAATAAAAAAAGGAAGTTCGTTCAATTGGGAAATTGTCGGACTCGCCGTGAAATTCGTTCTTGCATCTTTTTTATTGACTTGGGCCCTTTAAATATTTATTTTTGTTTGCAGAAAATGGTTTGCGTTCGTTCCAAGTTTTTGCTTATATGCCTTCTGTGGCTTGCCGTGATGCCTTCCTTTGCGAAGGTGCATGTGGCTGTGCTTGAAACAGTTGCTGCAGGGAACTTTGTGTCTAGGGATGAGAAAATCTTCTTGACGGACAAGCTCCGCGCAAAGGCGGTAGAAGTTCTGCCTGGCTACAAGGACTTTGCCATTATGACTCGTGAAAATATCATTGCGTTCCTCCCGCCGGGTCGGGCCCTAGAAGAGTGCGTAAGCGAATGCATTGTCGAAATGGCTAAGAATATCTCTGCAGACTATGCGGCGCAGGCCCGTGTAGGGAAGTTCGGAAACTTTTTAACCCTTACCGTTGAACTTTACGAGACGGCGAGCGGAAAGATGCTTGCCAGCTACACGAGTGAAAGCGAAAATGTGGAGCAACTGCTTATCGAAATCGAGAACCGTTCTTCGACGCTGTTCGGTGCAATTCCTGGGGCGATTACCGTGAATGCGGGTGGCAGTGATTATGGTGGCGGCGGCATTTCGGGTGTTTCGATGGGGTCGAGGTGGTCGTCTTCAAGAGTCAAGAGCGTGCTGGTTGAGATTGACTCGGATCCGGATGGCGCCCTCATTACCGTGGACGGGCGTCCGCAGTCTAATTGCAGAGAGACTCCTTGCAACGTGGAACTTACGGAAGGTTCGCATAAGCTTACCTTTGTACAGGACAAGTATTTTGATGCCGATACGGTCATTAGGGTTGACGCGGGTGTCTCTAGGATTTTCATGAGGATGACTCCCAATTTCGGCACGCTTGTCATTGACCCAGAATTTCCGGATGGCCTTGGCAGCAAAAGCGACCTTACCGTACAAATCAATAATGAGGCAGGGGAATTGGAGAGTACTCTTGCACCAGGGGTATATCGTGTCGTGTTGGAACACGCCTGTTACGAGGATGTCGTGTTTAAGACTAGCATTACCCGCGGGAAGGAATTCCGCTTTGATCAGAAACTGATCCCCAAGAACGGGCATGTGACCATTAGGGCAAGGCAGGGCGATACCCCACAGAGGATAAACGTCTATGTCAACGGCGATTTTGCAGGAACGACTCCCTTTGACGAAGACGTCTCCGTTTGCGCCAGCATTACGGTAAGCGATGATCAAGTCTCTTTCCCCTATGCCGTCTTGGCGCACCAGGATGTGGAATGGATGTACGAGGTTCCGGAAGAGGAACCCGAGCAAGAAGAGGACGAAAGTGACTCCTACTATAGTTCTAGCAGCAGTGAATACGATTTTCCTTGGTATAATAGAAGCAGCTCGTCGAGATCATATAGCTATAGCGCGAACGATTATGATTACTCGCAATCCAACAACGACGATGATGAAGAACCGGAATCCTCTACTTCGACTGCCGGGGTCGGGCGTTTCTTCTTTCAGGGTGAATTTGGATTTGGCGGGGAGTTTCTCTCCGAGAGTGGAGTCGAGGATGAGGAAATACTCAATGCCTTTGAAAGACTATCATATTACGACCGTTATAGCACTTCTGCTTCCGATTCGACAGATATCGTTGGCGGTTATGTTTATTTGAATATTTTCCTTGGGCTGGAAATAGGGAGAAATTTTTCGATAGGTGTTGGAGGCGGTATAGGCTCTTACTTTGTTGGCGCATTGGGTAATGATGAAGTGGATGAGATGCTTCCCGGGGGAGAGTTTGCTCCGAATGTGATGGTTGAGGCGACTGTTGGATCAAGTTGGATATTTGGCGCCCGTTACCGTTACATCTTTGATTCTCGGTGGCCAAGTTCTCGTGTGTCGGGATTGGTGGAAATGTTGGGTGTTTTTGGCATGGAATTGGGTGGCGCGATAACCGATGGTCTTGGCACCAATTTCTTCTTTAGCATTTATATCAAAATACCCACCCGTGTGGATCTTAGCTCAAAATCCAAGAAGTAAAATCGCTTTTGGAGAAAATTAGAACAGTATTTTCGCGAATCGGCCGGTAATACCGGCGAGTTTTTCGCCACTGTAGTCGGCGATGGGGAAGCGGAGTACCTTGCTACCCAGGGCGTACTTGATCATCTCGTTTATCCACGCGCGTTCGCAGGTGATTTTCTCGAACACGAGTTCGGTGCCCTTTTCGCCCTCGTCAAAGCCGTAGTAGCCCCTGAACAACGTTGTCTGCGTTTCCCCGCGGAGCGTGATCCTTACGGTAGCGATACGCGATTCGGCATCGATGGAGACTTCGTCGACTTCACCAAAACGCTGGACCGTCTCGTTCTTGCGGATGAACGATTCAACGGCCCTGTCGCGTATGTTACTGAGTATGGACATTAGCGCGGAAGCGTGAGGATGTCAATCCCGTCCTTGGTACGGACAATGGTGTGTTCCCACTGGGCACTGAGGCTGCCGTCGCGGGTGACTGCTGTCCAGCCATCCTTGAGGGTCTTGGTGCCCGGGCGGCCCACGTTAATCATGGGTTCTACCGTGAACACGTTGCCCACCTCGATGTAGGGAGTGCGTTCGGAATTGCGGAAGTGCAGTACGGTCGGTTCTTCGTGGAAACCGCGGCCGATGCCGTGCCCGCAGTAGTCTTCCACCACGCTGAAACCGTGCTCGTCGGCGATGTTCTGGATGGCGCAGCCGATATCGCAGAAGCGTGCGCCCTGCTCGCCTGCCGCGCGGATGCCTTCTTCCATGCAGAACTTTGCGGTGTCGACCAGTTCCTGCGCGATGCTAGAAACCTTGCCGACGCAGAACATGGCGGAGGTGTCGCCGTGGTAGCCCGAAAGGATGGTCGTGATGTCAATGTTCACGATGTCGCCATCCTTGAGGATGGTATCTGCACGCGGAATGCCGTGGCACACGACCTCGTTGATGCTGATGCAGGCGTATCGCGGGTAGCCGTGGTAGCCCATGCAGGCAGAGATGCCCTTGTGCTGGCGGGTATAGTCACCGATGAACTCGTCGATTTCGAGGGTGGAAACACCCGGCTTGCACATTTCGCCGGCACGGATGAGCGTTTCGGCGGCAAGTGCGCCGGCATCGCGGATGAGTTCGATTTCCTTTGCGGATTTAACCTTGATCTTTCCCATTTTATGCCTTCTTCCAAGCGTAACGGTCCAGCAGGTAGGCGAGCAGCATCTGCTCGTCGGTAGTGCCGTTTGCAAGTTCCTTCACGAGCGGGAGCATGCGGCTGATGCGTTCGGTAGCCTTCTGGCCTCCGAAGTGGTTCTTTTCCTGCTCGAGGCTCACGCGAGTGCGCTCGCTCACCTTCTTCGCAATCTCTTCGTTGGTGAGCGGCTCCATCTTGATGAAGTTGATGCCGAAGTCTGCTGCGGTCTGCTTGATTTCGATTTCTTCGACCGGAGTGATAAGCGAGATGCAGAGCCCGCTCCTGCCGGCACGGGCGGTGCGGCCGCTGCGGTGCACGTACACCTCGTGGTCTGCCGGGTGGTCGTACACGATCACGTGGGTCACGTGGTCCACGTCGATACCGCGGGCGGCAACGTCGGTGCAGATAAGAATGCGGAGTTTCTTGTCACGGAAGGCGGTGAGCGTCTTTTCGCGCATGGACTGCGCCACGTCGCCACTGAGGGCGCCGACCTTGAAGCCGTAGCCCGAAAGCACCTGTTCTAGGTAGCTCACGTCGCTCTTCTTGTTGCAGAAGATCATGCAGCTATCGGGATTGTAGTATTCCAGCACCTTGATGGTCATGGAATCCTTGTCCATCACGTCGCAGGGGTACCAGCGGTGTTCCAGGTTGTTCGCGATGACCTTGTCGTAACTCAGCGAGAGGAATTCTGCACTCGGGCGCTGGAATTCGCGGGCGAGGCTCTTCACCGTCTGCGGGATGGTGGCACTGAACATCGTGCAAGAAATCATCTTGGGCAGGTACCTGCGGATTTTCTGCATGTCGGGGTAGAAACCCATCGAGAGCATTTCGTCGGCTTCGTCAAGCACGAGGTCGCGGATATCGAGGAAGTCGACGTTCCCGCGTTGCACGTGGTCCATAAGGCGGCCCGGGGTGGCGACGATGATATGCACGCCGTTCTTGAGGGCCTTGAGTTGCGGTTCGTAAGAAACGCCGCCGAAGATGGCGACCGAGCGGATGCCCGTACCCTTCGAAAGTTTCTCGATTTCGTCCTGCACCTGAATGCAGAGCTCGCGCGTCGGCACGAGAATCAGAGCCTGCGGGTAGATATGGTCGCGAACGATCACCTGCAAAAGCGGGAGCACGTAGGCGCCGGTCTTGCCCGAGCCGGTCTTGGACTGCACCAGCATATCGCGGGCGGCAAGCATGTAGGGGATGGTTTTCCTCTGGACCGGCATCAATTGGGTCCAGCCGTGTTCCGCGAGAACCTTCTTCTGTTCTTCGGGAAGCATGTCGAATGTGTAGTCGGGGAGCTTGTGTTCCGGCTCGATAATCTTGACCGGAGTAAGGAACGGATTTACTTCTTCTTTCTTTTCTTCTGCTATAATATCGCTCATAGTGGGCACAAATTTAGCAAATGGCGAGCGCCGCGATAAAACAATTTATTGTTTTATCATGGCCGAGCCTAGCTAAATGCACTCCAAAGGAGTGCAAATTTAGCAAATTAAAGGCTCCAGTGGTACTCGAGTCCGAGGCTTATAAACCAGTCGATGGTAGAACCGCCGATAATCGTGGGGGCTGCGGCCGCTTCGGGGGTCGGGTCCACGTACATGTCGCGCCCGCGACTCGCTATACCCGTGCGGATGCCTACGCCGTAGTGGTTAAGGAATACGAACTGCGCACCACCACCGATAAGCCCGCCCTTGTAGGCCTCTTCAAACTTGATGCGGACATTGTATGCCTTCGAGGGCTTGTCGACATCGTCCTTCAGGGCGATATCTTCCACAAAGAAACTGTATTGGAACCCAAGGAAGGCAAACAGGTCTATATCGAGCCATTTCTTGATGTTGTAGGACCTCGCGAACATGGCATTGAGCCCGATTTCGTGCTGGTAGAAATCCCAGTGGTCGAGTTCCTCGTAGACGGTGTCGCGCGGGTCGGTCTTGACGCTGTGCTTTGCGAATCGGTAGATGAGTTCGAGCCCGATGAACCCGTACCAGATACCGCCCACGTATGCCGAAAGTAGCGGGTCGTCGTCTTCGATAAAGTTCCAGAGGCTCACCGAGTCCTTGGTAATGCGGTAGTTGCGCACCTGGCTCTTGGTGTGGCTTTCGGTCCAGTCATCGGGAGTGAGCGGAATATGCGCTTGCGAGTAGCCGATGGAAATGCCCGCCCATGCACGGAAGTTGGGGACTTCCTTGTAGAAGTCGTCGGGTTCCTCGAGCATCTTCTGGCGTTCTTCCTTCGAGAGCCTGCGCTTTGTCTTGCCCGCAAAGAACGTGGATGCAATCTCGTCGCCGAGCGCAATCTTGTCGTTCGTCTTGGTGACGCTGCCAGCAACCTTCGGGTTTGTCGAAGTCTCGTCAAAAATGGCCACGCTAATCGAGTTCCCGTTGTCGGCGAGGTAGAGCACGATGTTGTCTTCGAGCAACTGCACCTTGTTCATGAGCGCGGGGTGGCGTATGTGCAGGTATTCCTCGTTCAGCTTGGGGTCGATATTCTTCTTGAGCCAGACCGCATAGTGCATGGCGATGGAATCGCGTTCCCATTCACCGAACAGGCGGCACTTGGGTTCCCCGATGCTCGGGTTGTTGCGCTTGAGCGAAAGGCAGAGTTCCTTCGGGTCGACTGGGCTCTCGCTTTCCGGAGTCCATATCAGGATGTCGGGATTCTGCCACAGGGTCGGGCGCTTGTTGAAATAGATATTGCCCGCAAAGCCTGTTACGGCAAGCATCAAGACGCCGATGATTGCAAGGGAGTACCTTCTCATTTCTGGACTCCCTCGTACAGGTTGATGCGGATTTTCTTTGCGGCCTCGGCTGCGACGGCACGCAGGTCTTCCATCGTGAGCTTTACGATGGGGCGCTGTATCTCGTCGACGGCGCTAAACAGCGGACGCTGGCTCTCGTTGTCCCACAGGGTGTAAGAGAGAATGGCGCTCAGGTTCTTCGACGTCTTCTTCTCGGCGCTTTCTTGCCGAATGAGGTCGTAGTCGTAGAAGACTTCGCGGTTGATGTCGGTGCCAATGATGAACTCGTGTACAATCAGGATGTACTGCGGAATGTTGCCTTGCGTGTCCTTGACGCTCACGCCCTGTTCCGGGAAATGCCCCTTGATGAATACCTTGTCGTCAAGTTTCTGGCTTTCTTCGGGGAACTTCGAGACGGCGGTGTCGGGAATCTCCTGGAGTGCGGGGTAGGCGCGCCTCATCTCGTCAAGGAAAACCTGGCGGGAGTAAGAGGTCAACTGCACCTGCGCGCTTTCGGGTGGGACTTCCAATTTTTTTGCAAACCATTTTGAACGCGTGAGGATAAACGCATTCGATGTACCGGTGATGGAAAGCGTGCTGTAGGGAACCTGCTTGTAGAGCGGGTGGGATTTGCTCCAATGGTAAGATGGCCCGCACCCGGTAAGGATGCAGGCTACCATACAAATTAAAGCAATGCCCCTAAACAACATTCACCCTATGGCTTGCGGGGCTACTTCGCACCCCATTTTTCGCGGTAGGCGTGCACGCGTTCGAGAATGCCCTCGGGTGCGTTAATCGCCTTGCGGTTCTCTTCGTTTTCGAGGAATGCGATGATGTCGTTGATGTCGATGATGGAATGGGCCTCGATGCCGTATTCGTCCTGCACCGTCTGGAGTGCGGACTTACCGTTCTCAAGTTTTTCCTTGCGGTCGACAGAAATGAGGAGGCCGATGACGTTCGCGTTCTCGATCTGGGAGAGCGCCTGCATGGTCTCGTTCACGCTGGTGCCAGCGGTAATCACGTCCTCGATAATCACGACGTTCGTCTTTTCGGCGTACTTGTAGCCGACGAGCGAGCCGCCTTCACCGTGGTCCTTGACTTCCTTGCGGTTGTAGGTAAACGTGAGGTTCTGGGCGTACTGGTCGCTGAGCTTCATTGCGGTTGCGGCGCAGAGCGGAATGCCCTTGTATGCCGGGCCGTAGAGGTTCTGGGCCTTGCCGTCGAAGTGGACCATGTAGGTGCTTGCGTAGTATTCGGCAAGCTTGGAAAGGGTTGCGCCCGTGCGGAACTCTCCGGTGTTGATGAAATACGGGGTCTCGCGACCGCTCTTGGTCACGAAGTTGCCGAACTTGAGGGCTCCGGCTTCTACAAGGAAATGGACAAACTGGTCTTTGATATTCATGATTACCCTGCTGCTCCGGTCAGGAGCGCGAAGATGCTAGCGAACACGTTCAGGTTTTCGGTCAGGACCTCGATAGCGATGAGGGCTGCAAGAACCACCACGCAGAGTCCGATGTAGAAGTAGAACGACTTCTTGAAGCCCTTGATCTTGAGCTTGAAGATGAGCCAGATAACGAAGCTCAAAATGGCGCTGAAGATCCATGCGGCGGCGCCGTTCAGGGAAACGAGCCTGCTCACGCCGAAGGTGAGGGCGATGCCCGGCATAAAGAAGAAGCAGACGCACAGCACGCAGAGCAGGGCAAAGCCTACGTAGTGGGCAAAGCCACGTTCACGCTGCACAATCACCTGGGTCTGGGTGACGGAGGGGGCCTCTTCTACCGGAGCCGTGGTTTCTTCGACCGGTGCGGCCTGTTCTACCGGAGCGCCTTCCTGGACGGGAGCGCCTTCGGCGGCTGCGTTTTCAACGTTTTCGTTATTGAGTTCTTCGGACATATTGTCTCCTAGGTTTAAAACTTACAGAATGAACGTGCGGCCGGCATACACGAACACGCGGTGCTCGAGCCACAGCTTGAGGGCGGCGGAGAGCGTACGCTTCTCGATGTCCTTGCCGAGTTCCACCAGTTCGTCGATGCTTGCCGTCTCGGGCACGCGCTGGATATCCTGGCAAATGATGGGGCCCTGGTCCAGGTCTTCGGTGGCGAAGTGGGCCGTTGCGCCGATAATCTTTACGCCCTTGTGCCATGCCTGGTGGTAGGGCTTTGCTCCCTTGAATGCAGGCAGGAACCCGTGGTGGATATTGATGATGCGGTACTTGAATTCCTCGGTGAAGGCTTCACTCAGAATCTGCATATAGCGGGCGAGAACGACCGTGTCGGTGCGGGTCTCGGCGATGATTTCGCGGAAGCGGTTCTCGGGGATGCTCTTGTCGGGGTTGCTCGGCACGTAGTAGAACGGCACGCCGAAGGTCCCGCCCACGGGGCCCAAGTCGGGGTGGTTGCCCACGATACAACTAAATTCGCAGGGGAGGTCGCCGTCGCGGTGCTTCAGGAGCAGGTCGTAGAGGCAGTGGTCCGTCTTGGATACAAAAATCGCGACGCGCTCCGTCTTGGAGGTGTCAAAGAGCTTCCAGTTGAGTTCCAGGCGCGGGGCCAGCGTTTCCAGGTGCTTGTAAACTTCCTGGATGTCTGCCGAATCCATATCGAAAACGGCACGCAGGAAGAAGGTCTCGATATCTTTTGCGGTATGCTGCTGGAGGTCGATGATGTTTGCACCAGCCTTGGCAAGGACTTGCGTGGTGCCGGCGATAAGCCCCTTTTGGTCGGGACAGTGGATTTGCAATATGTAACGGGTTATAGCCATATGTAAAATGTAGATAATTGTGCCTGATTCGCCCATAAAACGGCCGAAAAAATGCTAACATTGCATTGTTAACCATTTAAAAGCAGGCAGAGAATGTTCTGTTCCAAAACAAAGTTTATTGTAAGTTTTGCCGTTCTTGCAGGAATGGCGTTTGCAGTCCCTCCCAAGACATGGGATGCCATCTACAAGGCCGAAGGTGAAGGCGACTATACCGCGGTAAAGATTGTCGGCAACATCCGCATGGGCAAGTACACCGCCTACAAGGAAATCCAGCCCGTGTCCTTCAAGGTCGAAGACGGCATGTTCTCGTTCTCGGCCTCGGGCAACATGGTGGTGCCCTCGAACAAGATCGAGAAGGAAAACTTCTACCAGCAGTGCGACAAGTCGAAGGAAGCCTGGGTTTCTTACTTCAACAAGCCGATGACCTTCGGCAAGGAAGAACAGATCGTGCACATTGCGGGCGTTGACCTTGCCTGCGGTGACGATGCTTACGCATTGAGCGACTTGCGTATAAAGTTCACGAACCCGAAGGCTCAGGAATACTGGGCTGCGAACATGGAAAAGTACGAGAAGTACAAGCGCGAGCAGGTGGCTGAACTCCGCCGTGCCGAACAGCAGCACCATGCCGATATCCGCAGCATGTCGGGCTCGTTTACCGACCCGCGCGACGGTCAGACATACCGCACCATCAAGGTGGAAGGCCGTGAATGGTTTGCGCAGAACGTGAACTACGAAGTGCCGGGACATTCCTGGTGCTACGAAGACAAGGAAAACTACTGCACCCGTAGCGGAAAACTTTACGACCTAGAAGGTGCCCGTCAGGCTTGCCCTACAGGCTGGCACTTGCCGCGTGACCGCGAATGGATGGACATGCTCGTCGGGCTTACCAAGTGCTACGAGGGCGTGGACAAGTGCGGTAAGTTTGCCGAGAAGATGAAGGCTACGACCGGCTGGCACGGCGGTGGCGGTACGGACGAGTACGGATTCTCCGTGTATTCCTCGGGTTACCGCAAGGTGATTGGCAAGTCTACCGTGCGCTACGAGGAAATGGGTGAGTATGCCGGTTTCTGGAGTGCGCAGAACGGCCGCAACGAGACAATCTGGCTCTGGTCCATGGGCCGCATGAGCGACCAGATGGTGCGCCAGCTCGTGCCGAACAATGCGAAGAACAACGCCTACTCCGTCCGCTGCATCAACGGTAATTAACGAGATTGCGTTTGAGAAATTGAAAAGGCCCCCGGAAGGGGGCCTTTGCTTATAGGTGTAGAACGTCGCGCCGTAGGGCGGGGCGTATATTACATCTGCCTGATGGGGAAGAGGCCGAGCAAGTCAAGCACGTTTTCGAGCACGATCTGCGTTGCCTGCACCAAGAAGAGTCTGGACTTTTCTTCGGCGGATCCGAGCACGCGGTCTTCGTGGATGAACTTGTGCGCGGCTTCTGCGATTTCGAGGGCGTACTGGGCGAGAACGCTCGGCTCGTCACCGGCGACAGCGTCCAGAATCTTCTTGCCCTTCTTCGACAGGATGTTGATGAGGCTGTAGGCGGCATCGTCGCTGAGTTCGGCAAAGTTCACGTCCTTGATTGCGGCGGCGAGGTCCGCGCGTTCAATGCCGGCCTTGCGCATGATGCTGCAGAGACGCACGTGGGCGTTCTGAACATACGGACCCGTATCGCCTTCGAAACTCATCACGGCATCCCAATCAAAGCGCACGTCCTTCAAACGGCTGTTCTTGAGGTCGTTGAAGGTAAGGGCGGAAATGCCGATCTGGCGGGCGATGAGTTCCTTGTTCTCGAGGTTCGGGTTTTTCTCGTCGATGAATTCGAGAATCTTCTTCTGTGCAGCCTCAATCACGTCACGCAACAGGCTTGCAGTACCCGTGCGGGTCTTGCCCTTTTCCCACTTGCCGTCCACCATCTGGAGGATAACGCCGAACGGAATGTGATACATGTCCTTGTACCATTCGCGTCCCATCTTCTTCAGCACATGGAACACCTGCTTG
>JAEEGH010022252.1_pt1 | contig 13024 bp, 13 predicted proteins | sample 9134181 | NCBI WGS metagenome assembly JAEEGH01 (sample SAMN16246544, study PRJNA631951) | gut metagenome | biome: gut microbiome; feature: rumen; material: DP-attached | host: Bos | place: Iran: Karaj | collected 2018-10 | reverse complement strand
AGTCGGCGGTGGTCAGCACCCTGGATACTCTACGTTCACGCACGCCCGTCGTCTTAACATAATCTTCCGGAGTGTATTCCGAAGAGACCATGTCATCGGCAGTAGGGTTGAGATTGCTTGCAACGTTTTTAGGAACGCCGGCAGCGATGCCGGCGATCCTAACGTTTTTGAATTCAAGAAATGCCATACGCTTAAAGTTTAGCAATTACGCGTTTGTACAAATCCTCGACAGTCACCGAGTTTTTCACGTCATCACCCTTCAGAGCGACTTCAAACTCCTCATCAACCATGGCGATAAGGCTCAAACCGATAAGGCTTGACCATTCGTCAAGGTCATGGAAAACGGTTGTTGCGGTGATTTCACTCGGATCCGTGTCATCGAACTGCTCTGCGAAGAGCGCTACAAATTCTTCTAAAGTTTTCATTTCTTAAGATTTTAATTGTGAATATTATATGTTTATAACTCTGTTTTCTTTGCTGGAACACCCAAATAAAGCATGCCGTCTTTAGGCTTTGTCATCAACACACTACCCGCACCTAAACGAACATGACTGCCAATTTTCAACTGTTGCAAGACGATAGAACTAATACCAAAAAAATTACCCTCTCCAATTTTCACTTCGCCCGAAATACGAACCGCTGGCATAAAAGTGTTGTAGGACCCGATAGAGACATCGTGTCCTATGTCTACACTTCCATTCATAACATTAAAGTCGCCTATCGCCACGTCACATGAAACACTACACAACCCTTGTATAATATTACCTCTACCAATTGAAAAAGTGGCAGGGTCTACTTTAAAAAAAGTAACATCTATCAGATTCGGAAAACAAATGTTTTCGTTGTGAATATTGTCAACCAATTTTTTTACCAAAAGTGAGTTCCCCAAAGCCATTGTGACCGCTAATTCATCGGGATATTTATTTAACACATCCATTCCTCCCAGACACGGACCAAAATGAGAAATCATTTGGCCCATTAATTTAGGATCATCGTCAAAAAAACCTATCAAATTCCAAGTAGGTTTCTTTTCGTTAATCCTTTTAATTAGGCAAGCTACTTCTCTACCAAAGCCACCTGCACCATAGATTGCAATATCTTTCATGCTGCAAAAATAACTAATTATTTCCATTAAAAGCCTCCATTGTGGCGGCCGTGGCGGAATTGATATCCTTCCGCATCAGAACATTCTTGATAGTAATGAAGATTATTTTTATATCCGTCCATAATGTGCAATGGTCAACATACCAAACATCAAGTTCAAACTTCTCTTTCCAGCTGATGGCATTGCGCCCATGGCACTGCGCCCAGCCACTGATACCCGGCCGCACTTCATGACGACGCTTTTGTTCGTCGTTATACAAAGGTAAATACTGCACCAGCAAAGGCCTTGGCCCAATCAAGCTCATGTCGCCTTTGAAGACGTTGATCAATTGTGGTAATTCATCCACCGATGTGCTACGCACAAATCTTCCGACTTTAGTCAAACGTTTTTCATCGGGCAATAGGTTACCGTTTGTATCCCGCTCATCGGTCATGGTCTTGAACTTAATGACCTTGAAAATCTTCTCGTCCTTGCCAGGTCGTTCTTGCAGGAAGAAGGCTCCTGCGCCTTTGTTGGCGAAATGGAGGAAAATGGCAACCAATAAGATAAACCATCCGATACACAGCAAAGCTATGCTGGAGATAAGGATGTCTAAGACTCGTTTGAAGAAGTGTTTGTACATGATAAGCTTTCTTAAAACCTTAATTTGGCATTGTCGGGTTCCTCAAACGCATTACATTTTCGCAGATGCGCCAATAAGCCTTCAAATGTATAGCCGTATAATGTATGGCCAAAGCGATGCAAGGTTTCCATAACTTTGATGTATGTTGAAGGATCACCCTGTCGACTTAGTTTTCTGAGCGCCAGAAGATAATCCTCGCGATAAACAGTAGGAACAATTATCTTGGCCTCGCCCGCCCTAAACAACTCGGCATTCATCATGACTCGGGCAATACGTCCATTGCCATCGTTGAAAGGATGCGTCTCACTGATGAGAAACATCATATAAATCGCTCTGGCCAACGGAGACGTAAGAGCTGCGTAATAACTAAAACCGACTTCTAACGTTCCGGGGACAAGTCTTGCATCAACAAATTCGGTGTTTCCAGCTCGGTTGTTAACTACTTTAAATTGTCCCGGCATCAAGTCGGGGCGTCCAGCAAGGAGTATGGCATGCCTACGACGCAAAGTATCAATCAGCTCTTGGGGTGATTGGGGAAACTTTTCCATTTCACTTCTGTTTGATACCAATCTAAAAGTACCAATAATGTCATGAGAGTCCCTATTTCTGTTTGCTATCGGAACGCCTGTTTCCACTATCTGGCGAGCCTCATCAACCTCAAATTCCGTCCCCTCTATATAGTTTGAAAAATAGCTCTCAAAAAAAGCTATGTTGCGATATTCTTCTTCGGACAAAAGTGCCGTCGCCCGTGAAACGAAATGGCTTTCTTGAAGAGCATTGAAAAGGATTTCGAACAACTCCTTGCGTTTTTCGTCGTATTTCAACCCTACTGACAGCGCTTGCGCGTATGGCGATTTGAGAGCGTTCGCTTTATGTGTAGCAAGAAGAGCAGAAATCAACACGTTGATTTTCTGGAATTCCTTGGCCATTCCCAGTCTTTCCGATGTAGCTCTTAAGTCGTCCCGATACGCATTCAAGCCAATCTCGCCGCTTGCAATCAACACACTTCCAAGTTTCTTCTCTATTGTCTCTACGGGCAGCACTTTTGATTCGTCTCCTGATTTTCTCGACACTTGCATGTTTTCCAACATCCACCGATACTCACTGGCAATAAACATTTGCCCATACACCATATCATTTTGATCCGCTTTAGGACCTTTGTTCACGCATACGACAACACCAGGCAGATCCTTGATTTTTCGGTTATACGTTCCTGTTAGGAAAAAGCATCCTCCTGCCGTTACCCGCATTTCCTTGGCGCTTCTGTGGCTGATTACCATCCCGGGGAATCGCCACATGAGAATGCTTAAGATGTTGCGTCTAACAATGTTTTCTGCACTATCAACAAGATTCGTCGTATAGAGTCTAGGGGCAATTTTCCGCAATTTGCCTTGTTTGACAAGACGCGAAATAGCATGCGACACATCGGATTCGGCTGACGCAAACACAATTTCCTTATCTAAATCCACCAAAGATTCCATACATTTTTTTCGGTTAACAACCGCGAAGATACAAATTTTTGCTATTAAAACGACACAATTGTCAAATTTTCACGAATAAAGTAGTTTTACCTCAGCCAACCTATGAGTAATAAAGCTATGCCAGGGATAATGAGGTCAAGGACTCGTTTGAAGAAGTGTTTGTACATGATTTCTTTATTTCAACATCAAAAAACACGAAAATCCACGAAATAAAAACTTTTTTCGATTCTTTCGGGGCTTTCGATGTTAATTAAACCCCAATCTATAATGTCACTACTGGTGCTGTTGCCCAATCTATTGCCTCATCCGCCTGCTGCAGATTGACAAAATCCATGTCGTCTATCAACTGCATCATTTTAGGAAAGGCATTCTTCTTACCCAAGTTAGTTTTCAAATACCGAACATAACGTGCCCTTAAGGTGCCTGATTCCTTGTAATAAGCTTCGTATTCCTTTCTTGATGGCACACTGGCATTTTCAGGCACCAGATCCCCAATATGAAAATAGCACATCGAATATGAACTATTCTTCATTTGTTTCTTAACAAAACCTGATGGGAAAAACCTAAAATAACCGCCTCCTGAATACGCCATTTCTTTGCCCATGACTTGGGTGGTACAAACAGGGAATTCCTTAAGTCTGGTTCCACCATACTCCACTATGCAAGGTGTTTTCTGTCCAAAGTTAGGAAAACCACCGAAATCTCTTGCCGCAGGGAAAATGGAAGCGTCTCTTTCGATGCCGTTTTCTGCCAGTATTTCAAATGCCCACTTGTTTTTTTCACCAATGGAAAACGCAGGTGCACGATAGCTTTTCACCTTCTCGCCAATGCACTGCTCCAAACTATCCACTGCGCAATGTGTATCCTCGCGACATTCTGTCTCAGTCATCTTGTTGAGCCATGTATGAATGTTGGAGTGACAACCGATTTCATGACCGCGTTGATGTATCTTCTTGATGACTTCAGGAAACAGTCTTCCCATCTCGCCCACACAAAAAAAAGTGGCTTTCAGTTGACGCTCGTCCAGTTTGTTCAAGATGGCATCCAAATACCCATCAAACTCAGCGTGTCTTTCGGGCTGTTGCCTATAGAGATACCATTCTTCTATATCAAAAGACAGGAGATTCATTGTTTTTCTGTTTCGGTGTTTCTTTCGGTGATTTGTTTCACAACCCGAGCGGGCCGGCCGGTGGCAATCGTCCATGCAGGAATATCTTTAGTAACCAAAGAACCTGCACCCACTATGGCACCTTCTCCAATGGTCACACCAGGCATCACGAAACTTTCCATGCCCACCAAACAACCTTTACAAAGATGGATGGGTTTCAACACATATCCAAGTTTGGCATAATCATCGCCAACGTGGTAGTCGCTCAAGTCACGTTGATGGCACAACAAACGGGTCCCTCCGGCAATATGGGCGTGGTCATCAATAAAAATCAAGTCGGCGTGGCCGCTGTCAACCTTAACACTATCGCCAACAAACACATCCTTACCAACGTGGCAGCCTATCTTCTTTAGCACCCAAGGACGTAATTTCCTCGGCCCAATAGGAGAAAGTAGCCATGAACTCATTAAGTATTTCAGCAAAAAGCCGTCTCGATAAGTTTTATACACCCGTTTGATAACTTGCCAAACAGTCACCTGGCCATACTCTTCTTCAGAGTAGTTTAGGCCCATTCGCCGCATAAAGCGGTATGTCAAACTTAGTTTTTTGTTTTCTTTCGTCATTATTCAAACATTTTGCATTTGTTGTATCATAGTTTTGTATGCCACCTCAACGGTACAATGCTGCTCATAAAAACACCTCCCGGATTTGCTCATTTGATGACGCAAGTCGGATGAAGAATAGATTTTATCAAACAACGCTACTACACGTTCTTTATCAGAACCCACAGACCAGTAACCGGCCCCCGCATTCTCAATGATTTGACCATAATCACTACCGGGATTAATCATCGCAAAAACAGGAACTCCCGAGGCCATATAAGAAACAGCTTTGGAAGGACACGTTGGAACTCTGTAGTCTTCGTTGATGGAGACAAGGCCCAAGTCAACGGACTGAGTCAAATTAAGATAATCCGCTTGGGGCATAAAATCCATAAAACGAATGTTCGTGAATTGTTTCTCTTTAGCGATTCGCTGCAAACGGTCTTTCTCCACTCCTTTTGCAATAATAAGGAAAACAATATCAGTTTTTTCAATATAATGTTCTGCCAAATAGACAATGTTTTCAATACGCTGTCCTTTACCAAGATTTCCACCAAAAAGCGCCACAAACTTGCCATCCAATCCTAACCGTGCTCGAAGTGTTGGGTCGGGTTCGCTGTGAGGTGGTTCTGTTACCCAGTTATATAGCAACACCATTTCCCCCATTTGCATATTTGGATACTGGTTTTTGATAAAGTCTATATTTCCTTGCGACATGCAACCTATCAGGTTGGCGGTTTTATAACCCGTCTTTGCTTTCTTATCAAGGAAGTGATATTCAAGTTTGTTGTGAAGCAAACCAATACTCCAGACGCTCTGTGGGTGAATGTCGCGCAGGATCAAGTAAAACCTCGCCCCTGTTTTTTTCTTCACATAGTCAGCAAAACCGCTCAGTGTTATTGGCGGTGTAGGCATAAAGATCCAGTCAAATTTATCATTGGACAGATGCTTTTTGTAGGCGGACTTGTAATACCGAGGAAGTGTGGCAAGAGCAATTCCTTTCTTAACCATGTTAGAAACTCCCTGGGTCTCTTTTGAACCAACACGCACTACCCTCATTCCTCGCTCAATACTCACAAATGTGTGGGAATGTTGCAGATCTGGAGCCATAACCGTCATTTCATGTCCGTGGCGTTGAAACTCCTCGGCAAGCGAAACGTACATGCCTCCGTCACGTCCTTCAGCTGACATGCCGAGCATCAAGAATAGTATTTTCATTTCTTCAATTCTTTAATCGGAATTATCATGCTTTCGCCGTCAAAACCTTTCAATGCCCTCCCGGAAAACACGGCATACTCACTTTCGTTTTCATAATGCGGAAATCGGATGCTTCCAAATTGAAAATAGGTCTTCGGTAAAACATCCTTTTTAAAGGCGACATACTCTTTCCAGCTGTGGCCATCAAAAGAACACCACAAGTGCGAATAATTATCTTTGTTTACCTCAGACGGTTCAACCGTTGTCGATATCATCATCAAATCGCCATTCTGAACCGCATAAATGCTAGAACCTTGGATAGGTTGGATATCGGTCACCTCACCAGTTATTCTGTTTATTGAGCGGATAAAGTTCTGTTCAAATTGCGAATCCGTTGCAAATATGATTTCCTTTTTGGTGAACAGCGGAACACACACACGATACTGTTGTGAACCAGAATACTTCTTTACAAAGGTCTTAAATCCATCTTCCGTATAGCCGAATACACAAGCCGCGTCACTATCACCCGTGGCCACCCACAAACGTCCAGTATAAGGGTCGTTGAAGATGCCGTGGATATGGTTGACTTCGCCTTTCTTAAACTCATAAGCCACCGTCCAAGTATCGCCATTGTTTTTCGACTGGAATATCCGCATAGGGTTACGTTCGGGATTATAACAATACTCGCCATAGTATATTGTTCCGTCACCACCTTGACACAAGTTCATCGGACGGGAACCTTTCTCTATATCACAGCACTTTTCAAACAATCCACTTGCTTTATTGTAACGAAACAAGCCTTTCTTTGCAATACAAATCCATGTGTCGTTTTGGAAATGATAAAGGTGAGTTATTTCGGCACGGAAGATACGACGGGTATATTTAAAAGAAGCAAAAAAAGAGTTTTTTGGGTCGACAAGATGGGAAAAGCTAGTTGCTTTCTTTGTTTCTATGTTGTACCGAAACAACTTATACCCTTTTGCCAAAATCATTTCTACACCATTGACAAATAATGCTATAGCGTTTATTGTGTTGTTTGACATTTTTGGTGTTATCATATTATCAATTAAGCGAAGACGGTATTACATTTATTGTTTCCAGATATCAACCAATCGTTCCCATACTTTAGGTATTGAATACATTTCATTCACTCTGTTTTTTGCTCTTTTGCCATATAGTGTTGCTTTGTCTTTATCTGCTAACAGTATTTCGATGGCATCTCTCAATTGTTCAACATTCCGAGGCTCTACACAAATACCACAGGGTTCGACACCTCCAAAATCAAGCATCTCTGGAATAGCACCAACAGGAGTGGCAACAATGGGGCAACCACAAGCCATGCTTTCAATAATGACGTTTGGGAAACCCTCTGAATATGTTGGCAAAACAAACACGCTGCATGAAAGCATTTTGTTAAGAACTTCTTCAAAAGGCCTTGCGCCCTTAATATGCAACCACAAGCCCGTTGGATCTTCCGAGAGCGCGACAAGTTGTCTTTTTATATCTTCGTCAGGTATATGCCCCAACAACTCAAGATCAACACCTTGAATTTGTTTGCATGCTTTTACCAACTCAAAAACGCCCTTTGTTACAATCAAATGGCCGGCAAACACTATTTTGTTAGGCACACGTTCAATTCCTTGGTTGGTTTCTATCGCGTGCTGTACAGAAACCGCAAGAGGATTTGGCAAATAGCTAACTTTCTTATACCCGTGGTTTTGAAGAGCGTTGTATGACCGCATGTCCATCACCACTAGTTGGTCTACAGAGTGCATCAATTTGTTAAACAGTTTATTTTCCCAATTTGTTGATTTTATAATCTCAGGGATACGACCGAAATGACAATGTACAATTGTTTTAATGCCTTTTTTACTGGCATGTCTTACAATGGCCAAGTCTTTCAACAAACTAATAGACGCACTAGTACAAACATGTACAACATCAAAGTGCTTTTGTTCGATAACTTTTTTGAAACTCTGGTATAATGGATAATAGTTTCGAATACCCTTCCGAATTCTAGCGAATAAAGTGTCGGAGCCAAAACCAGCTATTGAATGAGGGTTAAATAACAACTCTAATTCCACGCCTTCATCATGGCTTTTATAGTAGGTCATGATGTGATCGGTCCATTTTCCTATACCGCCGTTAAGTTGATTACCCGCAGGCGATATTAACAATACTTTTGTTTTTTCCACTATTGTTTATTGAAAATCTTTTCTAATTCTTCTCGGCTAAAGCGTTCGTTTTCTGGATAAAGTATCGCTTCGTGCTCTAAGATTTGGTCTATCGTCCAATAAAACTTCAACATTTTTGCAGGGACTCCACCGACAATACTATAAGGGGGCACATTCTTATTAACCACCGCACCGGCTGCAATAGTAGCTCCTCTACCCACCGTGACACCTTCGAGAATTGTCACATTCGACCCAATCCAAACATCTTTTTCTATTATTACATCATGGTCATAACCTTTTGGTTTGTCCCTATCGGTGATGTCGTTAACAAATCGGCCAACTAAACGAGCGTGGTTACCAGTATGAATGGTCAAATGTTCTGCGACTGCTGTATTACCCTTGAATATTATTTTGGCATTTGGTGTGCTTAAATGAGCATGGGGGCCAATGCCAACATTATCATAGATGTAGATATTATGTATATGACCCGACAGGGGGGGGGTAAGTATCACATTATCAGCAATATATCCAAATTTATGACGTTTTAACCAGCCAAAATTTCGCCCCCAAAGACAGTAAAAACCTCTTAAAAACCGATTATCTTTAAAAAAACGTTTAGTATTCATTGCTCGATTAATTTCATATATGATTGTACAAATTTGTCTTTCGACAGCATGGTTTCGGCACGATTACGACTGTTTCGGCAAAACGACTCGTATTGTGACTCTTCAAGAGATAACATCTTTTCAATTGCGGCAGCAATACTAGAAGTATCATGCGGATCGAAGAGAAAACCATTTTCACCTTCAACCACATATCGGCTGTTATCGCACACATCACTACATGCCACAGGCAATCCACAAGCCATAGCCTCACATATCACATTGGGTGTACCTTCATAAAAAGATGGCAAGCAAAAACAATCAGCCTCTTGATACTTTTCCATTATGGCAGTCGTCTTTTCTTTCAACTCCAAACAATCTTCAACATCAAGCTGCTTGATTTTTTGCTGACATTTACAAAAGTAGTCAAGATGGGTCAAATCTTTGCCATACCAACTGATATGAAACTTTTTCCCCTTTGCTTTCAATTGTGCCACAGCATCAACAAAACCTATCGTATTCTTCGAAGCCCAGATGGTAGCTGCTACTATTATCTCAGGTACTTCTCGACGTTGACGTTTGACAGGTGGAGTGAATTGTTGCAGGTCAACAAAATTGGGAATCGCAACTACCTTGTTGGTCAGTTTTGGGAACGTATTATAAATATAATCAGCTTGAGAGAATGCGTTAGGCACAACGTAATCGGCAAGACGGAATAAGTTGAATCTTATATTTTCGTTACGTCCCGTACATTGCGTAGTATTACGTTCCGATACGATAAGGCGGAATTTACGGTTGAATAAATGAGCCACACATGCACAAATAGATGGCGTTTCCAAGTAGGAAATAACCATATTAGGCTTTACCCGTCTAATATATTTTGCCACATGCCACATTCTAAAAGTGGTATTGCTTGCCTTGTTCAGAAAAACATAAGGTACCCCTTTGTTTAATAACTCATCAACATAGAAACGATTGTCATAATAACAGACAACTATTACATCATAGCCACGCTCCTTAAGAAAAGTAGCAAGTCCAACTAATTGGCGCTGTGCTCCACCAGGACCAAGGGAATCTATCAGACAGAGAATTTTTTTCATATTCACGTAATCAAACGTTCTTTCTACTCATACTTTGGAGGCAAACTGATCATTTGCCCTAATATTTCATTGTATTGGTTCGGTCTAAAGGAACCTAAACCACTCATGGGAAAGAAAGTTATCTCTCCAAAATAAACATGATTTCCAGCCTCGTATAAATCTATGCGTGAGAAAGGAATGTTTTGTGAAAGCCGAGAAGCTATTTGTAGTTGAACATCAAGATGCATTGGATGAGCAGGAGGAACAAGTGCTTGATTGGCGTTGGGGTTAAGTCCAACAAAGTCCTGATGTCGCCACGCGGTATCGAAAAAATCTATGGTTTCTTTAGATGTACGGTCTTGTATCACCTGACAGAACTTTGGCTCTCCGTTAAAACAGTACCATTTATAATCGGATAAATCTTTCAATCCATCCGTAGGCATGATGTATTGTTCAGCAATTATACGCCTTTGTACATTCTTATATGGCCACTCTTTGAATAGACGATAGATATCCATTTTTAAGCTGGCATTGAGCTTTTTTATAGCTGTTTGTTTGTCGAAGGTGTTCTTATCCTTACAAATAACTACTCCGGTAGAACCTCCGCCATGAGTTGTTTTTAACACAAACTGGTTGGGAAGATTGTTCCACGCTATATCTTCAGGCTTATTCCAAACGCCCAACGTTGGAATAACATATTCTTCACCAATTGTTTTGTCTACATATTCTTTCACAGAAAACTTGTCGACCATTTGGGTATATTCTGGATTGCGATTGAATATTTTTAACCATTGCAATTTTTCACTAAAAGTAATAGGATGCCTCAGGTCAAGTTTATGTCCCAATTTCAATTGAAACAACAACTTGAGATAAATTTGGTCTGGCAACCATTGACCAAAATGGGTGAGCAAGGTAATGGCTAGCTTATTAGGATGACGGATATAATCTAAAAAAGGTAGCATATTTATTGTTCTATCATGGTTGAAGGAGATCCCGTTTCCGGACTATCAAGACAAGCCAAGGCGTAACCTAAGGCAGCACAAGAAAAAATAGTTACGTCATTATATGACATGGAAAAGATTGTCTTCATAAAATAAACAATAAAAAACAAACCCAGGATGATATGAGCAGTGGGGTTACGTTTTCTTGATTTGCGTATAGTACGGAACAACACAACCCAATATACAGCATATAGTAGAAGCACAAAAACGCCATTGTTTATTGCTATTTCCAACCAATCATTATGGGCAAATTCACCAAATTTTCGGAGAGTGGCATCTGCACCGTTGCCAAATGCTATTCGGAGCAGGTTGGATTGATTCAAAAAGAAATTGTAATATGTACTAAATAAGGCGTCTCTTCCACTAGAATCTCCTTCCATTGTTTTTTCAAGCCTATAATTAAAATAATCACTATTTTGTAGCATGTATTGAATGAAAAAAACCGCCGCAACAACCACTATTATTGTCAGAACCACTCTCAATACTTGTTTTGTTGATAAACGATTGCTTTTCAATGTTATGAAAAAAAACCAAGTTGTACATAAAGCACCTATAATAATAGCTCCTCTTTTCATTCCCAATAAAACATAAACCATACACACGCTCAATATTGAGTATTGCATTAGAGGTCTTTTATGGAACAATGGTATCAATGGAATAATTGACAACATAATATAACCTGCATTATTGGTCGCCTCCTCCATATTACTTTCTCTTTCCGCTAACGCTTCCAAATTCAACCTTTGGGTTCTGTAAAACTGAGTAATGCCAATCATGAGAAAAACAAACAACCACTTTTGCAACATGTTTTCTGTTAAACTCCCTTGTTTTGAAAACATATAAAATACAATTAAAGGAAGAAATGAACAATAAATACCTCTAAGATAATAATAACTGGGAACTTTATTCTCGGCACCGTTGCCATAAAGAATATTTACAAAACCGTAAACCGAAAAAACTATAATGAGACACAATACCATTTTCAGTAGAGAAGGCATTTTGATTTGTGAAGTAGCAACAATAACACAATACAACGAGAACAACAATAATACTACCAACAGAAAACGGGCTAAAATGCTTCCCGTTGGGTAAAGTGTTCCTCGAAGCCCATACAAACACCACAAAAATATATAAATATTACAAATAAGTTTTCCCATGTATCAAGTCTGTTTTTCTTTATTTACACAACCACCAAGTCAATTTATCCCGATGTGATTCACAACAGATATAGTTTTCCGCTTTCAATTTCCTTTTATAAGAAATTAGCGATGGCAGATAACCTCGATGTTTACAAGCCAAATAATAACGATTAATTATAGGTTCAAAAATATCGCTGTATTGCTTCGCACAGGAAGAGTAGTATTTATCAATGGCAAGCCTCAGTTTGTTGTGATCTGTAATTAGCGTGTTTAATTTCTCAATTTCTATTTCGAAAGCATTCTTTGCAAGTATAGTTATTTCAGCTTTTTCCGAACACTGTTGATATGGGACTATTTCAAAAGACGTGCTCTCACAAAAGTTTAAAACTAACAAAAAACCTTCGTTCCATTTGCCATTTCTCTTATTGGGCTTATCAAAACAAAAATTACCCAAACCATAAAAAATGGGTTTATTATGGTATTCCTCATATCCACTATAACAATGTTGGTGATGATTCACGACGGCATCGGCACCTGCATCAATGAAAAAACGGTATGTTTCCACCATACGAAGAGAGGGCAACTGGAAAAGCTCAGGCCCACCATGAACAATGACTAGAATATAATCCGCATTTTTCCTTGCTTCTTTAATAGAATAGTATTGTTGTATCGGACTGAGTGGGTTGCTCCCCGCGGCTGTATCGGTTGCAATACTAAATTCATGTTCACAACAATTAATAACCGCCAAAACCTTGCCATTAATCTTTTTATATAGTATTTGCGAAGCCTCTTCCAAGTTACGTCCCCCTCCAACCCAATCAATTCCGTGCTTCTCACATTCTTCAATAGTGTTGAAAACACCCGCACCACCAAAATCACAAACATGATTATTGGCCAAAGTGACACAATCAAAA
>JAEEGH010022250.1_pt1 | contig 13024 bp, 11 predicted proteins | sample 9134181 | NCBI WGS metagenome assembly JAEEGH01 (sample SAMN16246544, study PRJNA631951) | gut metagenome | biome: gut microbiome; feature: rumen; material: DP-attached | host: Bos | place: Iran: Karaj | collected 2018-10 | reverse complement strand
ACACTATCGTTCCTTCTTGTTTCTTTAGTATGCCAGCATCCTGGCGTCCTCCGCTTTTGCCTTCTTTTCGTCGTATTGCCTGTCCCATTCCCGGTAATACTCTAACTTAGGATCCTCAAACAGGGACATTTGAATAGCGCTCTCATGGGTGAGTTTGGAGACTCCAAGTCCCACCTGGCGGATAGGTGTGATTCCGTCCCAGACCTCCTGCAGCATCCTTCGGGCCTCGTTGAGTATCACCGCGGTAACATCGGTAGGCTGGGCAGTCTGGCATTGCTTCTGGGCGACAGAGAAGTCCTTGTATTTGACGAACATAGAAACTGTCGAGGCCCGGAAATCATCTCTGCGAATCCGGTGCGCGACAATGCACGCGACTTTGAAAAGGGCTTTGTCTATGTCTTTCGGATCCGTCAGATCTTTGGAAAAGGTACGCTCGGCGCTGTAGCTTTTAGCTTCGGATATCTCTGTCTCCACAGGTGAGTTGTCCCGTCCGTTGGCGTTCTCATGCAGCTGCAGGGCGAACTTATGCCCGACAAGACTGGTGAGGGATTCCATTCCGAGGTTAGCCAAGTCTCCAATAGTGTATATGCCGTTGGTAATCAGTTTTTCCTCAGTCCTTTTCCCTACCCAGAGCAGATCCCTTACTCCAAGCGGCCACATTTTCTCCCGCACCTCGCTGTCCCATAGAGTGTGGACCTTGTCCGGTTTCTCGAAGTCGGAGGCCATTTTCGCCAAGAGTTTGTTGGATCCGACTCCGACATTTACCGTGAAACCCAATTTGTTTTTTATCTCGTCCTTCAATTGTGTGGCCACCTGGACAGGATCCTTTCCGTAAAGACGGAATGTCATGTCAATGAAGCACTCATCTATTGAAAACTGCTGAAGGACAGGGGAGTAGCTCCGGCATATTCCGATAAAACCTTCAGAGCACTCCTTGTACCAAAGCCAGTCGCCTCCGACGATCAGGAGCTTGGGACAGGTCCGGAGCGCCATCGACACAGGCTGGGCGGTCTTGATTCCCAATTTCTTGGCGGGGATTGAGGCGGCCGTGATTATGCTCCGCCGGTCGTTGGGGTCTCCTGAGACGACTGATGGAATGAGGCGTATGTCCGGATGTCCTTCACGCATCATTTTGACCGCCGTCCAACTCAGGAATGCCGAGTTGACATCAATATGGAATATGACTCGTCTCACCGGATAGTCATTTCATCAGGAACACAGCCCTTTTCTCCTCCGGGAACTTTTCAATGGCGTAGCGGAGCATGGTCCTTGGCATGGTCTTGTGGCGACTCTTAAGAAACTCTGTCAGAGCTACTTCATCCTTTTTCCCGGCTTCCCTGAGCAACCAGCCTACGGCTTTATGGATAAGATCGTGTGGATGATGAAGAAGGATGTCGGCGATTGAGAAAGTGTCGTCCAGTTGCCCGTGCCTGATGAAGGTCATAGTGCTCACAATACCTATCCGTTGTTCCCATATAGTCTTTCCGTCACGCGCGAGATCATAGAGCAAGCTCCTGTCTTTGTCGAGGAGCCATACTCCGAGAAGGGGATAGCATGAGAGATCCACTAAATCCCAGTTGTTTATCCTGTCCGTGTGGGAAAGGTAGAAGTCGACGCATTCTTTCTGGAAAGCCCTGTCCTTTTTTGAATGGGAGAACATCTCGACCAGAGCCAACAACGCGGCGAGCCGGACCTCATGGTACGGATTCAAGACACATTCTTCCAAATCACTGAGAGTCAGTTCTTTCCAGCATGCTTTCACGATAGCCCTTGTAACGGGAACTTTAATTCCCAGGAATATGTCTCCTTCCCCATATTGCCCGGGTCCGGTCTTAAAAAAGCGGGAGAGCCCCTCTACTTGAGATGGGTCCTCCTTCAAGAGCATCTCCTGCAGAAGCTTGTTCATCTATCCCTCCAGGATCTGGCTCGCGGCGTTCTTCGTGTCCACTTTCTCTATGACACGCTCAAGGATGCCGTTCTGATCGAATATGAAGGTGCGTCGGAGAGTCCCCATTGTGGTTTTTCCGTACATCTTCTTTTCACCCCAGGCTCCAAAGTCCTGTAGCATCTGGGTGGATGTGTCTGCGAGGAGACGGAATGGAAGCTCATATTTGGCCCTGAATCCGGTGTGGGATTTGGAACTGTCCTTGCTGACTCCCACGACATTGTAACCTGCGGCGGTAAGCTCCGCGTAATTGTCCCTGAATGAACAGGCCTCAGCGGTGCAGCCGGAGGTGTTGTCTTTGGGATAGAAATAGATTATGGTCTTGCGGCCTTTGCCGATGAAATCCTCTGATTTAACGGTATTTCCGTCCTGGTCCAGAACCTCGAAGGACGGCATCTTGTCTCCAATTCTAAGCATGTGTTTAATATTACTTTGTTATCTTGATTTCACTTTTACAAATATACAGAAAACGGATTATCTTTGTAAATGGTAAAGCGTAATCAGATGAAAAAGATATTCCTTTCCGTTCTGTTCTGCATGGTTTGCGGAATGACGGCGTTCTCACAAGGGTTTCAGTTGCCGGAAGGAGCGAAAGATCCTGGCGAGATTCAAATTTTGTGCATCGGCAACTCGTTCACTTATGTCCATGATTCTGACATGATGCTCCGGGAAATCGCTCGGAGTCAAGGACTTGATGTCCGTATCGGAAAGTTCCTCGCGGGCGGCTACACGTTTGGCCGTCATCTGGAAAATGAGGAATCCCGCGCGGCAGTTGATTTCGGGGGCTATGATTTTGCCTTTTTGCAGGACCAGAGCGCCAATCCGGCGAGATATTCCAGGGATAATGACAAGAAGGTGCTGGAGGATCTCAAAACGCTGAAGAAGAATGTTCTGGCTCATTCTCCTGGATGTGAGGTGATCCTTGAGAGGACCTGGACTTACAGCGGTCACGAGGCTGGTGGCTTCGGGACTCCGGAAAGTCTTGATTATCACCTTGGTAGGGGTGCGGCGAAGATGGCCAGAAAGGCTCGGACCGGTCTCTCGCCGATAGGTGACGCGTTTAACCTTGCCATGAAGATATGGCCGGAAGGAAAACTACTGGGCCCCGACAATCATCATCAGTCCCTGGAAGGAGCTTATCTTAAGGCTTGTGTCAATTACTTGCTTATCGCCGGGAAGCCTTTTTCCGGCTCTCCTGCCTGCTGCGGAGTTGACCCTGAAATAGCCGCTTTCCTGCGTGCGGTCGCCCAGGCGACAGTCCTCGGCAATTGATCCGGTTTAATCGATAGGTATTTATATCTTTAAAGACTTAATATCGAATAGCCATGGTATCATTTTTCCCGATTATATCCCTGAAGGATATCCCTTTCTCAGACATTAAAGGTCTCCAGGTCGGCAATGCCCAAGATGACTATGCCAAGACAGGAGTCACGGTGTTTTATTTCCCCACCCCTGCGACAGCTGCCGTGAAGATACTCGGTGGAGGCCCCGCCTCAAGGGAGACCCCTTTACTGGATCCTGACCGGAACTCGCTGCCACTAAATGCGTTGGTCTTCGGTGGAGGCTCGGCTTACGGGCTCGCCGCCGCTGACGGGGTAATGAGGAGGATGGAGGAGATAGGAGCGGGTTATGACACCGGTTTCGGGATTGTGCCTATCGTTTGCCAGAGCGACATTTTCGATTTGAGCTACGGTGACGGTTCAGTCCGTCCGGACCGGGAAATGGGTTATCGCGCGGCCAGTGAGGCGGTCAAGAGGAACGATCCCCGGAGCGGGAATGTGGGTGCCGGGACAGGAGCGACCATCGGGAAACCATATGGTATTGCCCAGGCCTTGAAAAGCGGAATAGGCTATGCTGCCTGCCGGGTAGGTGACGTTGAGGTCGGTGTGGCGGCGGTGGTGAACGCCATGGGTGATGTCTATGAGGGAGAGACGAAGATCTCCGGCCTGCTGTCTAAGGACAGGGACGTCTTCCTGAGCGCTGAGGACGCTGTCATGGCTGTCGGCCCATCCGGAGGGTTTCCGGGTTCCGGAGCCACCAACACGACTCTCGCCGCTGTGTTCACAAATGCTGATTTCGAGGTCCCTTCGCTGCGGAAAGTGGCCGCCATGGCGGCTAATGGCATGTCCAGGGCCATCAGGCCCGCTCCAGCAGCGTTCCAGAAAGCGACTTCCTCTCCAACATCAAGTAGGACGCCGTTTTCTCGGAATATCCGCTTTTATTCGTTATTTTTGTATGATACAAAGATACGGACATGATAAAGTCAATGACAGGTTACGGCAAGGCCGAGGCCGTCCTGGAAACAGGAAAACTCACCATCGAGATAAAGACTCTCAACGGAAAGAACTCCGATGCCAACATAAAGACCCAGCTCCTTCCGAAGGATAAGGAACTGCTTGTGCGTCAGAAGCTTGCTGAATCCCTTGTGAGAGGTACAATCGATTTCTTCCTGACTTGGGAGCCCGGTGCCGGTGCTGCCAAGAAGATCAATGGGGAGATGCTAAAGGAGTATTTCGGCCAGATCAAGGAACTCAGGAACCAGCTTACAAGCTACAGGGCGATCAATTTCGCTGATCAGGCCAGGATGGATAACGAGCTGATCACTGTTATCACCCGTTTCCCGGATGTGATGGACACCTCCCGTCAGGATGTGGTCACAGACGAGAACTGGCCGCTGGTCGAAAAAGCCTTGGATGAGGCCCTTGACGCCGTCAACGAGTACAGGGCGAAAGAAGGTGAGGCCCTTTACGCTGACGTCACTTCCAGGGTAAAAGGCATTCTGGAGTTAGAAGATCAGGTCGAGGCTTTGGAGGGAGAAAGGCTGGAATCTGTTCGTGGGAGATTGATTAAAAACCTGTCAGATCTGGAGCAGAAGGTCGATCCGGCCAGATTTGAGCAGGAGATGATATTCTATCTTGAGAAACTGGACATCAATGAGGAGAAGGTCCGTTTGCGCCAGCATTGCAAATATTTCCTGGACACTATAGATGGTGAGCCTTATCCGGGAAAGAAGCTTGGATTCATAATCCAGGAGATGGGCCGTGAGATCAACACGACCGGCTCGAAGGCAAACCATGCCGGGATACAGAAGATAGTCGTCCAGATGAAGGACGAACTGGAGAAGATACGTGAGCAATCAATGAATATACTCTAGTTCAATGAATAACGACACTGTCATATTTATAATCTTGGCTATTGTGGCTTTCCTTTCCATTGTGGGGATGATTGTGGTTATTGTCCGTGGTTCCAGGGAAAGGGAAAAACTGGTCAGGAAATACGAGGATGCTGAGGATGTCCTCCAGGAGCGTATTACCAAACTCACTAGTGAGAAAGCCGCTGTGGAAAGCCTTTTGTCTGCTAGAGATGAAATGGAGACTCGTCTTAAGGCAGAGCGCGAGAAAGCGGACAAGGCTCTGGAAGATGCTCAGGAAAATGCACTTAAGATGCAGGCTGAGCGGCATGAGAAGGATCTCGAAAGCATGAAAGATGCTTTCAAGGCCCTGTCTGCGGAAAACAGCGCTGTTTTCAAGAGTCAGAGCGCCGAATCAATATCTGAACTGCTGAAACCGATAAAGGAGAAGTTTGAGGCCTTCGACAAGACCGTGCGCGAGTCGCAGACAGAAAGCGCCAAGCAGAGCGCGGTCCTGAAGGCGAACATAGAGGATGTTCTAAAGCACTCACAGGCAGTCGGAGATGAGGCCAGAAATCTTGCCGACGCCTTGACCGGATACTCCAAGGTGCAAGGTAATTTCGGAGAGATGCTCCTTACCGATGTGCTTAAGAACGCGGGACTTGTCGAGGGGGTGCATTTCTTTTCCCAAGGGGTTATCACCGGTGATGGAGGCCATGAGATAAAAAGCGAGGAGGGGAAGGGACTTATCCCCGATATTATGGTCTATTATCCTGATGACACGACTGTCATAATTGATTCCAAGGTTAGTCTCAACGCCTATAAGAAATATATGGTTAATGAGACCTATGAGGGACGTAAGGAGGCGGCAAAAGCACACGTTGAGAGTGTCCGTAAACATGTGGATGAGCTGAAGAATAAGGATTACGCCTCGTATATCCCGGTTGGGCGGAGGAAAGTCAGCTACAATATTATGTTCATCCCTATTGAGGGCGCTTTCCGTTTGATGTTGGAGGAAGACCCGATGCTATGGCAGGTGGCAAAGGATAATAATGTGCTGATTGTCAGCCAGATGACTCTGATTATAGTCCTTAATATGATCCAAATGGCTTGGAAGCAGGCAGATCAGGAGAAAAACATTGCGGAGGTTTTCAAGACCGGTGAGGAACTGATGAGCCAGATCAGGGGCTGGTTGAGCGCATACGAGAAGATTGGAGCCGCGCTTACTGACGCCCAGACTGCCTTCAATGATGCTTCAGGCAAATTATCCGAGTCCAATCAGAGTGTCTTAAAGAAGATTCAAAAACTTGAGAAACTTGGTCTATCTCCGAGAAAGTCCCGAGGAAAGATCAAGACTGGCTCAAGGATTCCCAAACCTGAATCCGTGATTCCCGCTTCCTTGTATCCAGAGGGTGAACTTGAAGAAACTGAGATAACGAACGATATTATTCCGGATGATGAGAACTGATGTGGATTTTGCCGCGATGGCGGCCCGCTACAGGGCGGAACTACTTGATAATGTGTTGCCTTTCTGGCTCGAGAAGTCACAAGACAAGGAATATGGCGGGTACTTTACCTGCCTTGACCGTGACGGGTCCGTTTTCGACACGGACAAGTTCGTCTGGCTTCAGGGAAGGGAAGTCTGGATGTTTTCCATGCTTTACAACTCATTCAGGAAAGATCCCGCTTGGCTGGAGTGTGCCACCCAAGGAGCTGAGTTCCTTCTAAAACACGGTTATACGGGAGATTACGACTTCTATTTCTCTCTGACCCGAGAGGGGAAGCCTCTGATTCACCCATACAATATATTCTCGAACACTTTCGCCTGCATGGCTTTCGCCCAACTCGCTAAAGCTACTGGCAACGATCATTATGCCACAGTTGCCCGGGAGACTTTCCGCAGGATTCTGGAGCGTCGTTCCAATCCTAAGGGACCGTGGCTGAAAGCTGTTCCGGGGACCCGTCCGATGAAAGATTTCGCCCTGCCGATGATAATCTGCAATATGGCCCTGGAAGTTGAGGAGATAATCAATGACCCGGCTTTGATGGAGAAGACTATCGAGGATTGCCTCCATGAGGTTCTGGACGTTTTCTACCAGCCGGATCTCGGTGTGATGGTGGAGAACGTGTCTTCTGTAGACGGCGGTCTTGTGGACTGTTTTGAGGGGCGTAGGATTAATCCCGGTCACGATTTGGAGGCTCTTTGGTTCATCATGAACCTTGGGTTGAGGAAGAACGATAAGGACTTGATAAAGAAGGCGGTCGATATTTCCCTCAGGGTGATTGATTATGGTTGGGACAAGGAATATGGTGGGATATTCTATTTCATGGATCGGAGAGGTTGTCCGCCACAGGAGCTTGAGTGGGACCAGAAACTATGGTGGGTCCACATCGAGGCCGCTATCGCGATGATAAAAGGTTATCAGTTGACTGGCGAGAAGAAATGTCTCGAATGGTTCCTCAAATTGGATGATTATCTATGGAACCATTTCAAGGACAATGAGTTCCCTGAGTGGTACGGTTACCTGAACCGCCGTGGAGAAGTGCTGCTTCCTCTGAAGGGAGGCAAGTGGAAGGGTTGCTTCCACGTCCCCAGAGGCCTTTATCAGATTGGTAATATACTTGAGTCTTTGCGATGACTTTTTTCAAGAATATAGGCGCTGTCATTGCGTCTTTGTCCATCATTGTATCTTGCCAGTCCCGGCAAGAGGACGAATATCTCATCCCATATTCCCCGGTAGCTCCTGATCTGCAGGAACTTCTGGATTCCCATGTGTGGGATGTGCTGACTCCGGTTAAGGTTTTCCACGCTCCTTGGAACGGACTCGATGATGAGACCGAGTTCCGATGCATGGTAACGGACAGTCTGTTTATCTTCCGCTTTGATGTGAAGGATTCCACGTTGACTTTGAATGGCGATTTCCAGAACGAGAAAGATGTTGAACCCGAGGACAGGGCTGAGATTTTCTTCTCTCACCCGGGAGAACTGGACACCTACATCGGTGCCGAGATGGATCCTGCCGGGAGAGTCCTGGATTATAAATGCACATTTTACCGGGAATTCGATTATGACTGGAATTTCAGCACTTTGACATATTGCCATGAGATACTTCCGGACGGCTATTCAATCGCCGGGAGCGTGTCTTTGGAGGAATTGTCGGAGTTTGGAGTCGATTTCGATGGAGGTTTCCTTATGGGCGTGTTCAGGGCTGATTTCCGCCCGGATGGGAAAGTGAATTGGTATTCGTTGAAACTAACTGATGACAAGAAGGCTGATTTTCACCAACCAAACGTGTTCTTTAAGGCACGAGCTGATAAGTCATCCTTTTTTCAGATGAAGGGCGTCGTGCTGTCGGTGGAGGATCTTGAGACGGTGGACTGGCCGAAAATAGCCAAGGAGAATGGGATAAACACTATCGGCACCCACATCAGCCCATCGCAGGTACTTGGATTCATGCGTTCTGAGAAAGGCAAGACCTTTCTGGACGAATGCAGGGCCTATGGCATCGATGTCGAGCATCAGCTTCATGCGATGGGGGAGTTGCTCCCGAGATTCTTGTTTGAGGAGGACTCGACCATGTTCAGGATGGATGAGTCCGGGCGCCGAGTCACTGATTTCAATTGTTGCGTCCATTCGGAGAAGGCACTTGGGCTGATCGCTTCAAAAGCCGCCGAACTTGCCATGGATCTTCCCGCGACTAACCACCGGTACTATTTATGGCTGGACGATAACTCTGAACCGTGTTTCTGTCCGTCCTGCCGGGAGTATTCCGCTAGCGAGCAGGCGCTCATTATAGAGAATAGAATGATAGAGGCCATCAGGACAGTGGACCCGGAGGCGTCTTTGGCCCATCTGGCATACCAGCAAACTATGGTCCCCCCAGAGAAAGTGAAGCCTTCAGAAGGAATATTCCTGGAGTTCGCTCCTATTGAGCGGCAGTGGGACCGTCCGCTTTCTGATCTGGATGCTCCTGGCCGGAAAGGCAGGATGTCCCATAGGGAAGTCATTGAGCTGTTGGAGGCTAATCTGAAAGTCTTTCCGTCGGAAACCGCCGTTGCTCTGGAATATTGGCTGGACGTTTCCCTGGCGAGTGGTTGGAAGAAACCTGCCGTGCGGCTTCCATGGCATCCCGAGGTGTTCAAGTCAGACCTTGAGACTTACAAGAGTTATGGAATAAGGAATATTACCTCATTCGCCGTCTACATGGACTCCACGTATTTCGATTCCTATCCTGAGAGGGGGGACCTCAATGATTATGGAATTTTCTTATATTTGTAAATTGAATATTATCGCTTTGAATGTTCAAGAAGATTGTAAATAGAGTCAAGGAGACCAAGCTGTCGATGAGGACGAAGTTGACGTTGAGCCTTTGCGCCATCGCCATCGCCTTGTTGACTTCCAGTTTCATATCCATCATGGAGTATTCCAGGATGAGTGACTATGTGTCCAGCCTGATCGCGGCCAACATCAAGAATATCGGTGTCGCCCAGAAACTGACGGAGGTCTCCAGCCAGTACAACCTTGACATTCTGGCGGTCATCGGTGATGAGGAGGTGAGTGATATCCCGGATTTCCGGCAACAGGAATTCGTGAATTATTGTGATTCGCTGAGAGCCTCGACGGCCTCAAACCTGATCTCCCCATTGACTGACTCTGTGATGTACGCCTATTCAGCCTACATGTTGACTTCCCTGGAGCTAAGCGATGTCCTCAAGTCCGACTTCATCGACACCAGGACCTGGTATTTTGAACGTCTCCAGCCTCAGTACCAGCGACTTAACGGCTATATCGACAGTCTGAGCGACGCTGTGTACCTTGAGCTCAAGAAGAATTCCGAGACTTTCCAGAGGGGTTTCTACAGGAGCATTATTCCTGGCGCTGTCGCCGTCGCGGTCGGGCTGCTCCTCGTCTTGATGCTGCTGTTCTTCCTGCTCGTGTATTATGTCAACCCTATCTACAAGATGCTTGACGGTTTGAGCAATTACCGGTCTTTCAACAAGAAATATTCTTACACATTTGATGGGGACGACCAGCTTTCCGAATTGAACGACGGCATCACTGAACTCGCTGGGGAAAACCAGCAATTGCGCAAGAGAGTATCTGACCTCAGGAACAGGATCAATAACACCGGAGTATGAATGTGAAGGTGATATCGAGGTATGTGGGCGTGGCGCTGCTGGTCAGCGCCCTGTTCATGTTCTTCTCCATACTGGTCTCGGTGGCGAATGGCAACGATAGTGCTCTCGCCGCCCTGCTGATCAGTTTCACCATCACTTTCACAGTCGGAATATTCCCTTTTATATTCGTCAGGAGAGCCCCTGATATCAGCCTCAGGGAAGGATTAGTGCACTTCGTGCCGTCCGGCTTCGCTCCGAAGTCGGCGATGGAGAAGTCGCGCGCGGCGAACTCCGGCACAGTCACCTCGAACTTCCCGAACGGCGCATCAGCTATCGTCAACAGCGACGCGAGAACAGCCATGGAAGCGAGTATCATAATTCCGTACCTCCTCTCAATTCAGGTCAAAGGACATCTCCCAGGTCTCGCCTGCGGCCAAACAATCCCGGCGAAGCGGCCCGGGGCCGCAGTTCGCCGACCCCAGCCCGCGACCGCGCGCATAGATGCCGAACTCCGTCTTCGACGGATCCGGAAGGCATTCGGGATGGGGCGTAAGGAGCAGTTCCGTCGGAGAATACGGCGAAACTGCGAAGGCGAACGTACGCCCGCTCTGCGCGACGACGGAGATCCCGGCCTCGGGCAGCATGACGAACCTCGCCTCCTCCCGTACGCCATTGTCCTGTGACGTCGTGAACCTGAAGCCGAAGCCCGTCGAGTCGCCGCGATAACGCGCAGGCAGCGCGCCGGTCTTGCGGTCGGGATAGTTGTCGTGCGGACCGCGCGCAAAATAGTCCACCGCCGTGCGCGGCGCGTCCAGAACAAACCGCCATCCCATGCGCTGGTACTCGACAGGCCGACCGGTAGGACGGAACACCGAGCGGACGTGCGCCCTGCCGCTCGGCTCGATTGTCCACGTGCTCTCCACCTCGACGCCTGGAGCATCGGCCTCGACAGGCCCCAGGTCCGAAAGTTCTATCTCGTTGACGTGTCCGAGCCGCGGAACATCCTCCTTGCGCACGCCGCGGTAGGAGACTACGGAAAGCACCTCCCGCCGCCCGTCCGGAAGCGGCCGGTCCTCGAAGCGCATTTTTGTCGGACGCATCGTCCGCAAACCATCCCTCAGCCGCTCGCGCCCGTAGCTCATGTACTCCTCGCGGTATTTCGTCTCGCCGCCGACAGGGACGCGGAAGCAGTCGAGCGTCAGCGGCGCCTTCAGGAGTTCGCGTCTGTCCCGGCGGAGCGAGACAAGCTCTCCGGTATCTTGCGAGAACGCATAGGACAGGCGACCCGGAAGCGGCGGCGGCGGCTCTGCGACGCCGCCGAGCGGCAGCTGGTCTGCGGCGACGATCCACCCGGACGGGATAAAGCCTTCGTCCGCCTTCTGCACGAACTCGACGCGCAGCGCCCACTCGCCGCCTGCCGCATCCATTCGCACGCGGCGCACCTCCTCCGGCAGCGGAAGAAGACGAGTCTCGCAAGGAAGAAGCGTTATGTCAAAAGTGCCTCGCGCCTGCGCAACGCCGTCCTTGAGTAGCGTCCAGCGGCAAGAGCAGTCGGCGCTGTCCCTGAAATACCGCTTGCTGCGCAGCTCGACACTGTCGCCCGAAAGGCGGGCGGCAAACGGCTGGAACACGTGCCGCGCCTCCTCGTAGACCGGCTCCGGACGCCTGTCGCCCGTCACCAGCCCGTCCAGGATCCCCTGACCCTGCTCAGGCTTTTCGCCGAAGCATCCGCCCCAGGCCGCCACGCGGCGGCCCTTCCATTCCAGCCAAAGCGACTGATCGGCGAAGTCCCATAGCCCGCCGCCCATGATGCGTGTAGAGCTCTCGATGGCAGCCTGGAAATCCACTAGGTTCCCGCACGCGTTGTTGAAGTTGTGGGCGTATTCGTTGACATGGTACGGATAGCGGACCGGCAGATTCGTCTGCACGCCGTCCGTCAGCGTCGGATCGCCTGCCGCGCAACGCTGCATCCACTCTACAGACGGGTACTGACGCGAGCCCATGTCCGTCAGCCACGGGTTGCGCTCGTACTGCACCGGGCGCGTCGGGTCCTTCTCCCTGAGATAGCGGTAGCACGTCTTGAAGTTGTCGCCCGGCCCCGCCTCGTTGCCCATCGACCAGATGACGATCGACGGGTGGTTGCGGTAGAACTGCACCATGCGCGCGCCGCGCTCGACGTGGCTCTGCTTCCACGCGGGCTTCGTGGCGAGGGTCTTCTCGCCGTAGCCGGCGCCGTGCGACTCGACGTTCGCCTCGCACACGACCATCAGGCCGTTGCGGTCGCAGAGGTCGTACCACTCCGGCACGTTCGGGTAGTGGCAGGTCCTGACCGCGTTGACGTTGAACTCCTTCATGATGGCGATGTCGCGCTTCATCGACTCGGTCGTAACAGAGTACGCGCCGTCGGGAACCATCTCGTGGCGGTTCACGCCCTTGAAGAGGACGCGCTTGCCGTTGAGGTACAGGACGGAGTCCTTTATCTCGACCCTGCGAAACCCGAAGGCGACCGTGTAGTAGTCCACGCCGCCGAATATCCACCAGCCCCAGCGGTACTCGATCGGCGTCACGTAGACGCACGGGAACTCGGCGTTCCAGAGCCGCGGCCCCGGCACGTCGCGCACCTTGAGCTCGTTGCCCTTCTCGTCGCGGACGGTGAACTTGCCCTGCTTGTAGTCGTCGGAGAGCCACGTGTCGACGACCAGGTCCTTCGGCGCGCTCGAACGCTCCGAGACGAGCGAAACGCTGCGGAAGATGCCGGAAGGGCTCCAGAAGTCCTGGTCCTCCAGGTACGTGCCGTCGCAGTGCTTGTACACCGCGACCTCTATCGTGGC
>JAEEGH010022249.1_pt1 | contig 13025 bp, 11 predicted proteins | sample 9134181 | NCBI WGS metagenome assembly JAEEGH01 (sample SAMN16246544, study PRJNA631951) | gut metagenome | biome: gut microbiome; feature: rumen; material: DP-attached | host: Bos | place: Iran: Karaj | collected 2018-10 | reverse complement strand
ATACCGAGTGCTGGCTGGTCTGGTTCATGGATCGGCAGGATGAGCATGCGCGTGATTCCTACTTGTTCGACGAAACTTGGATTGTGGCTAACCATGATGATTGTGCCTTCATAGTCTCTAAAGTTTTCACCGATAATCTTCTGTGTTTCTGGGTCGAAATGGTTGGTCGGCTCATCCAAAATTATTACATTCGTGCGTTTGGTTAATATTTTGCATAATGCTACGCGAGCTTTTTCTCCTGGACTTAATACAGACACCTTTTTATTTACATCGTCGCCCTGAAACAAAAAGTTGCTTAAGATGCTGCGCATTTCCGAATCAGAATAGTCATAAGATTTGACGTTATCGAGTATCGTTTCGCGCTCATCGAGAACTTCAAGTTCCTGAGCATAGTATGCAATGGTCGTGTTTTGGCTCGGTATAATTGTGCCCTCGTCTGGTGTTAATTCCCCTACGATAAGTTTTAGGAGCGTGGATTTACCGATGCCGTTTTCTCCGACAATTAAGAATTTTTCGCCACGCGTTAGGCTAAAAGATAACTTCTCGTATAGTGGTGCTTTTCCTGGGTAATGAAAAGTGAGATTCTGGACTTCTAGCGGTATTTTCCCAGATTGCCTATTCGGAAGAATTCGCATTTCGACTTTTTTGTAATCTTGTTCGCGAACTTCTAGTTCAGCCAATTTCCGATCTAGCATTTTTTCGCGTACGTGACCTTGTTTAATGAGCGCCGTGTTACTGCGCTTAGCGTTGCGGGCGCGCTCGACGAACTCTTGTATGCGTTTTATTTCGCGTTCTTGTTGCGTGATACGCTTATCTTGTTCTGCCTTTTCTTCGGCGTATTGGCGACGGAAGTATGTGTAATTTCCGCGATATACGGACATTTTGTGGGTGGTTTTGTTTAAGAAGAGTGTTTTATTTGTAACCGTATCGAGAAATTCTGTATCGTGACTAATTACTAGCACCATCCCGCGATAATTGCGGAGGTAATTTGCGACAAAAGCCTTAGTAGTAACATCGAGATGGTTTGTTGGTTCATCTAATAATAGTAGCCCAGCGTTCTCGAATAAAACGCGTGCGAAAGCAACTTTGGATTTTTGGCCACCCGAGAGCTGCTTCATTGGAGCGTCCATTAGCTCTTGGAGTCCCATTTTTTCGATAATTTTTAATAACTCATAGTCAAAGTTGGCGATATCGTAAGAATCGATGAGGTCTTGAAGATTTACGATGCGCTCCATGATGGCTTGGCTGTCTGGGTACTTGGCGAGTTTTTCATACTCGGCGTTCAGTTGTTCTTGAAGCGTATCAACTGGGCGCGCAGCGGCTATGTATTGCCATACGGTAATATCGTCGTGTTTGGAGTCGATCTTTATTTCTTGCGGTAAATAACCGAGGCGTAAGCCTGGTAACTCTATCTCGCCATCGTCCAGCTTCTGCTCTCCTAAAATTACTTTAAATAGAGTAGATTTTCCCGCTCCATTTACGCCCACAACTCCTACTTTATCCGTAGCATCAAAATGGAAGCTACAATCGTCGTAGATTTTTTCGACACCAAAAGATAGTTGTAGGTGTTGTGCTTTCATGGCGTATATTATATCGCAAAAGTTGTATAATATAATCAAATGAAGCGTAATGCAACCATATTGGCAATAGCTTTGGCTTTGGTGCTGATTTTGGTAGCGATTTTTCTTCCTCGTTCTAGAGAATTTTCTTTTTTAGATACTCAAATTACACAAGAAGAGTGGGATAAGATTACTTCTACTCATATTTATAATAAATATTTGAACCTTGACGGGGTTACTTTCAACGGTTACGAACTTCAACTAGATTCGGATAATGACCGGTATTTTTATTCTATTATTGAAGGCGATGACGATGCCTATGCGCCACTTGTCTATTTCCCAAAGAATAGTCTTGTGAAAATTGCAACACTAGATCCGAACGTCAGTTATAATCGCACCGCAAAAAATGAGACTACGAGGATGCTCATTTATACGAGCGTTGATTATCGTGAGGTTGAGCTCGTAACTACGACTTTGCCGTTGTTGAATATCGACACGAAAGGCCACCGCAACCTAAGCGAAGAATATAGTGATGCTCATATTAAAATATTTGATAACCGTCAATTTGCTCATTCGCGGAATATTGAGTCCGATACAAAAATACATATTCGTGGCTCGACATCTCTCTGGCAAGAAAAGAAAAGTTACAGACTGAATTTGACTTTGCCGAATGGCGCTAATAACCATATTGGTTTGCTCGGAATGCGTAAAGATGATGATTGGATCTTAAATAATCTATATGGTGATCATGAAAAAGTGCGCAATATTCTTTCGGCGCAATTGTGGAATGATTGTTGTAGCTATCATAATGAATCCGAGGTGCAGAATAGCTTTGAATATCGATTTGTAGAAGTATTTATTGATAACTCATATGCCGGATTATATTTATTGGGCTACAAGCCAGATAAAAAGACTGAGAATCTTCGCGGCGACGAACTTCTTTTTAAAGGTAAAGATTGGAGCAATGCGGAGGTTTTAGCCAATGATGATAATTTTTCGCGTTACTACGAGTTAGAAAAAGGGGATATAGACGAAACACTAGCCAAAGATGAGTTGCTGAAATATATCAATACGATTGCCTATGGTTCGGCCGAAGACATCTATCGCATGTTTGATATAGATAACGCCATTGATGTCGAGTTGCATGGTATGCTTACTCAGAATGTCGATTATGTTAAAGATAATAAAACTAAGAATCTTTATCTAACTATTAAGAATGGCCCTAGTCGGAGCTATTTATTATATACGCCATGGGACTTTGATTTAAGCTTAGGTAACTCCTGGAAAAATCATACGGCGAATATGTCCAGCACCGAATCTTATGGGTCTCCTATTGACACCGTAATTGTGACCGAACAAATGCCGACGGGAGCATTGCGAAAGCTCGGCGACGGCAATATAGAGCAAAAAATTAAATCCCGTTATGCCGAATTGAGGCGTGGCGCATGGAATGATGGGCATATCTTTGGTCTTGTCGATATTTATGAGCGTAAGATATTTGAATCTGGTGCCTACTTTAGAGAGGAAACACGCTGGCCGAATAGTAATTATCTCGAAGGAGCTTTAGACTTGAGTACCTTCAAAAAATATCTTCGCGAAAGAATTGATTTCGTTGATTCTTATTACGGATATCGCTAATTATTTTTTCTTTGATTCATACTCGCAAAACTTGCGAATTTCTGTGTAGAAATAAATGTTCGCTAGTACGAAAGTTACGCTAAATGCGATGAATAGTGTACTGGCTCGCCCCATAATAATTGAACAATCTTGGACGATTCCAAATATTGTTGTTACGAGAGCAATCATTAATAGGAAAAATGGAATAATGTATGCTAGGAAGAATATCGTTTTTCCATATAGTGTCTTATTGAACTTTTGAAATGTCTTGCGCATTCCTTTTATATCAAAATCATAAACGCTCATATTTATATAATATCAAATTATTTGCTACAATAATGTCATGAGTAAGCACGAGCGTCATATGAGAATAAATACTTTTACTAAAATACTGATAGCAGTAGCTACTGTCTTTTGCGCTGCTTTTACTATTATTTCTGTACCGTCTCCTGTTAGTGCGGCCACCGAAATATGCCAATGCACGAATACCTATTCAGATGGCACGACGAAGGTCGAAGAAGGATCCCCGGCATTGATGTTTGCCGATAGTAATGGCTGCTACTGTGGCGGGACGATTAATATAATTAAGACCGCTCTAAATATATTTATGGCCGGGATCGCAGTATTAGGCACTATCGGCATTATTTGGTCAGGTTTTATGTATATGAGTGCTCGCGATAACGAGGCGCAGACCGCACAAGCCAAAAACCGTATGATCCAAATTTTTATTGGTATCGCCGCTTTCGGATTATTCGATGTTGCGGCGAACCTGCTTCTCCCTGGTGGCATGGCGAGCGCTACTCCTACTGTGGTTAGCTCTACTTCCAAGAAGGTCGCTCGTACGGATATGGAGATTGAAAGACCGGCCAGCAGTGCTCCAACCTCTACGCCATCATCATCGTCTACTTCTTCATCGTCGCCATCTTCTTCCTCAACTTCCTCTTCATCTCCTTCTTCTTCTTCGCAATCTTCAAGCTCTACTCCGCCTGGTGGGAATAATTGTTCCGATTACGGTGTCGGAAGTGGCGGTTCTTTCCAGACGCAATATAGTGATGAAACACAGTGGAAAGGTGGTAACTGTCCAAACTGTCAAATTCGAAAATCTGGTTGTCCGATGGTAGCAGCACTTAATGCGATTATTAAGGTCACTGGATGCAAACTCACTAAGAAAATGTTCGCGCAGCACATGAAAGAATATACTAATGGTTTCACTAATCGTAAGGGACTGTTCTTGAATGATAGTGATTGGAGCAATACTGGTGGTCCAATAGTTGAACATTATTTAAGTACGTATAAGGTTCATTACAAAACCATCAGCAAAGGACAAGTAAAATCAGCACTTCAGGCTGGTCATGCAGTTGTAGCGCGTGGAAAAGGTACAGATGGCTCAAACCATGTATTTTCGGATGGTGGACATTATGTAGCATTTACTAGTATTAGTGGTAATACCGTAAAAGTCCAGAATCCTGCGCGAAGTGCCTATGGTAGCGTTTCTTATGAGACCGCAGTTAAATATGCTACTAATTTTTGGGAGGTATGGAAATAATGGAAAATTCAAACTCTTGGCATGGTGGTGCTAGCGCAGTTGTGCCCGCTGGCTATGATAATCCTGAGCAGCCTAAGAAGAATTTCAAAATACTAATCGTTTCCGGAATAGTATTACTTATTCTCGTCGTCGTTACAGTAGTAGCGGTTCTAGTGTTCGGAAATAATAGTGACTCTGATTACGCGGGCGAAGAATATGATATTAGTTCAGAAAACACCGGCGGCGAAGATGTTGTTATTCCAGCAGATGAATCGCTTGATTTTCTCGACAAATATCCGCTTTCGGACGAGAGTAAAACTTCAATAATGATGGCAATATATGACAATCTCGATAAATACTACTCGAATTCTGGATATACCGTCGTTCATTATGATCTTGATAGCGTGGAATCTTCGGAATCGTCTATTTCGTTTAATTTTATGACCGATATCGAAGACGCAACATTCCATGCATTAATCGGTTATGACAAAGACGGTAATATTAGTTATACCTACATAACATATAGTAAAGCTGAATAGTCAAAAAATGCGCCCTACGGGGCGTGTTTTTTTGATATGGCTGGGGATGAGGGATTCGAACCCCCGAATGGTGGGACCAGAACCCACTGCCTTACCACTTGGCGAATCCCCAACGGATTATTCGGTCTTGTTTATTTTAACGCATTTTTCCGAAAAAGAAAACCCCGGGCAGTGTCGCTCGGGGATTTCTGGCTTAAAAGCCACAGATGCTTAAACGATATTTGATTATTTCTTCGGCGCTGAGCTCGCTGTGATAATGGTCGCCAGATAAATCGACTTCGTCTGGCTCAATATCAAAGTAGTCATCATTCCATTCTTTATGCTCTTCTTTGCAATTCGGTCTAGCCAGTGAGTAAACTGCGTAGAATAGGTCGCGCGCATCATCCTCTGTGATAGCGTCTGGAATATACTGCGTGGACTTCATGATTGCATGCTCGCGGAAACTGAATGGAATCGCGAGCATGATGTCGGTTGGGCACTCTTCGGTGATACGGAATCGAATTTGTCCGTTCTCGTAATTCTTGTCGTAGAGATTGCCGAGTAAGAAGCCGAATAGTTTATTTGCAGGCAATCCAAGAGACTTCATGAGAGATTCGTAACGATAGTCGATCGCGTCAAACTTAAACGCGTGCATGGCTCCGCCGCGCTTGCGGAATAGATGATCCCCCATGTGGAGGCATAGTTTTCCGGATACGATCGTGTGTCCATATTGTGTATGAAATGCATTTTCCATCGAGCACATATCGCCCGCGCCACAATAAGCCGTAAAAATTTGGCCATTTTGCATCGTTATTTTCACATCCTTTCAAGGTGCAATATCTCTGTTAGTTATAGCATCATTATTCACAAATGTCAATCTATGTGCTACAATGTTGTCAGAGGTCCTAATCTAGTACTTTGAGAGGAGGTGGCTATATGAAAAAGCTACCTATGGAAGAAATTAAGGACATTCCTACACGACAAGTCATCGAAGACCTGAGGGCGCGCAAGTACTCCCTGCTCGAAAGCGCTGGGTGCCACAAGCTGCGCTCGGAAATGAAGTGGCCGGGGCTGGTTTGCCGCCTCGTTATCAACTGGGTTTGGGGCACAAGCGGAATTGATAAGAAATCTTTTAGGCATGATCGCCTGGTCGCCTCTAAACTGGCAAAGTTATTAGATTGGGCGGCGCCGTCGGAAATCACAGGAACTATCCCAACTCGCACTCATAGCTTGGTAATCGGTTTTAATCATCCTTCTCTTGGCGAGATTATCCGATTCATCCGCATTTGCATGTCCGACCACCACAACCATTCTCATCTGTTCCCCGTGAATCTGCCTTGGTACGAGGCATTGATGCCCGTCGTCGACAAACTAGAGCGTCTTGGAATTTATATCACGCCTATCATCACTCCATCCACCTATGACAAAATGCAGAAGATAGCGTCTAACGAAGATATGGTCGTAATCGAAGAGCTTCGTAAAGGCTTCAGCATGCGTTATGTCGAATTGTGCACCGAGTTCGTGAAGAATCACGGAGTAATCTGGGTGGCGCCGTCAGCAACGCGCCGTCCAACTGTTTTCCGTTCGAAGAACGAATATGATAATCTCGAACGCGCCGAACCGCCCACAATGACACTGATTGCGAGTTCGATGGTCCGCGCCGGGATCAAAGACTGCGAATTCCTGAGTTGTGCCGTGGTGCCACCTCAAGGTGCTACACGCGGCTTAAACCTGTTTAAGACGTACGAACTTAACTTTGGGGAGTGCTATGATATGAACCAGGTTGGTTGGTTGATTCGCGAGAAATGTGAACATCACCGCGGTCGCATGTTTGAGTATGAATTCCTGCAGAGCATCTGCCATTCTCTGGAAAGCATGCAAGCCGAACATTTGTTCTATCCCTAATTCTTCCAGCGCCGGCCTGTAAAAGGGCCGGTTTTTCTTGTCTTATTGACTTTTCTCGAATTTTGTGCTATAATTATATAGATATGTCTCGTTTTGCGAGAATATTGGCCTTTAGGAGGGGTATATATGACAGAAAAACAGATTTTTTCATTCAAAGTGGTTGTTGTTTGTGTGTTGCTAATGGCTTTGCTGGTCGGTGTGGTTATTATTAAGGACGTTATCGCTAGTGCTACAAAATCTAATTATAACAAAGCGCGTGAGAGGATTTCGGAAATTAAGACGGATGCCGGCGATGATTGTATCGCCTTTAACTTATTCGACTTTAATACGGGCAAAATTAACTCTGGCGATTTATGTGCCTCGACATCAAATCTAGCCGACGAGTACCAGAAGAAGAACAATTTCCAGCATTTCTACAATCCTATTGAGCTCTACATGGAATATCAGGGCCACGACTGGAATGGCGTCACTGACGACATGCATAGCCTGGTATTTAGTGATGGTAGCTCAATCGTGGCTAGCGTCGTGAATAATACATTACATCTGGAATATTGCAGCGGCTGGACCAAGCGTAGCGATGGCGAGCTGGATTGCGGCACCATAAAAGATCTCTGGATTGCGTCAAATGGCAGCAAAAGCTATTAATTTTTCTATCGACAACCCCAATACCATCCTGCAAAGGGTGGTTTTTTCATATTAAAATATGTTATTATAGAATGGATTAAAGCATAAGAAATAACAAATTAGGAAAACAGGGTGGAAAACAATAATCCAGATCACAGAGTATATCATCCGCTTGATTCCGTAGAGGAAGTCGAGCAGTTTTACTCTGCGATTAGTCGCGACAAATTAACTCAAAAATTATCTCCAGAGCGCCCATATTGTTATTGGACTATCGAAACTTATGATAAGTCTAATGGCATCCGTGGCGGTGGCGGTCTCGGAGTTTTGGCGGCCGATATGCGCCGTGTTGCCGAGCAGTTACAAGTGCCTTTCGTGCTCGTAACGCCATTTTATCCATGGGAATCGCATCAACGTATGCAAAATATGGAACAAATCGACTATCATGAGGAACGCGACTATCATGATTATGGCTTTAATTATGTCGATAATGTCCGTATTAAGACTTCCACTACTTCCGTTGAATTATCCGTCATAGAAAAACAGATGGGTTCTTCCCGTTTCCTATGTATTACCGAACCGAATTTTGGCGAACTTTATTCTGGCGAATCTGGTTCCGACCATCGTCTTTACCAAGAAGTTGCGCTCGGTTTTGGCGGCTACCAAGCTTTGAAGCTAGTTGGTCTTCGACCAGCGGTTATTCAGCTAAACGAAGTTGCAACCTTCTTTGCTGCGATTGCGCGTCTCGATGAACTAGTAAGTTCTGGCATGAATGTTTACGAAGCAGTTGTCTATACCCGTAAGCATACACTTTATACGAACCATACTCTCGTGCAAGCGGCCGAGGCGACTTTCCACTACGAGCAGTTTGAACGCTATGTCTTCCCGAATATTAAGAGCACTTCGGTGCGTCGTTGGCTGTCTGATAAATTTACAGATGGGGTAATTCGTTTATCCACGCCGACCGTAGAAATTGCAGAATTACGTTCCGGCGTTTCTAAACTTCATGCCCGCGTCGCAAACTATCATGATATAAATGGTCAGCGCATTAAGTTCAAGAGCGTAACTAATGGTATTCATATGCGAACTTGGGTCTTACCAGAGATTATGGATTACTATCATGAGCATGGAATTCTAGATCGCTTTGATTTGCCGACGACAGTCGATTTTGAAGATGCTGTTGAAAAAGTATCTGCTTCAGATATTCGTCATTTAAAGAATCTTGGCCGACAAAGATTAAACGAAATCCTGGCGCATCGTACCGACCAGTATGGCAATCCAGTCCATATTCCAGAAAATGCCTTCTTATTTGACTTTAAGCGTCGCTTCGTTGATTATAAACGCCCAACTTTGCCTTTCAATGATCCGGACCGCTTAGCGAGCATTCTAGAGCACAATAATGCGCATTATATTCTGGCCGGTCGTGTCCATATGGGCGACGAGAGAATGTTCAAGAAGCTCATGAATACATTACATTTGATTGATAGCCATCCTATCCTCAGAGAGCGCGTACATTATCTACCAGATTACGACGAAGAGCTCGGCTTGGCGTTGTCACTTGGTGCTAATAGCTCCATTAATACGCCAATTGTTGGTCTGGAAGCTTGCGGTACAAGCTGGATGAAAGATGTAGCAAATATGGGAATGTTAATCTCGACACATGATGGCGGCGTAGCGGATATGCCTTCAGATAATTACTTAACAATTGATGGTAAGACCGAGGAACAAGAGACCGAAAATCTCTATCGTCAAATGGAAGTTGCCTGTAAGGCCTGGCAAAACGATTTCGACCTTGAATATTGGATTCATCGCGAATTAATTGCCTACCTAGACATCTGTTCTGGTTCTCGCATGATGCGCGACTATCTCAATTATCTGTTTTAGAGAATCATGACCGGCATTTGCAAAAGTGCCGGTTTTTTGTTATACTCTTGACAAGAGTCCGAAAGGACTATTTTTAATGGGAGCAATTCATGGCAAACGTAACCAGAATTAAGGCCAAGGATGATGGTGCTTCAAAGAAAAAAGAAGCCAAGAAGTCCGACGAGCCAGCTGAAATTACTCGCAAAGTCACAGTAAAAGCAAAGAATAGCGAGAACAAAAAGGTCCGCGCTAAAGATCGTAAAGAGGCCAAAAAGTTGGAAAAAGCCGAGAAAAAGGCCGCCCGTAAGGCTGCACGCGAAGGCAAAAAACCGTTCATCTTGTTCCGCCCATTTGTAGCATTCGGTCATTATATCCGCGATTCGTTCCGCGAAGTACGCCAAGTTCGCTGGCCAGATCGCAAAGCTACTTGGAAACTCGTTCTTTCCGTAATCATTTATGTAGTTGTCATTGCAGTTTTTATTATGTTGCTCGACATGCTATTTACTTATCTATTTAACTTAATCTATGGAGGATTATAATTATGGCCGTTAACCGTTATGATGGTTCACGCGCTTGGTATGCAATCAGTACTTACTCCGGCTACGAGGATAAGGTTGCTGATTCCATTAAACAGCGTATTGGCAGTGCCGATCTTGCAAACAAGATTTTTGATGCTCTCGTCCCAAAAGAAAAACAGATTGAAATTAAAAATGGTAAACGCCGCGTAGCTGATAAAAAAATCTTCCAGGGTTATGTCCTTGTCGAGATGTGTCTTTCCGATGAAACTTGGTATATCATTCGCAATACGCCAGGCGTAACTGGCTTCGTTGGTACCGGTACCCAGCCAACTCCTGTTTCCAAGAAGGAAATTGAAAAGATTAAGAAGCGCATGGGCGTTGACGATCCTAAATTCACCGTTAATTACGAAATCGGTGAAGTTGTTTCTGTCACCGATGGTCCATTTAAGGGCTTTGAGGGCACGATTTCCGAAATTGATGCCAATAAAGGTAAACTTAAAGTACTCGTTTCAATGTTTGGTCGCGAGACTGCTGTCGAGCTCGACGCTCTCCAAGTTAAAAAGATTGATGACTAATATTTAAAAGGCCTCTAGATTTGCGTCTAGGGGCTTTTTGATGTATAATATAGCGCGTTACGCACGTTTAATTAAACGTAATTTCCGGTGAAGCGCTTCAAAAACCGGAGAAGGATATTAACAAAATGGCAGAAAAGAAATGCATCGGCAACCTTAAGTTGCGCATTCCTGGCGGTAAAGCTACGGCTGGACCTCCAGTAGGCAGCACCCTTGGTCAGTGGGGTCTTAATATGATGGACTTCATTAATCCTTTCAACGAAAAGACCAAAGAGTTCCAAGGTAAGAATGTTATCGTTCATATTAAGGTTTACGAAGATCGCACTTTTGACTGGACCTGCTTGGGTCAGCCAGTTGACGATTTGATTCGTGAAAAAATCAAAATCGAAAAAGGTAGCGGTCGTCCTAATACTGAGAAAGTTGGCAAGATTACCATGGCTCAGATTAAGGAAATTGCCGCTATTAAGAAAGATCAGCTTAACGCCGTCGACGAAGCTGGTGCCTGCAAGGTTATTGCTGGCACTGCACGCTCTATGGGCGTTGAAGTAGTTGAGTAATTCTACAGATAGACCACTCTTCAGGGTGGTCTTTTTGTTATTTTATGTTATAATATATTTAGCTATTGCTTTCCATACTATTTCACGAGGAGGTGAGATTATGAAAGGGAGAGTAATTGGTGCACTTTGGATTGCTGGAGCATTATTGATATGCTTCTTTGGTTTCGGTGGTGCATATTTCAATGCGCTAATCGCCTTCTGCATCTTGATGTCCGCTGCAGAGATTTTAATCATTTCGGTGGGTCAGCCTTGGCGCATGGAACCTCTTGCCTGCCAGCCTTACGGAGTATGGGCTTGGCAATTACTCGTGCTCTTCTTTGCGCTATTCGGATGTCTCGTACTGAGTCGTCAGCAAGTTGCAATAGCGATTATTCTCAGCACACTTACCGATGTCGGAGCCTTTGCCGTGGGGAAACTCTTTGGAAAGCATCGAGCAGATTTTGTAAGCCGTATATCGCCGAAGAAGACTTACGATGGTTTCATAGGTGGAATTATCTGCTCTTCCCTCACAGTATTCTTTTGCCCATTGTTCGGAATTACACTCACGCCCAGAGTGATTATCTTTCTAGCCGCCGGCGGATTCTTCGCTGAACTCGGCGACTTGATAGGATCGGCGACCAAGAGGCAGCTCGGAATCAAAGATTCCGGCGATGGACTACGATTTTTTCCTGTCGTTGGTTGGCTCGAATTCCCTCTACGCGGACATGGCGGTTACCTAGACCGTCTCGATTCGATATCGATGGTCCTAATGCTCCTCGCAATCCTCCTGGCGCCGTAAGGTTCATCTACGGCGCCTTTTTCTTGCATAAATAAGCTTTTCATGATAAGATATAACAAGTTAAATTTAAGGTTGGGAGAGCTAATCGCTCGTTTGTACCACGAAAGGATATTTTATGGCAGAAGAAGCCAAAGAAGTTCTTGAGACCGCCCCAGAAGCAGTCGAAACTCCAGCTGAAGAAGTTGTCGAAGAAAAATTCGCCAAAGCTGGTAAAAAATCTAAAAAGCATCAGGAAGAAGTAAAAGCAGAAGCTGAGCGCCAAGCTCGCAAAGCTGAAGCCGCTGCTGAACCAGAGAAAAAAGCAGGACCAAAGCCTATTACTCGTACCCGTCTCGAACGCCGTGGTAAGAATTACCGCAAGGCAAACGAGAAAGTCGAGAAAGGTAAAGCCTATAGTCTCGAAGAAGCCGTCAAGCTTGCCGTTGCAACTAGCCCTGTTAAGTTTGATGCCACGCTTGAAATGCATTTCCGTCTCGGCGTAGATCCACGCCAGGCCGATCAGAACATTCGCGCTACCGTAACTTTGCCTGCTGGTACCGGCAAGAGTATTCGCGTAGCTGTGTTTGCTCCACTCGATGTTGCTAAAGCCGCTAAAGCCGCTGATGCAGATCTTGCAGAAGATGAAGGATTTACGAAGCGTCCCGATAAAGAACAACTCGATTTCGACGTTCTTATCTCTACGCCACAATACATGCCAAAGCTTGGTAAATATGCTCGCTTACTCGGCCCTAAAGGTTTGATGCCAAATCCAAAGGCCGGCACGGTTACTACCGATATCGAGAAGGCCGTTAAAGAAGCTAAGGCCGGTAAGATTGAATTCCGTGTCGATAAGCAAGCCATCATTCATGTTGGTCTTGGCAAAGTTTCCTTCGGTGCCGATAAGTTGATGGAAAACGTAAACGCTTTCATCGAAAGCCTTAAGAGCCAAAAACCGGCATCCATCAAAGGTCAATTCGTGAAGTCTGTTTATATCACCACCACGATGGGCCCAA
>JAEEGH010022248.1_pt1 | contig 13025 bp, 10 predicted proteins | sample 9134181 | NCBI WGS metagenome assembly JAEEGH01 (sample SAMN16246544, study PRJNA631951) | gut metagenome | biome: gut microbiome; feature: rumen; material: DP-attached | host: Bos | place: Iran: Karaj | collected 2018-10 | reverse complement strand
TCCATATCAAGTAGCATTCGTCTTATCTGGAAGTCTTTTACCCCATATGAAGATTCAAACGGGAAAAGAACCGGCTGCTGTCCTTTCACGTCCCTGTCAAGGCTCTCAACACCGCTTATAAAGGCATGAGCAGACTTTACATAGCTTCCTGAAACGAGCTGAGTCTTGGTCTCAGGATTTCTGTTTGCAGCAACAACCTTAACCCTGAAAGGCATCTTATCTATAAGTTTGCCGCTTCCAAGAGGAATCTGACCAAGAGCATTGACGATAGCTCCCGGAATTTCAAGCTGCTGAGCCTGTCTTACATTATCGTAAATATTATAACCGCAGAAAAACTCATCTCCGCCGTCACCTGAAAGAGCAACAGTCACGTCTTTCCTTGCAAGCTTACTTACCAGCATTGACGGGATCTGTGAGTTATCCGCAAATGGTTCATCGTAGTACTGAGGAATACTGCTTACAAGGTCAAACATCTCTTTTTCAGAGATGTAGAGCTCTGTGTGATCGCAGCCAAGGTGCTTTGCAACCTCTTTTGCATACTCAGCCTCGTTGTAGCTTGGCACGTCAAATCCGATACAGAAGGTCTTCACCGGCTTGTCAGAAAACTCCTGAGCCATGGCTGTTACAAGGGATGAATCATATCCGCCTGAAAGGAAGGTTCCAAGAGGAACATCCGCGATCATTCTGTCGGCAACTGCCTTTTTAAGTCTCTCTTTAAGGCCCTCTTTTGCCTCTTCGTAGCTCTCTATTTTATCCTGGGATTTCTCCGCGTAAACCTTCTTGATATCCCAGTATTTCCACTTTGTCACTTGGCCCTTGTGGAACTTCAACACTCCACCGGATTCCAGCTTGTAGACATTCTCAAAAATAGTGTCAGGAGCCAGAATATACTGCTGATAGAGATATCTTGAAATAACATCTCTTCTTACTTCAGGCTTAAATCCCGGGCACTTCATGATAGGCTTAAGCTCTGAGCCAAACACAAGGTTCTCACCGTCCATCCAGTAAAAGAGAGGTTTTTTACCGATCCTGTCTCTTACAAGGTAAACGTCTGAGGTCTCTCTGTCATAAATGGCGATGGCAAACATACCATGAATGTGGTCAACCATATCTATGCCCCATTTAAGGTAGGCAGCGATGATAACCTCTGTGTCACAGTGTGACTTGTATGGATAGTCTGACAATTCCTCTTTTAACTCAAGGAAATTGTAGATCTCGCCATTAAAAACAATTGTTATTCTACCGTTGACCGAATGCATGGGCTGATGTCCAAGTGGCGACAGATCAAGGATTGCAAGTCTTCTCTGCGCAAGGCCAACTGAATATCCGTCCTTGTCCTCGTAAATTGCAACGCCGCTGTCATCAGGACCTCTGTGGATCATTGTGTCATTCATGATCCTCAGCTCATCTTCACTTATTCTGTTTTTGGAAATATATCCGCAAATTCCGCACATTCTCTATGTCGTTTCCTTAACGTAATGTGTTATCTATATTGATCCATATCATCTACCAGCATCAAACCGGCATTTTTTCAAAATTATCTCTAAGTGGTCCAAAGTCCTTGCACTCGTTGTCAATTGAATCAAGAAGCTCTACATACTTCTCGTTGATGAGAGCTCTGTAATTCTCAAGGTTATCATAACCCTTCTTGGTCCAGGCAAATGGATGTGTCAGGATCTGGATCTTCTGGTGTTTACCAATTGTCTCAGCATCAGGATAGCCATATCTCCAGATGTGGTTTGCATCTGACATGTACTTTACTTCAAGCTTTGACTCAGGAGTAGCCTTAGGGTCAAAAGAAAAGAAGTTGTCCTGGTAAGCATTGATAATGCCAGGAATCTTGATGTTCTCAGCAAGTACATCAGGTGATGGTCTGTGGATTGAGAAGGAGTTGATCTCAAAACCAAGCATGTTGCTGAGCATATCGATTTCCTGTCTGATGCGCTCTCTAATGAGCTTCATATCAGTCATTCCGTTTAAAGCAAAGTGAAGACCTATTGTCTGTCCTCTCTCATGCATATCTGTGAGGATATCCCTGTTCTTTCTTGAAAGTATGTTGTAGGAATTGTTGGTCCACTGGAAAAAGAATGTAGACCTGAAATCCATACTCTCCTCAACCTTTGAAAGTGCGTAGGCTCTTTCTACTGAATACTCAACATCATGTCTCATGATGATCCATGAGTCTCTCTCAAGAGCTTCCTCATATGTAGCGTAAAGACCTGTCTCTTTTATTGCTCTAAGTATTTCTCTGTAATCTTCAAATGAAAACATTTTTGCTCCTTATCATTATCTCTTTGATCTGGCGATCACTTCGTCAAGATAATCTCTCCACTGAACAAATACTGCATCAGCGTTTGCTATTTCCTCTATCTTTGCAGCTTCTTTGCCAAGGCGTTCAGCAAGCTCTCTATCCTCAATGAGCCTGCAGATGCCCTCTGCCATCTTGTCCTCATCTTTTATAGGAACTAAAAGTCCGTTCTTGCCATCTGTCATAACAGTCCTTGGTCCGCCGCAAGGGCAGTCTGTGGCAACAATAGGCATTCCCATTGCCATAGCTTCCAAAAGAGAGTTTGGCATGCCTTCCCAGTCTGAGGAGAAGGCGTAAACTGCACCCTTTGGTATTTCTTTTTCCAGTTCATCGCTGCCGCCCATAAGAAGAATGTAGTCTTCTGCATGGTTATCAGCAATTATCTTATCCAGAATCTCTTTTGTTCCATCAAAAGAATCAGGTCCATAAATCTTAAGTACGTAATCATGGTGTTTCTCGTGAACCTTGATAAAGGCTCTGCAAAGCATGGGCTGATTTTTAAAGTCCACAAGCCTTGCGTGGTGAACAACGGCCTTTTCTTTCTCTGCAGGCGCTGTCAATCCAAAATACTTAGGATTAACAGGATTTAAGATAATCCTTGAATTGTCCTGAAGGTATGGTTTAAAGAACTCCTTCTGGCCTGTTGTCTGGAATACGCAGCCTGCTGCCTTAGGGAAGAGCCACTTTATCTGCACCTTATCAGAAAGTGCATCATAGTGCCCAACCGGGTCTGTCCTTATTGATATAACTACCGGAACATCGCTGTTTCCTGCTGCCATGAGAGCTCTGTAATTGGCTCTCTGAGCAAAGGCAATAAGCACATCCGGATGATATTTTTTAACGAACTCTTTTAAGTATTTAATTCGTAAAAAGAACTTTGTTATACGGTTTTTCTTTTCGTCGCCCTCACGAAGTCCAACGTGAACGCGGGTAACTCTCTCATCGAGAGCAAATTCATTTTCGTCCACCCATTCAGTCGCAACGTAAACCTTGTAGCCCTCCTTGGCAAACTGATTGGCAAGGTTAGAAACTACTCTCTCTGCGCCTCCCTGAACGAGGCAGTTTAAATGAAATGCAATTGTCTTCATATTACTTAAGTACCATTCCTGTGGATAATTCCACTTTACTATCAAATCTATCTATTCTCATGGAGCCGTCAACAGTTCTTACTATTGGCTTTCCATCGAACATATCAACAATCTCTCCCGGAGCAAAGGCCGAGAAATCGATCATCTCATCAAAAGGATGTGCCTCCCATACAGTGACTTTATGATCATCATCCTCTGTATCTGCATAACAAAATGCCCCTGGGAAAGGAGCTGCCACGCCGCGGATAAGGTTGTAGATGTTTCTGGTCCTCTCATGGAAATCAATCTTTCCATCTGCTGCTGTACGCTTATTGTACCATGAATCAAAATCCTTGGAATCCGTGCGGATCTCGATGGTACCTTTTTCCATGTAAGTCTTAACAAGCTTTCTGATGAGGTTCTTGGAGCAGATCATATTCTTGTACTGAGCTGTTCTGATGTCATCGTGCTCATTTATCTGGAACATCTCTGTAGCAAAAACGTTAGGTGAGTCTGCATGCTCATCATATCTAAAGAGATTAAGGTTAAATCTTGTATCTCCAAGTATCATTGACCAGTTAAGAGGGCTTCTGCCTCTTCCGAAGGGAAGGTATCCGCAGTTGCCGTGGAATCCATATATTCCAGCCTTAAATACGTCAAGTACTTCCTTGGGGATAAGTCTTTGCCATCCCATAACGATGCCAAGATCAAAGGTGTTTTCAGATATGAATTTCTTTGTCTTATCGTCGTTTAAGAAGTAGCTATCTGCTTCAAAAACAGGGATTCCGTATTTATCTGTTAAGAAGCTAAGGCCCTTAAATCCTGAAACCTGGTTTTTCTCAGTGACCTTAGGAGCTATGGTGATCACAAGGTCAACAGGGCAAAGCTCTTTCTGTATAAAATCTATAATATTTTCCGACGTATCTTTTACGCCAAAAACCACAACTTTGTAATGCATTTGTTTGTGGCTCCTTTCGTGAGGTTGTTGTGCAACTTGGGGATATATGGGCACTCTCAATGTTTTTTACTCATACAGTCTAAATATATCATGGATGCTGTCACGATATTTTTCGGGTGTGTAGTTAAGTGCTCGCTCGAAAGCTCGCTCTGAATACTGTCTCATAAGCGCTTCATCGTCTAATAGGTCGCAGATCTTATCAGCTAGTATTCGTTCCCTATCAGTAATAGTCTCCGGGTTCATATCTACATTTTCACCCATATCAGGTACTAGTATACCATATTTGCCGTTTATAGGCTCTTTTATGCTGTCGCCGCTTGGAATGTCAGTTATAAGCTGGTTGTACTGAGCATCATCAAGGAGTATCTCGCGGGGACCGGTCTTGCAGTCAGCGGAGATAAGGGGCTTTTTGAGGGCCATAGCTTCAAGGACTGCATTAGGAAAGCCTTCGTGGTTTGAGCTGCATACATAAATGTCAGACTTTGACACGTAGGCAAAGGGGTTCTTTCTGTTTCCTGGAAGGAATATCTTATCAGAAAGTCCCAGCTTTTCTGCCATCTCTTTGTAGGGATCCCAGTTGCCAGCGCCGAGGACCATAAGGCGTGCCTCGGGATGTTTTTTCTCAACAAGTGAAAAGGCCTTTACAAGATGCCAGATTCCCTTGATATAGTCATTTCTTCCCATGCAGGCGATAACTTTGGTGTCTTTATCAAATGGGAAGTCGTCTACTTCTTCGCTTCCTTTTTTCTGAATATCCTCAGTATCGAGAGGATTGTATATATAAGTGCTTCTGTCGTAGTTAAAATCTCTTTTAAGCTGTCTTACGATTTCCTTTGAACAGGACAGAACCTGATCAGATCTTTTGCAAAAGAGATTAACCTGGCCCTGGTTCTCCATATCGGTCTGGCAGCGGAGTCCCGTAAGAACTTTTTCTTTTCTCCTTGAAAGGACATTCACGTAGTTGGAGGAACTGCCAAAGCTGTAGGAAATGTCTATATTGAGGTCTTTCTTTATTTTTTTAACTTTTTGAACGCGCTTAAGCACATTTATAACTTTATTGATCTTGCCCTTTTTAGCGGGAACATCAATGTCGATCACATCAAGACCTGTAACGTCAAAATTGATATCTTTTGAACTGAAGATGAGGATGTGAACGTTGTAAAAATCCTGCATGAGTCTTGCAGTTGTGACGCACACTCTCTCAAATCCGCCCTGATGGAGCATTGGAACCATGAGTAAGAGGTTCTTTTTGGTATTATCCTGCATTAAAAATGTCCTCTCTCGTAAAAGTAAGTCATCATCTTGGCCTGGTTCTTCACGTCGAAGCCCGCGTGACGAAGCTTACTCAAAATATAATCTGAAGATTTATCTCTGTCTCCGATTGAAAATTCATTTACAGTGCTGCGCCTTGTCTTTTTCTCAGATGGAGCATTGAGCTTTTCAAAGCCTGTGCCCTTATCAAGGGCGTCAAGATCAGGCATATCATCGGACTCAAACACGCTCTCTCTGCGTTCCCCTGCTATAGCTGTAAGGGTCTGGTTGAGCTTGATCTCCTCCATGAGAGGGTCGCTCTGAGAGTTTTCTCTAAGGAGCAGGTCATCGAGGATTTTCCTTGCCCAATCTCTTGGCTCTGAATTAATACTCATCATGGAAACAAGCTCAGTAACGTTAACTTCAGGTGTTACCGCGTCAGACACAAGGCACTGAAGTCCTGCTGCCTGGGCCTCGATAACACTCCCCGGAAGTCCCTCATATCTTGACGGGAAGCAGAAATAGTCCATTGCCTGATAGTACTCGCTGGCATTACTCTTGTTTCCTGCAAATATGCATCTGTCATATATGTGGAGCTTCTCGGCCTTGCTCTTCATTTCATCCATGAGGGGGCCTTTTCCAAGCATAAGAAGTCTTATCCTCATACCATGGAGCATGCTGTACTGGTTATTATCATCATTGTCCAGGAACCTGCAAAGCTGGGCAAAAACCTCTAACAAGAACTCATGGTTCTTGGCATATCTAAAGCTTCCTACATGACCTATCACAAGAGCATTGGAAACATTCAGCTCATCTCTTATCTTTTCCCTAAGCTGCTCGTTGTAGGAAAAGCGCTTAAGGTCTATGGCATTAGGTATTATACGAACATTTCCGGCATCCACCATGTCCTGGCCGAATACAGAAACACCCGCTTCTCTGGAGCATGCAAAGCTATAGTCCGCTATCCCTTCTTTATGAAGAGGTTTTCTGAGTACTCTTGTGGCAAGGCCCTTTACTCCCTGATCAACCCCGGCGCTTCTTGCATGAGCTATGCAAATGGGAACGCCGGCCTTTTTGGCTATTGGAAGGTAAATAGCTGCAGTGCTTGTCATATGGCCCTGTACCACCTTCCATTCATTGGGATGTTCTTTAAAGAACTGCTTTATGGCCTTTTTATATTCCACAAGGTTTGTTCCAACAAATTTAGGAAGACAGAAAATTCTGCCTCCCAGCTTTTTTACGCTAGAATCAAAATAGTCCGGCTCGCGAACTGCCATGAGTTCATCGGAAGTCGGACTCTTTTTACCTGTTTTTTCTGGAGAATAGTGTACAAGAAAATCAAACTGGATCTTGTCTCTATCCATGTTGCGATACAAATCAATAATACGGCATTCTGCGCCGCCTACTCCAAGTCCCCCAAGAACATGAAGCACCCTTATCTGTCCATATCCTTCTTCCATATCGTATCTCCCAGCTTTTTACAGTTAAATGATCAAAAATTACATCATAGAACTTTTTAAGCGAACAGCTAAATATTTGCCCTTCGCCAGTGCATATTCATATAAATTTCCAACAAAACTCCGACCTCTTACATTATACTTTGAAAACTCGGAATAGGAAACAACCTCTGCTTTATCAAAAAGCTTTTCAAATCTTTCAAAATCTTTTTCATCCATTACATTGGGATGATATACAAAAGTCGTGATGCCGTCCTTAGTGGAGGCAACGCTTTTAGACTTTTGAAGAGATATGGGATAAAAAGTAAGCCCGCATCTTTTGTATGGTCTGTCACCAAAGCCGTCGGTGATGGTTGTAAAACCACTTTCCTTAAGTGCCTTTAAAGTGACGCGGTCATAAGAATGGGATGGAGCCATGAAAATATCTGTCTGTATTCCATGGCTTTCAAATATCTTTTTACCATTCTGAATCTTTTCAAGCTGAGTCTCATAATCGTATCCCGCAAACTCAGACTTTCTGTTAAGGGGGAATAATCCTCCGTTAACGGTGGTATATAAATGATTGCATCCGTGCATGGAAACAATCCAGCCTTCATCCTGAAGCTTTTTAATGTACTCCCAGAAACCTTTTGGAGCATCTGATATCTTTAACTTGCTGTCCTTATTATCAGGAATGACTCCAATAAGAGGCTTGATCCCGTGTTTATCCAGGATTGCCTTGAATCTATTAAAGTTTCTCCAATCAATTTCCGGAGCAATATCGTCAATTCGGATTGTTATCTTCATAAAATACCTTAATCTTATAAATTCTCTCTATACCAATCAATAGCGAGCTTGATTCCTGCCTGGAAATCATAGGAAGGGTCGTAACCAAGGTTCTTTCTTGCCTTTGAAATATCAGCATTGGAATCTCTGATATCACCGGCACGTGGTGGTCCAAATATTGGCTCTACATCCATGCCAAGCGCTTCTGTAAGGTGGTGATAAACATCGATAAGGAACTCTCTTCCGCCTGCACCGATGTTGTAAGCTTCACCTGCTGCCTCTGAAGAAGCAAGACAAGCTCTGAGGTTACCTTCAATAACGTTGTCTACATATGTAAAGTCACGGGACTGTTTACCATCGCCGTTGATTGTTGGTGTCTCGCCGTTCATGAGCTGACGAAGGAACTTAGGAATAACAGCTGCGTAAGCTCCGTTTGGATCCTGTCTTCTTCCAAATACATTGAAATAACGAAGGCCGTATGTATCAAGGCCGTAAAGCTTTTTATAGAGCTTACCGTACTCTTCATCAGTCTTCTTTGTAAGAGCATAAGGAGAAAGAACGTTTCCTTCCTGTCCTTCCTTCTTAGGAAGAGTTGTGGAATCACCGTAAACTGATGAGCTTGAAGCATAGACAAACTTCTTAACTCCGTTCTGTCTTGAAGCTTCCATCATGTTAAGGGTTCCTCTGATGTTGATCTCCTCATACAAAAGAGGCATCTCGATACTTCTTGGAACTGATCCCCAGGCAGCCTCATTGAGAACGTAATCTACGCCCTTTGTAGCTTCCATACATGCATCAAGATCTCTGATATCCTTCTCGATGAATGTAAATTTCGGGTTCTCCATAAATGGCTGTATATTCTCAATATGACCTGTTGAAAGGTTATCCATACATCTAACTGTATAGCCCATATTTAAAAGTGCTTCGCAAATATTGGAACCAATAAAACCAGCTCCACCGGTAACAAGGAACACTGAATTCTCTGGAAATTTCAACTCTTTATAACTCATAATTTACTCCTCTTATCACAGGCGCCAGTAATCAAACTCAGGAGCCTTATAATCGTTCATGTCGTAGATGCCCTTGAGGTCCATAAATACCTTTGTGGCATGGGCAGGATTGAAGAACTTAGCGATGTCTGCTGGCTTGTAGTTCTCGAATTCCTTGTGAGCCACAGCTACGATAACAGCATCCATATCTTTTACCGCATCAAGAGTATCGAATTCAATTCCGTAGAGTCTCTTAGCTTCATCTGAATCAGCTTCAGGATCAACAACTACAGGTGTGATGCCATACTCTAAAAGCTCGTTGTAAATGTCGATTACCTTTGTATTTCTTGTATCGGGGCAGTTCTCCTTGAATGTGAAGCCAAGGATCGCAACCCTTGCATTCTTAACAGCGATGTCGTTAGCGATAAGTCTCTTTACAGCTGACTCTGCAATGTACTTACCCATATCATCGTTGATACGTCTTCCTGAAAGGATGATCTGTGAGTGGTAACCAAGTTCCTCAGCCTTGTATGTAAGGTAGTAAGGGTCGACACCGATACAGTGACCACCTACAAGACCTGGTCTGAAGTTAAGGAAGTTCCACTTTGTGCCTGCTGCCTCAAGTACGCTCTTTGTATCAATATCCATCTTGTGGAAGATCATTGAAAGCTCGTTCATGAAAGCGATGTTGATATCACGCTGTGAGTTCTCGATAACCTTTGCAGCCTCAGCAACCTTGATTGACTGAGCCTTGTATACGCCTGCAAGTGCAACGAGGCTGTATACGTTTGCGATCTCCTCAAGTGTCTCTTCGTCCATACCTGAAACAATCTTTGTAATAGTATCAAGTCTGTGAACCTTGTCGCCAGGGTTGATACGCTCAGGTGAATAACCAACCTTAAAATCAACTCCGCACTTAAGTCCTGACTCTTTTTCAAGAATAGGAACGCAGATGTCCTCTGTTACTCCGGGATATACTGTTGACTCGTAAACTACGATAGAACCCTTTGTGAGGTACTTACCAAGTGTACGGCTGGCTCCCTCTACAGGTGAAAGGTCAGGTGTATGATCGTCGTTTACAGGTGTTGGAACTGCAACAACGTGGAATTTACACTCCTTAAGTTTCTCAGGATCTGCTGTAAATTCTACAGAAGTCTCTTTAATAGCTGCATCGCCAACTTCTCTTGTTGGGTCGATTCCCTTTTTATAAAGATCAACCTTAGCAGCGTTGAAGTCATAACCTACTACCTTGATCTTTTTTGCGTAGGCAACCGCTATAGGCATTCCTACATATCCAAGTCCTACAAGTGATAACTTTTCTTCTCCGGAAAGGAGCTTTTCATATAAGCTCATCGTGTATCCTCCACACTAAAAAATATTTCAATTTAAATTTAAAACCAATAACATACATAGGTATTATACTACGGCTGTCAAATATGGCAAAACGTCCCTTATCAAGCGGTAATCTCATCTATGTACGTTTTTATGATCTTTTTCCTGTCAAAATTAGTTTCGACCCAGGCGCGGCCATTGCGTCCCATTTCTTTTCTGCTCTCCATATCAAGCTGCATGAATTTATCAAGAGCAGTAAAAAGAGCTTCCTTATTCCTGGGCTCAGCAAGGAACCCTGATCTGTCCTTGTCCACGATCTCTTTGCAGCCGCTTATGTCAGAAGCAACAACAGGTCTTCCTGTTGCTGCGGCTTCCATGAGGACATTGCTCATTCCCTCATGGTAAGAAGGATGAACTATGGCATCAGCCTCTTTTATATAGGGGTGAATGTCCTTCTGATAGGGGATCATCTTAAGGATTCCGGCTTTCTCAGCCTCTTTTACCCTGCTCTCAAAATCATCTTCGCAGTAGCCTATGGCTGAAAACGACACCTTGTTGCCGTATTTCTCATGTAGCTTATTTGCCGCATAAAGATACTCTTCCGAGCCCTTTTCCTTCATGATCCTTCCAATATAAAGAAATCTCGTAACATCGTCGCTGTGGCCGGGATATTCCTCAAACTTGTGTTTATCAAGATTAACGCCGGAGCCATTTACTGTCACATGCTTTTTGGCATGTATGCCACAGTCTTCAAAGATCTGCCTGTTGTTCTGATTCTGGAAAAAGAGGCATTTGCAGCCCTTTAGGGAAGTCTTGTACATGGCGATTATCATTTTCAAAAGAACTCCGCCCCGCTCAAATGTACTTCCCAGGCCTGTGATAGTTGAAAAATAGGGAATCCTTGCAAGTCTGCAGGCAAATCCGCCATAAATATTGGGCTTTATAGTATAAGTTAAAACAACATCCGGGCGCTCACTTTTTAAAAGCTTTCTATAAGCGCCAAAAAGAGCCAAGTCCTGTACAGGATTGACTCCGCGTCTGTTTATGTCAGTATGAACTACTCTGCAGCCCTCTGCAGTCAGCTCTTTTACCTTAAGATCATCAGGAAGGCTAATGACTACCTCATATCCCTTATCCATAAGTCCAAGGAGAAGTTCGTTTCTGAAATCATAGAGCCCGCTTGATGAGTTTGCTAGTATTAACGCCTTTGGCATAATGTCACCTTTATGTTTTATTTTGCTAATTTGTCCTCAGGAAGGATGCAGAGCTCGTTGTACTTCATCATGTAAACGCCTTCCTGATAATCACCGATGTTGACCGGATTCTCTATACCTTTTAAGTTGTTGATGATGCATCTTGGGAAGTTTACTCCGCAGGCATAGGCATGTGGGTATCCGCCACCAAAACGGGGATTAACTTCTGAGAGGTACCATACATCTGTGGCATTGTCATAGAAAAGGTCGATGTCGATCATTCCTCTGTAGCCCACAGTCTCAACAAATGAAGCTATCTGCTTAAAGAGTCTCTCATCTTTTACAGAAACAGATTTGTCTGTCTCGCCGGCTCTCATCTTTATCTTTTCCTTGAGGAAAATGTCTGTGCACTTGCCGGAAATAAGGTCAATGTACACATCAGCGCCGTACTCCTGACCTCTCATGTATTCCTGAATGATAAGGTCATCGAAATCGTGGAAAAGAGCTACAAGCATTTCTTTAGATTCCACAGCATTTATATTTATTGATGCGCTGCCATTTCTGGGCTTTACAAAAACAGGGAAATCCACTTCTCCTGCAGCCCTTGCAGTCTCGAAATCCTCTATTGAAAGGTAGCACTTGGCTGTAGGGATTCCCAGCTTAATAAGCATCTCGTACATGCGGTACTTATCAAGGCTTGTCTCGCAGAGCTCGTATGATGAAACGATAGGTGTAACACCGGCCTCAGTGAATCTTTCTGCATTCTCTGCCAAAAGAGAAAGCTCAGGATCGATAAGACTGAACACACCATTTATGTTATTTCTTTTGCATACTCCAAGGATCTCATCGATATAGAAAGGGTCCTTGATCTTAGGAACGATTATAGCTTCGTCTGCATCATATATGGCAGGGCCAATGTTTGAGCAGTCTGTGGCAAAAACTTTGCCGTTATGAGCAAGCTCTTTTTTGAAAGCCTGCACTACTTTATTTCTGGTTCCTGCACTTAATATCAAAATATTAGTAGCCATATGCACCTCTTTTTATTTTGAAAAATGTTTATTTTAATTTGCCTGTCTTTTCCAGACGCTCTTTTCTTATCTGAGCAAAGTTGCCTTCAACCTTGTTGGTATCTTCTGCCACCTGATCCGTGTGACCAAAAACTGTCTTGAAGGTAAGTCCGATAACCTTGAGATCCATGAGGAAATTTAAGTTTTCCACATACTGGGCATCGATTTCAAATCTTGTATCCCAGTCAACTGTGTTTCGTCCGCTCACCTGGGCAAGTCCTGTAAGGCCCGGCCTTACTGTGTGCCTTAATTTCTCACGCTCTGTGTAATAGGGCAGATACTCGACAAGTAGTGGCCTTGGTCCGATAAAGCTCATATCGCCCTTTAGGATATTAAAGAACTCCGGAAGCTCATCAAGACTGGATTTCCTAAGGAAATTACCAAACTTTGTAAGTCTGTCTTTATCAGGTAAAAGCTTTCCCTCAACATCTCTTTTATCTGTCATGGTCCTGAACTTATAAAGGTTAAATATCTTCTCATCCTTACCGGGACGGGCCTGCTTAAACAGAATAGGACTTCCAAGCTTAACCCTTACAAGGATTGCAAGGATAAGGTAAAGCCAGCAAAAAATTATTATAACCAGTAAGGATATTATTATATCCACTATTCTTTTAATATATCGTGCGTAAAAAGAATTC
>JAEEGH010022246.1_pt1 | contig 13026 bp, 9 predicted proteins | sample 9134181 | NCBI WGS metagenome assembly JAEEGH01 (sample SAMN16246544, study PRJNA631951) | gut metagenome | biome: gut microbiome; feature: rumen; material: DP-attached | host: Bos | place: Iran: Karaj | collected 2018-10 | reverse complement strand
ACTAAATACCTGGTGAACCGAATTTGCGCAATCATTAAACGTTCTATTATGTGGATACTCATTCTGTTTTTCGGAATGAGTATCCTTAGTGTTATTGCCTATAAGTATTTTCCTGTCTATCTGACCCCGTTAATGGTAATCCGTTGCTGCGAGCAAATCAAGAACGGTGAGAAGCTAAAGCTGAAACATGAATGGAAGGATTTGGAAGACATTTCAAATCATATGCCTATTGCTGCGCTCTCTGCCGAAGATTATCGTTTCATCTATCACAACGGGTTCTCCAAAGCGGGAATCAAGAGAGCTTTGGAACATAACGACGGGAAACATGTATCCATTGGCGGAAGCACTATCAGCCAGCAAACAGCCAAAAACGTATTTCTCTGGCCCAATAAGAATTGGTTTAGAAAAGGTCTTGAAGCCTATTACACCATCCTCATCGAAACTTTCTGGGACAAGCATCGCATTATGGAAGTTTACCTTAACTCCATCGAGATGGGCAATGGCATTTATGGTGCTGATGCCTGTGCAAGGGAGAATTTCCACAAGACAGCAGCAGAACTGTCACGTGCAGATTGTGCCTTGATTGCTGCCACTTTGCCTAATCCACGTAAGTTCTCAAGCAAGAATCCTTCTGAGTATATGCTCAAGCGTCAGGCAAGAATCCAGAAAGAGATGAAGTTCGTGAATCTGTTTCCGATGAGCGAGTAAGGGCGGCCTCTCCCCCCGCCCTCTCCCGTAGAGAGGGAGCCGGAATGCGGTGTGATATTCTCCACATACATTTTTTCAATCTTTATGAACGATAATAATAACGACATATTTGAGCAGTCCCCACATCCTCAAACCGGCTCCCTCCCTACGGGGGAGGGCGGGGGGAGAGGCCGTTTTCTTGACGCATTGAATGAATACCAGCGTACAGCCGTTGAGTATATCGACGGAGCATCGTTGGTTATTGCAGGGGCTGGCTCTGGAAAGACTCGTGTCCTTACCTATAAGATAGCGTATCTCCTTACTCAAGGCTACAAGCCTTGGGAGATAATGGCACTTACCTTTACTAATAAGGCGGCACGTGAGATGAAAGAGCGTATCGTCTCGCTCGTTGGTCCTGAGGCTCAGTCTCTTCAGATGGGCACTTTCCATAGTGTCTTTGCACGTATTCTCCGTCGTGAGGCAAAATTTCTTGTTGGCGGCCATTATGATTCCAACTTTACTATCTATGATGATGCCGACAGCAAATCGCTCTGTAAGAGTATCTTGAAGCAGTTGGAACTTGATGACAAGGTATATAAGCCAGCAGATGTTTACAACCGAATCTCATGGGCAAAGAACAGGCTCATGATGCCCGAGCAATATGCCTCTGACATGAATGTTCTGGCTCGTGACAGGGATGCAAAGATGCCTGAGATGGCTAAGGTCTATGAAATGTATGTGGCAAATTGCAGAAAGTCGAATGCTATGGACTTCGACGATCTGCTTGTCTATACTTTCCGCTTGTTCCATGATAATCCAGAAATCAAGAAACAGTATGCCACAAGGTACAGGTTCTTGCTCGTAGATGAGTATCAGGACACTAACTATGCCCAGCAGCAGATTGTATGGCAGTTGGCTTCTGAGCATCATCATGTATGTGTCGTTGGTGATGATGCACAGAGTATCTATGGCTTTCGTGGAGCTAATATTGATAATATCCTCGATTTCCAGCAGCAGTATGAGGGTAGCAAACTCTTCAAACTTGAGCAGAACTACCGCTCTACACAGCGAATCGTTCAGGCGGCTAATAGCCTGATTAAGCATAACGACCGTCAGATTCAGAAAAATGTATTTTCTGAGAATGCAGAAGGTGAAAAACTGATTATGCGTCAGTTGGCTTCTGATAGGGAAGAGGCTATAAGCGTGTGTCGAGAGATAAGGAATGGTGTGAAGCGCAACGGACTAAGGTTCAAGGATTTCGCTATTCTCTATCGCACGAACTTCCAAAGCCGAACCTTTGAGGAACAGATGCTCAAGGATGGTATTCCATATCGCATTTATGGTGGAATGAGCTTCTATCAGCGTAAGGAAATAAAGGATATCGTGGCGTATTTCCGTCTGGTGGTGAATCATAACGACGAGGAGGCTTTCCGTAGGATTATCAATTATCCTACTCGTGGCATAGGAGATACTACTGTCAATAAACTTCTTGCGGCCGCAAATGAGAATGGGGTGAGCCTTTGGACGGTATCAGAGAATCCTTCTGAATATGGCGTGAGCATCACAAAGGGAACATTGACCAAACTTTCTGATTTCAGAACGTTTATCAATTCCTATACCGAGCGTCTTGACAAGGATGATGCCTTTGACTTGGGACGTGAGATAATCAAGATGAGCGGAATATCTGCAGATATCTATTCCGGCTCTAATCCCGAGGATGTGTCTCGTCAGGAGAATCTTGACGAATTCCTTTCTTCTATGCAGGATTTCGTAGAGGGAAATCGTGAAGAGGGGCTTCCTACCGGACTTGTTGACTTCCTTCAGGACGTGTCTCTGATGACCGATAAGGATAGTGGTGATGCCGAGGATGATAACAAGGTGACTCTGATGACAATCCACTCAGCCAAGGGACTTGAGTTCCCTCATGTCTTTGTGGTCGGTATGGAGGAGAATATCTTCCCATCGCCTATGTGTACCGACTCTATGCGTAAGTTGGAAGAGGAGCGCCGACTCCTGTATGTTGCCATTACTCGAGCAGAGAAAAGATGCATCCTTACTTGTGCCAAGTCGAGATACAGGTATGGACGAATGGAGTTTGACGCCCCAAGCCGTTTCCTAAAGGATATAGACTCTCATCTTGTTGTGGTAGAGCGTAGTGATGATGACTATGGCTCAACAGGCTATGGTTCTATGCGAGGAGGCAACGGCTACGGTTTTGGCGGTTATGGTGGGAATTCTTTTCGCACTCCGGCTCCCTCCCTACGGGGGAGGGCGGGGGGAGAGGCCGCTTCTTATTATCAGAACAGCTCCCCAGTCGCATCTCAGTTCATGGCTGATCCAAAGCCTAAGATAACCGCTCCTAAGCGTCCTGAGAAGCCTGTCAATCCTTATGGTGAAGCTTTCCAAAGAAGGATTGTTGCAAGTGGTGGTAGCCTGAAGAGGGTGAATGAGGCTCTCAGCCAAGGTACTAACAGAAGTAATATGTTGCGTGGTAGCAATACTATGGATGCTTCTGGCACTATCGGCGACTGGTATCAAGGCTTATCCGTCGGAATGAAAGTGGAACATGCCCGCTTTGGAGTTGGCATAGTTACCGCTCTTGAAGGTCAAGCCGATTCAGCCAAGGCATCAGTCGAATTCCGAAATGCAGGTACCAAGCAACTGCTCCTTAAGTTTGCAAAGTTGAAGAAATTATAAAAGCCTACCCAGACCCTCCCCAAGGGAAGGCTCCACCCCCCTTACCCCCTCCAGGGGGAGTAGTTAGTATTTCTAATCATAGGAGGGTAAACCACTTGCCAAAATAATATGTAAATGTACAGAATATTTTTTTATCAAGAATTAGAGAATTTGAGAAAATGGAATTAATGCGAAAGAGAGAATTTTGCTACTTGCGTAGCATTAGGAATGGTCGTGATTGGCAAGAGCGTAAGCGATATTTCTCAAATTCTTATAAATTCAAAAGAAAAATCTCTAATTCTCTAATTCTTGATTATAAAAATATATTTGCCTACTTATTTAAAGAAAAAGTTATGTTATCTCTCCGTCTTTGTGTCTTTGCGTTCATATTCTGTATGTGTTCCCCGATGATTGGGAATACTATCTCCTTGCCCCTTATGGGGAACGTCGAAGAGGTCGGCGGCCGAAGGGAAAGCCAAAGGATGCCCGAAGGGCAGGAAAGGGGTTGTTGGGGGTATTATGTCATCCCCGACAGCATCTGGTCTCTGATGCAAGGGAAGTCCGTGCCAAAGAATTGTACTGTCAGTAGGGCGGAACTGAGATACCTGAAGGTTCTGCATTACGGAAAGGATGGTAAGGTACATCAAGGCGAACTGATATGCAACAAGTCTATTGCTCAGGATCTTCTTGATATCTTCCGCGAACTCTACAAGGCAAAATATATGATTGAGCGTATATCCCTCATAGACAACTACGGGGCGGACGATACCAGATCTATGGAGGCAAACAATACCTCTTGTTTTAACTTCCGTTTCATGACAGGTTCCACCACACGCATCTCAAAGCATGGTATGGGACTTGCCATTGACATCAACCCACTTTATAATCCATACGTCAAGGGCAATAAGATTGATCCTCCTTCTGGTGCGAGATATGCCAAGAACAGGGATAAGCGTAGGGACATCCCTATGAAGATTGATCGTAACGACCTCTGTTACAAACTCTTCATCCAGCACGGCTTCAAGTGGGGTGGGGCATGGAAGTCCTCAAAGGACTATCAGCATTTTGAGAAATAAGACAAGGAAAAATAGTGGTGTAATACTTTGGGGGTAAAAAATGAAAAAAGTTTTCAACGCATAGTATTACACCTTTGCAAATTTGAGTATGTTAATCTCTTGAATGTTAACAAATTATCTTTGGTGTAATACCCCCGAAAGTATTACACCACTATTACACCAAATGCCAGAAATTGGTGTAATACTTTCAAGGGTATTACACCAAGCATAACGCTCTGATAATCAGTTGAAATATATGCACAAAACGTCAAAAGTGTAATACTCGCCCTCAAAAACTTTTTGATTTTTTATTTCATAGAGTATTACACCAGATTCAATCAACTTATCTATCTGCTTCACCTCCGCTCTTCCTCCGCTCTTCCTTCGCTTCAAGTCCGCAAGTCCGTTCCTGAGTATAGGACATAATGGGAGGTAAATGGGACTTACAAGGGAGTCACATGGGAGGAAGAAGAGAAGTAAAGAGACTAAACACTTCGCTGTATAACATGAGAATATGGAAACTTCTGTTACAGATTTTTTATCTTGTCTTTAAAGAAGTTGATGAACTTCTCTGTAAACTCTCTGAACCATTCGAATTGTGCCTGACGAGATGAAGTGTCCATAAAATCAAATGATTCAGAAAGTTGGATTATACTTCGTTTTTTATTATCCAGACGCTGCCAATCAATATCTGGTGATATTTCTTTTTGAGAATATTGTTTGTATGCGAGCAATGTGTCAAATGCCGTTTTAGGGTCTTTGTTCTCAATACAAAATTGAATGGTATTTTTATTTTCTTTAGAATTAAAACAAAGACTAACATAAAAGTTTGAGCGTCCTGTGGCTATGTTCATACATGGCTGAGGAGACGGCTTAGTGGTGTGGAAATATCTTGAAGGATGTGCTTTCATATAAGATGCAAACTCTTCCCAATATTGCTTTTGATTATTCTTCGTGTCAGTCCAATTACGTTCGTCTACCTTAGATGATGACATAATCCGTTTCTGCCAACCATTAGGTTTTGCAATTACTTTGAATTGAGGAGCAACAATGTCTGAATTCCCTATTTGAAGAAGGTGAATTTCAATTCCGAAGAAATTGAAATCTTCACCAGTAATACGATTGAACCAATCTATCGTAGCACAATATTGTTCATCAAACTCCGTTGCTATCCATATGATGGTATTTGCATTAAGAGCTGAAGCATAAGATAGTATGCGACCAAGATGGTCTGGGTCTGCTTTCTCTAACTGATTTTCAATAATTACATATCGCTCCGTTCCTTTTTCTTTACACAAGAGGTCTGCGCGACCTCCATCAATTTTTTCTTCTCTGGAAACCACTTCAAGAGGAATGGAAATCGCTTTACGAAGAAGATTTATGTTGTCTTCCTCTGCCAGCCAAGGCGTAAAATCCGAAGATTCATTTTTCCAATATTTGCGTGGAGAAATTTCTGTGATTTTTGATAACTTCATAATACTTGTTATGTCGAGAGTTAAATAAGTTAAACTACAACTGTATGTTTCAATTGGATTCTTTATACTTCAATTATTTGTCTTTAGACATTTTCTCCAAGAGTTCCTCCATTCTACGATAATGTTCTTCACGTTTTTCATTCTCTTCTTGCTCGTTTTCTTCTTCAAGTTTCTTTTTAGTTTTGTATGACGTAATAATATAACTTGCTAATGCAAGAAAAACGGCAGTTGTTAATGTTAATTGCATAACACTATACAAATAACCTTTAATATGCTCGTCTAATGGGAATAAATATACTTTTTCTCCCATCAAAAACATAAATAAAGGTAATAACACGGGTAGGAGTATTACAAAAACAAAAACCAAGCAAGCTGTTTTGATAGCAGCGGATTTCGCTTTTTCATCAATTTCATCTAATGTGTACATATTGGAAAAATTACATGGTTATTAAAATTCGCAGCTTGTAGGGGATGTCTTTTGGGGACCTTAGAATTTGTTTAGGTTTTTCCATGTCATATTTTTCACCAACCTTCGTACTGCGACTACAAAAGTGTAAAAAAAAATGACGTGGACAAAGATACAAATTATTTCAATAAATTCCAAATTTTCCCGAGTGTTTTTGGGATTTTAGATTAATTCCTATGCTGATTCTCTGTTTTTCCTCTGTTATCCCTCTGCTCCAGAAGCAGAGAAATTGCTTTTTCATAGTGGTGGAATAAAGTTTTGATTTGAGGAAGTTCAACGGGAAAAAGTTAAATTTCATATAGATATTGGAAAAAGGTATGTCGAGATTTTGTGAATTGCAGAAAATTTTGTAATTTTGCACGCAGAATCTCGTGAAGCATGTATTTTATACTGTAAGACTTACACGGTATAGCATAAGATATAGTGCTACGATGTAATTCAATAATGCGAAGTCCCTGCGCTGTGAAGCATCACTTTCTGTCGGAAGTAAATTGGCCATTCTTATGTGGGGCGGATTTAAGCATCCTATTTGGGATGCTTTTTTCTTTTCTTGCTCTTGTTTTTTCCAGAGATCTTCATTGTTTCATCTATAAATGGGGTGCCCTCGTTTGGTACTGTAATACTATATTGTACTTTTTCTTTTGTTACTTTTCTTATGCCAACAGTCATTTTAACATTGCCTAAGTCTTCTGAGCTATAGCGCATCACTATCATCTGTTGAAAAGGCTTCTGATTACTATTGCCTTCCTTAATCCTTGTTAAGCCGATTTTTCTAGCTTTTGACATCACCTCTTCAAATCTCAATACAGCTTTCGTGGATTTATAATTACCAATGGCGTGTGAAACGGATTCTATCAAGAATAGCTGATTAATCTTGATATTCTCATTCAGATTCTCATTGAAGACAAAAGATGTGTCTTTATGATTAGCTCTCCATTGTTGGATAAATTCATGAATTATATTTCTACGAATGTTTTTTTCTTCTTGCGAGTTCCCCATTGGTATCCCATCTGCATCATATTCTATGGCCTTGTGCTCATCATTCTGTGATGCTGCATCTTCGCTGACACACCATGCAACATCATCTTTTGGCAGTTCATAGCCTTGCTCAAAAGAAATGTCAATCAGTTCGTATTCAAATATATATTCTTGTTCAGGCATAATAGTTTAGATTATTTAGGGATTGTTCCTGTATAATTTTCAGAGTTCATCAAGAAAAGCATCTAGTGTCTGCTCTTTTTCCCCACAAGCTTCCGCCTTACGCATATTTTCAAATGCGCGATGAAGGCTCTCCTTCACATAGAGATGTTGTGATATAGTGTTATTTTCATGTTTCTTGCTCATAACGCTAAGTATTTTATATTTTGAGTGCAAAAATACAAATTAATTCTTATTCACCCAAATATTTTTTGCTTTTTCCCTCATTCTTGTATTTTTTCATTTAATCTCGTGATTTCCTCTGGCTTCTCAACAAACATCGTTGCTCCGTGAGCGAGAAGGAATTCCTTTGTACGGAAGCCCCAGAGTACGCTGATACATGGGATACCGGCATTTTGTGCCGTTTGGAAATCAACATCGCTATCCCCGATATACACACATTCCTCGGGGGAGGCATTAAGTTGTTTCATGGCTTTAAGGACCATATCGGGAGCTGGTTTCTTTCTGATTCCCTCTGCCTCGTTCTCGCCCAAGGCAATATCGATAAGATTAGGGAAATACTTGTCACACAGAGCTTTGGTGGCAGCATCGAACTTGTTGCTAACAACGGCTATCTGCTTTCCCTGCTGTTTAAGTGTGGATAGCAGTTCAAGGATGCCATCGTAAGGTCGGGTAGTGTCCTCGCCATGCTCCATATAGTGTTGCTTGAAGATATCAAGTGCATGGGCAGTATCTTCGTCGGATGTGCCAGACGGTACTGCTCTCTTGATAAGGGTAGCCACACCATTACCTACCATCATCCGTACTTTGTCTATAGAGTGGGTAGGGTAGTGGCATTGCTCCATAGCGTAGTTGACACTTGCTGCAAGGTCGCGGAGAGTGTCAAGGAGAGTGCCGTCGAGGTCGAAGATAAAAAGCCTATAAGCGGCCTCTCCCCCCGCCCTCCCCCGTAGGGAGGGAGCCTGAAGTCGAAAGGGCATATTTGTTTTATGAGTTAAGTTACTGTTTTGATAGGAAAGCTGTCAACTTTTGAAAACGTGGTTCTTTATCGTACCACTTGAAGAAAGGCTCCTCAATTAGTTTAATTCTTATTCTGTCAATTATAATGCATGTAAAGAATATTGCGAGTACAACTCCTATGGAGAAGCCGACTAATTCCCAGAATGGAAGACTGTAGTGACCAACACAATCCACAGTGTCTTTCCAAAGCCATTGGCGCATAGCATCTGAATTTGCATGGATAATGAGAACTCCAAAGGTGGAGCCTCCAATCGCATTAATAAGCTTGCTGTATGGAATGTTGATATTTTTAAACCAGAGGAATGTGGTTATAGCAATAGCTACAGCAAATATCTTGTTTGAATCACTTACAAAAATACTTTCGTGATGTCCGGTATAATGATGTAGTGTCAATATACTTGCAGATCCCAATAGAATAGTCAAGATGGATAGCGTTGCCCAAACTTTCTTGTTGCTATATATCTCTATTGGATATAATCGTATATATGATGCAATCAGATATATGACACCGAACCACGTAACATAATTTATTGACACGTTAAAGCTTGGAATACTACCGAGGAATGTGTACATACCAAGAAGCAAACATAGAAGCGCCTCATGTTGGCGTTTAGACATATTCTTGATTAGTATGTTCCAAAATGGAATTGTCAGCCAAAAAACAATGAAGCAACCTGTGAAATTCGTATAAAACCCCCAACCTGGTATTAATAATTTTATTGTTGGGAGACCTAATGTTTCGTATCCGGTAGCAAGGAATATACCATATATAATTATTTTATACAGATATATCCATAGCATAAGTTTTACAAATTTCCTCATGGATATTTTGCTTGTGCACATGAAATATCCTGTTATCATCAGGAAACAGTTGATGCCAGTCTTGCCCCACATGCCAAACAAGTATAGGAAAATTGTGTTATAGCTATTGGGATCCAGGGACATTGGTCCATCTGATGATTTTAGTCCTGAGTTTACAACATAGTGGTGAGACACAATCATTAGCATGCATATTATTCTGTAAAGCTCTAAGTTTGAGGATCTTACCCCCCCCCCCTATGTATCATTTCTGTTGTTGGTTGCATTTCTTTTTTGTTACGTTATATATAACGTGTAAAACTGCCCTTCTCGAAGAAAAGGACAGTTTTAGATTGATTTTATGCTTTTGATAAGTTTTCCTTCGTGATATTTATCTCATCACCTTCCTTGATCTCGCCACTAAGGATGCGCTCGCAGACGGCATCTTCGATGTAGTTCTGAATGGCACGCTTCAATGGACGGGCACCGAATTGAACATCATATCCCTTCTCTGCCACAAAGTCCTTGGCATCTTCAGAAACGGTAAGGGTATAGCCTAAATCTGATACTCGTTTATAGAGAGGTTTAAGCTCGATGTCGATGATCTTTCTGATAGCTTTCAAGTCGAGCTGATCGAAGGTGATAATCTCGTCAAGACGGTTGAGAAACTCAGGGGCAAATTGTTTGCTGAGGCTCTTCTGGATGATAGAGCGAGCATACTCCTTGTCCTTCTCGTTCATGTTGATACCCAGACCGTTACCTGCGTTGAAGCCTACACCATGAGCGAACTCCTTCAACTGGCGTGTACCTGCGTTAGAGGTCATGATAATAACGGTGTTACGGAAATCTACAAGGCGACCGTTTCCATCAGTCAATCTGCCTTCGTCGAGCACCTGAAGAAGCATGTTGAAAACGTTGCTGTGGGCCTTCTCAATTTCGTCCAAAAGAATGATGCTGTAAGGCTTACGGCGAACCTGCTCCGTGAGCTGACCGCCTTCCTCATATCCAACATATCCCGGAGGCGCTCCTACAAGACGAGAGGTATTGAAGCTCTCGGTATATTCGCTCATGTCAATACGTATGAGGGAATCGGCAGAACCGAACATGTGCTCTGCAAGTTTCTTTGCGAGATAAGTCTTACCCACACCCGTAGGACCAAGGAACATAAACACACCGATAGGGTGGTGCGGATCACGAAGTCCAACGCGGTTACGCTGTATTGACTTTACCATCTTGTCAATGGCAGCATCCTGAGCTACAACGGCATTCTTCAGCACAGAACCCATATTGCGAAGACGGTCGCCTTCGCTCTCAGCCATACGCTGAACAGGAATACCAGTCATCATTGAAACGACATCTGCCACATCGTCAGCAGTAACTTCCTTCACGTTGTCAGAATCGCCTGACTGCCAACGGCGATTGCTTTCTGCAAGTTGCTCCTCCAGTTCGCTCTGCTTGTCGCGATATGCAGCTGCAAGCTCAAAGTTCTGGTTCTTTACAGATTCCAGCTTCTTCTGTTTAGCCTCTGCCACCTGCTTTTCAAGATCCACGATATCCTGTGGAACATCGGCAAACTGCAGGTGAAGTCGTGAGCCAACCTCGTCAAGGGCATCAATAGCCTTGTCTGGGAAAGCGCGATCTGTGACATAGCGTTCTGTCAACTTGACACAGGCTGTCAGAGCCTCGTCAGTATAATGTACGTGATGATGAGCCTCATAGCGTGATTTCACGTTCTGAAGTATCTGATGTGTCTCCTCGGCTGTAGAAGGCTGTACGATAATCTTCTGGAAACGACGCTCAAGAGCACCGTCTTTTTCGATAGTCTTGGCATACTCGTCGAGAGTAGTAGCGCCAATACATTGTACCTTACCGCGAGCCAATGCAGGCTTGAGCATATTGGCAGCATCCATAGTGCCACCACCACCACCTGCACCTATGATTGTGTGTATCTCGTCGATGAAGACAATGATATCCGGATTTTCCTCTAACTCCTTGATAAGAGCCTTGATACGCTCCTCAAACTGTCCGCGATACTTGGTGCCTGCCACCATTCCTGCCATATCAAGAGCCACAAGACGCTTGTTGAATAGGATAGGGGAGGTGCGGTTGTCGGCTATGCGTTGTGCAAGGCCCTCGACAATAGCACTCTTACCCACACCAGGCTCGCCGATGAGGATTGGGTTGTTCTTCTTTCTACGACCAAGAATCTCAGTAAGGCGCTGAATCTCCTTCTCACGACCGACGCAAGGGTCAAGTTTGCCTTCTGCAGCTGCCTGAGTGAGATCGGTTGAGAAATTATCAATCACAGGAGTCTTCTTGCCACCAGCCTTTGTCTTTGGCTTTTCGGTTGTCTGGGTGTTGGAAGCAGAATCCTCTACTCCGTCCTCCATATCGTCGTCGGTCAGGTCAAGACCGTTGGTAGGAGTCTGTGCAGGAGCATATTCCTCACAGAAATCGAGTATGTTATCGTAGTTCATATTATTTTCCTCCATAATATCCTTGGCAACGCTGTTCATACCGTCATGAAGCATTGCAAGAAGTAAGTGCTTGACATCCACGTCATTGTCGTGACTCATGCGAGCCTCAAGATCGGCAAGACGTAAGATGCTGTTTGTCTGGTCGTTGAAGAGAATATCGTCCTCTGAAATCTCCTTAGCCTCGGCATTTGCAGGCTCGTTGTTCTGCTCCTGACGATTGAAGATTTCCTGTATAGATTCGAGCAGTTTCTGAGTGACGGCCTCCTTATCCACATTCAGATGCTCCATAGCCTGATTAGGGAAGTCATAGCGATCCTTAATCATGGTAAGGAGGATATGCTCAGGACGTACGCTCTTGCTATGCAACTGAGCTGCATAGTGACGAGTCTTCTTGAGAAGGTTTATGAGTTGATCTGTATATTGATGGTTCATAAAATCGGCCTCTCCCCCCGCCCTCTCCCGTAGAGAGGGAGCCGATTCGACTATGGAGGGATTGTCTAATTAATTACATGTTTATAAAATAAGAACGATGGACACGCAGAAAAAAATTGCGTCTCAGCGTCTTTGCGTTTAACATTATCCAACAAAACCCGTGCCAACTCTTTTTGGTATCTACTCCCCGCCCTTTATGGGAGGGGTGAGGGGGAGGGTCTTTAGCTCATCGTTGATGCGTTGTACAGGCAACCCCATAACGTTGAAGTAGCTGCCCTCAAGACGAGTGACGCCGATATAGCCAATCCATTCCTGAATGCCATAGGCACCAGCCTTGTCGAATGGTTTGTATTTGTCGATATAATAGTATATCTCCTCGTCGGTAAGCTCGCGGAAGGTGACGTTGGTGCAAACGGAGAGGTGTTTCTCCTTGTCCTTGCTGAGCAGACAGACACCAGTATATACCTGATGCGTGCGACCGCTGACTAGCCTAAGCATACGATGAGCATCCTCACGATCCTTTGGCTTTCCGAGAATCATATCGTCAACAACGACAACCGTATCGGCTGTCACGACTACCGTATCATCGGTCATCGTAATGCCCTCAGGAACAGCCTCTTTGTTCGTAAACCATTCCTTGTAAGGCTCTGCTTTCTTTCCTGCGATGTATTGAGCAACTTCCTTTGCCGGAAGGGTATCTGGATAACTCTCGTCTATGCCTTTGATGACATGAACTTCGTATGGTATGTCAAGACCGCCGAGAAGCTCACGACGGCGTGGGG
>JAEEGH010022245.1_pt1 | contig 13026 bp, 9 predicted proteins | sample 9134181 | NCBI WGS metagenome assembly JAEEGH01 (sample SAMN16246544, study PRJNA631951) | gut metagenome | biome: gut microbiome; feature: rumen; material: DP-attached | host: Bos | place: Iran: Karaj | collected 2018-10 | reverse complement strand
TGCAATGAAAAAAAGTCTCCTTCTCCTTACGGGCCTCGGCTTCGTTCTCTCTGCCTGCCACCGCAACGACAGTCTCATCGGTACCTGGACCGTCGAAAAGGTCAATGTGCAATTCGATGAACAGCGCACCACTCCCGAACTGGTGAAACAAATCGGCGAGATGGAGAAACAGAATGTCATCACCATAAGCAATGATTCCACACTGACATTCAAAGGATTAGAGGAAACTTCACAAGGCAGGCTCAGCATGAAGGGTGAGCACACGTTATGGTGCGATGACCGAGCATTCGGCACTTGGAACGAGGGGCGGATTGTCACTCGGACAGACTCGCCCCTTGGGGACATTTTAGTGACGTATAAAAAGGAATAAACCTCCGTCATTGCGAGGAACAAAGCAATCCTGTAGACCAGACTCTAAACACGCTTCGCGTCATTGCGAGGAACGAAGCAATCCAGCAAACCAAACCCCGAACGCGCTTCGCGTCATTGCGAGGAACGAAGCAATCCAGATAAACAGCCATTAGAAATATTCATTACCTTTGCCAACAAATAACCTCATACAATTATGGAAAAGAAAGCATACGTTTACATACTGTTCAACCGTAGGAATGGCACTTTATATACAGGTGTAACTTCTATGCTGAAACGACGTGTCTATGAGCATAAAACAAAACTACACCCAGAGAGTTTTACAGCAAAGTATAATATCGACAAGTTAGGATATTATGAAGAATATGTCTCAATAAAAGACGCAATAGAAAGAGAGAAACAAATCAAAGGTGGTTCAAGAGCAGCAAAACTTGCTTTGATTGAGGGCATGAATCCATGTTGGGAAGACTTATATGATTCATTGTAGCTCCATTTCTGGATTGCTTCGTTCCTCGCAATGACGGTCACTCCTCCACGAACTTCAAGCTATAAGCAATCGACTCCAACTGGAGCAGCATGTTGCGTTTCTTCTGGTTGGGCTCGTAGTAATAACCTTCCACCGTGACCAACTGGCCCGTGCGGCTGTCGGCGAAAGTGTATGACACGAAAGGCCCGCCCATGAAATCGTTGACGACCTTCCACATGCCACGCATCTCCTTCGTGTAACCGGCTGGGAAATCGGTGGCTGTGGTCACCAAAGGCGGCACAAACTCCGTCTCGGTACCCATGTAGGAGCCTTCCAAGGGACCTGGGATGTGCTGCTGCATCATCATGTCGCGCATGGCCACGAGGCTGTTCACCTCAAACTGGAGCGTATCCAAATAAGGCGTCTGATAGATGACAATGCAGGCACTGGAACGCTCCAATTCCTTGCGGAGCCACATAAAGTTGGGCTCATCCTTAGCGATGAAGAAGCCCTGAGGCACAGTCAACGTGAAGCCGAACTTATTAGCAATGGCCTCTTCGATGGCCTCGTCTTTGGTGGCACGGAATACATTGAGAATGCGTTCGCGTTCAACCACATCGAACCATTGTTGGTAGACCTCCTTTTGCTTATCAAAAAGCTCGACCCATGTCGTTATGTTGGGTGCACTGATTTTCACATAACGTTGCGGTGCCGCCCAAAGGTCTACGGCGGTCTCGGCCACGGCTTTTTCCAAGCTCGGGTTGATTTCGACCTGAAGGATGCACTTGTTCTTCATGAACAATTCTGTGAAACCTGCTTCCCTGATGTGTTTCAGCTCGTTGCGCGACTCAGGCTGCGGCAGCCCGTATTGATAGTCGCAGAAGAAATGGCGGAGCGAGTCGCCGATGCGGCCGTTCCACTGGTCGTCGTTTTGCACCACCACGAGAATTTCTGCGGTGCCCCCTATCGAGCGGTCTTTGCCCGAACGGTTTCTGTTTTCTGCACAGGCGGTCATCATGCTGATCATCAGGATAATCGCCACAATTTTGATGCACGTTTTCATGGTATTTTATTCTTTGGAGTTATTTCTTTTTCGATTTGATTTTCAGTTTCTGACCCACCTTCAAGGTATTGGATTTCAGTCCATTCCAGTTCTTTATGTCGGTAGTGGTACAGCCGTACTTCTTGGCAATCGAGCTTAGCGTCTCACCTTTTTTCACGACATGAATCTTCGTCGTTGAACCCGAAGACGAACTGGTTTTGCTGGAGCTTTTCGTTGACTTGCTCACCTGAGCCATAGGCGCACCCGAACGATAGATAGTGAGTTTCTGACCAGGATGGATGACATCTTTTTTCAATCCGTTCCATTTCTTGATGTCCGACACGCTGACACGATACTTGTTCGCGATGGACTTCAGGCTCTCGCCTTTCCTGACCACATGCACAATTCTGTCGCTCACCTCCGCCACTTTTTCCTCAATCTTCTCACGGGTCAAGTCGGCTTTACTTTTATAGGCGTAGACGCTGTCCTCCATCTGTGTGAAAAGCAAGGCGTATTTCATGGGAAGACGCAACGAGTATTGGGAATCGCGTGAGCCTGGGATGATTCGCTTGGTGTATTGCGGGTTGAAGAAAACAAGGTCCTGCATAGGCACGCCAATGCACTCATTGATTTGATCGAAAGCCAATTGGTCGTGAATCATCACCGTGTCGGTGCCATGCAGCAACAAACCGGGGTTCTTGGGATAGATATTGTGCTCGGTTGCATAGTTCATCAAATAAGTCACGGCGATGAAAGCTGGCACATAACCTCGGGTCTCCTTGGGCAAATACGGCCAGATGGCCCAATAATTCCTCACACCACCTGCCCTGATGATGGCCTTGTTGACCGTGCCCGGACCCGAATTGTAGGCCGCCAACACCAAAAACCAGTCTTGGTAACGCGTATAAAGATTTTGCAGGAACTTGCAAGCCGCGATGGTTTCTTTTTCAGGGTCGTAACGCTCGTCGACCAAAGTCGTCACCTTCAAACCGTGGTCCTTACCTGTAGCCAACATAAACTGCCACAGACCTTTGGCACCTGCACGCGACCCTGCAGTGGGATTCAGTGCCGACTCCACCATGGCCAGATACTTCAGTTCCAAAGGAAGGTTATATTTGGCAAGATATTCCTCAAACATAGGGAAATAGACGTATGAAAGTCCCAACATGCGGCTCGACTGCGCCCGCTTTCTGTCGGCATACACATTGATGAACGATTTCACGTGGCTGTTGAAAACCAACGGAATAGTGGTTTCACGCGCTAAAGCCGCGATGCGTTGGGCATAGATGCTGTCGGGGAAGGTCGGCACCTCGCCTGACGCATAGCCGTAGACGTTCATCGCGTTGGTGTCGATGTCAAGATAAATGTCCCTGAAATATGAGATACTGCTCACCCTATCCAGCATTTCCATCACCGCCGACTCCTCAACGACCGCCTTCCCTGAGTTTAAATTCGCGATTTCCTCATCGCTGAGTTCAACCTCAAGGCTGTCGGGAACCGTTGGCGTATAGGGATTGATTTGCGCAAAGAGATTCGCAAACGGAAAAAGCAAGAGCATTAATAGGTGCGTGGATTTCATTTTTGACATTTTGAATTAAGAGGTGGCTATTTGTCAATGAAACGCAAAAATAACAAAAATCGTCTACAGGGAACGAAAAAATACTAATTTTGTCCACCGAATTCAATGACACTCCTATGGAAAACGAACGAAACACCGATAAATTAGCGGGTTACATCATCAAATTAGGCGGATTGGCCATGATTTTAGCCTTGTGCTGGTACTTCAAGAACGTGCTTATCTACATCATTGTGGCCTTTGTAGTCTCCATGATTGGGCGACCACTCATGCAACTGATGCGAAAAATAAAAATCAAAGGAAAGAGTGCACCCGACTGGCTTTTGGCCGTGCTCGCCATCCTGCTCATCTTTTTATTCATAGCGTTGATTATCACTCAGATGATTCCCTTGGTCTCTAATATCGTCAAAGATGCTTCGGCCATCGAAGCGAGCAGTTATTTCGAGTCGAACCCCATCGACAAGGTGAACGAATGGCTCATCGGGATGTTCCCCAACTTAGGCAACGACTTTGACCTTTCCGCGATTATCTTGGAGAAAATCAGAGAGTTGTTTGATTTCGGGAAGGTGAGTGGCATCGTGGGGTCGGTGGCTTCGTTGGTCACCAGTGCTTTTGTCGCCTTGTTTGCCGTGGTGTTCATTTCGTTCTTTTTCCTCAAGGAAGAAGGGCTGTTTGGACGCATCATCTGCGCCTTTGTTCCCGACAAACATGAGTTGACCTTAAGCAAAACCATGAACGAAATCAAGCAACTGTTGTCGCGCTATTTTGTGGGTCTGCTTATCGAGATGTTAGGGGTGGCCTTGGCCGATTTCCTCGGTTTGTGGCTCATTGCCCGTTTCGATTTCAGCTACGCCATCGGCATTGGTTTTATCGCTGGAATACTCAACGTGATTCCATACGTGGGACCACTTATCGGCGATGTCATCGGCATTGTATTCGGCATCATCTTGAAACTCGGTACAGGCGCTGGCTTGGATGTCAACATCTGGATCTTTGCCCTGATTATCCTAATCATCATGTTGGCCGCACAACTCATCGATAACTTCATCTACCAGCCCCTCATTTACTCGACGAGCATTAAGGCGCATCCTCTGGAGATTTTCATCGTACTGCTCATGGCGGGACATGTCGGCGGTGCCACTGGGATGCTGGTCGCCATTCCTGCCTACACCGTCGTGCGCGTCATCGCCATCCGCTTTTTCTATCGGTATAAAATCATCCAGCGGCTTATCCCTGATTTGAGCGAGGAGGATAAGATTATTGAGAATACTGATTGAGACTTTTCTGAAAGGCCAACCGCTCATCACCATTCAATAGGTGAATGATGCCGCAATACTGGTAGCCATGCTTCTCCAAGCCCTTGCGCATGATAATGTTAGCCTCATGAGTGTCAATGCGAATGTTGTCAACTTTGCTCTCGCAATAGTCCAAAAGCGCATCCAAAATACCATGTGAATTAGGTGTGCTGGCAATGCGGTGGATGACGTGATAGGGTTCATCATCAAGCCACTGGCCATCATAAATGATGTTGTAAGTCACCTCGGGACTAGGCAGCAAGGCAAAAGTGCCAACAATCGTTCCCTCCTCATTGAGCATGACATGGCTGCCACCTAATTCAATGTCTTTCTGGAACATATCATCACGTGGATAGCCGTCAGGCCATTGGTAGGTGTTGCCATAGCTGCGCATAATTTCACGTGCTTGGTCGCGAAGGCCAAGGATGGTCGGCAGGTCGGCCAGAGTCGATTTTCGGATAGTGTAGCTCATTTCGCCCCAATTTCAAAAATTGTCAAATCAGCGACTTTCATGTCCACCACCTGAATCAAGTCCTGTGGATTGAGTTTGAACTGCAAACCTCTCACGCCTGCACTGACATAGATGTAATCAAACAACTCGCAAGTCTCGTGGATAAAGGTCGGAAACTGTTTTTTCATGCCCACAGGCGAGCAGCCGCCGCGGATGTATCCTGTCAGAGGCAGTAGTTCCTTCATCGGGATGAGGTCGCAATTCTTGTTGCCTGTGGCCTTGGCTGTTTTCTTCAAGTCAAGTTCGTCGTTGCCTGGAATGACACAGACGAAGTAACCCAATTTGTCGCCTTTCAACACCAAGGTCTTGAACACTTGGTCAATGTCCTCGCCCAACTGGTCAGCGATATGCTGCGCCCCGAGGTCGTTCTCGTCCACCTCGTAGGGTATCAACTCATACGCAATCTTCTTCTGGTCGAGAATGCGGCAGGCGTTGGTTTTGTTGATTTTTTCTTTGGGCAGTTATTTGAAGTTTATACAATGACCTCCCAATATCCACCTCTATCCGAACCGACACGTCGGATATACTTATTACGCATGGCTTCAATGTTCCGTGAAACAGAATTTTCACTAATGCCAATTAATTTAGAGATTTCAGCTTTTGAGATAGTGGGAGTTTCAAGTATCAACCGAAGTATCTTTATCTTATTTTCTGTCACTCTTTCTCCCAACATTGATGCTTTTTCTATCACCTTTTCTATCACCTTTTCACGATTTTCTATCACCCTTCCCGTTATTTTACTATCACTCTCTCCAACATTTGTTGGATTGTTTGTCAGGTTGTCTGATTTAATACTTTTACGGAAAGTCACCGTTACAAAACCACCAGACATGCTCCACTCCGGGTCTTGGACATTTTGTTTTCGGCACGCATCTATAATGCGTTTCACCCCAGAACCCCAACTTTCAAGATACGAAGTCTTGTACAACACCTCGGCAATGAGAGGATTATATGGATAAGAACCATGAGATTCCTTGATATTTGCCAAAGTAATTTGAGGCGGGAACATTCCTGGATTCTCAATCTCAATCCTGTCATCATAAATGGCAATACCGATAGTTAAGTTGTACTTTTCATATTGCCTATGGCACAAAGCGTTGATCAAAGCCTCACGCAATGCCTCCGATGGAATTTCGAGATGTTCCTCCCGTTTGAATCCAACAATTTTGCCACTAAGTGAAAGATGCTTGAAAAAGAATGACATTCCCGCATCCAGCAAGACAAAGAAATTCCCTTCAACCCTTTGGTTGTCAACAAACTCAATTTTGTCGTTGCCGCGAAAACGAGCCAAACGCAAAATGAATTGAGGATACTCGTAGGTGACATTGGTGAAAAGCATGGCTGCGGCATTGTTGAGGACACCATCATTGAGCAATCTCCATTTCTCAAGCACCTTATCCAAAGGTTCAGTATAGGCCAATTCAGACATACGTCCCATTTCCACTCCCAAACGCACCGCACCTCTTATAAGTTCTTGGTTCAAATCTTCTAATTTCAACCCTTCGGCGGGTTGTCGCTCCCAAGCGAATTTATGGGGTTTGCTGGCTCGCAAACGTTCATCATACATATCGCGAGGCATCACTTTGGTGACACTCTCCACCCGATAATAAGGGCGACCATGATAGGTGAAAGGTTCTTTACCCCAAACCCAACTATCAAAATATAGGGCTATCACTTGCAGACCTTGATGGTCTGGCACATCCACATACTCAACCCTCACATCCACAGCAGGTTCGATGCCTGCCAAAGCCTGTGCCAACTCACGCCGCGTATTTTCCGTAACTTCCTGCCCCACAATTTTGAGGGAAACTGGAGTGACACCAAAAATCAACCAACCGCCATCGGTATTCAGAAATGCACATGCCGAATGCATGGCATCCTTCAACTCGCCCGTCGTCTTTTTCAGTTCGACCTGTCGAGTCTCATCGCCTGAAATAAGTTTTCTTATGTCCTCAATGGTCATGGCCAATTTATGGAGATTATTACTTCCTATTCTCCTCCACCCACCTACGCGCATTCACAAACGCCTCCATCCAAGGCGAGACCTCGTCGTTCTTGCGATCGTCGGGATAGAAGGCCCACTGCCAGGGTAGGAAGGCTCTTTCGAGGTGCGGCATCATGGCGAGGTGGCGACCGTCGTTGGAGCAGATGCCCGCCGTCGACCAGTCGCTGCCGTTGGGGTTGCCTGGGTATTCGTCCTGACCGTAGTTCATTACAATCTTGTACTTGTCGCGGAAATACGGGAAGTAGAACCTGCCCTCACCGTGAGCAATCCACACACCGAGGCGGCGACCCGACAATGATTTGAGCATCACGCTCTCATTTTGGGCAATCTCCACGTTGAGGAAACCCGACTCGAACTTGTGCGAGTCATTGTGCATCATCACAGGGTGCTCCTCATGGTCGGGATAGAGCAGGCCAAGTTCCATCATCAATTGGCAGCCGTTGCATACGCCAAGACTGAGGGTGTCTTCACGAGCGTAGAAGTCATCCAAAGCTTTCTTGGCTTTCTTGTTGTAGAGAAAAGCCCCTGCCCAGCCCTTGGCCGAGCCCAACACATCAGAGTTAGAGAAACCGCCCACGAAAGCTATCATATTCACGTCCTTGAGGTCTTCGCGACCTGTAGCGAGGTCGGTCATCGTGACGTCGCGCACGTCGAAGCCAGCGAGATAAAGCGCGTAAGCCATCTCACGGTCGCACTGACAGCCTTTCTCACGGATGATGGCTGCGTTGATGCCCGAAGGCTTGCGTCGGTGCATATCAATACCGAGGCTGACCGCAGTGCCAGTAAAGTTGCGCCCGAAGCTGTAATGCAGATATTGTTTCTTATAGTTCATGAAACGCTCCATGGCCTTGCGCGGACCGCTCTGCTTGCGGTCGAGCAGATAGGACGATTTGTACCAAGTGTCGCGCAATTCATCAATGTCGAAGATATAGTTGTGATCGCCATGGGCGATGTTGATTTGCCGTTTGGCCATAGGCTTGCCAATCATCTTGAAGGTGATGCCCAGTTCGCGCAACATGCGGTTGGCAATGCCATCGTTGGAGACTTGAATCACCACCGAAGGTTTCTCGCAGAATAGTACGGCCATCAGGTCGTCATTGTCGAAGGCACTCAGGTCGAGGTTCATGCCGTAGGTTGTGTTGGCGAAATTCATCTCCAACAGCGTGGTAATCAAACCGCCCGCCGACACATCGTGACCAGCCAAAACGAGATTGCTCTCAATGAGTTTCTGGATGGCGTTGAAGCACTTTTTGAAATAGTTCACACTCTTCACGTCAGGAACCTCTTGACCGATGGCACCAATGCTCTGGGCAAAGCTGCTGCCACCAAGTTCGAAGCCGTCTTTCGAGAAGTCGATGTACAAAAGCTCAGTATTCTCGTCGGCCTTCATCACGGGGCGGACAACTTGGCGGATGTTCGACACCTCTCCTGCTGCCGAAACGATGACCGTTCCAGGTGCAACAACCTTCTCGCCATTAGGATATTTCTGCGTCATGGAAAGGCTGTCCTTGCCCGTCGTCACATTGATGCCCAAAGCTACGCAATAGTCGCTCAAGGCTTTAACGGCTTCATAAAGTCGGGCTGTCTCGCCTTCCTGCTTGGCTGGCCACATCCAGTTGGCGCTCAATGAAACGCCCTCGAGGTTGCCTTCAATCGGTGCCCAAAGGATGTTCGTTAAGGCCTCAGAAACAGATAGACGCGAAGCAGCAGCAGGGTCGATGAGGCCCGCAATCGGGGCATGACCCAAGGCCGTGGCAATGCCGCGCTTGCCATTGTAGTCCAAAGCACTAATGCCGAGGTTGCTCAAAGGCAGTTGCACCTCGCCCACGCACTGCTGTTGCGCTACGCGACCCGTCACGGAGCGGTCCACCTTATTGGTGAGCCAGTCCTTGCAGGCCACGGCTTCCATTTGCAGCACATTGTTGAGGTACTTGTGTATGTCGCGTTTGGTATAGCTGATTTTCTTGAAATGATGAGGTTTGGTCTTGTCAAGCAACACCGTCTTGGGTGCACTACCGAAGAAGTCCGAAATGGCCAAATCGATGGGAGCCTTGCCTTTCTTGCGAACGAAACGGAGGCGCTCGTCGCCCGTCACCTCACCCACTTCGTAATAGGGCGCACGTTCGCGCTCGGCGGTTTCCTTGATGATGTCCTTGTCCTTCTTGTTGACCAAAAGACCCATGCGCTCCTGCGACTCGTTGCCGATGATTTCCTTGTCGGACAAGGTAGGGTCGCCGACAGGCAAATTGTCAACATAAACCACGCCGCCAGCGTCTTCGATAAGCTCAGAAAGGCAGTTCAAGTGACCGCCTGCACCATGGTCATGGATGCTGCGAATGGGGTTGTGGTCACTTTCGGCCATGGCGCGGATAACATTGCTCACGCGCTTCTGCATCTCGGGGTTGGCGCGCTGCACGGCGTTGAGCTCGATGGCGTTGCTGTATTGGCCTGTATCAACGCTCGACACGGCACCACCACCCATACCGATGCGGTAGTTGTCGCCACCCAGCACGATAATGACATCGCCCTCTTCGGGTTCCAACTTCTTGGCATCCTTCACCTTGGCGAAGCCGATACCGCCAGCCAACATAATAACTTTGTCATAGCCCAAGGTTTCTTTCTCGCTGTGCTCAAAGGTCAGCAGACTACCGTTGATGAGGGGCTGGCCGAACTTGTTGCCAAAATCAGAGGCACCGTTAGAAGCCTTGATAAGGATTTCTTCGGGAGTCTGATAGAGCCATTTGCGCGGTTCAATATCCTTTTCCCATTCACGACCTTGCTCCGTGCGGGGATAGGAAGTCATGTAAACGGCCGTTCCCGCCAAAGGCAAACTGCCCTGACCGCCAGCCAGACGGTCGCGGATTTCGCCGCCGCTACCCGTGGCTGCGCCGTTGAACGGCTCAACAGTGGTCGGGAAGTTGTGCGTTTCGGCCTTCAAAGAAATCACCGTCTCGATGGGCTTGATTTGGAAGGCCGAAGGCTTGTTGGGTTCTGCAGGGGCAAATTGTTCCACTTTGGGACCAAGGATGAAGGCCACATTGTCCTTGTAAGCCGACACGAGGCGGTTTGGATTCATCTTCGAGGTCTTCTTGATGAGGGCGAAGAGCGTGTTGGGCATCTTCTTGCCGTCGATGATGAAAGTGCCGTTGAAAATCTTGTGGCGGCAGTGCTCGGAGTTGACTTGCGCGAAGCCATACACCTCACTGTCAGTCAGTTTGCGCCCAATCTTTGCGGATATGCCTTTCAGATATTCCATTTCTTCCTCGCTCAAGGCCAGACCTTCCTGCTGGTTGTAAGCCTCGATGTCGTCGATGTATTTCAGCGGCTCGGGCTTGCGATCGACGGAGAACACTTTCTGGTCGAGGTTCTCGTAGCGGTTTTGCAGCATTGGGTCGTATGGCGCCTTCTTCGATTCCACCTTTTGGAACTCCTCGATACGGACAATACCCTTGATGCCCATGTTTTGGGTAATCTCGACGGCATTAGTGCTCCAAGGCGTAATCATCTCACGGCGCGGCCCTATGAAATGGCCTTTCACCGTGTCTTTTTCGATTTTTTCTGCATTACCGAAAAGCCAAGTGAGTTTGGAAACAGTTTCTTCTGAAAGTTCGGATTTGGAATCAACAGCAATAACACGTTGATTTTCAGATTGGAAAAAGCTTATCATAAGCGCAAAGATTTAGGCATAAAACAATGCGGCAAAGATAGGAGTTTTATCGGGATTATTTTTCAATTTGGGGTATTTTTGTATTTTTGCGCCCCAAAATCAATTCGAATGAGACTGTTTCTGACCTGCGTTTTGTTTGTGACAATGCTATCCTTTCGGGCCATAGCCCAACAGCCGGATACCTTAGGCTGCAAGACGATGAGGATTGAGACCGAACAACTGCCCGACCTCAACATCCCCCGTTACGGCCATTGCACTTTTTTCGTTGGTGACGAGCTGACGGTCATCGGCGGCCACACCACGGGTTTTGTGCCCACGGCCACGGCGGAGTATTTCAGCGATGGAGCTTGGCATACAGTGCCTACGGTCTATCTGCATGACCACGGCATCGTCATACCCATGAAATCGGGCAAAGTGCTCATTTGTGGCGGTTGCAGGGAGCCGTTGGGTATCGGACAAACTTTCACGGCTGAATGGTACGACCCAACCACCCACACCTGCGAGGGCTTCGGCTGCATGGACATGAAACGCAGCAACTTCTCCGCAACTGAAATCGACAGCGGTCGTGTGGTGATTTCGGGCAATTGGTATAGCAATGACGGCATGGAACTGTTTGACGGCCAAAAAACTTTTAGCCCCGTCAAGGAGGTTGCCGCAAAGCGTTCTTGTCCCTATATACTGCGTACGGATGTTGACAATGTAATGATATTCAGCAGTTTAGATACAAAGCATATCAGCGGTATTCGTCCTGACAGCATCATCGTTGACCAACTGCGGGGTGAACCTTTCCATGCACCGCTACTCGATGAATGGCGTCCGTTGGCCTACGACATTCCCCAGATGAGCGAACTTTGTTTTATCGGCGATGAGGCAACCGGCAACTACGCCTACCTGCTGCCCGTGGAAAATGCCGAAGGTCAAATAGGCTTCGTCAAGACCCAGGGTACCGACTTCAATTTGCTTTCAACCACTTGTGCGGTGCCGAAAGTGTTCCAAGGCGATAGCATCCTGTATCATTTCCCCGTGGTGGACAGGCAGCGCGGACGAGGTTATTTGGTGGGCTTCAGTCCAAGCAAGCGGGTTTATGTGCTGTGTGTGGATTATACGGAGCATCTGGCACCAATGACACTCTATTATACCGACCCCCTGCTTGCCATAGGTCCCACATGGCCCGTCCTTAACTCCGACGGCAATCTCATCCTTACAGGTGGTCTCGGCACTTCCAACTACAACCCCTACAGCACTTCCAACTACAAACCCTACAATTCCGTGGTGGTGCTGCGCGTCCATCCTGATGCGCCGCTGTTGGCCGCCCGTGCCTCGTTCCCGTGGCTGTGGGTAGGGATAGGCTTGGCGCTTGTGGCTGCACTCCTCGCGTACCTTATTAAATATCGTGCACGAAAAGCAACGCCGCGCGAGGATGATAAGGTGGAAGAGCCCGACGAAGCCAACGAAACAGACGAAACGACCGACCTCGTGGCACCAACGACCAATGAAGCGGATGAAGAGCTACTGCAGCATGTCTGCCAGTTGATGGAGGAGCAGCATCTTTATTTGAATAGCGGCCTGAAGCTGTCTGATGTGGCGACGGCGGCAGGCTGCAACCGCAATGCATTGTCGGCCTGTATCAACAACCTGCGACATTGTTCGTTCTCCCAGTTCGTCAACACCTATCGCGTGGAACATGCCAAGCGGTTGTTGTTCAGTAATCCCGACACTCGCGCCTCGGAGGTGTGGATGGAGTCGGGATTCGGGAACGAGACCACTTTTTTCCGCGCATTCAAGGCCATCGTCGGCATGACGCCTTCCGAATGGAAAAGCTGTAATCAGTAAGAATTCACTTACAAAACATCAATTGTAAGTAGATTTTGACGTTTTGTAAGTCCACAATCTTTTTCGAATGTCGATTTTTGCGATAATTTTGTAATTAACATTTCGCAATTAACATTTAATACCTTAAACAATGAAAAAATCATTCTTACTCATGGCGCTTTTATGCGCGACGATGCTGGTTTTTGCACAAAACAGCACACAAACCGCCCTGCTACAGCATGGCGACGAGATTACCACCTTCTACGGCGCTGACGCTTTTGCA
>JAEEGH010022243.1_pt1 | contig 13026 bp, 10 predicted proteins | sample 9134181 | NCBI WGS metagenome assembly JAEEGH01 (sample SAMN16246544, study PRJNA631951) | gut metagenome | biome: gut microbiome; feature: rumen; material: DP-attached | host: Bos | place: Iran: Karaj | collected 2018-10 | reverse complement strand
GGGGTCTGGTCTCGATGATTGTGTCCGCAGGACCTGTCAGCGGGCCCTGACCCCAGTGCCGGGACGCCCCTTGTTTAAGTTACTATGTTTGCATACGCCAACGAGTGAAGTAGATATTTAAGACACCGCTCTTGGGGGCTTCGAGCCCCCGCCGCGAGGCGTCCCCTCGGTGTTTTTCATGGTTTTCTGAGCAAAAAAGTTGGTACGATAATAATTGGATTGTATATTTGTAATTGCGAAGTAAACAAGATACAATAAACAATTAAAACCGTACCAGTATGCAAAGGAACAAAATTTCTTTCAAAGGACAAAAGATTTTCATAGGAATTGATGTCCACAAGAAAAATTGGGATGTAGCAATTGCCCTGGAGGTGGGTGCTGTAAGAAGACATTCCCAAAAGGCTTCGGCCAAAGAGCTCTTTGACTTTTTGAAGAAGCATTACCCGGATGGAGACTATCTCGCCGTTTATGAAGCCGGCTTCAGTGGTTTTTCCACCTACTACGCCTTGAAAGAGTTTGGTATTGACTGCATCGTGATTCATGCCGCGGATGTGCCAACGACCCAATATGAGGAGGTAATGAAGACGGATAGCGTGGACTCTGTAAAGTTGGTGAGATCTCTGAAGGCAGGCCTTCTAAAAGGAATCTATATCAGGAAGAAAGAGAATGTCGATGACCGTTCAGTGGTACGCATTCGCAAGGCCATACAGAGGGACCTGACCAGATACAAGATCAGAGTGAAACACATATTGCACAGCAATGGTGTGATACTTCCCAAGCGTTTTGAGAAGCCCGGCTCTCACTGGTCAAGGGCTTTTATCAAGTGGCTGAAGGAGGATGTGACATTACTCTCATCAAGCAGGAACTCGCTCGATTTACTTCTCCGTCAGGTGGAGACAATCAGGACTACGTTGCTTGAATCTACCAACTTGATACGTCGCCTAAGTCAGACAGAGAGATACAAAAAGAATTATGACCTGCTGACCACAATACCTGGCATCGGAGTGATGGTCTCAATGTGCATATTGACGGAAGTGTATGATGTGAGACGCTTTCACAACGAAAAGGAGTTTGCGGCATATCTTGGACTGATTCCCACCAGTCACAGCAGTGGTGACAAGGTCGTTCATGGCGAAATGACATTCAGGGGTAACAAGCAACTTGGCCCCATGATTATTGAAGCTGCGTGGGTTACAGTTTTTAGAGATGCAGGGCTTGGGTCCCTTTATCAACGATATACAGAGAGAATGAAATCACAGGAGGCGATAGTGAGGATAGCCAGAAAACTCTCCAATATCATATTCGCTGTCCTGAAGAATGAAACAAAATATGTACCATATCAAACGGGTAAATGAAATACGGAATATCAGACAACTTCATAGAGTGACTCCTAAAGTGGCATTGATGAGCTAGCCTGCTTCATCTTCGATAAGTTTGTTGCACTCTTACCTAATATTCTGAAGAAGTAAATTGATGTGCGGATGTTTCTGCATCATCTCATAGAAGTTTGTCTGGTAGGTTCTGTTGTCGGTAGTCTGAAAGTTAACCAGTACGCGCGTGCTGGGATGAAAGCTACGTCTTCTAAAAAGAATCATCGCACTATAGTCTTTATGTTAAGTGATTGATACAGAATAGTTAATAAAAAATAAATATTTTCCAATTATTTGGATAGCAACATAGAAGTGCCATTTATTTTCAAATAAGTGCCATCCCCCAATGTTAATAGAGACTCTTGCTATTCAGCGGGAGCCTTTTTTCTGCTAAGCAGTCGACGAGTCGACAAGTCGACAAATTACTTTTTCAAAGTCGGCAATTCAGTCACTATAATTATATAATAATATATATAATATATATATTATATATATTATTATATAATTTAATATAAGGATTCTTGTCCAATCCACCGATTCCCAATTATGAACCATTAAAAACCACTATTTGTCGACTTGTCGACTCGTCGACTTTTTCCGAATTGTACAAAAAAAGGGGAGTCTCACGACTCCCCGAAAGTTAACCTTTTTAATAAACTGCACATTCACAGTTAATCTATGAAAAACACGCTGCAAAGATAATGGGTCTTTTCCATTTCTCCAAATCATTTAACGTTATTTAGATAAGTGTGCGGACACAGATAGTCACCCAACGACGCCACATTCTGGTGGCACGAATACGGAAAAGAGGCGATTTTAATGAATCTGATTAAAAAACTTGGTTTTTTATTGGAAATCTGAGAAAAAAGTCTTATCTTTGCACATTAGAAACTTAAGACTGAAAAATAACTGTATGGCTAAGAAAAAAGTAAAGGCAGCGAAAGATGCTGAGATGATCGGCACCAGCAAGGAGTTGTATAACTTCTTGTATGAGGCTTGCAATATCATCAGAGGGCCGATTTCGCAGGATGCCTTTAAAGAATATATAACCCCCTTGCTCTACTTCAAGCGCATCAGCGATGTCTATGATGAAGAGACACAAGCTGCTTTGGAGATCTCTGATGGCGATGAGGAGTTCGCTGCATTGCCAGAACAGCACCGCTTTGTGATTCCTGAGGGATGCCACTGGGATGATGTACGCAGCAGAACGAATGACATTGGCAGCGCCATTATCGGAGCTATGCGCCAGATAGAATTAGCAAACCCCATGACACTATATGGTGTGCTGAGTGTTTTCTCTACTGCGAATTGGAGCAATAAGAACGTTTTTTCTGATGAGAAACTGCGTGACTTGATTGAGCACATGAGCAAGCGTCGCCTTGGTAATAACGACTATGCTGCCGATCTGATGGGCGATGCCTACGAGATGCTGCTGAAGAAGTTTGCAGACCTCTCGAAAGCAAAGGCTGGTGAGTTCTACACGCCTCGTCCTGTGGTGAAGCTGTTGGTGCGCATTCTTGATCCAAAACCAGGCGAAACGGTTTATGACCCAGCTTGCGGATCCGGTGGTATGCTCATCGAGGCTGTGCATCACATGAAAAACGATAGCCAGTGTTGTGGCGCTATCTTTGGCCAAGAGAAGAATGTTACCAATGCTGCTGTGGCCAAGATGAACCTCTTCCTGCATGGTGCCAACGACTTCAATATCATGTGTGGCGATACCTTGCGCGATCCCAAGATCCTTGCTAATGAGCATATTGCCCATTTCGATTGCGTGATTGCCAATCCTCCTTTCTCATTGGAGAATTGGGGCGCAGAGCCTTGGAAGACCGATCGTTATGGCAGAAACATCTGGGGTACACCTTCTGATAAAGTAGGTGATTATGCCTGGCTCCAGCACATGGTATGTAGTATGCGCAGTTTGACGGGCCGTTTGGCTGTCGTTTTGCCACAAGGCGTCTTGTTCCGTGGCAATGAAGAGGGCCGTATCCGTGAAGAGATGGTGAAGCACGATTATGTGGAAGCCATTATTACCCTGGGTGATAAGCTTTTCTATGGCACAGGCCTCTCACCGTGTCTGCTCATCATCAAAGACCAGAAACCTGAGGAGCATAAAGGCAAGGTGCTGATGATAGATGGTTCTAAGATTCTGACGCCTCAGCGCGCTCAGAACATCCTGAGTGATGACGATGTAGATGAACTCTATCGTCTCTATACAGCCTACGATGAGGAAGAGGATAAAAGCATTGTTGTGGATCTCGCCACCATTGCTGGCAAGGGTTATGACCTTTCGCCCAATAAATACGTCAAGTATCATAAGGAGGAAGTGAAACCCTACGCAGAAGTATTGGCAGAGTTTAAGGCAGCCTATCAGAATATGTTGGCAGCAGAAAAGAAGTTCCGTGACATCCTAAATCGCCAAGCCGTATGACAAAGCAGATTACTTTAGATGAATTAGAGCGTTATCTCTGGCAGGCTGCGGTGGATCTTCGTGGACAGATTGATGCTGCTGCTTATAAGGATTATATCTTCCCGCTGGTGTTCTTCAAGCGTATCTGTGATGTGCGCGATGAAGAATACGACAACTATGTGAAAGAGGGCGGGGAGGAATATGCTGACATGATGATTCAGGAGTCGCCCATACAAATTCCTGATGATGCCCATTGGAAGAAGGTTTTTAATACCACTGAGAATATAGGACAGGCGTTGGTAGATGCCTTCCGCCAGATAGAAACAGCCAATCCTGGCAAGAAGATTGACGACAGGATTGTTGGAGGTCTTGAAGGCATCTTTGGCGATAAGGCTATCTGGACCAATAAAAACAAAATGCCAGACAATATCATTCGAAATCTGCTAAATAGCTTCAACAAACTGACTCTTTCTTTAGCTGCCTGTCCTGCTGACGAGATGGGTACGGGCTATGAATACCTCATTGGCCAGTTTGCGGATGATGCAGGCCATACAGCACAGGAGTTTTATACCAATCGTACGGTGGTGGAACTGATGGCTGAGATTCTTCAACTCAAGCCTCACGAGAGCATCTACGATCCCACTTGTGGTTCAGGAGGTATGTTGATCAAGAGCCTCACATATCTTAAAGACAAAGGTGAGGAATGGCGTGATGTGAAGGTCTATGGTCAGGAAATCAATTCTGGTACTGCTGCTATTGCCCGCATGAATCTGTATCTGCATGGTATTCATGATTTCTCTATTGTAAATGATGACACATTACAACGACCTGCATTTGTAAAAGGAGGCAGAGTGCAGCAGTTTAATGTGGTTTTAGCCAATCCGCCATATAGTATTAAAGCCTGGAATCGTGAAGCATTCGAGCATGATAAATATGGTAGAAATTTCTTAGGTACACCACCACAAGATTGTGCTGACTATGCTTTCATCCAGCATATCCTTGCTTCATTAGATGAGAACAATGGTAGATGTGCTATACTATTGCCTCATGGAATATTGTTCCGTAATTATGAGCAATCTATGAGGGAGGAACTGATAAAGTCAGATCTAATAGAATGTATAATTGGAATAGGACCAAACTTGTTTTATAATTCTCCAATGGAGGCGTGCATCCTGATATGTAATAAGAAGAAACCTGAGACATTAAATAAGAGAATTCTCTTTATCAATGCTCTCAAAGAAATCACCCGCAAAAATGGAGAAAGCTATTTGGAAAATAGCCATATCAACAAAATTGCATCCGTTTACCATACCGCTAAAAGCATTGAGAATTTCTCAAGAGTTGTAGAATGGTCTGAAATTGAATCATACAATTATGATTTGACTATTCAAAAATATGTCTTTATCAATGATGATGAAGGCAGATTGACAGGCTGCTTCCAATCATATTATAAGGATTGGGACTCACAGAGCGCTATTGTCAATGCAGAAACGTCCAACCTTTTGAATTTGCTGTCATGAAGTATAAGTTTGAAGATATCATATACAATATCACAGAGAAGAAGAAACCCTCTGAGGAAGATAGGTTAAACTATATAGGCTTGGAGCATCTTGATAGTGGCAGTCTTTTTGTTACCAGATGGGGCGCAGAAAGAACTCCTGAAGGTGAGAAGATTGTCATGAAGAAAGGTGATGTGCTTTTTGGTAAGCGTAGAGCTTATCAGAAGAAAGTCGCTATTTCTCCGATAGACGGAGTGTTTTCTGCACATGGTATGGTCCTTCGTCCCAAAGAAGATGTTATTTGCAAGGAGTTTTTGCCATTCTTTATTAGTTCGGATTATTTCCTGAATGAGGCGATTAGAATATCTGTTGGAGGATTATCTCCTACAATAAATTGGAAGGACATAAAGGTGCTGGAGTTTAATCTTCCTTCCCTTGCAGAACAAAAGGATTTGGCAGAGAAACTTTGGGCGGCATACGAAGTAAAGCAGTCTTATCTGAAAATGCTTGAGGCCACTGAGGAAATGGTTAAATCTCAATTTATCGAGATGTTTGGAGATCCTGTTAAGAATAATAAAGGATGGCCAGCAAAACCACTCAGCGAAGTTGCCCCAGAGGAACCAAGTAGCGAAAAGACTACAGGAGAAGTATGGTTGCTCAATCTTGACATGATAGAGAGTAATACAGGTAAAATAATCGATAAAGTATACGAACTGGATACGAATCTATTATCTGTCTATCCTTTTGATGAAGGAAATGTTCTTTATTCAAAGTTGAGGCCTTATTTAAATAAGGTCGTTATTCCTGATGGTAAAGGATATGCAACAACAGAGTTGGTGCCTCTGCGCCCTAAGCAAGATATTCTAAATCTTACTTTTCTTAGTTATTTATTGCGTGGTCAACATTTTGTGTCCTATGCAAATACTATATCTACTGGGACTAAGATGCCTAGAATGCCTCTTAATGATCTTAGAAAATTTAAGTGTATTCTTCCGTCTTTAGATATACAAATGGAGTTTGAAGTAATTGCCAATCAGGCCGATAAATCCATTTCAGAATTGCGCAAATCCATTGACGCAATAGATAAAGTCATTAAGTCACTCATTAACGAAAACCTATAATTATGAAACAAGAAATTCTTTTATGTAAATCATTTGTTCTACTCGTAGGATTATCTATAATTTTATTGTGTTCTTGCAAAAATAAATCTGTATTATCCAAGGAGTGCGAAACTTGCGATGGGGAAGGATATGTTATGGAAACATGCTCTGAATGCAGTGGAGAAGGTTATTTGGTAATCGTCTGTCAGAATTGTGATGGCTATGGTGCATTTAGATGTAATTGGTGTTCTGGTAGTGGTAGAGATGAGTGCTCTTCTTGTAATGGCACAGGTTATAAGGCTTGTAGTCGTTGTAATGGAACAGGGGTGAATTACGAAGGTTATTCATGTTTCTCCTGTAGTGGAAGTGGTCGTGAGCAATGTTTTTTCTGCAGTGGAAGAGGATATGATGAATGTTCCGCTTGTAATGGTACTGGCCGTAATGAGTGCGATGAGTGCGATGGCTATGGGAAAGTAAAGATTGAATGTCCAAAATGCGATGGCGAAGGGAAAGTAAAACAAACCTGCGATGATTGTGATGGCGAGGGAGAAGTTAGTATATTTGATTAAGTATGTATAAACCACCATTCGATATAACGTCAGAGATGCTACATCTGATTTCTGAGATATCAGAGCAGGTGGGCATCATCAACATGAGGTTGGGTGAAAATGCGCCCTCTCCGCAGTTGCGTAAGAAGAACCAGATCAAGACCATTCACTCGTCGTTGGGTATTGAGCACAATAGTTTGTCACTGAAACAAGTGACGGACATCATCGATGGAAAGCGGGTACTGGGTGCGCCTGATGAGATACAGGAGGTGAAGAACGCCATTGAGGCCTATCGTTTGATGCCTGAATTGGATGCTTTTAAGGAAAAGGATCTGCTGAAGGCTCATGGTCTGATGATGAAGGATTTGGTGCAAAATGCTGGCCACTATCGCCAGGAGGGTGTAGGTGTGTTTAATGGTGAGCAACTGCTGCACATGGCGCCTCCAGCAGATCGTGTGCCACAACTGATGGGGGATTTGTTTAAATGGGTAAGCAAGACGGATGTGCATCCGTTGATTCATTCTTGTGTGTTCCATTATGAGTTTGAGTTTATCCATCCGTTTGTTGATGGTAATGGCCGTATGGGCCGTTTCTGGCAAACGATGTTGCTCTCGCGCTGGAAGGGAATCTTTGCTTGGCTGCCTGTAGAAACCATCGTCAAGGATCATCAGCAGGAATACTACAATGTCATTGCTCAGAGTGATGCAGCTGGTAATAGCACGGTGTTTGTAGAGTTTATGCTAAAGTGCCTGCTAGATGCGATGGAGAATTATGAAGATACGGAAGAAGAAACAGACGGACTGCACGATAAACTGCACGATAAACTGCACGATATGTTTCCGGAATTATCAGAAAAAACCTTTGGAGTATTGGAAGTATTAAAGGCACATCCAGGTTTAAAAGCTGAAGATATCGGTATGCAGGTTTCTCTTTCTGAGCGTCAGGTCAAGACATATCTCAATGCGCTGAAACAGGCAGGTCTCATTGTCCGCGTAGGCAGCAATAAGACAGGCTATTGGAAAGTAACGATCGACAATCTATAAATAATAAGTATATGGCATACTTTAACGAAGACAATGTAACTGAGCAGATGTGTATAGAGGTGGCCAAGAAGGCTGGCTATACCTATTGTCCCGCTGAGGAGTTGCGTGAGTCACCCAGCGAAGTGATCTGTGATTATCTGTTGCAGCAAGCGCTGACAAAGATCAATCATATCACGAATGATGAGGCTCAGATTGTGATTCAGAAGGTAAAGGCCCGTATTGCCAGTGGTATGGGTGGTGATATTATTACGGCTAATCAGAATCTGCGTAAACTTTTCTTTGATGAGAACAGTTTTCCTTTTGGCAAGGATGGTGAGTATAAGACCATCAATTTCTTCGATACCAATCCCGCCACAGCAGCTAAGAATAATACCTACGTGGTGACAAATCAGTGGGAATATCCCAAGAGCAGTTATGCTGGAGGCAAGCGCCTTGATCTGGTGTTGCTCATCAATGGTATACCTGTGGTGATAGGAGAGTTGAAGACTGCCACAAAGGCCAGTGTCACATGGGCTGATGGTGCCAAGGATATGATGGACTATCAGAAGTCTATCCCGGAGATGTTTGTGCCAAATATACTCAGTTTTGCTACAGAGGGTAAGGAACTTTATTACGCAGGTGTGGGTGCGCCTCTGACGAAGTGGGGTCCCTGGTTTGCTGATGAGCAGCGCCAAAGTGGTGACTTGAAGAGTGTGCAGGCAAATCTGCTGAGCTTGATAGATCCTTTGCGACTGCTGGATATCTATCGTTTCTTCTCCGTCTATACCACAGACAAAAAGACTGCCAGGAAGATCAAGGTGGTTTGTCGTTATCAGCAGTATTATGGAGGTATGGCCATTGTGAATCGTGTGATGGCACGTACGAAGACAGGCATAGGTCCGAAGAAAGGTCTTATCTGGCATTTCCAAGGCTCAGGTAAATCATGGCTCATGGTGTTTGCCTCGCAGATGCTGATGAAGAAACAGGAGTTGAATGCACCAACAGTTGTCATCGTGGATGACCGTAGGGATTTGCGTGCTCAGATAACTGGTGACTTTACCCGTGCTGAGATTCCAAATCTCGATTTTGCTTATACCAAGGAAGAACTGAAGAGTTTCTTCGAGCAGGATCAGCGCAAGATATTGATCACCACCATCTTCCTGTTTGGCGATGTGAAGCAGGCATTGAATATGCGTGAGAATATTATTCTCTTGGTGGATGAGGCGCATAGAACGCAGGAGGGAGATTTGGGTGAGTGTATGCGCACAGCATTGCCTAATGCCTTCTTCTTCGGACTGACTGGTACACCCATCAATAAGCGTGATAAGAATACCTTCAAGTGCTTTGGCGCTGATGAGGATCATGGCGGCTATATGTCGAAATATACCTTCCAAGACTCTATCGACGATGGTGCTACGCTAGAACTGAACTTCCGCGAGGTGCCTGTGGAGATGCATTTGGATGAGGCTAATCTCCAGGCGTCGTTTGACGAGATGGCACGTGGGAACAATCTCACAGACGAAGAGAAGGATCAATTGACAAAGGGTACGAAGGTGGAAGCCTTCTTTACCTCTCCCAAGCGAATCCATGAGGTTTGCGTGAACATCGTGGAGCACTATCGCCAGTATATTCGCCCTACGGGATTGAAGTGTCAGGTGGTGGTGTTTAATCGTGCCTGCTGCGTGGCTTATAAGAAAGAGTTGGATACGCTACTGAAAGACAGTGGCGATGAGACTTGCATTGTGATGCATACCAGTGGCGATAAGGCCAATGAATATGAGGAATATAAACTGACGGACTTTGAACAGGAGAAATTGCTGGATAAGTTCCGTGATCCTTTGTCGCCTCTGAAGTTTGTCATCGTCACCTCGAAGCTGCTGACAGGTTTCGATGCGCCTATTCTGCAATGTATGTATCTGGATAAGCCTATGAAGGATCATACGCTGTTGCAGGCTGTTTGTCGTACTAATCGTGTGTATGAGGCCCGCAAGAAGTGTGGTATGATTGTGGATTACGTGGGTGTGTTTGATAATTATGCCAATGCCCTGAGATTCGATGAGGAATCTGTGAAGAAGGTGATTACGAATATCAACGAGATAAAGGAGAAAATACCTCAGTGGGTACAGGATTGTCTGGACTTCTTCCCGGGTGTAGACAGAACCGTTGGTGGATTCCAAGGACTGGAGGAGGCTCAGGAGAAACTAAGGGACGAAAAGGTAAAGACGCAATTCGCAGCTCACTATCAGCGTCTGCATAAAGCGTGGGAGGTGGTGGCGCCTGATAATGATATCCTGCCTTATAAGATGGATTATATCTGGTTGAGCCAGGTGTATGACAGTGTGCGTCCTGTAAACAGTTCAGGAAATCTGATATGGACGATACTTGGTCCTAAGACCATTGAACTGATTCATGAGAACGTCACTTCCATTGATATTGGTGAGAGTATCGAGGATTTGGTGGTAGACAGTCGAATCATTGACGAATGTATCAATGATCCCAAAAGACGTGACAGGACGATTACGGAAATCAAGAAGATGCTGCAATTGCGTCTGGGTAACTCGAAGCACGCAGGCTCGAAGGAATTCAAACAACTCACTGAGAAATTGAAGGAGTTGCAAGAGCGTTTACGCCAGCAGCAGATAGACAGTATTCAGTTCCTGAAGGATTTGTTGGCTTTGGCAAAGGAAGTTCTGGCTACAGAAGCAAAGTTGGAGCAGCCTGTAGACAGACGCCAGCAGGCAAGGGATGCTTTGACAGAATTGTTTGAGAGTATCAAGACGCCACAAACACCTATTGTTGTGGAGAATGTTGTGAATGACATTGATACGCAGGTAGTGGATATCGTGCGTCGCTTCAATAATGCTTTCAAGACGGTATCTGGACAGCAGGAAGTTCGCAAGATGCTGCGTACCATCCTCTGGTTGAAATATAAGATCAAAGATAATGATGTGTTTGAGAAGGCTTATAAGTATGTGGAGATGTACTATGAGCCTAATGGCAGTACCGCAAAGGAAGTAAAACTTGCACCAGAAACTCCTAAAGCACCCGAGATTCCATCATTAAAGGTGGCTGAGGATCCAGAAAATAGTTAAGCTGGAACTCTAGTGCACAAGGAGGTCAGGAGAAGATTGATAAGACATTCAATAGGTTAGTATTTGGTAAATAAGATTGTTTATCCGCTGCATCATTTGTGAGAATCGTGCGGCGGTTTTTCGTGTTAAAATTGGGGCGAAAAAGAATCGTTTTTTGGACTCTCGTAAAAAAAGAAGACACTGGTTTTGGGGGCGCGCCGTGAAGGAATAAGGGAAGGGAATGAGGGCTCTTTCTGAAGGTTTTTTACAAGATGATAATTAACATATTTTTATGCTCTGAAGTCTTTGCCGGATGGAATATTTTGAGTAACTTTGCCGTCGAATTTTCAAATAGACATATACATGACAGGAATCTCAGCAAACTGCAATTCCGTGTCAGTTCCCAAGACCGCTTATAGCTGCGGGCTGACACTTTCGGCTGCTATCCGACGTGTAATGAAGTCGGGTGACAACCCCTTGGCGGCGATTCCTGAAACGGTCATCATCGGAGATCGAGGCCTAGCAATACAAGCGGCAAACTTCGCCACAAAAACGGCCTCACAGCTTTTCACCATATTATATATTATAAAGCAAAACCTTCGTCAAGATGACCACCAAACCCTCCATAGGAAAGCCCCGTCGCGGCAAGCTGAAGATCAATCAAGAAAGATTGGTTGAAGGGATTCGTTTTGCCATTAAGACTGACGGAGTAGAGAAAGCCAGACTTCTTTTCGACATGCTGAATACATATTACTCCACCGAACCCGGATGGGCTGAGGCGGCATTGGAGATTCGTACCCTATTTGCAGAAATCAGGGAAGAGGAACTTCGGAAGCAAAGAGAAGAAAAGCTGGAGGAACTGCGGGCTGCGGCTCCAAATATCCACTTGCAGAACAATGCCTCTAGTACGAGTGATGCTAAAAATATAGGTAAAGCTGAGGTCGGGCAGATGGATGTAGAGGTGAATAGTCCAGGAAACAACATTGCAAGAATAATCAATATAAGAGACAGTAAAGATGATGAATAACATGGAACAAGACGACGGGTTCTGTATCAAGGTGTATAGTCCCGGTAATTTCATTGCGAAGGAGATAACCATTAACGGTGGTGTGCATTTGGGCACGAATACTGCTGCGGGTGGTTTTACCGATGAGCAGATAGCCAAGGCCCTTGCTGCATGCGTGGGTAAGGGCAAGGTGATTGACAATAAGCAGAAATGGGCGGGTGCCTACTGGTATTTGCGCTGGGCCTGCAATTATCCGGTGGATGTTCAGAAGTTCTGCGAGAAGGTAAAAAGCCTGCCGTATGACAAGCCACTGGAAATAGCGTGCGAATATAACAATATAAGGAGACTCTGCACTTGCTCTTTTATGGATTACGATGTCCGCGATATCGAGAAGGTGAAGGTGAGCAGCATGGATCAGGATGTCTTTTCCTGGTGTCGTGAAATAGCCCTGAAATTAGCCGAAGAATTAGGAAAAACATACTTGCCGAAAGTGTGATTTTACCAAATCATTACCAAATCATTACCAAATCGCTCCAAGAAATTGGGGCGATTTTTTTATGCCTAATTTTGCAATCAGAAACTTAACAAACAACAGTAATAATAATCAAAAGTCGCCTTGAAGGGGGCGACGTAAAACAAAGCTTCAAAGATGAAGAAAAACTTTACAACGGTTCGTAAAAGAACCAAGGGTGTGAGAATGATTCATGAGAATCTGATTGCTGATCACCAGATTGATTGCGTGGCTGAACAGGTGATGACGGGTCTGGAAGACAAGGTGTCGCCGTGTCTCTACGGAACTCTGATGATGCTCGTAAGAGGATTTGATGAGGACATGCAGCTGGAAATGGCTGATGACCTCGTGGACTTTGCCAGATTCCATGTGGCGCATACCACCGGTGTGGTGTCGGCTGACATCGTCCTGGATCTGTGCTACATGATGATTGCTGAGGATCACGATATCCTGAAGAAGAGTGAGCGCAGCAGGATGAGAAATCTATTC
>JAEEGH010022235.1_pt1 | contig 13028 bp, 6 predicted proteins | sample 9134181 | NCBI WGS metagenome assembly JAEEGH01 (sample SAMN16246544, study PRJNA631951) | gut metagenome | biome: gut microbiome; feature: rumen; material: DP-attached | host: Bos | place: Iran: Karaj | collected 2018-10 | reverse complement strand
TTGTGCTGGAGAAGGAGCGTGTAGGCCATCTCCGGCGCGCCCACGTCGTAGGTAAGGGTGTCCATCAAGATGGAGGTGCCCAGGAAACCGGTCTGGAGGCAGTCGCCGTGGTCCTTGAAGTTCTTGAGCAGGTCGGCCTTCGTCTTCGCGATCGCGTCAGGCTTCTCGAGGAGACCGAGCTTGAGCGCGAAGAGCGCGGGCGTCTGCATGTCGCGGAACACCGGCAGAAGCATGCCGTCCTTGGGGTCGACGAACTTCTCGCGGAGGAACTTGAGCGCCCGGTCGGCCATCGCGCGGTACGCGGCCGCGTCGTCCTTCTTGCCGATCGCATCGGCCATCGTCGCCATCATGCGCGCGTCCCACAGCCAGTAGCTGCAGCCGAGATACTGCCAGTACTTGAGGGCGTCGGCCTTGATGCGGCGCTTGCCGTCGGGGCCCTTCTCGACATGGAGTCCGCCGCAGGTCTCAAGCTTCTCGTAGCTGAGCCAGTCGGCCCACTGGTGTCCCGTCGCCTGCGGGGAGGTGTACTTCATGTCCTCGAGGAGCTTCATGTAGCGCTTCATCGACTCCCAGCTCTCCTCGACGACGCGCGTGTCGCCGAACTGCTTCCAGACGGTGTACGGCACGATGATGCCGGCGTCGGACCAGCCGAGCTGGTGGCCGCGCTCGCTGCCGTATTGCGCCAGCGGGGCGACGCCCGTGTAGGAGCCGTCGTCATGCTGCGTGTCACGCACGTCGCGCATCCACTTCATGAAGAAGCCGTAGACATTGGCGTTGTAGGTGGCGGCCTCGGTGAACACCTGCGTGTCGGCCGTCCAGCCCAGGCGCTCGTTGCGCTGCGGGCAGTCCGTCGGCACGGAGAGGTAGTTGGAGTACTGTCCCCACTTGACGTTAGAGATGAGCTGGTTGATGTCCTTCACGCCCGTCTCGAGGCAGCCGGTCTCGGTCCACTTCGGAATGGAGGTGACGGGAATGGAGCGGAGCTTCTTGATCGTCACCTTGCCCGTCGTCGTGATGGAGATGTAGCGATAGCCGAAGAACGTGAAGTTCGGGCGGTACTTCTCCTCGCCCGTGCCCGCGAACGTGTAGTTGAGCGTCGTGCGCGCCTGGCGGTAGTTGGTGAAGTAGGCGGAGCCCTCGGGACCGTCGCAGCCGCGCTTCTTCGCGCCGTTGCCGTCGTTGAGCATCTCGGCGGGACGCATCTTGAGCGTGACGCCCTCGGCCGCGGAGAACACGAAACACGGAATGGCGGCTGCGTTCTGCGCGAAGTCGACGACGAGCGTCTCGTCCTTGTCAATGACGATGTCGTCGCCGTCCTTGTAGGAACGCAACTTCTTCACCTTGCCGTACTCGCCGTCCTTCGCGCCCTCGGCGCCCTTCCACACGTACATCTCGGCGGGGGCGAGAGCAAGGTCGCAGCGCAGGCGGATGGGCGCGCCGCGCATCGGGAAGAGCTCGCCCTTGAACTCGGTGTTGACCTCCGAGGCGCGGAACTTGTCGCAGGGCTTGCCCTTCATCCAGCACGTCTTGATGCGCGCGTCGTAGTCCTCACCGTCGAAGATCGCCGCGCGGAGCACGGGACCCGTCGTGGCGGAGAGCCACGTGGTGTCCGTGCCGATGCGCTTCTCCGTGCCGTCGGTGTAACGCAGGATGAGCTGCGCGCGGAAGGCGGACTTCTTGCCGAAGAAGTTGACGATCTTGTCGCGCCACCAGCCGGAGGAGACCTGCGCGGCGAACGTGTTGGCGTCGGCCTCGCCCGTCTTCATCAGGTGCGTCACGTCGTAAGTGAAGGAATACTTCGTCTTGCCGTTGTGCGTGAAGCCGGGCTTGAGGTAGTCGCGCACGAGCTTGCCGCCGACGGCCTTGCAGCCCTTGCGGGAAACCGGCTCGCCGTTCACGTACGCCTCGAATGCGCCGAGGCCGGCGACCGTCCAGTACGCCTCCTTGACGGACTTGCCGTTCTTGATCGTCTTGACGAAGCAGGCGGTGCCGTCCTCGGCCTCCTGCTTGACCTTGTGGTCATGCCCGTTTTTCAGGGCGTCGCCGCCGCGCACCTTCGCGTCGGCCGCGGAGATCCACACAGATCCGTTCCAGTCGTCCTTCTTGAAGAGGCCGGTCTCGAAGAAGCCGGGCGCAGGCTTGAGCCAGGTGCCCGTCTCGTCCTTCACGGCCACGGTCCAGAAGTACTTCATGGCGCTCTTGAGCGGCGTGCCGGCGTACTTCACGCCCACGGACTTGCCGCAGGCCACCTCGCCGGAGTCCCACACGCACTGACCCTTGGGCGAACCTTCCTTCACAATGATGCGATAGGCCTTCTGCGCCGCGCCTTCCTTGGGCGAGCACATCCGCCACGAAAACGTCGGCGTCTCGCCGATGTTCGCCGGCGAGACGAGCTGGTCGGTCGTCAGTCCCGTCGCCTTCGGTTCCGAACACGCCTTGTCATGCGAACCGCCGCCACACAGGCAACAGCATCCTGCAACGACAAACGCTCCCGTCAGCGCCAGCGCCGACATCCATTTTGTCTTCATTTTTTTTATTCTCCTTTTGGCATTGAAAAATCAATGTCCCCCATTTTAGACGAAAACGGGCGCATGGGCAAGCGAATTCCGTTTCTCTCGAAAAAACTTATGTTGAAGATCGCCTAATCGAGCCCGCGCAACTGGATGATCTCAGCACGGCGGGACCGCGCATATTCCACCATGTCAAGGCCTTCCGTCAAGACGGATGTTACGTAGGGTGCGCCGCAAACTGCACAGCAAGCGCCGTCATTCAAGGATGCGCCGCATGTCGGGCAACGCATCTCCAGCATCTCTCCGCACTGCGTACACCGCACGCCGCCAGTCGGGGACGCCACTTTCCGAGAGGGGCGAAAGAACAACCTTCCATCCACGACATACGGGACATTGCTTGGACAATGGCAGTTCGGACAAAAGCCGAGAACGACAATGCCATTCCCGTCCGGAACCTCCAGCCGTGGACAATTCGCCTCTTGCGTGTTTTCCGCGACAATCGGAACGCCTAAAATCTCCGACAGCTTTTTGACTGCTTCACCTGAAAGCTTCGTCGGCTGCCCACCTTCAAACATCGAGAGTGCCGATTGTTTACAACCGACCTGCGCGGCCAGATCCGTCTGACGGAGACCTTTTGCGCGCCGCGCCTCTGCGAAACGGAAGCACAGTTCTTTCGATACGTTTGACATGCGCGGAATAGTATGCTCTTTTTAGCCCATCCTGACAAGATGGTGATTATCAACAATTATCAACACTTTTATTACAACTCAAGTTATAAACATGTTATAAAACACCTGTTTATTACCTACTTATCAACAACTGGTGATAAATCGGTTGATAATTGAGCACCCTTGATCTCGCATCCCGGAAATACAAACAAACGACAATCAATAGGTCCATTATAAAAAGGAATACGTGTTACATAAAATAAATTTATCATTTTTGAGAGCTCGGGACTACCTGTCAGAACACCACCTGTATATCCCGTACATTTTTCGTTCATGAACGTTCCGATGCGTTCATAGATTGGGGCAAGTTCGGCTGGATCACCAAGGCGAATCCCATATTCGGGATTGAAGAAGACGCAACCGCGTGCGTGGTAACCTTCTTTTCCCGTCTGGGAGAACGGTAAGTGCGGCTCCGTAGATGTTGAAGGAGGAATCGGCGTATCGCCAAAATCACACGCCTTGAACTGGATGTACTTGGAGACACCTGCGATGTGGGCGTTCGTCTGGGCGTTCTCAATCGCCTCGGGCGAGATGTCGGTTGCGATAATCGGCGGAAGATCGGTTGTCGTTTCCTGCTCTTGCGCTTCCAAAAGCATGTCCTTCCAAATCTGTTCCGGTGTCGCACCGAACCGCTGACGCGGAGCCGTGCGTGGAGCGCTTTCCCCTTCCACCATGAGTTTATATCCCTTGATGGACATAAAACCGAAATGGGAACGCAACGATCCTGGTGCACGGTTCATTGCGGCAAGCGCCGCCTCGATGGCGGGCGTACCGCTGCCGCACATCGGCGAAATGAACGGCGTTTTTCGATCCCAATGCAAAGCGTCAATACATGCCGCCGCGAGTGTCTCCTGCATGGGCGCCGATCCGGGTATTTTTCGGTAGCCGCGTTTGCAGAGCGGCGCGCCGCTCGTATCCAGGTAGATGATCATGCGGTCGCGTTCCCAATGGAGGAACACTGCTGCGCCACGATCGTAGTCTGGACCCGAATCCGGGCGCGTCCCGCACCGGTCGCGCATTCGGTCGGCAATCGCATCTTTTGTCACCAACGATGGTAGGCGCGTATCGCGTACGGTGTCATTGTGTACAATCGACGAAACGGAAAAATAGCCATCTGCGTCAATCAAGTTCTCCCAGTCGATTGACGCAACGTGGTTGTACAGTTCGCGGATGTGGCGGCAGCGTGCGCGCAGAAGCGGCACCAGCACGCGGTGGGCCGTGCGGATACGCAGATTGAGCTTCAGGACATCGCGCATGGAGCCTTCCACCACGACGATGTTTTCCGCCTCGTCAATGGGCGTATAGCCGAGTTCGCACACCTCGCGTTTCACCCAAGGAGCCAGGCATTTGGCGCAAGAGAGAATAATCGGATAGGAACTATCCGTCCACATTTTCATGAGAACCCTCTTTTTGATGGCAGGGTGGTGTTCAGCTGACGCGCAGCGGCATCATCACGTACAGGAACGGAATGGAGCACTTGATCATCGCGGGCTTCGTTCCGTCGTTCAGTTCAATCGTCACCTCGTCCTCGTCGATGGCCTTAAGAGGATCCATCACGTAATTCGGATTGAACACGATCTCGATGCGGGCACCGTCGTACTTGATCGGCACGACGTCGGTGGACTCGGCGACTTCGGTGGCCGTGGCCGTGACGATCAACTGGTTGGAGTCAAAGATGAGCTTTGTGGAATTCGTATCCTCCAGCATCATCACGCTCGCGCGATCGAGGGCGGCAAGAAGAAGCTGACGGTCGATGACGATGTGTTCGGCACATTCGGAGGGGATGACCTGACGATAGTTCGGATAGACTTCATCAAGGAGCTTCGAATAAATCCGCGTGTCGCCGAGATTGAAGGCAATCTGCGTTTTCTCGATGGTAATGCGCACGTCGCCGTCGCTTGTGAGAGAGCGCTGGAGTTCGTTCACGACCTTCGAGGGAAGGATCACGTCGCGCTCTGCATCCGCAGGCAACTCGATTTCATGTTCGACGAGGGCCAGCCGGCGGCCATCCGTCGCTACCATCGTCAACTTTCCGTCCTTGAACGACGACAGAACGCCCTTGAGCGTCTTGCGCGTGTCGTCCTGGGAAACGGCATACGCCGTCTTGCGCAGCATTTCCTTCAAGGTAATCTGCGGGAGCACGTACTCAAAGGTGTTTTGGTCAACGGGCAGCGCGGGGTAATCGACCACCGACATGCCGGCCAACTTGAACGTGGCCGTTCCCGCATTGATCACAGCACGGTCCTGCGCGTCCACATTCACCTCAACAGGACCTTCTGCGGCTTTGGAAACCACATTGAAGAGCAACTTCACGGGAAGCGTGCTTGCGCCCTCTTCCTCGACGTCGCAACCAATTACGCTGCGGATGGAAATGTCGAGATCAGTGGTCGTCAACATCAACTGCTTGTCTTTCGCCTCGATGAGAACGTTTTGCAGGATCTGCATCGTTCCCTTCGACACGACGATGTTCTGGACTTTTTTAAGTCCTTCAAGTAACTTCGACCTGACGATTTTGAACTTCATGGACAACTCCTTTTGGTTAGACCACTTTCTAGTTTGGGTTAGTGGCTAAGATTGTACACTATTTCTGGTAGTGAAGTAAAGCATGAAGTAAATAATATTAGGAATGTTGATACTGTCGACAAGTCGTGCTCAGCTCGTTTTCAAAGGGGTTTGAAGAGGGTCCCCGGTGTTGACATCGTTTCAAGTACTTTGTTGCAGGCGGTTGACAGCAGAAAAAATAGTTGATAGCTGTAGATAAGGGAACGGCTTGTGAACAGGTTGTGCACGGCTTGTCTGCACCTTGTCATTTCATAAGTTCCGATGGATTTCTGCCAAGCTGCGAGGTGATGTTCTCGACCGTCTTCCGCAGTTCGTTTTCGACGTCGATTCGTTTCTGGATGGTTTGCGCGCCATGGTAGACCGTTGCATGCGTTTTCCCGAACGAGCGGCCGATCTCCACAAGCGACCGCGTCGTGAGCTTGTAGGAAAGGTACATGGCGACTTGACGCGGCGTGACGAGCGTCTGCGTGCGTTGCGAAGAAAGAATGTCGGAAAGCGTCACGCCGTAGAAATCCGCGACGACTTTCATGATTTCCTCGACCGTCAGGTCTTTGATTGTCTTTTCCTGTTCGATTGAGTCCTTGAGAAGATGCTGCACGATTTCAAGCGTCATGGGAATGGAGGTGTTCAGGGCCATGAACGTGATGACTCGGCTGACGGCACCCTCAAGCGCACGGACGTGTGAGCGAATGTTCTCAGCAATGTACTTCAAGATTTCCTCGGGAATGATGCGCCCTGAGCTTTGCATCTTGACCTTGAACTTGAGAATGGCCAGACGCGTCTCGTAGGAAGGCGCCTCGATTTCAACGGCCATGCCCTGCTGAAAACGACCGATCAGACGTTCTTCGCATCCTTTCAGGTCTTTCGGTGCCACGTCGCTCGTCATGACGACTTGCTTCCTGTAGGTCATGAGCGAGCTGAAGGTATTGAAGAACTCCTCTTGGAATTGGCGTTTGTCTGCAATGAACTGGACGTCGTCCAACAAGAGGACATCCACTTTACGGTAACGTTCGCGAAACGCCTGCATTGCGTTGTTCGCGAGCGCGTTTACATATTCGTTCAAAAACGTCTCCGACGTGATGTAGCAGACGGATGCAGACGGATTGTTTCGCAGCACGTAATGGCCAATCGACTGCATGAGATGCGTTTTGCCCAGCCCCGTGCCGCCGTAAATGAACAACGGATTGTTCAACGTGCGTCCAGGACCGTTTGCGACGGCCATGGCCGTTGCATGGGCAAAGGAGTTCGACGGACCAACGACGAAATTCTGGAAGGTATAGTTTTCCGTCAACGGGAGCGTTGACGGCATTCCCATGAGAGTGGGGGCGGCTGTCTGCTTGAGGAAAGATGCCGGAGACGGCGTGAAGGCCGGTTTCTGGGAACTCGAAGATCTATCCGTTTCCGCGATGTCAAATACGACATGCGCATCGGAATAGCCAAGTGCGTGGAGCGCGTTTTCAATGGGTTTGGTGAACAACGGCGTGAACCATTCAACCTGCAACGCCTCCGCAACACCGATGCGAAGCGTATTTTCTTTCAGCTCATGCGAAACGAACAGCGGAAAGTAGCGCTCCATCTTGCTACGATCGCCATCAGTTGAAAACTGGTTTTTCACCAGTTCAACAATTTGCTCCCATAAGTTTTCGGGAGCGCTTAAAGAACGTGTTTCTGACATCCTTTTTTCCCTTAAAGTTTCCCCATTATTCAACCATATCTGATGGCGAAAGCCACGCCTAAAAAATGATAATATATCGACAAGTTATCAACACGTGTTGTTGACAACACCCCCTAGAACTAAAACTTTTTATTAGTTGATAGAATTGAATATTTTTTTCATTTGTTCTTCAGTTTCGCATTCCAGAAGTTTCTTCTGGTTTTCAGAAGAACGCATGATGCGGTTAATAAAGGCCATCAACTGAAGATAAGGTGTGTTGGCTTCATTTGGTACAAGGGTCAGAACAATGAATTGAATGCATGAATGATCAATGGTTTCGTAATCCGGAATGATCCCGTTTTCATTCTCTGAGTTGTCAACGATGGCAACGGCGCCGACGATGTGATTGACGCCATCCGTACGTCCATGCGGAACGGCGATACCATGATCAAGTCCCGTGGCCATTGACTCTTCTCGCTCAAAGACGGCTTGCTTGCACAGTTGGGCGTTTATGACGTTTTTCGGAAAAGCCTGTGCGATGGCGTCGACGATTTTTTCAATGGCCTCTTTCTTTGAGCTGGCCTTGAAATGCGGAATCATCAAGTACTCACGAACGAAACGCGACGCCGTTGAATCAGTATCGACCTTCTCTTCTTTTTCTGGGAGCAGATTTTCAATGTCGTTACCGCGATCTGGCTTGGCCAGGGATTTTGCGAGTGCGTTGATTTTGCTGACGACTTCCATCCAGGCGTTGACGATGAGATTTTCCTCTCCCGGGGTACATTCAAAGTAGATTTTGTCGCGCTTTTGGCGAATCGAGATTTCAATGTTGTCCATTGAAATCTCCCATATTTTCTCCCGTGGGTTGAGAAGGTGCGTAAAGAAACCTTCTTTTCTGAACACCTCGATGAGTTTGTCCATCATCAAATCCGCGACCATTTCGTCCTGAAGCTTGAACCTGACGGAGCGCGAGCCGTCCGTGTTGTGCCGGCGATAACGGACGCCCATGCCACGAATGTTGAAGAGACCAACGAGGCACGGAGGGGCGATGAGGGTGGTGATCAACGTCATCATGATGCCGATGCCGAATACCTCCTGTGTGAGAATTGGCTTTCCGTGAACCATGGTCGAGACGCCGATTCCCGCGATGATGAGGGCCACTTCGCCACGCGGGATCATGCCGGCGCCCACGCGGAGCGCCCCCTTCACGTTGAATCCGCAGAAAAGGGAGGGAATGGCGCATCCGCCGATTTTGGCGAGGACGGCGAGTGCCGTGTAGATTGCGCCGAAGAGCAGGACGGGTTTTGAACAGAGAGCTCGACAGTCAACCATCATGCCCATGACGCAGAAAAAGACCGGAACGAGAAACGTGTAAACAGGTTCGAGGTTTTCCTGAATCATGTACTTGATGTCTGTTCGGGAGAGCGACAGTCCCATCACGTACGCGCCGATGATGAGGGTAAGTCCGAACGCCTCGAACAATCCGGCGATGACGAGGGACAGCCCAAAGGCCAAGGTTCCGATCGTGACGGGGCTCTTGAAGAGTTTGAGGACTCCTGAGATTTTCTTGCCAAAGAGGATCCCCACGACGGTGCCGCCGAGCCAGAGTCCGAAGGCGTTGAGGGCCACCTTGCCGATTTCAATCCACTTGATGCCGGTGTCATTGCCCGTTTGCGCCTCTTCGGCCTTGATGATGCCCATGCCGATGGCCAGCACGATAATGCCCAACACGTCATCGATGACGGCGCCGGCCATAATCGTCACACCTTCCTCGCTGTCCATTTTACGCCGTTCGGAGAGTATCCGGGCCGTGATGCCGACGCTTGTAGCAGTCGACATAATGCCCATGAAGAGCGCAGCAGGGTCGAGGATGGCCTTCACGAGGTTTGCTTCCGCCAGCTTGGAGAGATAGCCGAAGCTGTCGGGTAGGAATTTGGGAAGAAGGTAAATGGTGCAGATGTCTCCCAAGAGGAAACTCGCCAACACGCCTCCAACGCCGACAAGCGAGCCGGCGAAGGCGAACTTGAGGAACATCTTCAAATTCGTTTCAAGTCCGGACAGGAACAGAAGGATGACCGACGCGATCGTGCAGAGTCCATAAAGTTCGGGCGTAATCGGCATCGTGCCAGACGCAATTGGGATGAGACCATGGGCGAAAATCCCAGAACCGAAACCAATGCCACCGAGCGCGTAGGGCCCAATGGCGATACCGCTTGCCAATTCACCCAAAACACTGGGAAGGTGAAGCATTGAGGCGATAAGGCCTCCCAGTTTGGCAACGAAAAGAATCAGTCCGATTTGCAGTGCCAGAAGCGTCATCTTGTGCGCAAGCGAGATATTCGGTGCAGCTTGTCCCACGGCATTGACAGCCGAGACTTCTCCGGCAGAAACGCCGAAGACACATAAAACGAGCGCACAGGCCCAGAACATCTTCTTATTCATAGAGACATTAGTATATCACAAAAGATGTGGATGGGGGATGGGAATAATTTGACGCATAATCATACATGCCCTCGCTTGATGATTATTGCCAGAACGGCAATATCCGCAGGATTGACACCGGGAATGCGGCTTGCCTGTGCGAGGTTTTCCGGATGATACTTCTTGAGCTTCTCCCGGCTTTCAAAGCGGACAGCCGTACATGTATCGTAATCAAGCCAGGCAGGTATGCGGATCATTTCATCCTTCTTTGCACGTGCGGCGCAAATTTCTTCTTGGCGGATGTAACCCGCATAGTGCTGTCGTATCCAAAGCTGTTCAATGACAGGTTCAAGTATATCTTGCGCGAATGGAAGATCAGCCGTATGGTTTCTGGCAAACTCATGAACCTCATCGAGGGAACGACATGCATTCAGATGATGAACCAGAGACTCCCCCTCAACTTTGATCGTGCGCATCGGACCATCCTCAACTTTCTGGAGTGCGGAGAGGATGTCATGCGTTTGTTGCCGAATGATCTGAGGTTGGACGCCGATACGATCGGCGGATGACATCAGGCGATACCGTGCATTGTCCTGACGGAGAATGAGGCGCCGTTCCGCACGGCTTGTAAACATGCGATAAGGTTCATCGGTGCCCTTCGTGACGAGGTCGTCAATGAGAACGCCAATGTAGGCATCTTGCCGACTGAAGACAAGGGGCTCCTCGCCGCGGACGGAAAAAGCGGCGTTGACTCCAGCCATAATGCCTTGTGCAGCCGCCTCCTCATATCCAGTCGTCCCATTTACCTGTCCGGCAAAGTAAAGCCCTTTGATCCGCTTTGATTCAAGCGTGTGCGAGAGTTCTCGAGCATCAATTCCGTCATACTCAATTGCGTAGCCGTAAGCAAGAAACTCGGCATGCTCTAGACCAGGAATCGAATGGACGAGTTGTTCCTGGACACCCTTCGGCAGGCTGTTTGACAACCCATTTGGATAGATGATGGTTCCTGCACGATCTTCCGGCTCCAACATGACATGGTGACTCTGGGCACTTGAAAAGCGTACGATCTTGTCCTCAATTGACGGGCAGTACCGCACGCCAGTACCTTTGATCACCCCGCCGTAAAGCGCGCTGTCCTGTAAATGTTTCCGGATGATTTCATGCGAGATTTGTGTTGTATGAGTTGCAAAACAACTCATCTGTTGCGAATTAACTGGCCATGGTGCAAAATGTTCCGTGAAAACAACATCATGTTTCCACGTGGAAACAGAGCCGTTAGAACATACTTGGTCCGTATGCGCACGAGACTGTCTGTGGGGAATGCCAATTGATTTAGACCTAATTGGATTCCTGGTGACCTGCCGTGGAGCCCCAGCGCTTTCGATTTCTGGGTGGATGTCTCCGCAATTGACATCGTATGTGCTCCCCTCAGATGACATATTGTGGCGTGTTTGATTATCCATGTCTACGCCGCAGGAGGATGTGCATGGACTCGCATCTCTGGTTTCATGCTCAATAGATTCCGTCAAATAGGTTGCGGTGAGGGTACTAGGTTTATTCCTAGGTATGTTTTTACCTAATCCAACAAAAGAGCTATAGTCAGAGGGGGTTGAATGGGTGCTCGGCTGTTCATTGTGTGTGGTAGGCTCGCGTAAGGGGGTTGGAGTTTGCGCATGTTTCCACGTGGAAACAGACTCTTGTGCATTACGGAGAGTCGCATCGCTGGTGAGTTGATGTTCCCATGTGGAAACACGTATCTGTCCAATTGTTGGATCCTCCGTATGAAGGGATACACAGCGAAGGTCGAGAGCAGAACGGGTCGTGGACGATGCATCAGAAGCAGTATTGATGTGTGAAAGCAGATGTCGCGTGCGAAGTGAAAAATAAGGTGGATTTTCTTCTCCGGGTTGAGCAACGGTCATTGAAAAGTCAATTGAATGTGCTGCAAGGCGGGGCGGTGTTCCTGTTTTGAGGCGTGTGAGGGTGAACCCAAGCTGGTGGAGAGATGTGCTGAGTTGATCAACGGCAGGCCGCATGTCACCGCCTGATGGAAGAGAATCCTTCCCAATGAAGATTCGCCCGCGAAGAGAAGTTCCCGTTGTGAGTATGACATGTTGCGCGTGTATGAAACCATGTTTCTCGGTCTTGACTCCGATAACCTGGGTGTTGCTGGGGTTATTTGAGGTGGATTTTTCCTGTGCTTGAATGGAGATGACAACATCTTCCAATGTGGTGAGATTTGCTTGACTCGCGATGACGCGCTGCATGCGATGCGTATATTCGTATTTGTCGCATTGCGCGCGCGTGGCCTGGACGGCGGGACCACGACTTGTATTGAGCGTTTTTTCCTGAAGCGAGGTTAGGTCCGCATTGAACCCCATTTCGCCTCCCAGAGCATCGAGTTCAAACACTAGGTGGCTCTTGGCCAGTCCTCCAATTGAAGGATTACATGGCATACGAGCGATAGCATCCAACAACCCGGTAATGAGAAGCGTGCGGACTCCCATGCGCGCAGCAATCAATGCAGCCTCTGCGCCGGCGTGCCCGCCTCCCACGACAATGATGTCATACTTTTCTTCCATGCCGTGTATTATACCACAAGTGGCCGAAGATGGGGAACGCGAAGACAAGTAAACATAGCTCGTCCTCACTCAAAAATAATCTGAGCACTCAACGGTCGCTCAAAATCCAATTCGTCAAAATGACAAATGAAGAGGCACCTAAGCCGTCCCCCGACTTGGATGAATTGCAACCACCAGACGGGGGGTATCTCAGTTTTCCGCTAGGCCTCTTTTTCTTGCACAGAGTCTAAACAACTTTTTGAAGTGCAACTTACCAATGGCGCACAGGCCACCTTGCGCGCGCTCTAATGCTTTAATGCGCTGGCACGTCAAATCAAGTTGGCGAGGTGTCATATACTTTTTCAACGCGCGCTCCGAGTTGCGCATGCATTAAAAGTGATACATCAAAAAGTTGTTACCAATCCTAAAGGCAAGCTACGGGGCAGATTGTTCCTTTTCGCTAAACTTGATAACTGTCTGAAATCAAATTTAGTTTTTCAAGTTGAATGTGATCATCTACACACTCAACTCCCTTAAGAATGCGCATGAAAAGTGTGTGAAAATCAGCACGTATGTCATATGATACGGAGAG
>JAEEGH010022231.1_pt1 | contig 13030 bp, 9 predicted proteins | sample 9134181 | NCBI WGS metagenome assembly JAEEGH01 (sample SAMN16246544, study PRJNA631951) | gut metagenome | biome: gut microbiome; feature: rumen; material: DP-attached | host: Bos | place: Iran: Karaj | collected 2018-10 | reverse complement strand
GGCGATGTACAACGGCCAGCGAGGACGGCTGAAGTGGCTCGGCAAGTTCTTCTACTATTACTATCCCGCCCACATGGCGGTAATAGGCCTGCTGGCCCGTTGCTTCCAATAAGTGCTCTTCTCCAACTCGCCCATCATATGCGAGATGGTAAGCAGGGAGACGCTTTAGCTGAGTGGGAGGGTGAGGACGAATCTGGCGCCAGCGGCGTAGGCCGTGTCGAGGGATATGTCACCCAACAAGAGGAAGAGTTTCATCGGCTATATAAGGAATCCAGAAGTTGGAAAGACTAGAAACTGTCTGCCCTTGCCTCTAGTCCCCAATTTTCTGAGGTATATGCTTCTGGAAATCGAGCAACACGTTTTCGATCTCAGCAGGATCGTCGGATAGCGTGAGCAGCATATTCTTATAGCGCCCCGTTGCCACCAGATGCTGTATCAGCGGCCACACCGGCACGTCGTCAGTCCAGAACTTCTTGCCCATGAATATCATCGGACTTGAGAATCCGAGCGACAGATAGTGGTTCTGTACAGCATCCTGGAATATCTCCTGCAGAGTGCCTGCACTGCCGGGCGTATAGATGATGCCACCATAGGCCACAGTCAGTATCACGTCCTCGCGCACGCTGTTCATAAACAGTTTGGCTATGTGGGTGGCAAAGGGTGTCGACGGTTCGTGTCCGTAGAGCCATGTGGGGATACCCAGACTGACGTATTTCTGCTGCGGATAGCGATGCATCACCTGCAGGGCCGAAGCCACCCAGCCGTTATCCTTAAACGATGGTGCCTTCTCGGCCAGTTCCCTGATCACTTCCTGCGTTTCTTCATCCGTGCGACCAGCCATCCATGCTCCCAGGTGAGTGGCTTCCATAGCTCCGGGCCCTCCTCCGCTCACCATCATAAATCCCTCTTCGGTCAGTCGTTTACACATCATCACGATAGTGGCAAACATCGGGTCAGTGCGCAATATGGCATGTCCGCCCATGACGCCCACGCATCGCTTAGGGTCGTGTTCGGCAAAGAATGCTTTCAGTGCCGTATGGATGCCCTGGTCATGGATAGCCCTTGCCGCCATCTCGTTGGTTTCCTTGGCTATCTTGCCCTGTTCCATGAAATGGCGGTACACTCGACTATCGTAGCAGTCGGCAAACGATGCTTTGTCTTTCTCCACGTCTTCCGATGGCTCATAGCCTCGGTAGAGTTCTTCAGCATTGTAGAGTTGGCCTTTGCGGAGCACCTCGTATGGCACAGCCTTCAGCCACTCGACAATATTTTGCATTTTCTGTAAATCCGGATTCGATACCATAGATTGTTGTTTCGTTCGTTAGTTATATTTGCAAATATAGTGATAATTTGGGAATTATAGATATAATTGCCGATAGAATTAAGAATAATTTTGAAACGATTTGATAGCCGCGTCCATTGTTCCACATCTGAAGGCCTGTAGTTGTTCTCCCATCACGCCCTTCATTACCTCAAACACATGATCTCCTGTGCAATGGCTAGTGTAGAACTGCGTTTCGGGATAATTTGATTTTAGCCTTTGAGCCAAAACTTGTATTTCTTCCTCTGGTTCCATACCATCAAGTAGATGGAAGCCTCCTACAACAGAATGAACTGGCCAAGGACAGGCTGAAAGAATGTTCTCCAGTCCGCTATGAGCACAGCCCGTGAATAGTAGACCTTCGACATATAGAGCCAGTTCATGACGGAAATCGTCGTGGATATAACTGACAGAATTGAAGCAAGCTTCATTCTGTTCATTTGGCTTAACGAAAAGGTTTTGATTGCCCTTGGGCATCGGATGAATCTGTGGGATATGGGCAATCACATGGATACCTTCTGCCACCTCGCAGGTTTGGTCTATCAAGACAAGTCTGTCGTCATCTATTTCTGGCCACTCCGCAGTAATGCTATGCAGATTCCCTCGCTTAGAAAAGAATTTTCCGCTCATGGCGTAGGGCGAGACGATGACCTGAGCCTTTTGATTATGCTCTAATATGTATCGCAAGCCGCCGGCATGGTCACTATGCCCATGAGAAATGAAAACATAGTCCACATCGCTGAGATTTATGTCCAACTGCTCTGCGTTTCGGATAAATACATCACTTGCTCCAGTATCAAGCAGGATCTTGTGCCGCTCTGTTGTTAGGAGGATGGACAGCCCATGCTCTGTACAGAGACGAATGTCATTGTTTCGATTATCTGATAATACAGTCCACTGCATAATAACTCTGTCTTACTTCAGTTCTGGAAAGACCTTCCATGTCTTGCTGAAATCAATTTTCTTCATATTATCTTATTTAGTCCAAGTCATTTTAATGTGAGGGACTACGCACTCTAAGGAGTTCGTATAGCTCATCCGTAGTCAATTCCCGGAACGTTTTTTGATGCAATATCGGCTCAATGTTCATATCATCTGGACACTTATAATCACAAAACATATTATTTTCATCGCAAAGATACATAAATCTCTACGTTTTTTTGTACTTTTGTACCCAAATATTAACAAAAGTTGATAAAAGCCTTGTCAACCTCTCCCCGAGGGAGTTCAGAAAAGGGAAGTAATAAATATAATGAATGATTAAGAAATGAAGAAGTTTTTGACCCTCTTATTGGCTGTACTTGGACTGAATACAGCTTGCAGCCAGAATTATGAAAATTATGATGTGAAGGAATTTGCCGAACTGATTACTGACTCCAATGTGGTAATCCTCGACGTGCGAAAGGCCGATGAGTTTGCCGAAGGGCATATCACAGGAGCAATCCTAATCGACCAGTTCCAAAGCGACTTCTTGGAACAGGCTCAGGTAAAGCTGCCTAAGGATAAGACTATCGCCATCTACTGCCGTAGTGGTCGCCGCTCAGCTAATGCTGCTGGAAAACTGGCAGATGTCGGCTATAAGTGCGTAAACCTTAAAGGTGGCATCATTGCATGGAAAGAGGCTAATATGCCAGTGACTAAAGAAGACAACTAGATACACAAAAAATCAATCAATATGGCAACAGTTGACGATAAGAAAGTGATTTTCTCGATGGTGGGTGTGAGCAAAACCATCCAGCAGAACCAGAAACAAGTACTTAAAAACATTTATCTGAGTTTTTTCTATGGTGCCAAGATCGGTATCATCGGTTTGAACGGTGCCGGTAAATCTACACTCATGAAGATTATTGCAGGACTGGATCAGCAGTATCAAGGTAATGTGGTGTGGAGCCCGGGCTACAGCGTAGGCTATCTGCCACAGGAACCACCGTTGAACGAGGAGAAGACGGTGAAGGAGAATGTGATGGAGGGTGTGCAGCACGTGTACGACGCACTGGCTGAATACGACGAGATAAACGTGAAATTCGGACTGCCCGAGTACTACGAGGATGCCGACAAGATGGACAAGCTGATGCAGCGACAGGCTGAACTGCAGGACATCATCGACGCTACCGATGCGTGGAATATGGACTCGAAACTGGATCGCGCGATGGCTGCACTCAACTGTCCTCCTGGCGATTGGAGCGTGCAGAACCTCTCGGGTGGTGAGCGCCGCCGTGTGGCTCTGTGCCGACTGCTGCTACAGAAACCCGACGTGTTGCTACTCGACGAGCCTACTAACCATCTCGATGCTGAGTCGATCGACTGGTTGGAGCAGCATCTGCAACAATACGAGGGTACGGTAATTGCTGTTACCCACGACCGTTACTTCCTCGACGATGTGGCTGAGTGGATACTGGAGCTGGATCGTGGCGAGGGTATCCCCTGGAAGGGCAACTACTCTAGTTGGCTGGAGCAGAAATCACAGCGCCTGGCTCAGGAGGAGAAATCGGCATCTAAGCGCCGCAAGACTCTGGAGCGCGAGCTAGAGTGGGTACGTATGGCGCCTAAGGCCCGTCATGCCAAGGGTAAGGCCCGACTCAACTCTTACGAGATGATGCTGAACGAGGAGCAGAAACAGAAGGAAGAGAAGCTGGAGATATTTATCCCGAACGGTCCACGACTGGGTAATAAGGTTATCGAGGCCGAGCACGTGGCAAAATCGTACCCGGAGAAGACACTGTTTACTGACCTGAACTTTAATCTGCCACCAAACGGTATCGTAGGTGTGATTGGTCCTAACGGTGCAGGTAAGACCACGCTGTTCCGCCTGATTATGGGCTTGGAACAGGCCGATGCAGGTTCGTTCGCAGTAGGAGAGACCGTGAAGCTGAGCTATGTAGACCAGCAGCACAAGGATATCGACCCCGCTAAATCGGTTTACGAGGTAGTGAGCGGAGGCAACGAGACCATCCGTATGGGAGGCAAGGACGTAAACGTACGTGCTTATCTGTCGCGATTCAATTTCAGTGGTGCCGATCAAGAGAAGAAATGCGGCGTGCTGTCGGGTGGTGAGCGAAATCGCTTGCATCTGGCCATCGCACTGAAACAGGAAGGAAATGTGCTGTTGCTCGACGAGCCTACCAACGATATCGACGTGAACACCCTGCGTGCACTCGAGGAAGGTCTTGAGGCTTTTGCCGGTTGTGCTGTTATCATCAGCCACGACCGCTGGTTCCTGGATCGTATCTGTACACACATTCTGGCTTTCGAGGGCGAGGGTAATGTGTTCTACTTCGAGGGTAACTATAGCGAGTACGAGAGCAACAAGGCTCAGCGCTTAGGTCTTGAGGAGCCAAAGCGCGCACGCTATCGTAAACTGATGGATGAATAAACTTAAAAAATAAAATGAATCAATTTGAAGAGAAAGAAGGCATCACTGATGCCAGAGAACTTGGTATGCCCAAGTACATTATCCTGGGCGTACAGCATTTGTTTGCTATGTTTGGTGCCACAGTGCTGGTGCCTGTGCTAACTGGCCTTTCTGTGTCGTCAACCTTGCTGTTTGCGGGTATCGGCACACTGGTGTTCCATTGCATAAGCAAGTTTAAGGTGCCCGCATTCCTGGGCTCGTCGTTTGCCTTCCTGGGTGGCTATCTGTCGGTTAAGGCGCTGGGAGTAGAGCAGGGGATGAGCGAGACACTGGCCTTGGACTATGCCTGCATAGGTGTGCTCTTTGCCGGACTGTGTTATTTCGTGATGGCCGGACTCATCAAGTCGTTCGGTATCGAGAAGATGATGCGATTCTTCCCACCACTGGTTACAGGTCCGATGATTATCGCTATTGGTCTGGTGCTCTCGGGTAGCGCTATCCAGAATTGTACCACCAACTGGACATTGGCCATCGTGGCGCTTGCAACGGTGATTATCGCCAGCGTGTGTGGTAAGGGCATCATCAAGATTATCCCGATCCTGCTGGGTGTTGTGGTTAGCTATACCACGGCTGTAGTGATGGGCGAGGTTGATTTCACATCGCTGGGCGAGGCTGCCTGGATAGGTCTTCCATTCAGCAGAGAGCAGACGGTGCTGGCTGTTTTCGACAATATGGACACCACATTCCTTATTTCTACCATCATTGCTATCATGCCAATCGCTATCGCAACCATCATGGAGCACATCGGCGATATGTGCGCTATATCTTCAACAGTAGGCAAGGACTTCTTGAAGGAACCTGGATTGCATCGCACACTGATGGGCGACGGACTGGCCACAGCTATTGCATCGCTCTTTGGCGCCCCAGCTAATACTACTTATGGCGAGAATACCGGAGTTCTCAACCTTACCAAAGTGTTCGACCCGGCTGTGATTCGCCTGGCTGCATGCTTTGCCATCCTGCTGTCGTTCTGTCCTAAGTTTGCCTGTCTCATTGGCTTGATGCCTGCCGCCACTATCGGTGGTGTGAGCCTGATTCTCTACGGTATGATTTCGGCCGTGGGTGTGCGCAATCTGGTAGAGGATAGCGTCGACTTCAACTCTTCGCGCAACGTGTTTGTGGCTGCCCTGATTCTGGTGATAGCCATCGGCGTGAAATATGGTGCCGACGACAATGTGAACATTGGTCCTATCCACTTCTCAGGTCTGGCTCTTTCGGCCATAGTAGGCGTAGGTCTTAACGCCATCCTGCCTGGCAAGTTAGGCATGAAGATAAAGAGCGTTCACGGTAAGAATAAATGATTGTTTACTTGATGTACTTCACTTTTGAGGTATCTCGAGGCTTGGCATCGGGCTGCTCGTCGGGATAGCCAATGGAGATGACATAAAGTAGTTTATAGCCTTCTGGGACATCGAGGATGTTGCGGAAGGCTTTTGCTTTCTCATCAGTTGTGAGCGAGCGTATGGGGCCGGTCTGGATGCAGGTGCCTAGGCCTAGGGCTTGAGCTGCCAGCATCATGTTCTCGCCCAGCAGTCCTGCGTCAAGGTCGAACCTGCCGTCAGCCGGTGCACAAACGCAAATGAGGTTTGGAGCGTTGCGGGTTTGCCCCTTCACATCTGCCATCACCTTTTGGTCTTCGATGATACGTACAGCCCAGTTCTGACGGTTCATCGCACTAGGAGCATTGATACCAGCAAGGGCTACGGCCTCCAGTTTCTCATGCTCCACGGGTTTGTCGAGATACTTGCGGATGGAACGACGCGCCATCATGTTGCTCAGTACAGGATTCACCTCCATCTGCATATCTGCCTCGATGGCGGTGATTTTTTCAGTCGGCTCATAGCGCTTCAAAACACGACCGTCGCGACTTACGAGGAACTTGGTGAAGTTCCACTTGATATCACTCTTCTTGTCAAAATCAGCATCACGCTTACGGAGCATATCGTCCATAAACTTGCCTCTTTGGTCGTTCTTGTCAAAGCCGCTGAAGCCCTTCTGAGCCTTCAAGAAAGTGTAGAGCGGATGCTCGTTGGCTCCGTTCACCTCTATCTTATCGAACTGTGGAAACTGAATATCGAAGTTGGCCGTGCAGAACGAGTGAATCTCCTTAATCGAACCTGGAGCTTGCTCTCCGAACTGATTACAGGGGAAATCTAGAATCTCAAACCCATCCTTCGAATATTTCTCATAGAGCGCCTCCAGTTCCTTGTACTGTGGCGTGAATCCACATCGGGTGGCGGTGTTTACAATCAGCAGCACCTTGCCCTTATACTCGGCGAGCGACACGTCCTTGCCCGCATCGTCCTTCACTTTGAAATCATAAATACTCTGTGCCGAAAGGGTCAGCACACCCATCATTGCCATGAGACAGCAAATAATTTTCTTCATACTCGTTGTAGTTTTTGTAAATAAATTATAGTGCAAAAATAAGCATAATTCAGGAATTTTGCTTATGTTTGCGCTTAGATTTAAGAATAATTGTGAAACAGATCGACTGGACAGCTAACGTCTGTTTCGGCGGAAAGGAGCGTAACATCTTGTTTATTACCGCCTCAAAGTCAGTTTATACCCTGAAAATGCTTGTGCAAGGGGTAGAATGATGATGTTTTATGGAGGGCTTATAGTAAAAGAGGATGTGCCTATTTTGACACACCCTCTCAAAACAGTTAATAATTTGCTAACTAACCAAACTAACCTAATTAATATATGTGAAACAGTTTTTGTTCTAACGGATAGCATGGTCGGCACCTACGTCTTGACCATTCCATGCTTTTTTAGCCGTCCAGTCTCGGGCAGGAGCAGACCAGAAAGGATCATTGGCAGGCAATCCAAGGGGCAAAAAAGCTGTAGTACAGAGATAGAGACTACCTGTGTTGATATAGTCCTCTGACATGCGAATCTGACTGCTTGTGTAGCCTATGCGCAACCAGCCGTTCTGATCGAATGTACGAGGCTGCGAAAGCTGCCGCTGGATGACTGCGGTTAATGCGCAGCGCACCTGAGCAGGACTGACATTTCTAGGTAGGATGTGCAGCAATGCTGCATCGGCCAAAGCATGGAACGAACCAAAACGATAAACGATGCTACGACCTATGATGGGATAACTGCCCTCTGGTGATATCATACGCTCCAATTCGGCAGCCAGACGACCATGACGCTCAGTCTGCATTGGCAGGAAATCTGCTCCAGTTAAATTGTGCTTCTTCAGTATTTTCAGTGTCTCGGTGAACATGGGGTGGATCACGAGTGAGTTGTAGTAGTCGAGGTGGAAGTCAGGCCCGTCACCATACCAGCCGTCGCCTTTATACCACTCATTGCGGAAACGGTTCACGCCATACATCAGCCGCTCCATGTCGCACTCACCAGTAAACTCTAAAAGTGCAGCCTCTATGATCGAGGCAAAGAGCAGCCAATTGCATTCAAATGGCTTAATGCCTCGTGACGTTTTCCATTCTTTCACAAGCCAGTCCTTGGTCTGCTGGTCTAGTCTGCCCCAGATCTGAGTGGGTGCACGGAGGATGCCTTCTGCCAGAAAAGCGGCATCGACTAATGGCTGTGGATGACGATTGTCGAACATCAGATGGTCTGGAGATTGTGGATTGACACTGTTCTTCAGTCCTTTCACAACTAAATCAATATATTGTACACGTTGTTTACCTTCTTCAGTGTCATCAGGACCAAGTTCGAGCCACGGGGCAATACCACAAATGGTGCGACCTACAGCTTCAAGATAAGAGACCTCACGTCGCATTGGATCCTGAGACAGCGACTCAAAAGGCATGTTCTGCTTCAGTGTACCGGCAGCAAGATTCTCTAAGACAGGTGCGGCAATCTTAGTTATCGTCTCCACCCACACTTTTCGGTCGCTCATGCCACAGGGCTTTGCCAATAGTTGTTTCATGCGCATCAGCGCCTCTACATAGTAGTAGTCGCCATACGTCAGTGGCACATCTACCTCTGCACCGGCCTGATGATGCCCCACGCCGTGCTTAATAATGAAACCACCTTGCTCGCCCTCGGCGGCCAAGTATTCGGGTGACGAGAGGGTGCGCAGTTGCTGTTCAGCCAGACGGAGCCATTTCGGTGCCATCTCTGAAGGATCAAGCTGACTCAGTTCGATGAGTGCCGATGCCATAACAGCTGCTGCCGAAGCATCGCGCAAGGCCACTTTTTTAGGAGCTTTCTTCCCCTTAACGGGAATGCCTGGCGCATCGTAATCCCAATAAGGCACCTTATCTTCCGGCAATCGGGGATGATTCATTAGGAACTTACCGATGTTGCGGGCTTGTTCCAGATAGATGGGATTCAGCGTTTCGCGATACATCATGGTGTAGCCATAGAGCCCCCAAGCCTGACCGCGCGACCACGAGCTGCCATCGGCATAGCCTTGCGCCGTGTTCTTGGCATGCGGCTGACCGCTAATCGTGTCATAGCTCACCACATGGAAGGTCGAGAAGTCTGGGCGGAAATGGTTCTTCATCGTAGTCTGGGCATGCTTTTCTGCAATCAGTTCATAACGGCGGTCAGAGAACTCGCGAGTCATAAAACAGAGCATTTCAAGATTCATCATGTTGTCGATAATCACGGGATACTGCCAGCGGGGATTGCTGTCCCACGATTTGATGACACCGAGCTTTTCATTCCAGCGTGTCAACAGACTCTGCGTCCCTTCGTAGATGACATCGCGGTAGTGCTTATTGCCCGTGAGACGATACCCCTGTCCGAAACTGCAATAGAGCATAAAGCCCAGATCGTGGGTGTTGGTCACCTTTTTGGCAGGCTCCACACGATTGGTAAATATCTCGGCATATTGGCGTAACCGGTTGTCCTTACAATCCGAATTCTCATACAGCATCCATAGCACACCAGGGAAGAAACCCGATACCCAGTGATCGTAGCGGATAGTCTGTAGCTTAGGCTCCTTGCTTCCCTTCGAAGGCTCAAAAGTGCGGGGTAGGGCATTTGGCCGATCCTTCAGCGCATCAGCAAGAATCAAAGATTGGCTTTTAGCACGGTTAAGTCCGAGTTCAACAATTTCAGTCATCGGTGTGTCTGCCGTCTGAGCATTTACTGCGGCAGTCCCTGAGACTGCCAGCAGTACTGTTAGTAGGAATTCTTTTTTCATCATCTTTTACCTTATTATATATAGTTTGGGTGCAAAGATAATCATTTTTATCTAAACATACAAATTCTCAATTTGTTGTCTGCTCATCAGCCACAGCATCCTCCCAATTGTCAAACATAGGGATGGAACCATCATAGCCGTCGTATCCATAGTTCTGAGCCAATGGAGCTTTGTTGTTGGCAGTGATGGCAGAGTTGGGGATGGGCCAGAAGAGGTTACGCTTGTCCATCGTATAGTTCAGGGCAGTTGCACGTCCCGAACTGATGGTATAACCACGGTTATAGAATGAGTACTTGATACAGCGCTGATACCAGTAGCTACCACCGTTTGCATCGGTGCCACTCTGCTTATCCCAGTTGTCGGAGTAAGTGTTACCCCATTCATCCTTCACACCACTCTTGGCCAGGCACATCGAGATGCGTGTGAGTTCCACATTGCGGAATTCCTCGAAACACAACTCACGGGCACGTTCATTGGCGATGTCACCGATATTGACGGTTGTATACATGTGTTTGGCATTGGCGCGACGGCGCACTACATTCACATCCTCTGCTGCACCTGCAGCGTTACCCTGATAAAGTCTGGCTTCAGCACGGAGCAGATAGGTCTCGGCTAAACGGAACAAGTACATGTTGCCGTTAGATCCGGGAGTAGCCCCCTCCCAACTGTTGGCACCTGGGTTGGCATCGGCTACAGCATCGTTATAATAGATTTTATAGAGAGGATGGTCGAACCAACTGCGGATGGTATCGCTGCAAAGCAGTTTACCGTCATCGCTGTAGAGGCGGAACTTCTGTCCTTTCCACTCTGGCGAATTGACGTTATTATAGGTCAGGTCGGTCATGTTCACCCAATTACCCACCTCACTGTTGTGGCGCAGATCCTGACGGTCCATCTCGCCATTGATATACCATAGGCCGTTCTGTGCAAAGTCGCTCAGACGCATGGTGGCAATACCACGTCCCAGCACTTCTACCCATGAGCCAGTAGGGTCATAGTCGCTTGCGTTACGTGCAGGACGGTTGGCAGCAGTCTGTCCAGCAGGATCTTGGATATTACCATTCCAGAATGGGCCGAAGATACGCATGGCACGGAAGGCTACCAGCGCCTGTTCCGACATATTTGGAATACCCATAAGAAGTTCTTTATTGGCAGCGCCAATCTTGTTTTCTGCACGATGCAGGTCCCAAATGACGTTACGTGTGATCTTCCATGTCTGGGCATTACCGCCTGGATTATCGTTGCCGAAGGGCTGGGTCATCAGCTCGTGGCCGGTACTGCTGATCAACTGTGTGGCCATATCTTCAGCCTTCTTGAACTCACCCACAGCGAGGTAACATTTCGTGAGCAGATGCATGCATGCCTCACGATTCGCCATTCCATAGTACTCCATATCCTTCTGCAAGGGCACGTGCTGTACGGCAAACTCCAAATCGTGAACAAGCATCTTCAGAATGGCCTCCTTCTTGGTTGACTTGTAGTTTTGTTTGGGAACGTCGATAATGCGGGTAATCAGTGGCAGATCGCCAAACCAAAACACTAGATTATAATAGGTAATGGCACGGTGGAAATAGGCACGGCCTTTATAGGCATTTTTCACTTCGTCGCTCAGTGTGGTTACGCCATCGATATAGGAGAGTACCGTATTTGCATATTTCAAGGCATTGAAGCTCTCATCCCAAATCCATTGGATATTGTTGCCATCGCCATTGCCCAGAAGACCTGATGTCGGCTGAATCTTGTGGGCCAAATCATCTTGTAGGTCAGTGGCATTAGCGTCGGTTTTTCCATAAATACCAATGTCGGAAAAGATATAATCTGAGAGGATGGGTGAATTGTTAGCATTGCCCGATGTATAAAGGTAACGCAAATGACGGTCGCATACAGCCATGGCAGCTTGTAAACCCGACTCAGTGCTGTAGGTGGCTGCCGGCTCATAGAACGACAATGGATCCTGGGCAAGAAAGCCGTCAGAGCAACTCATTAGGATACCCACTGCAGCAGCGCAAACCACACTCTTATATAATTTTTGATTGATGTATTTCATAAAGTTTGTAAATTAGAATGTGAAATTGAAACCAAAGTTATAGATACGATTGGCCATACCGCCTGTCTCGTAATCGCCAAACTCCCAAGTTTTGTCAAAACCGATGCAAGCGATGTTACGCACGGAAGCCGTCACACGGATACGGTCAATCAGGCCTTTTTTTGTCCATTGGCGAGGCAGCGTGTAACCAAGGGTGATGTTGTCAAAACGGATGAACGAGCGGTTATACACCTTAACTGGATCGGATGCTCCTGAAGGTCCGGCAGCATCGAGGCGCACGAAATCGTTGGTAGGATTCTCGGGCAACCAGTAGCTCTGCACGAACTGGTTATGGGCGCGCGACATGCAATCGGCTGTATTAGCCTTATTCAGGTAGTACGTGCCAATGCTCTTATGCCCCATGTAGCTGTAGAGCGAGAATGAAATATCGAAATCCTTCCACAGGGTGAAATCATTACGCAGGCTCCAATAGACGGGCGGGATGGTTGTGCCGTGATATACCTTATCCTTGTCATTATATACTGGTGTGCGGGTACCATCGGCATTGATGATGTCATCCTCGGTATAGTGGTTGGCCACCTTCGGATCGCCAGGCACCTGCTGAGCAAGAGCAGCCTCGGCTGCTTCATCTACCTGCCATGTGCCGATGACATCGTAGTTCCAAATCTCACCAATCGACTTGCCGATGAACCATCCATTGGCAGTATCGTCCATCTCCTTACCATTCTCGTCATACTCATAGTAAAGGTGGTTTATCTTGTTTTTGTTGTATGAGAAGGCCAGTGTGGTAGTCCAATGGAAATTCTCACGGTCGATGTTCACGCTGTTCAGCGTCAATTCAACACCGCTGTTCTGCACTTCACCGAGGTTGGTCCAAATGCTGTTGAACCCAGAGAAGTTCGGCAATCGTTGCGGCATAATCATGTCGTGGGTCTTCTTATAGTAGTAGTCGATGCTACCTGTCAGGCGTTTTCCAAAGAAAGCAAAGTCAAGGCCGACGTTGTAGGCTTCTGTCTTTTCCCATTGAAGCACAGGATTGGCCAGTCGGTCCATCATTAGATATTTCATGTCGATGGCCAGTGAACCGTCAGCCTTCAGATAGTCCATGGTGGCATTACTGCCTGA
>JAEEGH010022230.1_pt1 | contig 13030 bp, 16 predicted proteins | sample 9134181 | NCBI WGS metagenome assembly JAEEGH01 (sample SAMN16246544, study PRJNA631951) | gut metagenome | biome: gut microbiome; feature: rumen; material: DP-attached | host: Bos | place: Iran: Karaj | collected 2018-10 | reverse complement strand
CGATGACCGTCCACCTTGACACTGGCACAGGGCTGCTCATTGTGGAGGGCTTCACCGCTCAGGACTATGTGCTGCCCCTGCTGGGCGTGGAAGGAAACTATCACACCCGAGAGATATGGCTCTATCGTGACCAGCTTCTCGAAAATATGACTCTAAGAACCAGTAGAAAGATCAAATGAAGCGTATGGGCTATCACATGACTAAGATGAATTGATATGAAGATAATAGATGAGCAACTAATTAGTGGCGTAGTGGAACAGGCGAAGAAGTCGCCTCGTCTGCGCATGAACTATAACTTCCACGAGAGCCTTCAGGACAAGTGTCACCGTTTCCTCAATGCCTTGGAACCGGGTACATTCATCCCTGCTGATGTGGTAAGCCTTGAATTCCTCCTTCAGATGTTCTTCAAGGCCATCGACCCCACAAGTCTCAATAAACAAGGGCATGACGAGGGAACCCGCTATCGCACGGGTATCTACTATACCAATGACGAGGATTTACCCGTTATCGAAAAGAATCCTACTGTCTACTGTCATCTGCCTGAGTCACTCTTCGAGTTTGCAAGGAAAGCAAAAGAAAAGCAATAGCAGAGAATGTACTATTTAGAGGCTCTTCTTCAGCGCCAAGCCAAGCGACATAGTCGAGCGCGAGCGAGCAGCAGGCTGCCAAGAGCTACGGTGGCCTGACCAATGCCCCCTATCTGTCACCGAGATAAGAGAAATTATAGAAATAGTAGTAAAATAAGAAACAACGAATTATGAAGAATTCAATCCCATTACTCTGCATAGGCCTGTTGTTTACAGCCTGTGCACAGCAAACCAAAAAAGAAACGGACATGGAATATACCGACAACGTAAAAGAGGCCCTCGCAGATAGTGGCCGTGTTGATTTGAACAGTCTTCAGTGGACAAGGGAACCTGGAGGATTCGAGGTAAAAGGCGACACCATCCTCATTACCACCGCTCCGCACACCGACCTCTGGCAGCGCACGTACTATCACTTCCAGAACGACAATGCACCCGTGCTACAGATGAAGACGCGCGAAAAGTTCTTCAGCTTTGTGGTGAAGACCGACTTCACACAGAGCCATCAGCGTTTTGACCAATGCGGTATTGTGATGTATCTGGATAGCGAGAACTGGCTGAAAGGCTCTGTGGAATACGAGAACGATGAGTTCCAGCACCTGGGCAGCGTAGCCACCAACAAAGGCTATTCCGATTGGGCCACAACGGCTATTCCTGCCGACGTAAAGACCATGTGGTATCGCTTCTCTCGTCGAGAGGATGACTATTGCATCGAGTGTTCCACCAACGGCGTCGATTTCAGTCAGATGCGCATCTGCCACATGTATGCCGGTGCCGACGAAATCAGCTTTGGCATCTATGCCTGTTCACCCGAGGAATCGTCCTTTACGGCAGTTTTTTCAGATATGAAGATTATCGAATGTGCGTGGAAGGCTCACGATGGCCAGCAACCTGATGAAGAGAAATTGATATGAAGCGTCTATATATTGAACGATTTTATTTAAACAGGGCTGACAACGAGTACCCCATGACGGTGCGTGTCATGCTTCGTTTAAAAGACAAGGTGGATGAGCAGATGCTCCATGATGCCTTGAAGGCTACACAACTGCGATACCCTTATCTCTGCGTCAAACTGGGCGTTGTGCGCGATGCCGAAGGCTGCGAACACTTCGTATATGATGACAATCCACAGCCTTGGGTACTCAGTAAAGGTCGGCAACCCGTCTGCCTGTTCAGTGAAGAAGCCAATGAGCATCTGTTGGCTTTCTCCTGGTGGGATGACTGCGTCGCACTGGATTTCTCGCATGTTCTTATCGACGGCGACAGTGCCTACCGTCTGTTGCGCACACTCCTCTATGAGTATTGCCAAAGGCGTTATGACAGTGATTTGAGCCGTGAGGGGGTGTGGGTGGCTGGTGATGCCATCGATGATGCAGAATGGACAGACCCAGCCACACTGCCGAGACCAGCGGAGATTCATCCTCTTCCGCTGCCTGAACGACCTAAAGTCATTAATCTCACGACGGAGGCTGTCAGTCCCATTGCAGAACAGAAAGAAGTGGTACAGATACGAATGGCCGAGGAGCAGTTGATGCAGCAGGTGCGGGCCTGCGGTGCGACACCAGCCACCTTCATCTCGCTGGCTTTGGCACGTGCCATAGCGCAACTCCACCCAGACAGTGCACCATCGGTTCCAACGGTATGCCTGGCAGTTAATCTGAGAAAAGCCATAGGCACTCCTCTGGCTCACCACTCGATGGTTGGTGGTCTGTTTCTCCCGTTAGGACAGGAACTGACAGGAAAGACCTTTTCTGAACAGGTGAAAGCCTTTAGGGAGATGGTGAATGAGCAGACTTATCCAGACAATCTGCAAGCCTATTTCTGGCAGACACAAGACCGTATGGACATGATGGAGAAACTTCCCACGGTCAATGCCCGACATCAGGCTTTTGCTCCTGTGAACACGCTGATGGGGCAGATGGCATCCTGCATGCTGAGTTATGTGGGGAAAGCCAATTTGGGAGCCGCCGAGCAATATGTCAAGGAGATGGTAGCCGAGGCCGACGCTGCCTATATGATTGTGCTGGAGGCCAGCGCTGCAGGCGGCATGTTTACCATCAGCTTCAGCCATCGGTTTATCGACGATGCTTATCTCGATGCCTTCCTCGATGAACTGCGTGGGCAGAACCTGACCTGTGAGATAGCCGACCGACATCCGTTGCAGTTGGCACCAATTGCTGACTATCGAAACTTTTAGAAGGCAACATATGTATAGAATATGAGTTTCATCAAGTACATAGCAGACGAGAACCACTACAAGGAAGTACTGTCATTGGTAGGTAAGGCCAAGCAGACGGTGTGGATTGGTACGGCAGACATCAAAGATTTGTATATCGATGACAAGCCATTCCTTGCACTCATTGCTTCCTTGTTGAAGAAAGGCGTGGAGGTCTGGCTGATTCATGCCAAAGAACCAGGATTTCAAACTCATAATCATTGACAGTTCCATTGCCTACGTAGGCTCTGCAAACCTGACAGGTGCAGGAATGGGAATGAAATCGCCTAAGAAAAGGAACTTCGAGGCAGGCATCCTGACCGATGACCCAGAAATGCTTGAAGCAGCCATCGAGCAGTTCGATAATGTATGGATGGGCAAGTTCTGCAAGGACTGTGGTCGCAGAGAGTATTGTCCAGACCCAATAAAATAAGTAATAATGAAGATAATAGACGACCAACTAATCAGTGACGTAGTGGAGCAGGCGAAGAAGTCGCCTCGACTGCGCATGAACTACAACTTCCACGAAAGCCTCCAGGATATGTGCCACCGTTTCCTCAATGCCTTGGAACCTGGCACATTTATCCCAGTGCATCACCATCCTGACAAGGACGAGACTTTTGTTATTCTAAAGGGTAAGGTCAGAGTGACGACCTATAAGGATAGTGGAAAGATACTGGCATCCTGCGTCATTAGTCAGGAGAGCGGAAGCTATGGTGTTGACATCCCCAAGAACGTGTGGCATGGTTTGGAGTGCATTACACCAGCCGTACTTCTGGAATGTAAGGCTGGCCCCTTCATTGAACATGAGGTTGACGGGATTCTTGAAATCAAGAGCGGTAAAGACATTTTTCTTGCTGGCGGCTGTTTCTGGGGGACAGAGCATTACTTCAAACAGATTGAGGGTGTGGTGGAAACGGAAGTGGGTTTTGCCAACGGTCATACTGCGGATCCATCTTACAAGGAGGTCTATACCGACACGACGGGTTATGCAGAGACGGTGCATGTGAAGTACAATCCTGATGTGGTCAGCCTTGAATTCCTTCTGCAGATGTTCTTCAAGGCCATCGACCCTACAAGTCTCAACAAGCAAGGGCATGATGAAGGAACCCGCTACCGCACTGGCATCTATTATACCAGTGACGAGGATTTGCCTGTCATCGAAAAGGTGTTTGCCGAGGAGCAGAAGAAGTATCAGCAGCCTCTGGCCGTAGAAAAACTGCCGTTGCAGAACTTCTATTCAGCCGAGGAGTATCATCAGGACTATCTTGATAAGAATCCTACTGGCTACTGCCATCTGCCAGAGTCACTATTCGAGTTTGCAAGGAAAGCTAAAGAAAAGAAATGAGCATCGAGCAAGAAGTAGTATTGCACAAGAAATCGTTCAAGGAGTTGACGGTAGATGAACTGTACGAACTCCTAAGAGTGCGTAGCGAGGTGTTCGTAGTAGAACAGGACTGCGTCTATCAGGATATGGATGGTGATGACCAGAAGTCCATTCACCTGTGGCTGACCGTTGCAGATAAGGTTGTTGCCTTGGCTCGCGTATGTCCTGCGGGAACTCACATGAAGGAAATCTCAATCGGCAGAGTTATCACCACTGAACGAGGCAAAGGGTATGGCAAGCAAATAATGCTCTATGCCATTGATGCAGCGATAGAGCACTTCGGTGCAAAGCAGATAGACATTGAGGCACAGGAATATGCCAAAGGGTTTTATGAAAGCGTCGGCTTTAGACAGTCATCCGACACCTTCATGCTCGACGACATTCCTCACATTAGAATGACATTAAATATTCAAGAATGAGAAAAGCAAGCAGAGAAATGGATGCAGCCTTCGCCTTGGAGGTATTGGATAAGGCTCCGTATGTCACCGTCAGTTTTACGCGGCCCGATGGAACACCCTATGGTGTACCCCTATCGCTGGCTCGTACAGATGATAAGACCTTTTATTTCCATTGTGCCCTGGAGGGAGAGAAGCTGGATTGCATTGAAGCCAAGCCCCATGTGGCTTTGTCGGCTGTCACCCGCTGCACACCTACTGTAGGCCCCAAGGATGGCAGCTTCACACTCCAGTATAAATCAGCAATGGCTGTTGGCAAGGCTGAGATAGTAACAGATAGAAGCGAGAAGATAGAGGCTCTGAGAGCTATCTGCCAAAGATTCCTTCCCATACACATGGATGCTTTTGACGATGCAATTGCTCGCAGCCTTGAACGTACAGCTGTCGTAAAGATTACTCTTACGGCACCTCCTACGGGCAAGCGTAAGCAGTATGACAAGGAGGGAGAAGAAATGAAGTATGGTCGAATGGAGTAGAATATGACGTGGACTGTATTATCTGATAACCGTACATGTAACGACCTGCTACAGACAGAGCATGGTCTGTCTATCCTGTTAGAGACAGATAAACATCGCATTCTGCTCGACACAGGAGCAAGCGATGTGTTTATCCGCAATGCAGAGAAGATGGGCATTGACCTCAGAATGGTGGATTATGTGTTCATCTCCCACGGACACAGCGACCATGCAGGAGGGCTAAAACACTTCATGGAGATTAATGACAAAGCTAAAGTCATTGTGTCGCCTGATGCTCTCAAAAGCAGATTCTACTCTAAGCGCCGCTATCTACATAGCATCACTACAGAATGGCCTATGATTCCACAAGAGCGATTACTGACGGTTGAACGAAGCAAAAGTATCGATGATGACATTTTCATCTTAGCGCACATACCTCAGATCCATCCGATGCCAGAGGGTAATCAGCATCTGTTTGTGGAGAACCCAGACGGCAGCTATGTGAACGATGATTTCCGTCATGAGTTGGCGCTATATACAGACGGATTGCTCTTTACAGGTTGTGCGCATAGCGGTTTGGAGAACATCCTAGCAGCATGCCCTTTCCCTGTGAATACCGTTGTGGGAGGGTTCCATCTGCTGGACAATCATGAGAGCGAAGACAAACTTTCAGAACTTGCCTACAGGTTGATGGATGCCTACCCCCAGACGCAGTTCTATACCAGCCATTGTACTGGAGACGCTGTGTTTACTACCCCCTTTGGCGATGACATTATTACCTTCCGACTCGAGGGCAAAATATTCGTCTGTCTTTGGTTAGGTGGTGGCAAATATGACATGAAAGACGGTGAGCCAAGACTCGCCCTGAAGTTATCCCCAGAACGGAATGAGGGACGAGGCTTGTTCCGTCAGCAGATTACACCCATGACTTGTCCTGACTGCAATACTATCCAGAACATTGTTGTGGGTGGTATCATTGCCGATGTGGCTCCATCCTACAGAAGCGAGGTGGGCCGTCTGTGTTTGCAATGTGGCAGCGATAATATCCGCATTTGGGATGGCAAGACCTGCCCTAAGTGCCAGGGAGAAATGAAAGAAACGGGAGAAAAGGAGTTTTGGACATGAGTAGGATTATCAGAGAAGCAAAGCCAACGGACATAGCCGCTATTATGCAGGTCATGGATGCAGCAAAGAAGATTATGCGGCAGTCAGGCAACATTCACCAATGGGGAGACAGCTATCCGTCAGAGGCTACAATCATGTCTGACATGGAGAAGAACGGTGGCTACGTCATTGAAGAAGCCAATAACGTCGTTGGCTATTTCGCTTTTCTGCCCTCCCCTGAGCCTACCTATTCAAAGATATATGGTGGCAATTGGCTGGATGATGAGAAGCCATATCATGTCATTCATCGTATTGCAAGCCTTCCTGATGCTCACGGCATTTTCAGCAGCATTATGGACTTCTGCTTTGCTCGTGAATCCAACATCCGCATCGATACCCATCGTGATAACCATATCATGCAACATAATATCGAGAAACATGGCTTCACCTATTGTGGCATTATTTACCTTGCCAATGGTGATGAGAGGCTCGCATATCAGAAAGTAACGACCTGCGGATTTAGTTCGTCAGCAGAATAATCACACCGCTTACTGCGATATACGCATAGACGATGTATCGGAAAATACGGTTGGGGATGCGCTTGAAGACGTAGGCTCCAAGAGTCGTGCCAATGATGACACCACCAAGACCGAAACAGTAATCTGTCAGGACGGTCGTGGTAAAGAAGCCGTTGTAGGCACGCACAAAGGTCATCATCACATTGCCAATCAGAAAGTAGGTCTGTGCCATCGCCATGTAGTGTTCCTTCGTGGGTTCCGACTGGATAAAGTAGAGCACAGCTGGTGGACCTTGCATGCCAAAGAATCCTCCCATCAGTCCGCTGAGGGTACCAGCACCTACCTGCACTTGCTTTGTTGTCGGCAGCTTAATCTTCTGGCTAAACATCGCAAAGTAGATACTGATGACTATCAATGCCAAGCCCAGAATCCGCTTTAAGATGTGGTCTTCGATGCGAGTCAATGCAAAGATAGCTATCGTCGAGACAACAATAAACGTCAGCAGTATTGACCATAATCGTTTCCAAGTGACATAAGCCTTCAATTTCCAAACGATGACTGCCGAGGTAGTGATAGCCAGTAGTCCTGAGAGTGTCGTTGCTTCCCCGTATGTTGGCAGAAAGAACGGCAACATCGTCATAATGAAGATGCCAAAGCCGAAGCCTGTAGTGCGCTGCACGAAACTGGCTCCGATGCTCAGAAGAAATATAGCTATGACAAGACTACTCATGTTTTCAGACCTTAATCTTAATGATATCCGACCAACGTGTGGTTGGATTCTTGCTCTTGAAGTCATGCTTGATGGCATTGGCGAAAACATCAGCCTTACCCTTGCCGTCTTTCTTCGTGTATTGCTGCGCTCCGAGTACGATGGTCTCTGAGCCATGCAAGCGGTTGATGCGGTCAACAACCTCGTCGAGCCGACGCATCTTCTGGAACTGCTCGGCATTGATATCGAAGAGATCCTGTTGGATGGGTGAGTCTGGACCGATACCCATGACGATGACACCAGCCTTCTTGTACTGATAGCCTGGACAGTAGATTCTCTGGAGTACGTCGTTGGCAGCCTGAACAATGGTGATGGTGGAGCTGGATGGAGTAATAAGCGGGCGTTCCAGAAAGTTCCAGTACTGTGCCAAATCCTCACGGAAAGCATTAGTATTGAGGAATACCCCAACTATGCTGGCTACCGTGTTCTGCTGACGAAGCTTCTCGGCACATCGGGCCGCGTAGTTCGAGACATGCGTTTTCAGACCGTCGATATCGGAGATCATACCATTGAAAGAGCGGCTGGTGCAGATACTTTTTTTCTTGGCCAGTTCCTCATTCGGCACGGCATCCTCACCGTTCAGTTCCTGCCAGGTGCGAACAATATTGATGTTATTGAATGTCAGTCGAACCCAGTCCTTATGGTGCCTGGCAAAGTCGAGAGCCGTCTTGCAGCCGAGAGCCTGAAGCTTGGCAGCATAGCGACGACCAATGCCCCAGACATCCTCTATCGGACACCATTCGAGTGCCTTCTCACGCTTATAGTCCGTATCGATCATGCAGCAATGCTTGTAAACCTCGTACTTCTTTGCCAGCTTCGACGCAATCTTTGCCAGTGTCTTTGTAGGAGCCAGTCCGATACTAATGGGCATACCCACCTCGCGCTTTACACGCCTGTGCAGGTTTTCACCCCACTGCTGGAGGTGGTCAAGTTCTATGCCATCGAGATACATAAAGCACTCGTCGATGCTATATCTGAAATAGGCGGGCGTCTCTTTGCTGATGATGCTGACCACTCGTCCCGTCAGTTCACCATAGAGTTCATAGTTAGACGAGAATACAACTATTTTGTTGTTGGGGAACTGTTGCTCCAGTTGGAAGTATGGCGTACCTTCCTTCACTCCCATTGCCTTGGCCTCATTGCTACGAGCAACCACACAGCCGTCATTGTTCGACAACACAACGACTGGAACACCCGTCAGGTCAGGCCTGAAGACGCGTTCACAACTCACATAGCAGTTATCCAAATCAGCAATCCCATACATGGCAGTAGCAATTTCTCATTTATTATCAGATCCTTTCAAATGTTCTGATAAGATGGATTACCGTTCCCCAAACCCTGAAATTGTCTGGGTCGTCTATCTTGAATACTGGGAAATCAGGGTTGGCAGGACGCAGCTCAATGTAGCCCTCATCTCTATGAGTCAGGTCAAGATACTTCATCGTGAAGTCGCCGTTCCACCATGCCAGCACGATAGAACCATCATGGGGTTCTACAGCCCTATCGATAATCACTCTGTCTCCATCGAAGATACCCGCATCTTTCATCGAGTTTCCACAAACATCACCATAGAACGAAGCTTCTGGATGCTTGATATAATCCCGGTTGAAGTCCAGCGTCTCATGCATGTAATCGTCTGCCGGTGACGGGAATCCAGCCACGATACTGGCATGCTCCAGTTCCAACTTAGTGTCAAACACACCTCGTATAATCTTGATATTGCCCATATTCAACTTTTGTTAAAACACTCTGCAAAGATAGTGATTTTTCGGTATTTCTTGCTAATTTTGTGCCCAGATTTAAATGTATTTATGCAAATGGACATAACCGAGTTGCACGACGAAGAGAATCTGCTGATACAATTGCAGGATAGATGGGAACAACGCAGAAAGCCGTCCAAAAGCAACTTGTGGATATCGTTGAGAAGCTGCGTCAACATGACGATTCCATCGGGCTGTGGAAATATCTGAACCGATAAGCAGTAGTCACCATAGATTCATTTAAGGGGTGCTTGTCCTTAAAAGAGGCTAATCAAGATTCTCCAGATCCTTTATGCATTCCAGGAAAATGGCGTCACGTTGACTTTCTGACATCTCTGACAACGGCATGAATGTCGTGAAGAAACTGATTCTGATGGGGTCTTCACCCTCTACCGTTTCCTCGCCCGACAGCTTAAAGCAGAAGCCATCCTGCGCCAGGAATCCCTCACCGGCAAACTCACCATATTCCTCGATGCGTTTGTTGATGCGTTCATCGACGGGCATGATTCTCAGCGAGCGGTTGCGAGCCAGAAACCGCGCTGCTACCTCGTTGGCCGACATTTCGGGCTGCTTCAGAAAACGCTCCTTATAGCGTTGCAGGAAATGACTTGTCAGTATCAGGATCTCTGGCACATTCCCCATCCCCGTCTGGATGACATACCGTTTGTTGCCGTCGAACAGAATACACAAATAGCCCCCTTGAATGTTGGCTAAGGGATACTCGCAATAAAAATAGATGACATCCTGGTTTTTCGATGCCTGCATCTGGTAGTCGTATGTCACGCAGGCTGGGTACTCCTCACTTTTCCTCAGTGCAGTCACAGCCTTCTTCTTAAGCGTATCGCGCTTCCAATCCAGTTTTCTCAGTTCTCCAGTCAGATCAGCATAAACCTGATGGAGATTCATGTTGGCTACTATCATAACGGCGGCAAAGGTAAGGAGAAAAGATGAAACCCCGGTCCTGTTTCGGCCACTTTTAGAAAATAACCTCCATCTAATTGATATAAGTTATTCAGAATCTCCCTATAACCTCTATTACCTTTATCCAGTCTGTCTCTGGCTCGAAGCCGAACTTGTCATCTATCCCGACATTGAAATAGAGTTTGGCCTCGAAGTTCTGAAAATTCGTATTGCCCACCTCCGGATTCTCGTTAGCATAGTCGAAATGGATGCCCTCCTCTGCAAAATGCGCCCTGTATTCGTTCATCTTCTCGTCGTAGCATCCACTCCAGAGAATCAGGCAGATGTCATCGCGGTTGGTCATCAACTGCAGGGCTTCCCTCGAATACGGATAGTAATCGTAGGTCTCCTCGTTCTCATAACATGCCCGCAAAATGGTGTCGTGAATATCCACTACCACGTAGATTTTTTCCCAGTTCTTCTCAATCTTACGATTGAACGCCACTTCAAATGCCCTTGCTATATCCATACCACTTCAAATCCTAATATTTCCCAAATCTTCCTGCAAAGATAGCAATAATTCAGCATTTCTTGTTACTTTTGCATGTTTATTTAAGTGTATTTATGCAAAAGGATATGGAAGAGAATGAAGTAAAAGGCCGCAAGGTGGCCATCGATATTGTTAAGGCAAACATCTTTGCTGTAGTCATCATGGTGGTAGCAGCCATCGTGTTCCTCGTGCCATTCTTCTGGATATGGGCAGGAAAGAAGCCAATTGACGAACTTCTTGGAGGCATAGGCAACTGGGGAATGGCTTTCATCCTCATGTTTGTAGGCATCGTTGTTCATGAACTGATCCACGGCCTGACGTGGGCCTGCTATGCCAAGAGCGGCTGGAAGAGCATCAGTTTCGGTGTGATGTGGAAGTTGCTGACTCCCTATTGCCACTGCGACGAGCCGATGCACATCCCTGGCTACATGATGGGAGCCATGATGCCATGCATCATCTTGGGTGTCATCCCTGCCATCGTTGCCCTCTTCATCGGCAGCCTGCCCATGCTGGCATGGGGAATCTTCTTCATAGCTGCAGCAGCTGGCGACATCTGGATGACGTGGCTCCTGACCAAGGAGAATCCCAAAAGTATGGTGCTCGACCATCCTTCAGAAGCAGGATTCTATATTATTGATTAATGGTAAATGGAGCATCTAACGAACATACTTGAATATATAAAATTGTTTTATGATGAAAAAAGAGAAGACATATTTAGTTACGTATTATATAAAGAATACAGACGAGAGAACAAAGGCTGTATTCGAGAATATCCCTTATAAGACGAAGGAAATCACACTAAGCGAGGACAGGATGTTGAAGCTCATTGAAGCTGAAATGAAAAAATACCCCTACATTCGCTGCTGTACTGTCATGGAAAAAAACTGGTTTGGCCAGGTTGATTGGGAATTGAAATATACTATTACCAATCTTTTCTTCATCGAGGAACCAAGTCCTCAGGAGTTCAAGCCCAAAGATGCCGAACATATCGTCATCAACGACTCCATCAATCAGGTGTTTAAGACCTCTTACGAACCTTCTCATGAGGGTTTTGAGGTGAATCTGGAAAGTGAGCAAAAGATAATCAGGCTAGGTTCTTACTTCTATGCCCTGAAAGGTGTGCTGATATGTGAAGCCACTGATGAAGACCGAAAAAAATATTATTGCGACAAATATATGACGTTCCCCATCATTGATGACGACTGGCGCGTGTATGACGGTAAAGAAATCGTTGACGGAATAGAACATCTGATAGTCGGAAAGAAAGGAGACACCATTCCACTGGCCGCTCTCAGAGAGGCAGCCGATTACAATGCCCGTGAGCATGACTGCGAATATGAGGGACAACTCCTAAATCTGGAACGCCTTGGCATCACCGTTTCTAATCGAAAAACCAAGGACTCCACAGAAGAACTTCCGGAGACTATCGTCATTGGCATAGAAAAACTCGGTGATAAACGTTTCAGGATGGATGCTGACTGGGGAGGCTACTACATCCCCAGGCGTTTCTTCTTTGTTGGCGATGATGACGAATTGTATGAGTCTGACGATGATGATGGTAAGCCCAGTGCATTTAATCAGAAACTGTTGACCCGTATCGTTGACGATGTCTGGGGACTCTCTTGGTTTTTCAACAAGCCGAATCTCAGAGTTCTGGTCACTGCCATCACGAAAAACGGCTTTGGATTCGAGCGTAACCAATTGGGGTCAATTCCAAAGGACTGGTTCTATACCGTCCAAACCCTTGAAGGTGAAATCAATCGTGAGCTGGATGACATGCACAAGGAATATCCAGATGACTATAACAGACGTAAGAGGCCGGATATCGTAGAAGAGAAGAAATGATAAAAATGAAATTCATCATAAATGATAGAGTACAAAAATAGTTAAAAAACGGGCTAGAAGCATTCGATTTCAGTCTCGTTTTGGTACTTTTGCGCAATTTTTGGAGATAGCCAAGCTGCGGGAGAGTGGCTATGCCAAACTGCTGATGAAATATTTAGGTTAATTCGCTGCTACCGTTTTTTTCTGACAGTCAATGTTTAACAACGTTTAAATAATTGTCAGCATTGTTTATCGTAGTTTAAATTTCGCGCCAACATGACTACCTTTGAGTGCCATTTTGACAATCGGCACGAAAGTTGTACTACGTCTGGTGAAAGCTGAAGCGAAAGCCGAGGCGATCAACAACAAAATGTCAAACTAAAAGTAAAATTAGGAGGTATTGATTATGTTACCAGTAATGTTTCAGAACAGTTGGATGCCAACAGTATTTGAGGATTTCTTGAACAATGATTGGATGCCTCGTGCCAACAGTACAGCACCCGCAGTCA
>JAEEGH010022223.1_pt1 | contig 13034 bp, 7 predicted proteins | sample 9134181 | NCBI WGS metagenome assembly JAEEGH01 (sample SAMN16246544, study PRJNA631951) | gut metagenome | biome: gut microbiome; feature: rumen; material: DP-attached | host: Bos | place: Iran: Karaj | collected 2018-10 | reverse complement strand
AGCCGTTGCAGGCTGATTCAGCCATATCAAATATATCCTTTCCGTACAGACTGATCAGCATTGTCCTGAAGTCAAATTCATCATTATCAACCTTTATGCTGAGAATGTCCCGGCAGCAGCGGTAGAAGTTGAGCTTTCTGATGTCGATAAAGTCCGGATTCTGAAAACTTATATCCTCAAGATAGGTCTCAATATAATTAAGCGCTGATTCATGGTTTCCAAGGTGCATTTCCGTCAGAGCGCACAGTTCTCCGGTGAGCATGGAGTGCCAGCAGCTGGTGCTTCCAGTGTAGATTCCCAGCATGTCTGTGACGCCGGTATCGGACATAATGTTATTGTCTTCCATGGATAAAGGAAATTCACTGTAATCCTCTTCTCTTTCGCCGAGGTGCAGAATGAAATCTCTGTAGATGTTTCCTGTGTTTTCCATTGCAGTGTCAAAAAGAGATGCATCAGAGATCTCGCTGTAGCCAGGTCTGATTTTCCAGCAGAAGAAAAGACCTTCCCTGTCAAATGTCAGAGTATATCCCTCGGATTCTAGTTCGCAGTCTTCATCAATCCGCCTTATGACGTTTTCCAGAATGATCTCCCTGTCCGTATTTGCTGCATCTCCGTCAGGAGGGCAGCTGTAACAGGATTCCTCCGATGCACTGTCATTGCTGGCGAATAAATCAGCCGGAAGATAACCGCTGATATTGAGAGCAATTCTGGTGATATTGGAGGCGGTCAGTGCTGAACTGTAGTTAAATGTAATTTCATGGAACGCATGGTCACATTCCACAGTGGTTTCAAACAGTTCCAGCAGAGCTTCTTTCACTGATTCCGCTGTTGTTTCAGCCATGCCGACACAGAATCTCACTTTCTGATCCTTCTGTCTGAACAGCGCCGCTGCAACAGCTGAAGGATACCTTCCGTTCATGGATGCATCATAGATCCTGAGCTTAAAATTATGACTGTCGCACCAGTCTGACAGTCTGAAAAACTCCTCCGGCAGAAATTTTTCCGGTACCGGATTAAGAGGATTCGGAGAGATCAGCAGTTCATTTGATATATATCTTCTGCATTCCCTGAAACAGGATAGTTCTGAGGCCTTTTCCTGTGAATCTGCAGCACAGATGCAGTCAAAACCGAAAACCGTCTTTAACCAGTTGGCAGAAACAGGTACTTTTTTACCGTTCGCGTCATTGGTGAATATATAGGATCTGATTTTTCCCGTATCCCATGTCATCTGTTCGGCAAATGCTTCGGCAGGCCAGTTTTCCAGATCATAGAGTTCGTTGAATTCGCTGTTAAAAATTTCGTCAGGACCGTTCAAATCAATCATTTTCTCAAACGGCATGATGAGCTCTGATGCGGCGGATGCTCCCATGTAGTACCTGCTCAGAGATTCGCTGAATTCCAGATCTGCAGCCAGTCTGAGTATTGTCCGGCATCTGGCTTCCCCGGCGGTGAAACCCGCCGCACTTACTTCTATGACCGGACTGTCGTTTACGCAAGCCGTGCATCTGTAAACCGGCTCGCTTATATTGTCCTTTGTTATGATGTTCAGTTTAAGTCCTCTGATTTCGAGGAATTTACAGTAGTTGTTGACTACATTCTGATCCATGACTTATGTGCTCCTTTTTTGCTGTTATTCTGTTTCAGTCTGTTCCCGTATCTGCGGGGAACCGCCTGTGACATTGTGATGAGAGTAGTTGCCGAAAATCCGCATTCAGCCTGCCGTCGCCGTATCTCTGGCGTTCCTGGTTCTGACTATGCATTTTCTGAAAGCATCTGTTTTAAGTTTTGGCAGATGCGGCATAAAAACTGCTCCAGCCGATCTTATATGCACACAGACTGCTTTGCGTGCAAAAAATCCATTTGCGCTGCCCTGAGACATTTTTTGCAAACATCATTCAGATGATCACAAAAAACTTGATGATGAATAAAATGCTTACAATGTGGGTCAGCAGGGATACCTCCTCCCTTCTGCCGCATATGGTCTTTATTATTGCATAGCTTACTATGCCAAGACCGATTGCATGACCGATGGACTGTGACACCGGCATCAGTACAATCATAGTCATGGCAGGTACGAACTCCGTTATGTCCTCAAAATTTATTTTTCTTACCTCTGAAAACATCAGAATACCGACATAAAGAAGTGCCGCAGATGTTGCAGGGGCAGGTACCAGAGCGACAAACGGTGCAAGAAATACACAGAGGAGAAACAGAAAAGCAACAGTCACTGCCGTCAATCCTGTCCTGCCGCCCGCTGCAATACCGGCATTTGATTCTGCAAAGGTTGTAACGGTTGATGTTCCCAAAAGACCGCCGCCGACTGTCGCCACAGCATCTGAGAGCAAAGCCTTTTTCATGCTGTTCCTGTCCTCCAGAATACCTGTCTTTGGCGCAGTGCCTATCAGTGTGCCAACCGTATCCAGAAGATCTATGACACAGAACGTAATAACGAGGAGCAGTGCAGCATCAAGACCTATTTTCATAAAACCGGAAAAATCAAATTTGAAAAAAGTTACATCCAGAAAATCAGCTACTGGCGGCATCCAGCTGGCATTCTGCAGAGAGGCAAACGGATCATCTCCTGCAATGTATGCACAGATCCAGTAGACAACGGAACCGACGAGTATCCCCGCGGGAATTGCACCCGGTATTTTGCGGTAGGACAAGGCGGCAATACTGAAAAAACCGATGAGCATTGAGACTACGGAAACGTACATTTTCGGAAAGGCAGTCCCCATACCGGTTCTGGCTGTAGCGGTGCTGATTGCACCGAAAAAGTCATGTCCCATGTAATACGGACCGCCGGTGTCGGAAAACAATGTAACATTTGAGGAGAGTGCGATGCTCATAAGAAAAATGCCAATGGCCGGAGCAATGCTGTTCCTTATGCATTCCGGAATGGCATCAATGAGTTTTTCCCTGATCCTTACTAATGTAAGAATAACAAACAGAACACCTTCCAGCAGGATGATAACGAGACAGGCCTGGTATGCCTGCGTATAGGAAATTCCGAGCATGGTGGCAACCGAGGCTGAAACAACAGCAAAGTAACTGTTGGGTCCCATGCCTGAAGCCATGGCGAACGGCTTGTTGGCCAGCAGTCCGACCATCAGAGAACCAAGACAGGCTGAAATACAGGAGGCAAGAAAAATTCCGTTCCACAGGGGTGTGTTCACGGCAAAGTTGGAAAGAATGCTGGGGTTGATGCTGATTATGTACACCATGGAAACAAAGGTCGTAACACCGGCAAGAATTTCAGTTTTAACGCTGGTACCGTTATCTCGGAGTTTGAAAAATTTATCTAATGGCATCTTATTTCCTTGGCGGCAGACAACAGCCGCAAATTCTGTATGGATAAAAAAGACTATTCTGACTGGTTATGCTCAAGAAAGTCATCAGGCTATTCTTAAGCGTTAAATTCCTGAATTCGAGGACGAAGCACACATGAGTTTTGAAGATTTGTCTGGTTCATCTGCCCTTTTGTCTATGTTCAGATCCCCGCTTTGAGTTTATCGTTTTGCCTGAGGCTATCTTTCCTGGTTCCTGCAAGATCTTCAGTTATTTGTCCGAGTGATTCATCTTTATTGAATTCCCTCCTTTTTGTTCGGAAGTTCAACATATTCTTGAGAAGGAAAACTTGTATACCGCAGAAAACCGCGGATTTATGGCACTTCTGCAAAAGTATGGTGTTTGCCTGGTGTTTGAATATATGCAACGATACCATACGAAACATAGTGTGTCAGTTTGTCCTGCCCGGCTCGAAAATCTTCCCTTCGTGATTGTAGGTCAGATTAAACACCATGTTTGACAGCCAGCTCTTAAAGGACGGATTATCCTGGAACTGTTTGAACAGTTCCATATTATCTTTCATTATGGAAAGGATGACATTCTTTAAAGCCCGTTCGCTCTCCATCCTTGCATTTTGCTCATCAGAATTCTTCATGGCATTTCTGTACTTTTCATCTTTAGACACCATTCCCGGAATCTCCTGAATTTGCCGGAGAACATTATCAGCGTCGTTCCATTCAATATTTCCGAAAATATCATTAAACTGAGCGATGATAGAGGAAAGCGAATCCAGTTCAGGATTAACGATGCGACCACCACCTCCGGTTGGTACGGGATCAACCTCTGTGTTCTTATCTTCAAGAATTATGGACATTGTGGCTTTAGCTTCATTACGGTAGCTTTCCAAATCTATTGTTTCTAATATTCCCTTGGTGAAATCATCACTGGAAGGAGATGGCAGTTTAGGTACAAGGAAGTTCAGAAAAATAGAAAGGCGTTCCCATTCAGCATTGCCATAAGGAAGAATTGCACCTAAAAAGCCATATGTTCTGCAAAAGGATTTAGCTGCACCCTTGAATTCAACCTGAGATTCTGTATCCAATTGATTGTACCTTGCCACGCATGAATCAAGGATAAAATCAAAATGTTCACGCTTTTCACCATTCAGGTATTTGTTTACCAAAATCTCTACTTCGCTGTCGGCATATACCTCATGTTTTACCATGAGCGCTATAAGGTCGTACAGCTTATTTGGATCTGTTTCACTTGATAAGATTGTGGTTCTGTAATAACGTGAAAACGACTGTTTTATCAGTTCCGGATCATTTGCAAAATCAAGTACAAAGGTATCATACTTTTTCGGATGACATCGGTTAAGTCTGGACAGCGTCTGAACGGCCTTTATATCACAAAGGATCTTATCTACATACATTGTATGAAGAAGCGGTTCATCAAAACCTGTCTGGAACATGTCCGCAACAATAAGGATTCTATAAGGATCCTTTTTAAATTCCTTTGGGATTTTACTGTCGGAAAAACCATTGATTGATGCTGACGTGAGAGGCTCTTTCTGTCCATCACGCTTATGCTCTCCGGAAAAGGCGATAACAGCCTTGTACGGGCTGTTTCTTGCCTTCAGACAATCTTTGACTGCATAGTAGTATTCAACACATCTAGGGATGCTGGCGGTTACGATCATAGCACGTGCCTGACCTCCAATCTTTCCCTTTTCTATCACCTGCTCATGAAAATGCTCAACCATTATGGCCGCTTTTTTCGCAATGGTATACTTGTGACTTTCAACAAAATTTCGGAGCTTCTTCTCTGCCTTCTTTTTATCGAACTTGGGATCGTCTTTTACTGTTTTTAACAGTTTATAGAAGCTATCGATAGGAGTGTAATTCTGAAGAACATCAAGAATGAATCCCTCCTGAATAGCCTGCTTCATTGTATAAACATGGAACGGTTTGTGTTTGGTTTCACCACAATCCTCATATGGCTCACCGAAGATTTCCAGCGTCTTATTTTTAGGCGTGGCAGTGAAAGCAAAATAACTGGCATTATGAAGTAGTTTACGCCCATGCATCATTGCATTAATTTTATCTTCATTATCCATCTCTTCATCTGAGGCAAGACCGGAAAGAGCCAAGTTCATTTGAGCTGAATTTCTGCCGCTCTGACCTGAATGCGCCTCATCAATAATAATGGCAAACTTGTTATTCTTATGCTCGGCACCAATCTCAGGAACTACAAACGGGAACTTCTCCACAGTGGTTATTATTATCCGTTTGCCATCCTGAATGGCTTTCTTTAAATCGCCAGAATGTTCAGCCCACGCTACTGTACTGTGTATTTGGGCAAACTGTTTTATATTGTCTCTTATCTGCTTATCAAGAATTCTTCTGTCTGTTACCACCAAAACGGAATCAAGCATTGGTTTTCCGTTCTGTTCAAGTTCCATCAATTGATGAGCAAGCCAGGTTATTGAGTTTGATTTGCCTGAGCCCGCACTATGCTGAATAAGATATTTTTTACCGACACCATTTTTCTTAACATCGCCAAGCAGTTTAGTAACGACATCCAGCTGATGATAACGAGGGAAAACCTGAATTTCCTTTTTGCGTTTTGTGTCTTCATCAACCTCAACAACTACCTGAGCATAATTTTCAATAATCAGAGTCAGTTTTTCTTTTGTAAGAATATCCTTCCAAAGGTAATCGGTCATTATGCCTTCAGGATTTGGAGGATTTCCTGCTCCGTCTAGATACCCCTTGTCGAAAGGAAGGAACCAGCTGTCTTTCCCAGCAAGTTTGGTACAGAATTTAATGCGTGCATCATCTACTGCAAAATGAACCATGCAACGTTTGAAACTGAATATTAAATCTCGTGGATCTCTATCTGATTTATACTGTTCCACGGCATTATTAACGTTCTGCTTGGTAAACTGATTTTTAAGTTCAAAAGTTATAACGGGTAGACCGTTTATAAACACACATAAATCCAAAGCCAGTTTTGAGGAATCATTGGAGTAGCGCAACTGCCGAGTTACGCTGAAAATGTTCTTTTCAAAATTATCTTTTGCATTCTCATTGTTTTCAGAAGGAGTAAGGTAGAACATTATAAGACTTGCAGGGTAAACGTTGATGCCGTTTCGCAAAACATCGATAATGCCTCGTTTGGCTATTTCTCCCTGCAAACGATTTAAAAATTGTCTTTTTTTCTGATCTGAATGAAATACTCCGAGTTTTTCCATCTGATCATACTGAGAATCATTTAAAAAACGAAAGAGTCTTGTTTCATCAATTGCATAATCCTTGTTGTAATCAGCGTTATTACCTTCTTCGTAACCATTATGCTCAACAAGCCATTTAACAATCAACGTTTCAAAACCACACTCTTTGGTATCAGTAAATTTTGGCATAATCACTTCTCCTTCGTTTTTTTCTTTGCAGTTTTTTCTACTGCCTTTATGGTTTGCAGGTACGCCTCTTCAACCGGAGAAAGATTCTGCACTAGAAAACGTTGATATTCCCGGTTTGCTTTATCCATTGCCTGCTTATGACTGATTTTTCCGGCACCAACAAGTATCTGCTCACCAGTAGTCGAGAGGATGCGGTCTAAATGCTCCACATAATCACTCATATGCATCGGATTGTGGCGTATTGCCTGAACTTCTGCGAAATCAAAATAACCGGAAACAATTCCGTTCAGAATTTTCAGCTCTTCTTCCGAAAGATAATTTTTGGCAATCCCTATATCTTTAGATGTCGGAAAATCTCCGGAAAAAGAAGTCAGCCCCATAAAAGGCTTGTCTGCATCAGCACGTTCGTAAATAACCTCGGCGGCTGTGTGTCCATGAGCAGCGTAATGCAGTTTATTTTGAACCATCTTGAAAAAAGCAACAGATTCTCTGCTTTTAGGATCATAGTCAACACTGGTAGCGTATAAATCAAGAACCTGACGGTACATAACCTTTTCAGATGAACGGATATCACGGATGCGATCAAGAAGTTCTTTCCAGTAATTGCCACCACCAAGGTTCTTCAGGCGGTCATCATCCATCGTGAAACCTTTGATAAGGTATTCTTTTAACCGTTCGGTCGCCCAACGACGGAATTTGGTGGCTATGCTAGATTTAACCCTATACCCTAGGGAGATAATCATATCTAAATTATAAAAAGGCAATTCTCTAGAAACTGTTCTATTTCCTTCTTGGCGAACCTGTCGAAAATATTGACAGGTTGATTTTTCATCAAGTTCTCCTTCATCATATATATTACCTATGTGATGAACTATATTTGTTCTAGCAGTCTGAAACAACTCTGCCATTTGTTGCTGAGACAGCCATACAGTTTCATCAACAAAGCGGACATCAATTTTTGTTTTACCATCTTCAGATTGGTAAATAATTACATCGCCTTGGTTGTCACTAGGAATAAGATCTTGTTTATTAGTCATAATTAAAAATTTTGATCCTCGTTTTCGTCTTCACACTTAGAGTCTTCATAGATAATGTTATATTCGTCATCACATACGTGCTCAGGAATTATTGTGTCACGAACATCAATTTTGCCTGTAACGGTATCAGCAATGACTCGCTCTTTGAGTTCATTCAGCAAAGTAATTTCTTTAATTAGAATATCTTCGCAACGTTTCGTATTCACTTTAAAAAAGTTGATATTCGCAATTATTTCTTTTTGTTCATCTATAGGGGGAATAGGAAGTTCTATTGAATTAAAGTCATTCGTGTATAATCGCCAAAAGCCTTCAACAACGCCTCGTACGCGAGTTTTCAACTCGCCACGACACTTATTGCTCTTCAATACTATTTCAGCAAAAGATGGAAGAATTCTTTCCGACTTTGGTTTAAGTACTGTGTAATCAGGACTAATCACCCCATACTGAGGCGATAATGAAAATACTCCTAAGTGAGCCTTAAGTCTATTTAAAACAAGGTCATTCTCATAACACAGTTTGCCTCCTTTGTATGATTCTGAAAGCAATCTTCGTTCATCTAGTTGGCTATCAGGAATAAGACCATATTTCTGGCTCATAGAGAGATGTTGTTCCTTTCCATCTTCTGAACGTTCATCTCTTTCAGAAAACAAAAATTTACACCTTATAGTTTCCCAATGTTTTGGTATATCTTTTATCCACTCAATACCTGAATCTTTCATTTCAACACTTGTATTAATCCCATGTGTTATAACCTCAGAGATATGAGCGTCCAATTTTTCACGAAATAATACTATTTGCTTCTTTTTTATGTGTATCAACTTATTGATACACGAAACCTTCCAATCCAGGAATTTCACGATCTGATCTTGTTCAGTACGGGGAGGAAGAGGAAATTTAGTCCCCAGAAAAGTATTTACATTAATTGTCTTTCTAAGCCCACTGTAAAGTGGGCGCATAGCTTTAACATTATCTAAAGCAAGATAATAGTAGTATGCGAATTGAGGATTTATGCCATTAACATGAAATATTGTATATGCACCTGTAAGCATTCCATCGAATACTGAAAGTCCGACTGTGCGCGGTGTTTCATCTATATCGAACAAACAAAATGCCATATCACCGCATTTGACAATCTTATAAGTATTAAATTCTTTAGGGAATTTTCCTTTTCCTGAAGAAATGTCGCGATAGATAATTCCTTTAGTAGTTAGCGACAACAACCGATATGCCTCAGCTTTATCTCCGACAACATCTTTAGATTCTTGAAAAATATTCTTATTGCGAACCAACTTCCAATGAGATGGCATCCTTCTAAGCCAGGGAAGTGGAGTAGCAATATATTTTGAATAAGTACTCACTATATCCCCTCCATAATTTCAGCAAGCACACCATCAGCCTCTTTTTCTAATGCTTGTAGACTTTCCAATATGTCACTCATTTCACGTAGTTCTACAGGTTTATAGAAATACTTGGTAAAACTGATTTCATACCCGATCGACGTCTTCGTTTCATCTACGTAGGCATCAGGAGCATATGACAACACTTCATTTTCCATGAATGCATCAATACCACCTTCATATGTAAAAGGAACATTTTCCGTATCACGGAGATCAACATCAGGCTCATCAATCGGTTTTGCAGTTGAATCTTTTTCTGTAATGAATGGGCGGATTTTTTTCAGAACGGTAGCCTTAAGTTTTGTGGCTTTGGCAAACGCAGTCCAGTCATCTTTTGGTGTTTCCGGAGGAACAGATGCAAGAGCCTTTTTGACAGTCTCCAATTCCTCTGCCTTCTTAAATGTCACGGATGGGATCTCTCTATCAGAATATACACGCAGACGCAAAGGACGTTCAACAGTAATAGTCCAGTACGCAAACTCATCATTATTGAGAACCATGCTGACTTCGCTTTCTTCCATTTCTGTAAAAATGCGCACAATTTCATTACGGATCTCAGGAGTGAATTCGCAGTTTTTATTTCCCATATTCTTGCGAAGCGGAGACTTCATGGAGGTCGCATCGATCAGCTGAATTTTTCCTTTACGACGGTCTTCTTTTTTATTTGAAAGAACCCAAATAAAAGTACCTATCCCGGTGTTGTAGAACATATTTTCCGGAACAGCAATTAGTGCCTCTACAAGATCGTTTTCTATCAGATAGCGACGGGCATTACTTTCACCGCTTCCGGCATCTCCCGTAAAGATGGATGAACCATTATGTACCTCAGCAATGCGGCTGCCTAATTCGGTATTATTTTTCATCTTCGCCACATTGTTCAGTAAGAAAAGAAGCTGACCATCACTTGTACGAGGTATCATTTTGAGTTCAGATTCATCATTCAATTTAGTTTTGAATCTGCTGTCCTGAATATCATCCTTTCCTCCCATTTTTTCCGCATCGGTCTTCCAACTCTTCCCGTAAGGTGGATTTGACAGCATGAAATCAAACTGCAATGTAGCATTTCCGTCCTGAGACAATGTTGAACCATAGCTTATATGTTCAGCTTCTTCACCGTCTCCTTTAAGGAGCATATCAGCCTTGGCTATAGCATAAGTTTCCGGGTTAATTTCCTGTCCGTACAGATGAATTGAAACCTTCTTTCCGTTGTTTTCTGCAAGAGTAAGGAGTCGATCATGAGCCACAGTAAGCATACCACCGGTTCCACAGGCTCCGTCATAGCAGGAATATGTTGCATCTTTTATCTTGTCAGCGACAGGCAGAAATATTAAATCAGCCATCAGTTCAACAACATCGCGAGGAGTCCAGTGTTCACCGGCTTCTTCATTATTATCTTCGTTAAAGCGACGGATCAGTTCTTCGAAGATTGTTCCCATGCCGTGATTATCAAGACCAGGATGCTTAAGAATGGTTTTTGCCTCGTCCTTGTATATTGGTTTTGGAGACAGATTTATATCTGAAGATATGAATTTTTCTACCACAGCGCCAAGAATGTCAGCATCCAGCATGGTATCCAACTGATTGCGGAATTTAAACTTCTCCAATATTTCCTGAACGTTTGGTGAGAATCCGTCGAGATACGCTTCAAAATCAGATTTCAATTTTTGTTTCTTTGCACGACTTGTAAGGTCACGCAGACGAAATGGAGACGCATTGCAGAAAGCCTGTCCGGCGGCATTGCAGAGAGCCGGCCACTGATTATCGACGCCTGCTTTATCAAGCATCTTTTTCATATCAAGAACAGCATCTTTGGTGTCTTCCAATAGAGCATCTAGACGACGAATAACAGTCATCGGCAGAATAACATCTCTGTACTTGCCTCTTACGTAGACATCACGAAGACAGTCATCAGCAATTCCCCAAATAAAACTTACTATTGAATTATGTACCTGATTATCCATTATTCGACATTTCCCAATCAATCATTAAACAGCTTCAATGCATTACTTCTGCACATACATTTAAAAATGTGAGCATTCCCGCTCTAATTATAATTTACCAACGACAAGACATTATTTATCTGCCATGTTTCAGATTCTCGGAATAATACCACAACCCTTGCATTACATTCCGAGCAGAATTTCGCAAAATCAACAAAACTCAGGCATTTCGGGTACTTTGGGGCCATTTCTGGATTTACCCATATTCTGATTGGTAAAATTCATATCGTATGCGACTTTCCATACCTTTCCCTTAGATGGATATATACAGGTACCGATCACAGAACACTAACAAGGAAGGTACATAACATGCAGACAAACATTAAATTCAACCTGCAGTCAAAGCAGAGACCAAAGCTTGCGGACGAGATTGCTGCAGCATTGCACACGCCGGCTTGCTACCAGAATGTTCCGACACCTGTCCTACAAAATAGATGACTGCATCTTGGATCGGGGTTGCACTCTGATGATTCCTGATACGGTCGATTCCGAGACCATAGACCGCCTGCTAAATCATTTGCAGGAAAAAGACTTTACCGGTGAAATGGAGCAGATCGATGACAGTATGTATAATCACAGTGCCAGAGACAACATTTACGGAGCAGCTTTAGCCAATCTGCAGAAAATGGTTGATAACAAGGAAGTGGTGTTTTCGAAGGTCTTTGTCAAAGAAAATCTTACGCTGAACATTGATGCCGACAATGTCAGTTTTGACTGGTTTCAGTTTACTGCCTAATCCCGATGAGGTGTCAGTCAATACGGAGTTTGTGAGCAAATTCTGTGATCTTGTAAGGAAAGTGAAACGGGTAATTCGCATAGCCACCGAAAACGACAATGACAAGTGCGCATTCAGGTGTTTCCTGCTGAGGCTTGGGTTCATTGTAGACAAGTACAAAAAAGCCCGTAAGGTTCTGCTCTAAAACATCACGGGCAATTCTGCATTTCGAGGCGATAAGTAAGGCGGTTCTAATGGTGCTGATACTTTATTCAGAGCACCTTCACCGCCTGGTTCGGATCTGTTTACCGTCAAGAAACTCGTAAGCAATCTTGATTTTTCAATAATGATTTTTATTCTAAAACGTTCTGAATTTTTCCGCTGATATATTTCTTTGTTATTTTTATGAGTCTGTTGTTGGCATCAAAAGTTAGAAACGTTTCTTCCGGAGAGTAAAAACCTTGTGGATAACAGTCAGTTCTTCCGTCATTGGTTATTTTAGGTGTGCGCCCAATTAGATTACGAACCTTATCACGCTCCATTCCTTTTTTCAGTTCCAGTATAATTCCAAAAAGCTGGAAGCATTCTATTAATTCTTTGCTGTATCCTGTTACAGCAAGAAGTATTTTGTGCCTTCCATCAAGCTCCCATGCAGTTGCTATTGAAAGATCTGGAGACATATAATCTCCATACACATCAACAAAGGAATGTTTTCCAAATATAGAAAAAAATTTCTTTTGAGTTCGTGGCCATATTTTCTCTCCATTCAAATATACTTCGCAGTAACGTCTGTAGCGCTCTTCTACAAAGTTGACGGATACTAGTTTATTATCTATATATTCCAAAAGGACGTTAGGATTTGTATAGTACTCCCTCTCAAAAGTGGGCAGTTCTCGTTCTGTCCCAAATTCATCCTTCATCATTTTCCAGACATCCTCACGTTCGGTGCCAAATACAAAAGGTCCAACCGAAATATTCGGGTTTAATATAAATTTTGGCTCTGTTCAGGAAAAGTGTTGATTTTGCTAATTGTGATGTATATCACGTTTTAGTACAATTACTTATAATATAAATATATGTGTATTTTTTATTAACATAAATCAAAGGTTTTAACAGTGACCGAATACATAACGAGATGTTTTAATCTGCAAATTAAACAAACTGATATTGAATATC
>JAEEGH010022222.1_pt1 | contig 13034 bp, 12 predicted proteins | sample 9134181 | NCBI WGS metagenome assembly JAEEGH01 (sample SAMN16246544, study PRJNA631951) | gut metagenome | biome: gut microbiome; feature: rumen; material: DP-attached | host: Bos | place: Iran: Karaj | collected 2018-10 | reverse complement strand
GCAGAACCAGGGCTTCCTGGCCAAAGCGCCGAAAGAGGTTGTGGAAAAAGAACAGGCAAAAGCGGAAGAGTTCGCGGCCAAGATCAAAACCATTGAAGAACGGCTGGCATATCTGAAAACGATTTAAGGCAGAATACACTATGAATTATCAGGAAAGTATCGCATATCTGGAAAGTCTGGGCCAGTTCGGCATCCGCCTGGGAATGGAGCGGATCCAGCAGCTTCTGTTTGTGCTGGGCCATCCCGAAAACCAGGTAAAAACGATTCACGTGGCCGGAACCAACGGCAAAGGCAGCGTCACCACCATGATTGCCGCGATTCTGGCGGAGGCAGGGCTGCGGGTGGGAAAATTCACTTCCCCGCACCTTGTCCGTTATAACGAGCGGATTCAGATCAATGAAAAAGATATTCCGGATGAAGACTTCGCGAAAGTTCTGACTACGGTGCGTGAGTTTGCGGATGACCTTGTGAAAAAGGAAGCCTGCGAGCAGCCCACCCAGTTTGAAATCCTGACTGCGGCGGCCTTTCATTACTTCGCCCTGCAGCAGGTGGATTACGCCGTGATTGAGGTGGGGCTTGGGGGCTTATGGGATTCTACCAATTTAATTAAGCCTCTGGTCTCCGTGATTACCAATATTGCCCTGGACCATACTAAGGTGTTGGGTAATACAATAGAAGAAATTGCCCTGCAAAAAGCCGGCATCATCAAGGAAAAGGTGCCGGTGGTCACCGGGGCGGAAGGCGACGCCCTGGGACCGATCCGGGTGATGGGCGCCCTGAAGGAGGCTCCGCTGTATGAGTACGGCAGGTCCTTCCGGGGACAGGAAATCAGCAGCTCCGTAGACGGACAGAAGTTCAGGCTGATGGCCGGGACCAATTACGCTTCGGAGTATGAGATACAATTGCCGGGGGCGCATCAGATCGTCAACGCTTCCCTTGCCATTGTGGCAGCCAAAATCGTATCGAAGCAGGATCCCCGGATTACGGAGGAACATCTGCATCTGGGCGCGGCCCATACGAAATGGCCGGGGCGGCTGGAAAAAATCAGCAGTTTGCCGGATGTGATCCTGGACGGGGCCCATAATCCCAATGGGGCGGAAGCCCTGCGGAACGCGCTGGACAAATATTATCCGGACAGGAAACGGGCTTTTGTTTTCGGCATGATGGGCGACAAAAGTGTAGATGAAGTCATCAGGATTTTGTTCCGCCCGTCTGACACGGTGTTTACCGTGCGGGCCGACGACGGGCCCCGGGCTGCGGAAGCGGCGGACCTGGCTGCCCGGGTCGGCAGCAATGCCACACCGGTAGATGAAGTCAGCCGGGCCTACCGGCAGGCCTGTGAGGCGGCGGGTGACGACGGCGTCGTCTGCGTCTGCGGTTCACTGTATCTGGTGGGGACGTTTAAAGCGAGCGTAAGAATACAATAATAAAAGCTGATTCATTATGAAAGTGCAGCATTCTGTGATCCGTGTTTTTGTGCAGTTTGAAATCCGGGGAAACGAATGGTTTAAGGTGCGGAGATGGTTGAGGGTACAAACGTAACGGCAAAAGAATACAGGAAGATGCAGAAGTTTCTTTTGCTGATCGCGGGGTGTATCGCCATTGACCAGACCCTGCTCAGCGTTGTGATTCTTCTGGCGCTGCTGATGGGACTGCAGGTTGCATGGAAGGAACGCAGTGTTCCACAGCTGCGCGTCTGGCCCCGTCATTTAAAATGGCTGTTGCTCCTGCTGCTGGCCACAGGTTATGTTTCCCTGCATAATCCGCTGGTTACCCACCCCTTTGACTGTACGTTTAATTTCTTTTATGTTGTGGGGCAGTATGTGTCCGTCGTCTGGCTGGTCACGCGTTTCGGGAACTGTTTTGCGGGGAAAAGCCGTTTTGCAAAGCCGGCTCCTTACGAAGAAGGCTTGCCGTTCTGGAAGATTTTTATGCGTCAGCCTTTTCCCGTGCGCATGCTGCGGGTTCTGGGATGGGTAGCTGTTGTATCCGTCCTGATTGGGATCGGACAGCACTATTTTGGCGGCGCTACCGATGCGTTATGGGTTGACCGGGAAGCGAACCCGCTGTTGCGGAACCGTGTCTTTTCGAGTTGGGAGAATCCCAACATCTTTGCCGGTTACTTATGCATCGTGGCAGCTTATATCATGGGATACATCGGCGTGGAGAAAAATTCGCGGAAACGCTGGGGGATGTTCGGCATCCTGCTGCTGGTCATCCTTTGCGAGGTGTTTACGTTTTCCCGGGGTTTCTGGGTGGCCATGGCGGTGGAGGTGCTGGCCTTTGTCCTTGTCTTTTACCGGAAAGGCATCCTGTATCTTTTAGGTGTCGCGCTGGCAGGAGCCGCGCTGGCAGGCCCGGCCGTCTGGCAGCGCCTGAACACGCTCCGGCATGTCACGGAAGATTCTTCGGCCGCCATGAGGCTGGCCTACCTGGAAATTGCCCAGGCGGTTGTAGAGGATCACCCGCTGGGGATCGGCTGGTATAATTACCGTTATGTTTTTCCGGAATACGATTTTTATTTTAAAAATCCGGATGTCATTATGTATCACTGCCACAACCTGTTTTTAAATGTTGCTGCGGAACTGGGGATCCCGGGACTGATTCTGTTCTTATGTGCCTGGTTCTATATGCTTTATCTGGCTGTAAAGCTGGCCCGGAAAGCAAGGTTTTTGTGGGCGAAGGCTTTTGCGGCAGGGTATCTGCTGATGAGCCTGGGTATCTGCGTCGGGGGCATCGGCGATCATGTCCTTTTTAATGTGCGTATGGGGGTGCTTTTCTGGCTGCTGAATACGTTGTTAGTCGTAATCTGGCACTTTAATAAGTTTGCCTCCGAATAACAGAGCTCATAACGAAGCATAAGGGAATGATTCCCGTCGAAAAAAAAACGAAATGTGTAAATCGTCTTGCGCAAAATTTCGATAATTGATAGAATCAGATTCGTAAAATAAAATTGTTTCGGATTTTTGTGTAATTTTGTTTTGGACAAATCAGAAAATGAAGGAATTTTACCGGAGGTTTTGATTTGTTCCATTTTTTATGTAATTCCATTCGCTTTTTTGATTCTTTTGTGATATAATGTTTTCGGATTCAAAGCAAACCTTGTTTCCGTAAATTTAGATACGGGATTTGCGGAACCAAGTTTGTTTTACCCGCGGCCTGCCGCGGAAAATTTCTCATAATATTTTAAGGAGGAAGGTAATTATTATGGTAGGTTTTGAAGACATCAAAGATCGTGTTTGTGAATCAGTAGTTTGCAAATTTAAAACTGCTGAAGAAGCTGCTGAAATGATTAAAGACGGCGACTGCCTCGGCGTCAGCGGCTTTACTCCGTCCGGCTATCCGAAGGCTGTGCCTCTGGCTCTGGCTGAAAAAGCAAAAAAGACTCCTTTCAAAGTTAATGTTTGGACCGGCGCTTCTGTAGGTCCGGAAATTGATGCTGCCATGGTTGAAGCTGGCTGCATGGACCGCCGCCTGCCTTATCAGACCAATGCAACCCTGCGTAAAGCTATCAACGCCGGCAAAGTTCGTTATGCCGACATTCATCTGTCCCATTTTGCACAGATGGCCCGTTACGGCTTCATGGCTGACCGCAAGAAAATTGATTTCGCTATCGTTGAAGTCTGCAAGATCAACGACCTGGGCGACGGCAAAGTTGGCCTGATCCCGACCACTTCCATGGGCAACAGCTCCTCCTATGTAGCTACTGCTCCGAAAGTAATCGTAGAAGTTAACACCACCCAGCCGGTAGGCCTGGAAGGCATGCATGACTCCTATGTTCCGCTGGATCCTCCGAACCGTAAACCGATTCCTATTGAAAGACCGGAAGACCGTATCGGCACTCCGTACATCCCCTGCGAACTGGATAAGATCGTAGCTGTAGTTCCCTGCGACATCACCGATAAAGTTCGTCCGCTGGGCGAAATCGACGAAGACGCAAAACATATGGGCCAGAACCTGGTTAACTTCCTGAAGAACGAAGTTAAGGAAGGCCGTCTGCCGGCTAACCTGCTGCCGTTACAGTCCGGCGTAGGCTCCGTTGCCAACGCGGTTATCAACGGTCTGGTTAACTCCGACTTCAAAGATCTGACCGTTTACACCGAAGTAATCCAGGACGGTATGTTCGACCTGATCGACGCCGGCAAACTGCGCGTTGCTTCCGGTACCGCTCTGACTCCGTCTCCGGAATGCCAGAAGAAGTTCTATGAAAACGTAGACTTCTACAAAAAATATCTGCTGCTCCGTCCGCAGGAAATTTCCAACAGCCCGGAAGTTGCCCGTCGTATCGGCGTTATCGCTATGAACACCGCTATCGAAGTTGATATCTATGGCAACGTTAACTCCACCCATGTTTGCGGCACCAAGTTGATGAACGGTGTTGGCGGTTCCGGCGACTTCGCACGTAACGGCTACCTGACCGTATTCTTCACCAACTCCCTGGCAAAGGGCGGCAAGATCAGCTCCGTAGTTCCGTTCTGCAGCCATATCGACCATGCAACCCTGGACGTTGACGTTATCGTTTCCGAACGCGGCGTTGCTGACCTGCGCGGCCTGACCCCGAAAGAAAAAGCTCCGATCATCATCGATCAGATTGCTAACCCGAAATATCAGCCGTACCTGTATGACTACTTCAAGAGAGCTTGCGAGAAGTGCGGCAACAGCCAGACCCCGCATATCCTGTCCGAAGCATTCGACGTTTACAAATGGTTCGAAGAAACCGGCTCCATGGAAAAACCGGCTGAATAAAAATAATTTTTGCAAAAGCTTGAATTATTGTGTAAAATAGTTTACAATGTATTAGTCGGGTGAGGCTGAGGTCTCAGCCTCACCCCCTAAATCATAATCGTCCAATTATGATTTTGATGATTGTTGACTGGATCCCAATGGATCTTGCCATACAAAGCCGTCTCTGACGGAACACTCTCACCGTGATGCGGAACTGTCCAATCCGCGTTGCGAAACCAAATTTATATTTATATTTTTAAGGAGGATTTGAGAATGGCAAATGAAACTCTGAAAGCGGGATTTGATGCGTACATGGCGAAAGCTGATGCTGCCAGCGCTAAATTCCCCGAACGTGCACACCTGGAACCGAACCGTCTGTACACCCCTCTGGATATCGAAGGCTTTGATTATGAAAAAGACCTCGGCTATCCCGGCGAATATCCCTTCACCCGTGGCGTACAGCCGACCATGTATCGCGGCAAATTCTGGACCATGCGTATGTATGCTGGTTTCTCCACTGCTGAAGAATCCAACAAACGGTATCGCTACCTGTTAGCTAACGGTGGCAGCGGTCTGTCCTGCGCATTCGACCTGCCGACCCAGATCGGTTATGACTCCACCGATCCGATGGCTGAAGGCGAAGTTGGTAAAGTAGGCGTAGCTATCGACTCCCTGGCTGATATGGAAATCCTGTTTGACCAGATCGCTCTGGACAAAGTTTCCACTTCCATGACCATCAACGCTCCGGCTTCCGTACTGCTCTGCATGTACATCGCCGTTGCTAAGAAACAGGGTGTTCCTTCCGACGCACTGCGCGGCACCATTCAGAACGATATTCTGAAAGAATACGCTGCCCGCGGCACCTACATTTTCCCGCCGAAACCGTCCATGCGTCTGATCACCAACATTTTTGAATATTGCTCCAAATACGTTCCGAAATGGAACACCATCTCCATTTCCGGTTACCACATCCGTGAAGCTGGTTCCACCGCTTCCCAGGAAATCGCATTCACCATCGCTGACGGCATCGCTTACGTAGAAGCTGCTATCAAAGCTGGTATGGACGTTGACGCTTTTGCAGGCCGTCTGTCCTTCTTCTGGAATGCTCACAACAACGTATTGGAAGAAGTTGCTAAATTCCGTGCTTCCCGCCGCGTATGGGCTAAAGTTATGAAAGAACGCTTTGGCGCTAAGAAAGCTAAATCCATGATGCTGCGTGTACACACTCAGACCGCTGGTTCCATGCTGACCGCTCAGCAGCCCAACAACAACATCGTTCGTGTTGCTTTACAGACTGCAGCAGCTGTTATGGGTGGCACCCAGTCCCTGCACACCAACTCCAAGGACGAAGCTCTGGCTCTGCCGACCACTGAATCCGTTACCATCGCTCTGCGTACTCAGCAGATCGTTGCGTACGAATCCGGCCTGGCTGACACCATCGACCCGTTGGGCGGTTCCTACTATGTAGAAGCTCTGACCAACAAGATCGAAAAAGAAGCTTGGGAATACATTGAAAAGATTGACGAACTCGGTGGCGCTCCCGAAGCTATCGCTAAGGGCTACATCCAGAAAGAAATCCAGGATTCCGCTTACAAATGGCAGATGGATATCGAAGCTGGCCGTCGCATCATCGTTGGCGTTAACAAATTCACCCAGGAAGAAGAACCTCCGAAAAACCTGCTGCGCGTAGACGGCTCTGTAGGCAAACTGCAGGCTGACAAGATTGCCAAAGTAAAAGCTACCCGCGACAACGCTGCTGTAGCTGCTAAACTGGCTGCTCTGAAGGCTGCTTGCGCTGATGAACATGTAAACCTGGTTCCGCTGATTCTGGAAGCTGTTGAAGCTTATGCAACCGAAGGCGAAATCTGCGGCGTAATGCGTGAAGTATTCGGCGAATTCAAAGCCCATACCGCATTATAATTTGAAATTAAAGCAAAAATTAACGGAGGTAATAATATAATGGCTAACATTAAAGTATTAGTTGCGAAACCGGGTCTGGACGGACATGACCGTGGTGCAAAAGTTGTAGCTCGTGCTCTGCGCGACGCTGGTTTTGAAGTAATTTACACTGGCATTCGCCTGACCCCCGAGCAGATCGCTGAAGCTGCTCTGCAGGACGACGTTAACGTAGTAGCTCTGAGCCTGCTGTCCGGCGCTCACAACACCCTGTTCCCGAAAGTAGTTGAACTGCTGAAGGAAAAAGGAATGACCGACGTTCTGGTTATCGGCGGCGGCGTTATTCCTGACGCTGACATCCCCGGCCTGAAGGCTGCCGGCATTGCCGAAGTATTCACTCCTGGCACCCCGACCAGCAAAGTTGTTGAATTCATCAACGCTAACGTAAAGTAATTCCTTCTTAAAACCAAAAGATGCAAGCCGGGAGCTTTTCCCGGTCTTGCATCTTTCATAACTATTATCAACAAGGCGGTGTGATAAAGAGCTATGGACATTGTAGAAGAAATTTTAAAGCATAATCGTCTTGCACTTTCCAAAGGCATAACAGCTGTTGAAAATGAGTATGACAATGCAGTTGATATAATGACCAAGATTTACTCGCACACGGGACATGCCTATGTTATCGGTATTACCGGACCTCCCGGCGCAGGTAAATCCACTTTGACTGATAAGATTGCAAAAGAATTCCGCAGACGCGGTAAGACCGTAGGTATTGTTGCAATTGACCCCACGAGCCCGTATTCCGGCGGCGCTATTTTAGGCGACCGTATCCGTATGATGGATCTGATGATGGATTCCGGAATTTTTATTCGTTCCATGGCAACCCGTGGCAGTCTGGGCGGTCTGTCCCAGAAAGCCGGCGATGCAGTAAAGCTGATGGACGCATTTGGCATGGATATTATTTTGGTTGAAACTGTCGGCGTTGGCCAGTCTGAGGTAGACATTGTCAAGACGGCAGATACGACCATGGTAGTCGTAATTCCCGGTATGGGTGACGACATTCAGGCGATTAAAGCCGGTATTCTCGAAATCGGTGATTTGATTACTATCAATAAAGCTGATCGGGAAGGTGCCGATAAACTGAATATTGAAATGGAAATGATGTTGGAGTTAAACAACGAAAAGAATGCCGGCTGGCGCCCGCCCATTAATCGGACGATTGCCAGCAAGGATCAGGGCGCTGACAAGGTAGTTGACTCTATCCTGGCTCATCAGAAGTTCCTTACTGAGACCGGCAAACTGGCTGATATCCGCAAAGAAAGAATCAAATCCGAAGTTACGGATATGGTCAATGTTCGTGTTAACCGTTACATAGATAAGAATGTGGTTCGTACGACTGAGTTTAATGAGACCATCGAACGTCTCCAGCGCAGGGAAATTGAACCGTATTCCGTGGTTGATACCATCGTTTCTAAGGTACTCAAATAAGAGGTACCTTAAAATAAATAATTTAATTTTTTAGGAGGATGATTCTTATGGCATTTACAGTTTCGAAGATTGATCACATTGGAGTTGCCTGCAAGGATTTAGACATTTCCAAAAAATTCTACACCGATATTCTGGGTTTGGAATGCACCGGTGAAGAAGCGGTTCCGTCTCAGGGCGTAAAAACCGTATTCATTAAATGCGGCCCGAACTTAATCGAGCTCCTGGTAGACATCACCGAAAACAACGATGGCCCGATCGGCAAATACATTGCTAAGAACGGCCAGGGCATCCAGCATGTAGCTCTGCTGGTAGACGATCTGGTAGCAGCCATTGCCGACGTACAGGCAAAAGGCGGCGTTATGATCGACAAAGCTCCTCGCGGCGGCGCTGGCGGAATGGACATTGCTTTCGTACATCCGAAATCTGTTGGCATTCTGTTAGAGCTCTGCACTCCGCACAAAGCTTAATTTAAAAAGATTGATCGGTTTGTAAATTGTATTGGTTACATTGCCTGCCCGTCTAAAATACGGGCAGGGTGTAATATATAAAAATAAGTTCTCCCAATAATTTATGGAGGTGTCAAAACTTGACTACTCAAGAACGAATTGAGAAAATGCTCAAAAAGTCCGAAGTGATTATGGGCGCCGGCGGTCCGAAAGCTGTAGCGAAACAGCATGAAAAAGGAAAAATGACCGCTCGGGAAAGAATTGCAGCTTTGCTGGATGAAGGTTCCTTTGTTGAATTGGATCGCTTTGTTCGCCATCGTTGCAACAACTTCGGCCAGGAGAAGAAAGATCTGCCTGGTGAAGGCGTAACCACTGGTTACGGCACTGTTGATGGACGTCTGGTTTATGTATTTGCACAGGACTTCACCGTTGAAGGCGGTTCCCTGGGTGAAATGCATGCCAACAAGATTGCCAAAGTTCAGAAGCTGGCCCTGAAGATGGGTGCTCCGTGCGTTGGGCTGAACGACTCCGGCGGAGCTCGTATTCAGGAAGCTATCGACGCTCTGGGCGGCTATGGCAAACTGTTCTTCAACAACACCATTTCTTCCGGTGTTATCCCCCAGATTTCTGCTATCATGGGACCGTCCGCAGGCGGCGCTGTTTACAGCCCGGCTCTGACCGACTTCATCTACATGGTAAAAGAAACCTCCAAGATGTTCATCACCGGCCCGCTGGTAGTTAAATCCGTTACCGGTGAAGAAGTAACCCAGGAACAGCTGGGTGGCGCTATGACCCACAACTCCCGTTCCGGTGTTGCTAACTTCGCAGCTGAAGATGACGCTGACTGCATCCAGCAGATCCGTTATCTGTTAAGCTTCCTGCCTTCCAACAACATGGAAACCGCTCCGATCGTTGACACTGGCGACGATCCGAACCGTACTGCAGAAGAGCTGAACAGCATTTGCCCGGACAACAGCAATGCTCCGTACGATATGTACGACGTAATCAAAGCTATTGTTGATAACGGCGAATACTATGAAAACCAGAAATACTGGGCTCAGAACATCATCACCTGCTTCGCTCGTATGGATGGCGAGACCGTAGGTATCATCGCTAACCAGCCGAAAGTTATGGCAGGCTGCCTGGATATCAACGCATCCGACAAATCCTCTCGTTTCATTCGCTTCTGCGATGCATTCAACATTCCTATCCTGAACCTGGTTGACGTACCTGGCTTCCTGCCCGGCACCGTACAGGAATATGGCGGAATCATTCGTCATGGTGCTAAGATGCTGTATGCTTACTCCGAAGCTACTGTTCCGAAGATCACCCTGGTTACCCGTAAAGCTTACGGCGGATCCTATCTGGCAATGTGCTCCCAGGAACTGGGCGCAGACCAGGTTATCGCTTGGCCGACCGCTGAAATCGCTGTTATGGGACCTGCTGGCGCTGCCAACATCATCTTCAAGAAACAGGATCCGGAAACCCAGAAGAAGAGCACTGAAGAATATGTTGAAAAATTTGCTACTCCGTACATTGCAGCTGAACGCGGCATGGTAGATATCATTATCGAACCGAAGAACAGCCGTCCGGCAGTTATCAGCGCCCTGCATATGTTGGAAACCAAACGCGAGAGCCGTCCGGCAAAACGCCATGGCAACATTCCGTTGTAATTCATACAACAGATAATTCTCGACGCTTATTTTAAACATATAAACGAGGTGAAATGAATGGGTCCTGTAACTAATAACCCGTTTCTGATTGCTATCATCAACATGATCGTCGTATTCGGTGTATTGATCGTACTCGGCGTTCTGATGCATGTAATCGAAATGATTGATCCCACAAAGAAGAAAGCAGCTCCTAAAGCTGCCGCTCCTGTAGCTGCTCCGGCTGCTGCTCCTGTAGCTGCTCCGGTTGTTGAAGACAAGAGCGAAGAAATTGCGGCGGTTATTGCTGCTGCAGTTGCTGCTTGCGGCGGCGCCGAAAATGTTGTAGCAGTACGCATTGCTGCTCCGGCTACTTCGTGGGCTGTTGGCGCTCGCGCTGAAGCACAGACGGTACAACCGTTTTGCTAATTAAAAAATTAAACTAGGGTAATATTATACCTAAATTAAAATTTCAAGGGAGGATTTATATCCATGAAAGCTTATACTATCACCGTTAACGGTACTGCATATGAAGTAGAAGTTGAAGAAAAGGGTGGCGCTGTTGCTGCTGCTCCGCGTGCTGCTGCTCCGGCTCCGCGTGCTGCTGCTCCGGCTCCGAAAGCTGCTCCGGCTCCGGCTCCGGCTCCGGCTGCCAAACCGGTTGCTGCTGGTGCTGCTACCGTTACCGCTCCGATGCCTGGTAAAGTTCTGGAAGTTAAATGCAAAGCTGGCGACGCTGTTAAATCCGGCCAGGTTCTGCTGATTCTGGAAGCTATGAAAATGCAGAACGAAATCATGGCTCCGGCTGACGGCACCATCGCTGACGTTCGCGTTTCCGCAGGCTCTACTGTTAACACCGGCGACGTAATGATCGTTATGTAATTTGATTTGATGTAAGTTGTTTATCGTCAGTTCCAGGGGTGGTTCCCTTCCGGGAACCACCCGGGATTGACTTAACAGGATAATAGTCTCGTTGTCCTGTGCTGAACATTAAAAACTTAAACTGAGTGGAGGACTATATATGGAAGCTCTGATTGTATCTCTCCAGTCCGTATGGAACGACTCCGGTTTCGAGGGGTTGACCAGCGGTAACGTAATCATGCTCCTTGTAGGCTTAATTTTGCTCTACATGGCTATCGGCAAAGGTTTCGAACCTCTGCTGCTGTCCAACATCGCATTCGGCTGCCTGTTGGGCAATATTCCTAAGACCGGCTTCTTTGATGAACCCGGTGTTATGCAGGTTATCCTGTACGGTATCAACCACGAAGTATTCCCTCCGCTGATCTTCATGGGCGTTGGCGCTATGACCGACTTCGGTCCGCTGCTGGCTAACCCGAAGACCCTGCTGCTGGGCGCTGCTGCCCAGGGCGGCGTGTTCGTATGCTTAATCGGCGCTATGCTGTTAGGCTTCGACCTGCGTGAGGCGGCTTCTATCGGTATTATCGGCGGCGCCGACGGCCCGACCGCTATTTACCTGACCGTTAAGATGGCTCCCCATCTGCTGGGCGCTATCGCTGTTGCAGCTTACTCCTACATGTCTCTGGTTCCGCTGATTCAGCCGCCTATCATGACGCTGTGCACCAGCAAAGCCGACCGCATGATCAAAATGGATCAGCTGCGTACCGTAACCAAGTTCGAACGTATCATTTTCCCGATTGCTTCCACCATTTTCATTTCCTTACTGTTACCCCCCGTTTGCGCCCTGATCGGTATGCTGATGTTAGGTAACCTGTATAAGGAAGCCGGCTGCCTGGACCGTCTGAGCGACACTGCCCAGAACGCATTGATGAACATCGTAACGATTTTCCTGTCCGTTGGTACCGGTTTAACCATGGAAGCTGAAAAGTTCCTGCGTTATCAGACCATCCTGATCATCTGCCTGGGTCTGGTTGCTTTCGCAGCCGGTACTGCACTGGGTTGTCTCTTTGGTCAGGTTATGAAGATTACCTCCGGTGGTAAAGTTAATCCGCTGATCGGTTCGGCCGGCGTATCCGCCGTTCCGATGGCTGCCCGTGTATCCCAGGTTGTAGGTCAGAAGGCTAATCCTTCCAACTTCCTGCTGATGCACGCTATGGGCCCCAACGTAGCAGGCGTTATCGGTACCGCTGTAGCGGCTGGTACCATGCTGGCTATGATCGGACCTGCCGGCAAATAATAGCATTTCCGGCAAGTAGTCTTTAGTACCATAAGCCTGTTTCTGAATGTTCATATCGTTCATTCGGAACAGGCTTTTTTAAAGAATGATACAGGTGCCCATATTGGGTATTGACAAATTGAAAAGTTTGTCAAGAAAAGACGTTCGTCTTTTTCAATGAAAATGGGTTTTCAAAAAATGTGGCAAAATTGTGTCATACATACTTTTAAAATTTGAAAAGTAGTGCTATAATAATGCCAAGAACCTTGAGAATTCCATAGTCGTATATTAAGCGTACGGAACACTGCCCGCTGCGTATTAGGCCGTACGCTCGATATAAATTTTAAAAGAGGAGGAGTTAAATAATGGCTCAGTCCACAAAGTGTCTTATTCTGTTAGCCGTAATTGCCTTATTCTTCGTTACCGAAATTATTCCTCTGGCAGTTACCGCTATGGCTGGCTCCATCGCCTGCGGCTTGTTAGGATTTATCCCGGCTAAGCAGGTGTTCAGCGGCCTGTCCAACTCCACCGTTGTTCTGTTCGCAGGCATGTTCGTTGTAGGCGCTTCCATGTTCTACACCGGCCTGGCTCAGAAAATCGGTGAAACCGTTGTTAGATTCACCGGTACTGGTGAAAACAGCCTGATGATTGGTATCATGCTGGTTGGCGCGGGGTTATCCTCCGTTCTGTCTAACA
>JAEEGH010022220.1_pt1 | contig 13035 bp, 11 predicted proteins | sample 9134181 | NCBI WGS metagenome assembly JAEEGH01 (sample SAMN16246544, study PRJNA631951) | gut metagenome | biome: gut microbiome; feature: rumen; material: DP-attached | host: Bos | place: Iran: Karaj | collected 2018-10 | reverse complement strand
CACGGCCGGGGCATAGACGTAGCCAATGAAGCCGCCCACCATGCCGGAACCGCTGACGAAGCCGTCCGCACGGCAGCCGACGATTCGATTGACCGCGCTGCCGCCGGCACAGGCCCCGACCAGACCGCCGGCGTAGGAGTTGGTTGCCGCAACATCGACCGTCGCGATGCAGTTGCTGATGAGAGTTCCGCCCGTGATGCATCCGACGAGTCCACCGACGTACTGCTTGCCCGCGACCGTTCCCGAGACGGAGACGCCCTCGATTGTCGCGCCGTTCGCGCAGCCGAAGAGTCCGCGATAGTCGGCACCCGACAGGCTGTTCGTGCAGAAGAGGTTGCGGATGGCGTGGCCGTTACCGCGGAGCGCGCCAGTGAACGGCTCGGAGTCATTGCCAATCGGTGTCCAGTCCGCATCGCCGAGGTCGATGTCCGCGCCGAGCGCGTAGGAGCCGGCGAGGTTGTCCGCTATGGCCGCGAGCCCTTCGCGCGTGGTGATGAGAGTTGGCTCGTCGCTGATGATCGGGCCGGCGATGAAGTTGCTGTCGGCGTCGAAGGAATAGTAGATCTTGCCTTCCACCTCGTCGTAGAGACCGGCGCGGCCACCCTTGATGCAGGGCAGGTAGTGGCGGATGAGGTCGAGTTCACCGGACTCAAGGTTCATCTTCCATATCTTCATCTCGTAGAGCTTGCCCTGGCTGTGCCACCAGGGAGCTCCACTTAAGTTGCAGGCAAAGACGAAAAGATTGAGATTGAGGTTGACGAGACCGTTCGTCTTGAACGTCTCCAGGTCTTCTACGCTGAACGTATTCACCCCGTTCTGGTAAAGCTCGAGCGAATTGGGGTCGGTCATGTCGGTGATGATCTCGCAGCGCTGCCCGCCGACGAAGTCGACGGCCCCGCTCGGATTGCCGCACTGCTTGCCGTATCCGAAGAACGGCTTCTTGTTGGACATGTGACACATCAGAAAACGAGTGCGCTTGTTCAAGTCGGTGTTGTTGATTGTGGCGTCGAGGAGCGACCAGTCATTGCCGCTTATGCCCCCGCTCGCCCACGCGAAGTCGATCTGCGCCTTGAGTCCTGTCTCGGCGTTGACTCCCGTGTCGATGTACTGCGAGCCCGTCGCCTCGATGTATTCGAGGAACGCATCCGGCTCCTCCGTGAATGTGTCGCCCATCGCGCAGGCCGCGAAGCCGGCCGCCGCCGCGAATATTGCGAGTGTTTTCATTTGCTTCATTCTTTAATCCATATCTCTTAGGCGGCGTCGACCGCATCGCGCGCGATGAGGTCGACGTTCTCGGGCCGGATGCCCTTGTACATGATTTCGACCGCGCCGGGTCCGGCGATGAGCTGGGAGATGCGGTTTAGCGCGCATGCGTCCTCGCGCGTCATCTTCTTTTCGCCCGGCAGATACGGCCAGTTGATTGGCGCAAGCATCAGGAGACTGCCCGCCGCGCAGGCGTCGAACAGCTTGCCGCCCGGCTTGTAGAGCGGCGGGAAGCCCTTGTTTGCGAGCGTGATGACGCGGCGTCCGGCGGCGAAGGCGCGGCGGGCGATCTCGCGTTCGCCCTCGCTGATGCAGGGCGACACAAGAACCGCGCCGTGCGCCGCCTCCTCCAGCAGCGCCTCGGCGCTTTCGCGGGACTCGTCCGTCTCAAGGCGCGGCGGCGCGTCTTTCAGCAACTTGCCAGCGGCGTCGCGAGCGTAGGCGAAGAAGCGCCGCGAGCACTGCACCTGCAGAATCGAATGGGCCTTCAGGAGATGGTGGTTGCCAATCGCCGCGAAGTGGGCGGTGAACCCGCAGCCCAGGTCGACCGGCAGGTCGCGAAGAACGGTGAAGAGCTCAGGGTGGGCCTGCTTCTCCCAGAGCCGCCGCGGGTTGTCGGCCAGGTAGCCGAGCGCGCTGGCGACCGCCTTGTCATCGAAGAGGATCGTATCGACATAGCCCTCGGCGAAGAGGGGGCCGGGACTTTTCAGCCCCGGCGCAACCGCCCGCACCTCGGCTGAAAAGCCGCCCGCCCGCTGCGCCTCGGCTGAAAAGCCGAGGCCGTCCCAATAAAGCCTGGTGGCCCCGCCCTTGAACCCGCGCAGGGCGATGCCGAGCGGCTTCTTCGGCGGCAGCCGCCGGGCGACTCGCAGCACCCAATGTATATGATCGGGCATTACCATGACGCCCAGCACCTCAATCTCAGGCGAAAACTCCGGCATCCGCCACATGAGCGCCTCTATCTGCGCGCCCAGCTCGCTCATCGCTACAAACGCCCCTCGCGCATTGTCGTGGCAGAGCCGCCCAAGTGCACGGCTCCGGCGGTCGGCGAGCGTTATCGTAATCAGGTAAACGCCCTTACCGCAGTAGTCCCAGTTGCGGCAGCGCCGCCCCATGCGGTGAATCACGTCGCGCATCAGCGCACCCGTGTCGTCGTCGTAATGCCAGCCAGGCGGGGCTTCCCTGTCTGCTTCGCCGCGAACCATCACTCCTCCAGATATTCCTCTTCCCCCGAATCATCCCAGGGGCCCTCAGAATTTTCGGTGTGCGGGAACTCGATGGTGGCCTTGAAGAACTTGCACGGGACATCTTCTGTGTCGAAGGTCGCGGTCACGGTCTCCGTGACCGGACCGCTGGCCACGGTGTCGAAGGTCGAATCACCGTCGACGAAGCCGATGATCTCTTCCGGAATCGGGTCGTCGCCGAAGCCGACGGCGAGGTCGTCCGCGCCGTAGAGATAGAGTACGCCTTTAATGAAGCCCATCGGCGACTGGCGCACAAGCTGCACCGTAACGGAAATCTGCCCGTTGCCGACCGAAAAGCCCGTGATGCTGAGCGCGCCGCCCGGATTCTGCGCCTTGATGGAGCAGTTGAGCTCCCAGCACTCGTACAGCTTGTCCGTCGCGGCGGCGTCGTCGCCAAGGGCGTCGATGTCTCTCTGCGTGAAGTTGTTCTCCCTGAGCCAGCCGACAAGGGCGAGGTCATCGATCTCGTAGCCTTCGGGATCCGTGAAGCCTTGGGGTGGCGCGCCCGCGAGGACCACGACGTTCGTGTCGCAGACGACGACGACCTCGTAGCAGCCAGGATCGAAGGGCTGGGCGACGCCGTCCACAAGAACGTTCGTGATGACGTTGCCCGCGGTCGGGTAGAAGGAGAGGACCGTGCCTTCTAATGCATAGATCATCCCGCTGTCGTCTTCCCACTGATAACTGGCGCCGTCATACGTGTTCGTGATGATGATGTTCTCGCTGCCCGTGTATGTGGTCATGTAGGCCATCGGACCGGACTGCAGGATGCCCATGCTGAGGTTGTCCACCTCGCCCGAGCCGTTGAAGCAGACGGAGGAGATCCCTTGCGGCTCGGCGCCGGACGTGTCCTCGGCGCTCAGGAACCAGATGCCCTCGCTGAAGGCCAGATCGGACGTGATCGGCTCGCCGCCGTCGAGCGCAACCGAGAAGACGTTCCGCCAGATTCCGCTGTCGTATATCTTCTTCATCACGATGCGCACCTTGGTGTAGGCTTCCGCGTCGATGAGCGTGCCGAACACCTCGTTCGTGCGAACGATCGTGCCGTTGTCGAGATACGCATGGTAGATGACGAGGTTCGTCGTGCAGGGCGTGGCCGCGCTGTCGCAGTAGGAATAGAGCGCGAGCTTGGGCGCGTCCGCGCCGTCCGGGATTCCCTCGCCCAGCACGCCGCACGCGGTGAGCTTCATATCGGCCTCGAAGTATGCGCCTTCGCAGTCGAGGCCGTAGGCGTTGATGTCGTAGGCTACGCTCGAGGCGAGCTTGTTCGTCAAGACGGAGGAGCCGGTATCGACCTGAAGCGCCTGCCCGCCGTTGGCGGCGATGATCGTGGAGCCGTCGTCCTCGCCGCCGAACCAGCCGTAGGGCTCGCCCGTCGTGTTGGCGTACGTGGTGACGCCGGCGCCCAGCGCGTAGGCCCAGTCGTTCATCTCGCCAGACGTGGCACTGACGGCCGACTCGAACGTCGCACCATAGTACTGGAAGTCGTCGGCCGATGCCGACCCGACGGCGAACGTAAGCGAAAGCGCAACTGCGCCGCCCAGAATCATCTTTGCATTCATGCTACCTTCTTTCCTTTCTCAAACTCCAATGCTTCCCTGCGGTTACATGCTATGTATTATAGCAGATTGTCGCAGCAGAAGGAATGTGGTCATTGTCTTTGGAGGTTCCCCAGTTTTTCGGTTTTTTCGTCCGGTTTTTCGCGGCCACCATAGCGAGAGCATCTGAGCGGCTCGTTCACGGGCAGTTCCAGGAGCGCCGCATTACCGTAGGCAAGCCACTCGCGCCCGGCGCGGGTTTTCGCGAATGGTCTCATGCCATGAATCCTTCCTGACGCTTGAGAACAACGGGGCTGGATCGGTTGGAGAACCAGAAAATATGCTACAATATCCGAAGAGCGTCTACTATTCAGCTGAACCAAGACTAGAGGCATATCTGAGCATGGCAGGAAAGGCAAAAGTGTCCGGCACGGTTGCGGCGGGTTTCCCCTCGCCCGCCGAACAGTATCTCGAGCCGCCGCTCGACCTGAACGACCTTCTGGTGAAACGGCCGGCGGCCACGTACTTCGTGCGCGTCGAGGGGGACTCCATGATCGGCGCGGGAATACACGACAAGGACCTTCTCGTCGTGGACCGCTCCCTCCGTCCTGCCGACGGCGACATCATCATCGCAAGCGTGGACGGCGAGTTCACCGTCAAGACGCTCCGCCTGGAGAACGGTGAGCGGGGAACGGGGAACGGCAGGGTGGTTAGACTTGAGCCTGCGAATCGGAAATACCACGCGATCACCCTCAAGCGAGGCCAGCAGCTCGATTATTTCGGCAAGGTGACGGCTTGCATCCACCAGTTTAACGCATGATCGGCCTAGTAGACGGAAACAACTTCTTCGTATCCTGCGAACGCGTGTTCAACAGGCGCCTCGTCGGACGTCCTGTAGCAGTCCTCTCCAACAACGACGGGTGCTGCGTCTCGCGCTCGAACGAGTTCAAGGCGCTCGGCATTCCGATGGGCACGCCGTACTTCAAGCTCAAAAGCCGAGAGGCGTCCGGCGAGCTGTCCTTCTGCTCGTCGAACTACGAGCTCTACGGCGACCTGTCGCGGCGAATCGTGTCCATTCTGCGGGACGAGGCAGTGGACGTGGAGCAGTATTCCATCGACGAGGCGTTCATCGTTCCGCCCACGACCGCCGCCACCGACTACCTTGCCTACGGCCGCCGCCTCCGCGCCAAGATACTGCGCTGGGTGGGCATTCCCTGCGGCGTGGGCTTCGCGCCGACGAAGACTCTCGCCAAGATCGCCAACCACTTAGGCAAGAAGCAGCCGAGCGGCGTTTTCAAGATGCCGGACGATCCGACTGAAATTCTCTCGTCGCTTCCAGCGGACGAGGTATGGGGCGTCGGGCGCCGCCTCGCGCCGAAGCTTCGCGCAGAGCGCATATTCACGGCAAGTGACCTCCGAGACGCCCCTGACGACGTCATTCGCTCCGTCGGCGGCGTGGTTCTTCTCAAGACCGCGATGGAGCTGCGCGGAACGCCCTGCCACGAAGAGAGGGACTACGACGCAGACCCCGACTCCGTCTCGTGCTCCCGGTCGTTCGGCGACCCCGTCACCACTAAGGAGGGACTTGCGGAGTCCATCGCCGCCTACACGGCCCAGGCGGCCGCCAAGCTCCGTCGGCACAGTCTGCTCGCGGCGGGATGCAACATCTATGCGCAGGTCTTCGCGTCCGGAGGAGGCGGGGACTTCCTTGGCAGGACGGTGGTCTTCCCCTCGCCGACGGACGCCACGAACGTGATGCTGCGCGCCATCAGCGACGAAATCGGCGCGCTGTACGTCGAAGGCGTGCGGTACCGGAAGACTGGCATAGTCTTCTTCGGCCTTGAGAAGCCCGACGCGCCGCGCCAGATGGACCTCTTCGACACGGCAGAGCCTTCCGCGGCGAAACCGCGTGTCTCCTCGCTGTACAAGGCCGTCGACGCCCTCAACGCGAAGTTCGGCAGCGGAACCGTGTTCTCGGCGGCACAGGGAATAGGGCGCCGATCATGGCAGATGAAGCGGGAGAAGCTTTCCATGCGCTCAACGACGCGATGGAACGAGCTGATGACCGTCAGGTAGCCGCAGCGCTCAGCGGAAGAGCGTGTACCCCCAGAATCCGACTAGCTCCTTGAAGCACCACGAGTTCGCGGCCAGGCAGTCCGCGGAAGGCAGGACGTCCGCCAGCTCGAAGCCGTCGCCCGTGCGGACGGTCGCCTCGTAGTCGGTTGCGGCGGGCATGACCTCCAGCTCCGGCGCATACTTGCGAAACATCAGCACCGAGCGGCGCATATGCCATGCGCTTGTCACGAGAAGCACCCTTCTGCGCATCTTGTCGCCGCGCGGCGAGTTCCTGAGCCGCTCGTCGAGCAGTCTCGCGACGAACTTCGCGTTCTCCTCCGTGTTCCGCGCCTCGTTCTCGACCGCGATGGCCGAGCGCGGCACGCCGAAGTCCACGAGAATCGGGACGGCGGCGTTCGTCTCCTCGCTTCCGGTCGGAATGATCACCGGCGCCTTGCCGGCCTTCCAGAGCTTTGCCGCGTACCACACCCTGTCGGCGCCGTTGGCCATCTCGGCGTAAGGATAGGCGTTGGTGTTTGCGCCTACGCCGCCGCCCAGCAGGACGATTGCGTCCGCCCGCGGCGCATCCGCCGCGTCGACGATCGGCCATTCGGACTCAAGAGAGCCGCCCACAAGCCGATAGACCGCAGGCGTAGACCAAAGCCACAGCCAGACCAGCGAGCATGTCATGAGCGCAAGCCCTATGCGGCGGCGGCCTGCCGCGGAGAGCGCGACGCCCGCCAGAGAGGAAAGCAGCGCGATTGAAATCGGGTTCAGTACTGCGCCAATTATCTTGTTCAGGTAAAACATATCGGATTGAGCGAAAGAGGCCAGTTAGGATTCTGCCGCGCTAGGTGACGTCGGCGTCGTGGAGGGCCTCGAAAACGGCCTCCGGCGTGATTCGCTGGCCCTTTACGCGAAGGACTATGAGACGGGTTATCAGGGCGGACTCGAAGTCCGAGAGGCAGACGCCGTCCTTGCGGTCCTGCAGAATCCTCATGAGATCGGCGGCCGTGAGCTTGTATTTCGACTCGCGCCTCGGAACGAACACGTCGGTGAACGCGATCGCCGCCGAGACGAAGGGCGACAGGACCCTGGCAAGCGCCACGTACGCGTCGGCGAGCGCGAGGCTCCGGCGCAGAGGACGAGCCGAGCAGAGCATCTTGGGCATGAACTCGGAGACGTAGAGGACGAGGAACGCGGCGAAGAAGCTCCATATCGCCCTGCCTGTCGCGCTGCTGCCGAAGAGCGCGGACGAAAGCGCGGCAGTCGCAGACGAGTAGACGACCGAGGCGAGGTTGTTGCCGATGAGCAGGGTTGTCGTAGTGCGCGCCATGTCTGAGAGCGCGGCCTCGACCTTTCTGGCCTTGCGACCCCCTTCTCTCGCGAGATGCAGGACTCGTTCGCGGCTGACGGAGAGGAATGCGGTCTCGGCGCCCGCGCAGAACGCGGCGGCGGCCAGAGATGCGACAATCGCGAAGACCAGCAGGGCAATCGTCATTCGTCGCCCTCCTCCGTGCGCACCACGGCCTCGTCGGTGTCGGCAAGAAGCTCGGCGTCGTCCGAGGTGACGGTGCGCGAGAGCACCTCCAGACGAACGAGCGTCACGCGGCGGTGGCGCCTTCTGAGGACGGTGGCGCGGCAGCCGTCGGCCTCGATCTCCTGTCCGACATGCGGAATGCGCTCGGCATGGAACTGTACCCAGCCCGAAAGCCGGTCCGCGTCCTCCGCCTCAAGCTCCACGTCAAGCTCGCGGTTGATCTCGTCCAGCGAGGCGCGCGCGTCAATCTCCCAGACGTTCGGCCCCTTCCGCACGATCTGAGGCTCCTGGCCGGGGCGTGCGAAGGCTACGGGGCCGAGGATGATCTCGAGAATGTCGTCCGGAGTGATGATGCCGGCCGTGCCGCCGTATTCGTCAAGGACGACCGCGAGAGGCTTTCGGCTGTGGGCGAAGGTCACGAGCAGGTCGTCGAGCGTGACGGTCTCGGGCACGAAGAGAGCATCCTCCGTCCGCCCCGTCTCGCGGCAGATTACGCCCTCTATCGCGTCCGGAGTGCGCCTGAACACGGGAAGATGGCGGTGCTTCGCCTCGGCGAGCGCTCGTTCGCGCTGCTCGGGCGGCAGGTCTATGTCGTAGCCCTCGATGTCGACGCGCGGCGTCATCTCGTCGTTCGCGCTCAGCTCGGAGAGCCTGAGCACGCCCTCGACCATCTCGGCGTCGGCCTCGCTGACCTCGCCGTGCTCGGCGGCGGACTCCATGACCGACACGAGCTCCGCATCGGAAAGCGCGCGCCTTTCGCGCTCAAGCGCAGGGGCGAAGGCGCGCGACGTGTAGCGGAGGACCGCGTTGAAGGGAGACAGTATGCCCCTCCAGAACTGGAGAAGCGCGGCATAGGGCGGGGCGAGCTCCTCGGTCAGCTTGAGCGCGATGCGCTTCGGGGCTATCTCGCCGAACACGAGCAGGGCCAGCGTCGTCACCGGCACGGAAAGCCACGCATGGCCGGGGCTCAGGCTCGCGAAGAGCCTGAAGCCGATTGTCGCGATCGCGAAGTTCACGAAGGTGTTGCCGACCAGAAGCGTCGAGAACAGGACGGCCTTGTCGGAGAGGCACCTGCCGATGAGCCTGTCCGCGCGCTCGCTTCTCGCCTTGATGCGCGCGCGCTGCGCCCCCGTAAGCGAGAACAGCACCGTCTCGGCGCTCGAGAAGAACGCAGAAAGAGCGAACAGTGCTACGAGAAGTGCAGTCATGGAGTCATTGCGCGAAGCGGCCCTCCGTCATCCTACGACGCGTATCCGGCGCCATCTGCCGAAATGCCAGCGGACGAACGAGCCCGCGCATATGACCACGACGTAGACGACCATCGTGGACCAGAGGGCCGGCATCGTGTTGTGGAGGCTTCTCACCGCAAAGACCATGGGCAGCCAGAGCGCGAAGGAGGTTATCAGCATCCACACCATGACGAACTTCGTGTCGCCCGCGCCCTTCAGCGCGCCGGAAAGTATCACGTCCGCCGCGTCGAACACCTGCCACGCCGCCATCAGCACCATGAGCGTGAAGCCGAGGGAGTGGAACTCGGCCATCCGGCCGGCGTCGGCCGCCAGAGCATCGGACTCGAAGAGGGAAAGCAGAGGCCTCGCGAACACAAGCGCCAGCGCCGAGAGCACGGCCACAAAGCCCACGCCGAGCAGAATGGTGCGCCGCGCGTCCCTTGCCGCTCCGTCCGGATCGCCGCGCCCGATCGCCTGCGCAACCAGCGTCGAGGCCCCGATGGCGAAGCCCTCCATCGGCGCGAAGAGAAGGTAGTTCACCGTGAAGCACGCGTTCGAGACCGCCAGCTCCATCTCCCCGACTCCGCCGGTCACGAAGACGAAGATGGTGAACGACAGTATGTTCAGCACACTGTACAGCCCGGACGGGACGCCGAAACGGAGTATGCGCGGCAGCCTGCGCACAGCAGGCCACCAGGGCTCCGCGCCGGCCGCCGCGCTTTCCCTGCGGACGGCGTACGTCAGGACTGCCCACTGCAGCGCCATGGATAGGACCGTCGCATAGGCCGCGCCAGCGATGCCGAGCGGCTCCAGCGACAGGCGCGAGCCGAACAGACTCACGTCGAACCCGAAGATGAGGACGGGATCCACCGCCACGTTCAGCGCGTTGCCCAGAAGGTTCACCCAGAACACGATGCGCGTGCGGCCTCGGCCCGTGAAGTACGACGCCGCCGCAGTCTGCCCATAGACGAAGAACGCGCCGAGCATGACAACGGAATAGTACCGCTTCTCCAGCGAAAGCACGGTCTCGGACAGAGTGGACAGCTCCAGCAGCCATTCGCCGAGCGGCAGCAGCGGCAGGCTCAGCAGGCCGGAGCAGACGGCGATGACCGTGGCCGCGCGGTAGCTCTCCCGGCATCCGTGCACGTCGCCTGCGCCGTGGTACTGCCCCACGAACACGTTGGAATAGCCCACGACGCTCTGGAAGAAGCCGGCGAATATCCACATCAGCATGCCGGCCGGAAGCACCGCCTCCAGAGCCTCCATCGAGTCGTGCGCCAGATAGGCCCGGTCGGCGAACTGCATCGCCGCGTTGTTCACCATTCCTAGCGCAAGCGGCCATACGAGCTTCAGAATCTCCAGGTAGGCCTTCAAGTCAGATCGTGTAGTGCCTCAGCTCACGCCCGTCGAAATAGCCGAACGAGCGGGACGAACCGCCCTTCGGAAGCGCCACTGAGCCGGGGTTGAACACCTTCAGCCCGCACTTCAGCTCCTTCAGCTCGGGCACGTGAGTGTGGCCGTGCGCCAGGACCGTTCCGATGCCGACCGGCGGAATCCTGTTCTCGTTCCAGAGATGGCCGTGAGTGCAGAAGAACACCTCCTCGCCGGACTCGACAAGCGCATAGTCGCACATCATCGGGAACTCGAACATCATCTGGTCCACCTCGGCGTCGCAGTTGCCGCGCACGGCGACTATGCGGTCCTTGAGTCCGTTGAGTATCTTCGCGACCATTACCGGGTCGTAGAAGTTCGGCACACCGTTTCTGGGGCCGTGGTACAGCAGGTCGCCGAGCAAGACGATTTTGTCGTAGCCCAGCGCGTCGGCGGAAGCCAGCGCCGCCTCAAGGGCGGACGGAACGCCATGTATATCGCTTAAGAAAAGTATCCTCATGTCTTTCAAAGCATTTATATTATACCATAATCGGAGGCTTCTAAGGCGGGAAAACCACTCCGCCGCGACGCCTAACGGACTGAAAGTTCGAAGATTCAAGGACAAAAGTCTATCTTTGTGCAATTACCACCAGCTATGCGCCTCGCGCAGATGTCTTAGGGCATCAGACGCCGTTAAGGATAAAACAGGGAACAGGGTATGAAGAGGGAACAGGGAAGAGGGAACAGGGAACAGAAGGTCTCCTGACAGGCAGGGGAACGGCAGCGCTACCACTGTCCAAAAGGCTGTGCTGTCGTTGGTCGAACGACATCGATGCCGTTCCCCTTCTCCAAACCCTACCTAGGAAAAAGGAATTTCCAACGTAGATATAATGGGAACAATTCTTTTCAAGCCTAACCAGGCTTTCGGAGAGGGATTGTTCTTTGACAAGCGAGAGAGTGAAGAAAGACGACTTGCAAACATGCCAACACGCGCGCTTGCGTTTTGAGGCGCATCGCGCGCGTTGACATGTTCACAAGTCTTCCCGCCAAAGGCAAGGCCAGTCCCTCCCCGATTCTGCTATAATTGATTTGACACTGCACTCTTCTACGTTGGGAGGTGCAATCACAACAAAACCCAAGGAGGGACTGACATGGAGTATTGTACCACAATCGGGGCCGACGTGAGCGACCGCACGACGAAGATCTGCGTGATGACGAAGGCCGAGGGAGGCGAAAGGCACAACGTGCTGGAGACGACGTGCGCAACGACGAAGGCCGGCTTCGAGGAGGTGTTCGCGAAGTTCGACCGCTCGTGGCCCGTCGTGTTCGAGACCGGGACGCACTGCCGCTGGATGGACAGGCTGTTCCGCGGGATGGGCTTCAGGACGATCGTCGGCAACGCCGGCAAGATACCGTCGATAACGAAGTCCAACACGAAGACCGACCGCAACGACGCGCGAGAGCTGGCGAGGCTGGCGATAGCCGACCCCGAGATGCTCCACCCGGTGTCCCTGCGCGACGAAGTCTACCAGCAGATGCTGAGGTTCCACCACGCCCGCAACGTGCTGATCTCGCAGCGGACGCAGACGACCAACCAGATCCGCGGGTTCGCCAAGTCGATGGGGCACCGCATCGAATGCTCCGCCGAGAAGTTCCACGAGCTGGGCAAGGCCGACTGGCCGAAGGAGCTGGAGGAGTGCGCATGGCCGCTGATGGACGTCCTCAAGACGATCGCCCTGAAGATCAAGGCGTACGACAAGCTCATCGAGGAGCTCGCCGAGAGGCCGGAGTTCAAGTCGATGGTCGAGCGCGCCCGCGCCGTGTACGGCGTTGGGATCGTCGGATCCACCGTGTTCGTCGCGGCGATAGGCGGAAGGCCCGACCGGTTCGGACACGCGCGCGACGTCGGCCCCTACCTCGGGATGATCCCGAAGCGCGACCAGTCGGGCGACGACGACAAGCAGCTGCACATCACCCACGCCGGATCCGAAATCGCCCGCAAGGCGCTCGTGGAGTGCGCGGGCGTGGTGATGATGGAGAAGGCGAAGGACACAGACCTCAAGCTCAAGGGCCTTCGCATTGCGATGCGAGGAGGCAAGATCGCGAGGAAGAAGGCGAAAGTCGCGGTGGCGAGAGGGCTCGCCGTGGCGATGCTCGCCCTGCTGCAGCATCCGGAGCGGGGATACGTCCCCTTGTCGGACGAGGGCAAAATAGGATTTGAGCGCTACCGCGCCGAGATGGAGTACCTGACAATGCAGAAGGCTTCACGAAAGGCGAAAAAGATGGCGTAGCCGCAAAAGACGATTTCGGGCAAAGACGAACCGCAAGAAGGCCATTCGCCCATGCGCCCGGCTTCACGAAGTCACGATGTCCCGTCCAGGGCGAGTGCGAAGGATTTCCTTGCATGGAAGTGCGTTGCGTAGATTGCCACCCCCGAAGACGGACTATACGATGCTAGCGCGGCGAAGGCTGCGGATTACGAATAAGAGGAAGACACGACTGACTTTTTTGAAGACGGAGCGAATCGGCAGAAAGGCGACGATAGACTGACGAATCAGGACAACGAGGAAAGCGGACGGGCAAAATCGCATGCGATTGGCCCTTGACAATTGTTCCCATAAGAGGAAATTTAAAACCCTTGGAACTGGCGATATTTCGCTTGCGCTTACGCGCGACCACGAACCCCCTTCGCGTCTGCGACACGGCTGTGCCGCGTGAACCGCCGCGTCGACGCACGGCTTGAAGGTCAAAGGAGCACAAAATCGCCTGGAGAGGGCTAGACAAGTCGAACGACC
>JAEEGH010022216.1_pt1 | contig 13037 bp, 10 predicted proteins | sample 9134181 | NCBI WGS metagenome assembly JAEEGH01 (sample SAMN16246544, study PRJNA631951) | gut metagenome | biome: gut microbiome; feature: rumen; material: DP-attached | host: Bos | place: Iran: Karaj | collected 2018-10 | reverse complement strand
GGCTATGGCGCGGGGGCGCACCTCTTCCCATTCCGAACAGAGAAGTTAAGCCCCGCCGCGACGATGATACTGCGGGAGACCGTGGGAAAGTAGTTCGCCGCCCACCCTAAACGGAGAGCCCGTCAGCATATGCTGGCGGGCTTTACTGTTTACGAGCCCCACACGGCAACGTGTGGGGTAAATAGGATGCCGTGTCTTCGACACGGGCGCTGCCGCACAATTGAGACTCTTCCCTACCCTTTCCCAACCTTTCCACTATTTAAATCGCTTCATTCCCAAATTTTTACTACTTTTACAGCCAAATTTGGAAGTATGGGCAGAAGATTGGTATTTGTACTTATTTTGATGATTACCAAGCTATTAGGATTTTCACAAAATCCTACGCAAGATAGCATTGCCCCGAAAAAGCCTTCTCCCACCCCACCCCAACCCATCGATTCCACCTTCGTCACCTACAATGCCTATCCCTTCGACAGCATCTTCCTGAGCGCCTCCAAAATCGTCGACACCTTGACATTCCATGCGGCTGAATTCGACTATCTGCAACACGGCAACACTATCTACAGCACTTTGAGCAACACAGGAATGGCTCATAAGTCGATGAGATTCAATCATCTGCATCAGGCTGGATTCGACATGGCCCTACCCGCTTTTCCCGCCCTCATGCAGAACGAAAGCAACATGCTATCCTACCAGTCCGTCCTACCCTACTCCGAAATCCGTTACCTGATGACCGTCGGCGACCTGGAACAGCATTTTCATGTAAGGTTCGGCAGACAAGTCACTCCTCGCCTGCTGATATCCTTCGCCTTCGACACCGACTATGCTCCCGCCACCTTTATCAACAACAAAACCATCAACAATGTTTTCTGGGTCAATGCCAAGTATATCACCCAAAGCGAACGCTACGGCGTGGGCGCCTATTGGTATCGCAACAAACTTGAGATGGGAGAAAACGGGGGTATCGTCAACGACGAGAACTACATCTCACATACCGAATCCGACAACTCGGTCATCCCTGTCAACCTGAACAATGCCACCAACTTCATCATTTCCAGTGGGATAGGATTCGAACAATATTTCAATCTCCTATCGAAAAAGACGGTGAAAATAAAGAAAGAGACTTCCCCTATTGAAATTGATTCCATCCTTACCCTTCCCCCAACCAACGACAGTCTCACGATTGACACTTTGGCATTGGACAGCCTCTCAATTGACACTTTGTCCTTAGATAGCATCAAAAGCACTATCACTCAAGAAGTTGTACAAGAAACAAAGGATAGAAAATTCACTCTCGGAAGGATTTGCCACAGCTTCAGCTATTTAAACAACAAATTGTACTATAACGAAACCTCCCCTTCCGCTGCTTACTATCGGCCTTTCGACACCTTGCTCAACACCACGAAAACAACGGATACCACATTGGTCAGAGCCATCAAAAACACGCTGAAATGGAGCAGTTTAGGATACAAAAAGTATAACGACGACATCCCATTCTACTTGTATGCAGGAGTGAGCCATGGGTTCTATACAGTGAAGCATTTCGACTATCTTGAGAACGAAACCACACTTTCACGCAACTACAACCAATTGAGCGTTAACGGCGGTATTATCGTCAATCTGTTCAAATCGACACGCATCACAGGTCAAGGCGAACTCGTCACCTTAGGCTATCAAATCGGCGATTTCGACCTCAAGGGACAATGGAAACAATTCTTGGGGACAACAGCCAAAAACTTCGGTTACGCCACCTTTAATGCGGAAATCAAGCGGCAAAGTGCCAACTGGTTTGAGGAGAGCTACACATCGAACCACTTCCGCTGGGAGAACGACTTCAAGGCTTCCACTTACCTGACTTTCGACTTGAGATACAACTACAAAAGCTATTGCATCGGCCTCAAACAGACCACAGTTTCCAACCTAATCTATTTCGGTACTGATGCCCGTCCGACCCAGTCTGACGACATGTTCAGCATCCGTGAGGCCTATCTCAGTTTCTACCAAAACCTCTGGCGATTTGAGTTTGAAGGCTTTGCCAGTCTGCAAAAGTCGAGCAACGAAGAGGTCTTGCACCTCCCCTTGTTGCTAGGACAACTGAAAATCGGGTATTCGCAGCCCGTATTCCACAGAGTGGCCACCCTTCATCCAAGCATTACGGTGCGTTATTTCACCAAATACTACGCCGATGCCTACATGCCTGCTACCCGAACCTTCTATCTGCAAAACGAGGTTGAGATTGGCAATTTCCCGTTCATCGACCTTGCCATTTCGCTCAAAGTCAAGAAGGCTCATATCTTTTTTGTCTACAGCAACATGTTCCTACTCACAGGCAACTACAATTCATTCATCGCTCCTCACTACCCCATGCGCGACAGCAAGATTTTCATCGGAATCAACTGGAGACTCTTCAATTAAACAGACACCATGCTTCAAGCAGAACTCATACCCACTACCAACACCCTGTCGAGAGTCACCGACACCATCGCTACTGTGTCTGACACGCTCAAGCACCATCATGCCGTGGAGAATGTCTTGGAGCAGGTATCGAACAACAGCTCGTCAAGAGAGATTGGACTGACCATCGCTATCATCGGCCTACTCATCTTTACAGCCCACCTTTTCAGCGAAATCTTTAGCCGCAAGCGCATCCCCGATGTCTTATTCCTTATTATTATTGGCTTGCTCATCGGTCCAGTATTCCACTGGATTTCGCCAGAGAGCTTGGGCAATGCAGGCAGTCTGTTTTCAGGCATCACCTTGGTCACCATCCTATTTGAAAGCGGTACTCAATTACGATTTGCCGCATTAAAGGACTCATTCGGAGGAGCATTGAAACTCACAGCATTGAACTTCATATTGTCGGCTATCGTAGTTTGGTTGACTGGATGGCTTGTATTGAAAATCAATCCAGTGGTAAGCATGATTTTAGGCTGTGTCCTGGGTGGTACCGCATCAGCGGTTGTCATTCCTATTGTGCGTCAACTGAGGATGTCAGAAAAACCCGCCATCATGCTCATCCTTGAAGCGGCCATCGGTAATGTTTTCAGCATCGTTCTAGCCTTGGCACTGATGCAGGCCATCAAAAGCAAACACTTGGAGTTTGGCGCTATTCTCGGTAACATCTTTTCCTCATTTATCCTGGCCACGGTGATGGGACTCATCGGTGCCATCTTTTGGGCCTTGATTCTCGACCAAATCCGCAACATCAAGTACTCCATTCTGACGACACCCGCCTTCGTGTTCATCATCTATGGCATCAACGAGTGGATGGGCTTCAGTGGCGCCATCGCAGCCTTGGCGTTCGGCATAGGCTTGGCCAATATCGACACCATCTATAATGCCTGGCTCAAGAAATTCATCAAAAAAGTGCCCGTCAACCTGAATGAGACCGAGCGTTCGCTGTTCTCGGAACTCGTCCTTCTTCTAAAGACCTTCTTCTTCATCTATGTGGGCATTTCCATCCAACTGAAGCAATGGCAACCTATTGTCATCGGATTGGGAATCAGCGTATTGCTTTTTATTATCCGCATTCCCGCGGTCCGTTTTGCCATTTCGAAAAAAGATAACATTCCTGATAAGGAACTGGCTTTCATGTCGGCACTCAACCCGAAAGGACTGACCGCTGCTGTATTGGCCACACAAGCCCTCATCTATATCCCTGATCTTGAGGTCGCCATGTTCATCAGAAACATCGTCTTCTCCGTGATTCTCTTCACCATCGTCATCAACTCTATCCTTATCCCGCTCATTGACAGAGAAAGAGGGATTTATCGTTTCTATGGGAGCATGTTGAATTTCAATCAAAAGATGAAAAACATCGTTTCCAAGACCAAGGAAGATGGCGAGAATTGGCACAAAAAGCATTCAAAAGCGCAGGAATTTGTGGACGAGATGTTCCATTCCGAAGTCATCACTGACATCCTTGAGCAGCAGGACAAACCTGGAGCCGTCAACAACAAAGTTGAATCAAGCAACATGGATGTGGCGGACTAAACTATTTATAATGTGTAAAAATTACACTTATTAAATAGTTAAAAATCAAATTATTATCTTTATCTGCTCCAAACAAAGTGTAGTTTTTACACAATTACCCATTGCAGGTTGTAGAAATAGTTGTAATTTTGCGTCAAATTTACACAAGATGGAAACGCAAAAGTACACTTACGAATACCCTCATCCCGCCGTGGCCACTGACTGCGTCGTGTTTGGTTTCGATGGACGCGAACTGAAGGTGTTGCTTATCGAGCGCGGCATAGAGCCTTACAAAGGCGCATGGGCTTTCCCGGGAGGATTCCTTCGCATGGACGAAACTGCAGAGCAATGCGCCCTTCGTGAGTTGAAAGAGGAAACTGGGCTGAGTTTGAACTACCTCAAGCAGTTCAAGACCTTCACTGATGTTAACCGTGACCCACGCGAAAGGGTGATTTCCATTGCCTTCTATGCCTTGGCAAAGAAGTCGGATGTGCAAGGTGGCGATGATGCAGCCCAAGCCAAATGGTTTGCCCTCAACGAGGTACCGCACTTGGCTTTCGACCACGACTACATCCTGCGCAAAGCCATGGAAAAGTTGCGTGAAGACATTCATTTTGAGCCTATTGGCTTCGGCCTCTTGGATAAGGAGTTTACCATGTCGGAACTACAACGGCTATATGAAGCCATCCTCGGTGTACAGTTTGACCGGCGCAACTTCCACAAGAAAATGCTGCAAACGGGCATCTTGGAAGAAGTGGACGACAACTCTCCCACTTTCTTTGGTAAAAACAACGAAATGCGAAGCATGAGCATCGACGCGCTTTTCGGAGGCATTGCAGCACCATCGCGTACGGCCTACTCCTCATCGCGTGACGACGACAGTCGCTCCACACGCCGATGGGGCACCAAGTTCCGCTTCAACAAACAGCGTTACGATGAGTTTAAAGAAGGCGATAGCTTCCGTCAAGAATTCTAATCAGTTATCAGTTGTTCAGTTATTCAGTTGTTCAGTTAGTAGTTAGAAGTTAGAAATGAGGAATCTTTAAATCTTAAATCTTTAAATCACAATAAAACAATAAGTTATGGAAACAAGCAACACAAACCCAAAGACGCAGGTCTATAATCTGATTATCCTCGACAAGAGCGGCTCGATGAGCAGCATTGCCAAGGCCGCTATTGCTGGCTTCAATGAAACCGTAGGCGGCATCCGTTCAGCACAAGAACGCTTCAAGGACACACAAGAGCATTTCGTCTCGCTGATGATCTTCTGCGACTGCGAGAAAACCATGGTCTACGACATGGTACCCGTTGACAAAGTCAAAGAACTGACCTCCAGGGAATACCGTCCTTGCTGCTGTACACCACTGTACGACGCCATGGGCATCAGCATCAACGCCTTGCATAAAGCCATCAAGGACAAGGAAGACGCCACCGCTGTGGTCACCGTCATCACCGATGGACTGGAGAACGCCTCTAAAGAATACTCTGGCCAAGCCATCAAAGCCCTCGTAGAACGCATGAAAGACGAGGAAGGCTGGAACTTTGCCTACATCGGTACCAACCAAGATGTGCGAGCCACATCAGCCTCGCTCTCCATCGACAACCACATGGAATTCGCCGACACTGACGCCGGCATGCGCGATGCTTGGGAAAAGGAACGCAAAGCCAAGATGTCGATGTTCTCGCGATTCTCCATGGGCTTCGCCGCCACTTCGGCTATGTCGAGAGAAGAACGCAAAGCCTACCGTAGCATGGAACACCGCTCCTCCAGGAATTACCATGAGATAGGCGAATTCAGCAACCGCATCACACCTGAGAACATCAAAAGCCTTAAGGACAGCGAGATTTTCGTCTTTGGCAGCAACCTTGCCGGGGCACATGCTGGCGGCGCAGCCCGCATCGCTGTGGAGAAATTTGGTGCCATTATGGGGCAAGGTGTGGGTCTGCAAGGCCAAAGCTACGCTATCCCCACGATGCAAGGCGGCCCAGACACCATTCTGTCCTATGTGGAAGAGTTCATCCGTTTTGCTGACATGCATCCTGAGCTGACCTTCCTCGTCACCAAGATAGGTTGCGGCATTGCAGGCTTCACTCCCAGAGAAATCGCGCCTTTGTTCGCTGGTGCCATCAATGTGCCCAACATTCATCTGCCGATGGAGTTCTGGACGGAATTGGTATGATGAAGATTCCCTTTCAGGGAATGGAGGTTGTCTGTTTGTTGTCAGCGGCGGCAAAAAACCGCACCCCATAGGCAACAATTCCAAGCCGCCGCAGGTTACCCAACGAGGACCTCCATTCTCGCGAAGCGAGAAACTCAACAATATGTTAAACTATAAATCAAACGATTATGTTAGGAGCAATTATTGGAGATACCGTTGGATCGGTATATGAATTCCACAATATAAAGACCACAAATTTCCCGCTGTTTGACCCGCGATGCAACTACACCGACGACAGCGTGATGACCATGGCCGTAGCCGACTGGCTTTTGACCGACCCACAACATGGCATGGATACCCTAGAGTACTCTTTTTTGAACTTCGCCCAAAAGTATCCCTGCCCCATGGGCGGCTATGGACCTGGATTCTACCGTTGGCTATTCGAGCCAGAGACCTTTGAAGAGGGAAAACGCCATCCCTACAACTCTTTCGGCAACGGTGCCGCCATGCGTTGCAGCGCGAACGGATGGATGTTCGACACTTTGGAAGAAACGGAGCGTGTGGCTGGGCTTTCGGCTGCTATCACCCACAACCATCCCGAAGGCATCAAGGGGGCACAATCGACAGCAGCGGCCATCTTCATGGCTCGCAACGGAAAAAGCAAGGAAGAGATAAAAAATTATATATCAACAAAATACGGATACAACCTCAACCGCACCTGCGACAAGATTCGTCCCGTGTACGATTGGGACTCCTCCTGTCAAGGCACAGTGCCCGAAGCCATGGTGGCCTTCTTGGACAGCACCGACTTTGAGTCAGCCATCAGGTTGGCTGTCTCCTTAGGTGGCGACAGTGACACCCTTGCCTGCATCACCGGAGGCATAGCCGAAGCCTTCTACAAAACAATTCCTGAAAGCATAGCTTTGAAGATTTGGGAACTCATTCCCGAGGATTTCAAAGCCATCTTCAGAGCTATGGAAACTCAGACGACTTACCGTCTACCCAGTAATTTGAAATAACAAAAGTAATATAACGATTATGAGCAAGGCAGGAGCGTGGGGAACCGCTCCTGTCTTTTTTTCTTATTATTCCAACAAAAGCATTACTTTTGCGTCATAAAAACACACAACGATGAAAATCCTCATCCTCAACGGTCCCAACCTCAACCTCTTGGGCAAGCGTGAACCCGAAATATACGGAAATATGTCTTTCGAAGTCTATCTACCTCAACTCCGCGATCGCTTTCCGCAACACGAACTCACCTACTTCCAGTCGAACCACGAAGGGGTATTGATTGACAAACTGCAAGAGGCTGACGGTCAATATGATGCCGTAGTGATGAACCCTGGAGCCTATGCCCACACTTCCATCGCCATCGCAGATTGCATCCGCGCCATCAGCATCCCTGTCATTGAGGTGCATATTTCCGACATTTCGAAAAGGGAGCCTTATCGCAGGCATTCCTTTACGGCTGAGGCTTGTGTGAAATGCATCTCAGGATTGGGATTGGAAGGCTATGCGAAGGCTATTGAAGCCTTAGGATAAGGAAGAGAAATCGGTTTCCTTCAATTCGCTGTATTTCTTTTTCTTGCGAAGCACATTGTCGAAGACAATGTTGCGCTGATAGATACAACTCACGGTCTTGTGCTCAACGGTTTTCCTTTTTGCTTTCAAGGATTTCAACCTCTTGTAGAAATCCCAATGCGCCTTGAAGACCATTCCAAAGTCCTTCGGGCAGCCCTCGAAGAGGAACTTCAGTGCCGCCACCCAATCAAGGAAGATGCGATAGAGAATGGTACGATGCACTCGTTGCTCAGGTAAATTCTTCACCAACAACGAAAGGTTGTTTCGAAAATTCAAATAAGTCTTGCGGGGTGAGTTTTTCGGCAAAGTGCCGCCTCCAATGTGATACACCCACGACTGCGGACAGCAATACACCTTATATCCTGCGTTCTTCAGTCTCCAACACAGGTCAATTTCCTCCATGTGGGCAAAGAAACTATCATCAAGACCACCTATCTCGTGATACAAGTCGGCACGGACGAACATGCAGGCACCCGTAGCCCAAAAGACCTCGATCGGATTGTCATATTGATGCTCGTCGTCCTCCAAGTTTTGGAACACCCGACCACGACAGAAAGGATAGCCGTACTTGTCGATGAAGCCGCCACTCGCGCCGGCATATTCAAACTGTTCCTTGTGGTAATACGACAGAATCTTCGGCTGGCAAGCGGCAATCTGCGGGTCGGCATCCATCAGTTCGATGACGGGTTCAATCCAATACGGCGCCACCTCGATATCCGAGTTAAGCAACACATAATACTGTGCCTCCACCTGACGCAAAGCCAGATTGTAGCCCGTGGCGAATCCTCCATTGCTACCGTTTTCAATCAAACGAATCTCAGGGAAATGCTCACGCATGAAGGCTACTGAATCGTCGGTAGAGGCATTGTCGGCCACGACAATCTCCACCAGTGTCGGGTCGCAGTTGGCGATGACATTGGGCAGGAACTGTTCGAGGAACTTTCGTCCGTTGTAGTTCAATATGACAACAGCCACCTTCATGCTTCTTTCATTTGAGGTCTTTGGTGTTTCCAGCGGCGGTGCGACCACAGCCAGTTATCGGGGTTGGCCTCAATGAAACGCTCCACGCTACGCACATAGCGTTCCATGATTTCTCCCGGTTTCGTTTCTTTAGGGCGGTCGGTAAGCAATTCAAAGCTCACTTCATAGCGTCCCCTGCCCTGCCTCCGCATGTCGACGAACACAATGGCATAGTCCAGTTTTTGGGCAATGCGTTCGATGCCCGTAAACCAACAAGTGTCTTGATGCAGGAACTCCGTCCAATAGTCTTGTGCCAAGCCATGCGAGGTTTGGTCGGCCATCATCAACACAGCGGTCTGGCTATCGCGCAGCTGGGCCAAACGGCGCAACACCGAGTTCGACTCCACCATCTCCAAAGTGCTGTGGCAAGTACGAATATACAGCATCAACCGTTCAAAAACAGGATTTTCCACTCTCTTATACACAGCCAAGCCCTTATGTTGGGTGAGTTCAGGTATCATCTTGCCAAACCACTCCCAGTTGCCCGAATGCGGGATGGCATAGAACACATTTTTGCCTTGCTCATAAAGCTGTTTCACCAGCTCAGGATTGGTATAATGGATGCGATTTCTGTAACCGTTTTTCTTCATGCGCAGCATCTTCGGGGCTTCCACAAACAAGTCGCAGAGGTTTTGATAGAAACGCCGTTCTATGCTTTTGATTTCTTTCTCATCCTTGTTCGGGAATGAATTCAACAGGTTCTGCCTGACCACTTTACGACGATAGCGCAACAGATGATACACCAAAAAGAAATAGCAATCGGACTTCAGATAAAGAAGCCAATAGGGATGGATGGACAGGAAAGCCACCCACAACTTCACGATATGAAATCCGATTGCTGACATCGTTTATCTCGGGTTGTTGTACAATTCAACGGCATGTGAGCCCCAACCTCTCTCGTACTCAGTCTGGTCGACACCTTGATCGTACCCTTGACCATAAACAAATTGATAGATTTCCATCGGCCAACGCGGATTGTTGATTTCGCCGACCATGTTGGAATGGATCAATTGATAGTCGTTAGTTGAGCGGTCGGGAGCCATGAAAACGAACTTCTTGTCGCGCTGATTGGCCACCTGATAGTAGTGCCAAATCTCGTAGGGACGAGCGGCAGGTTCATCGGGCACTTCCATGATCTTGTCAGGCTGGCCGTATTTCAGGAACACATAGCCACGGTCGCTGCGATAGCCAGGAAACGCCGTAGTGCCGAATGACATGTTGACCCTTTTGACAGCAGCCAGATAATCATCAAAGCCTTGTTTGGGATTCATCGGAAAGCGTTTACTCCAGAAGTTGAAAAGGAACTGCTGCATGGTCTTCATGTCGTCGGTACGAACCAAATTGGAGGAATAGTCGCGTTCCATCTCGCTACAGATTGGGTCGAGGTAACGGATATACTTGCGCAATGTGTCGATTTCAGTGATGTTGCCGACAAAGGTATTGGCCACATTGACGCCAGCGAGGTCATCCATCTCGAAGGACACATTGGGATTGCTGCGTTGGAAGAACCAGCTCTTGGAACAAATCAACTCGTTGCTGCGATCGTGCATCTCAACAACAAGGTAATAGTTGCCTGAAGGCAGCTCCGAAATGTCGATGGTGTTGAGCAACACATCCACCTTTTTCACATCGAAGCGTTTGTTGAAGATATAGTTCTGCATGCGATTCGACGACTCGACAGTCTCGATGTAGTAATTGACCAAGAACTTGCCTTCGTCATACAACTTGTCGCTGTTGTAAATCTCGGCGTAGAAACTCAGTTTGTTCTCATTGGCACCATAGAAAGGATACACGCGAGGCAGGAAGTCGAAGCCGCTCTTGGTGCAATCCTTTGGCTTCACGGCTTTCGTGTAGGAATCGAACAACAGGATGTCGGAAATGGCCGGAGTGTTGTCGGGATAGTTGACATCCACGGTGACCGTTGTAGGTGGCAGCACATCGCCGCTGTTCAAATCGGTGATGCAGATTTCCATCTGATACTCACCGTTGGGCAAAGAAAAGCGCTGCTGATCGATAAAAGCGCCATCGAGTTTGGTGGTATCGGTCACCACAGGGCTGTCAACAGCCACCTTGGAGAACACCGATTCTTCACCTTTTCTGAAAACGGTAACGACTTCCACCGTAGCCTTGAATTTGCCAGGTTCAAATTGCTTGTAGACTGCTGTCCGGCAATCGAAAGCGATGGCGTTTTCCACATATGGCGTCATGCCAGGGACACAATAGGTTGTCGTGGAAAGATAGGATTTCAGTCTTTTCGTTTGGGCATTGCCGGTAAATGCAACCAGCAACAACATTAAAGTCACAAGGACCTTCTTCGAAATAGTAATTGATGTATTCATGGCGTTTGTTTTTTGACGAAACAAAAATATACATGTTTTTTCCAAATGCTTCATTTTTTCTTATCCAATTTCTCAACAAATCTCAACAAAATCAAAATAATCAACTGTTTTTTAACTATTTACATCACTCTTTTTCAAATAAGTTATCATAGCTTGCTCAAGGTTATCACCCAGCCCCACTGCCGTCAGAATCTTATTGGTACGACGATTTGCGCCACTATAGGAGATGCCTTCCATTACAGCGATTTCAGCGTCATTCATACCCAGCAGGCCCAAACAACTGTGACGCAAATCGGCCACATTCAGTTCAGGGAAGTCCTTCAGGAATCGTGACGAAAAATCCGGGAAACATCGGTTGGCTTCCTGCACCAGTGCGATATAGTCCATTTCTTTCAGCTTCAGTTTGGGAAACATACCCACATTTTTGATCATAATGTCCTTACCCTCAACGGAATGCTTGATCTTGTTTACGACAGCAGCAGACATAAAGGATTGCCAGGCTTCATCAAAATCGACTCGTTGGGCGTTCAGTTGCTCTCGGGTGTCATTCAAGGCCTGTGAAATCTGTTCAATCTCATGGTCTTTATCTGCATTCTCTTGTTCGTGCTTCTGTTCAATGGTCGTAATCTTGTTCTCTATATGACTGATACGCTTGCGGTTACGGACGATAATGTAAGCCAAGAAAGCGATGACGAGCATCAGAAACAGCGAGAGTATCAAGGAGGAGAAGCCGTTGCCTTCAGGTGATGTTGGGTCTGAGGTTTTCGGCCGCCTGAACACATCATACAGGTATTCGATTTCCATCTTTCGTGACGCCATACGGTTTTCCATCATCGAGCTTTCCACATAGAAACGGTTGTATGAAACCTCTTCGTCAAATAGACCCTTTCCTCGACAGATTTCCGCCAACTTGGCTGCCGCATCCATGCGTGCGAAACGGTCACCTTTCAAAAAAGCATGTTCCAAATGAGGAAACGCCGAGTCATATTGATGAATCTCCAAAAACTTTGCACCTATCGACAACTGAATGGGGTCGTCCCCTACCGAAACCTTTTCGTCTGCCTCCTGATAAAGTGCCAAAGCCTTGTCATATTGTTTTTGGGACTGGTAGATGGCAGCCTCGAAGCGTAGCATAGCCGCGAGATCGGCCTCCGACTCATAATATGAAGCCGCTTTGTGGCAGGTTTCGATAGCCGCATCACGGATACCATAACGATATAGAATCTCCGACAGACGCGTGTAAGCCAAGGCCACAAATCGTTTTGCATACGGGTTTTCCCATCCCACACATTGATGCATCACTTCCAAAGCCTTCACATAGTGCTTGAAGGCATCCACATCCTCATTGGCGAATGTCCACTGCACACCTTTATAATAATAGGCATTGGCTCGTAGATACTGCAAATCGGCATCCTCGGGATAGACCTCCGCCAGACTGTCGTAAAAAGCAACGATGGGCGACAAGTCGAGACTTTGTTCGGTAAGGCAACGGTTTTTGTATTGGGCTTGAACGATTCGCAATTGCATCTCGATGTCATCCAAAGGCGTAACAGACGACTCCGAAAGGGTTGCCGCCAATCCTCTTATACTGTCCATTGCCTTGACAGGATTGGTTTCCATCAAGGCCTCCACGGCTCGCAACTCGTTGAAATGGAGGGGCGCATTTTTCTCTGTAAATGCTGATTTCTTTGAACAGGCACAAAACAGGGCTGCACAAAGCAAAAACAGGGCTGGAGAAATGCGTATGGCTCTCATTAAAACGCGGTCTTTTCAGTTTTGCAAAGATAGGGGTTTTCGTCGGAAAAAAGTTTTTTTTCGCGAAAAATCTCAACCTATCGAAAAATGTTGTACTTTTGCAGCGGAGATATGGCTGAGTGGTCGATAGCGGCGGTCTTGAAAACCGTTAAGCCGAAAGGCTTCGGGGGTTCGAATCCCTCTGTCTCCGCAAGGCGGCGTAAGTCGC
>JAEEGH010022215.1_pt1 | contig 13039 bp, 16 predicted proteins | sample 9134181 | NCBI WGS metagenome assembly JAEEGH01 (sample SAMN16246544, study PRJNA631951) | gut metagenome | biome: gut microbiome; feature: rumen; material: DP-attached | host: Bos | place: Iran: Karaj | collected 2018-10 | reverse complement strand
TTACTACATTAATCATTTTCACATCCAATAATTTTCTTAATCTGCTCAATTAAGTCATCTCCAGAAACAATCTCTACATTCGGAGTTTCTTTGATTTTCTTTTCCAAAATATCTGAATCTGGAGTCCTGGAATATGCAAGTATTCCTTTACCTTCAATTCCACCATAATAGCGAACAATCGTTGAAAGCTTTTCTATATGCTCAATTTCAGGACGACCGGATTTACATTCAACAATAAATAACCGTTTACCATTCGTAAAAACGACATCCATTTCTTGATAAATGTAGTGGTCCGAATCAAATTCTGAAGTTGCTTTATTATAATCAACTTTTATTCCATGCCGTATATCAAGCAACTTTCCTTTTTCATAAAGAGGATAAAGATGATTGTATACATATTCTTCAAACCAACCGCCTTTTATATATGTACTAAACTGGGTTTCATCTTCAAAAGCATAATCAATATATTTTGTACTTACACAGTAAGGCCCCTGTGCCAATGGTATTATTTCCGGTTCTGTTGGATTTTCCAAAGAAAGTGAATAATAGCAATCCCTTTTTTTTATCTCCTGTATATCTTTATAAAGATAATTGATTTTGTTTCTAGCCTTCCACATCTCATCAGTCATTGCGATTGAATCTTCATCATCTGCCCCAGAGCGACCATAATCACCAATTCTAAGCCCATTACTATTTAACAGAATAAACGACTCTACTTTTTTAATTGGCTTTAAGTCTTCCGTCATAAAATCATTTAAGTAAGTAATTTTAAGTTCTTTTCCACCAACGTAAAAGGGAACACCACCTAGTTTACGACAAGCATTCATTGCACCTGCATACATTAACTTTGTTCCACCGGTTAAATTAAACCCAATCCTTGCATCCCATGCTAAGCCTGCGGTGTCTTGAATTATTTTATCAAACACATCACTTGGATTATACGGATCAGCTTTTATTTGTGAAAACTCACAACCTTCTGGAAGAAATTGTTTCATGCATTCAGCGTCAAAACTTCCAGATGAAACAAATACATGTTTTTTGCAATCAAAATGATTTACACCAAGCAAAGCAGGAATTCTCTGTTCTCCAAACAAAGTATATATAACATCATAAGTATCAGCTTTGTTTTCATCTTTTGGATTTGGATTCTGTTTAGAATTCCAGGCCAACCATTCCTTTGGAGGCATAACCGGTACGGGAGGTTTCCTAGGATCAGAACTGGCAATTAGACGTTTTGAAAGTCCTGGAAATTTGAAGGCAGCCAGAACCCATGAAAATGCCATTAATGGAGTTCCTGGACTTAAGAAAATAGAAACACGACATTCAATTTGTAAATTTGAAATGTATTGTAACGCCTGAACTGCTGCACTATAAATTCCTTCAGAATCATTTAGTTCAGAAAGTGAAACAGGTATTAAGCCCACCGAAACAGTCTTCCCCATTTCTGAGATTTTTTTTTCAATGAAGTTTATGAAATGCTTGTGGGCGGCAGAACAGTTTGCATATTCATATGTGAATTTGAATTGTGTATCGGAATCCGCTGAATTCTTAACTTCATTTAATCTCGATGCAAATTCATCACTTGAAATGCTGTCATCTTGTTTTGTGTAGCCAAGAACTATAACATCAGTATAATCACCGTCTGTTATAGCTCCCAATACAGGGCCACTTTTTTCAAACCCAAGTGATGACTTAAAATCTGTAATACCGTACCATGTCACAAGATAATTTTTCATAACCCCAGCCTTTTTCCTTGTATTACCAATAACTTCCGGTATCTGTAGTTGCTGCTATTGGTTCAACAATTTCCTTAGGTGGTTCAATTTTCATAATTACATTTGGATTTTGAGAATGACTTCTTGTTGTTACGCTCATTGTTACAAACTTAAAGAACTTGTGCATAGACGATGCATCTTTTGCATAAAATAACGGATTCTCTGTTCCTTCAATAAAGCGCTTAAGCACAGCTTCATTTGCATCACTGCCAATAGCCATAGCCATACGGTCACATTTTGAAGAACGCCCATCCTTTATAAAATTATCCATTGGCTCCTGCCAGTCATCATTTGGAGCTCCATCTGAACAAAGAATAACTAAAGGACGATAGGCACGGGAAGGTGTTGTTTCTTTGTCTTCAATCATATCTTTTGCCATGCGAAGAGCAGTTCCCATTGGAGTATTACCCTGTGCTTCCAATTTTTTCATTTCAACCTTGGATGCATTAGTATATGGTAAAGCAAGTTTTACTCCATTATATCCGAAGGTTATAACTGATACTTGAATTTCTGTTTCAAGCTGCTCTTCATGAGCAAAATCTTTAATCATTTCACGAACAGCTGAATCAAGTTCTGAGATTTTTGACTGTTCACCGCCTGCATTCATACTTGAACTCGTATCCAGAAGTAATACGACTGGAAGAGGTTTTGCCTTTGCTACTGTGTACTTTGATGGATCGAATGCCATAGTGTTTTCTCCTTTTGTGGGTTATCCCATTTAATTTTGTTACCTAATCTAGTAGCAGTTATTCATTAAGTTGATATTTTATTTTGAACTTTTTCAAAAAATTCGGAAATTCTGTTACTTATATATCCTTCGTCTTTCCCATATTTAGCTGCTAGTTCTCCTTGTGTTGGCATTGGTTCTTGAGAAAGAAAAATTTTAAGTAATTCAGCATCAAGAAAAGCACGAGACTGCAATAATTCTACAATTTGTTCCATTAATATAGAGCTTTCCAACCCCTTCAAGACTCTGAGTGTAATGAAAGACGAGAGATAAACTTTTTGCCTGTCTTGGCATTGATTAAAAACCTGTTCAATTATGGTTATATACCTAGGAACATTTCCTATTTTGAAGAATTCTTCTTCTGGAGTTAAGTAAATATTTTGAACTGAATCAGTTTCAAAAATTGAAACTTCTTCTCCATCTTCATTTTCCTGAATCTGCTCTTCAACAATCTGTGAATTATAGTACTTAATAACTAAATCATTTATTTCTTCTTCCGAAAATCCAGATTGTTTTGCAAGCCAAATCTGTACATCTTTGTTTGAAGGATTTTTACCTACCTTTCTAGCAATATTGATAAGATGAACAGCTCGATTATATTCTTTCCTGGAACACATCCTAAATTTTGTGACTTCTGACTTCTCACTTTTCTTTTTAATTTCAAAATCCAGACATGAATAAAGATATGCAATATAAGACGAATCCTCTGCTTCTTTATAATTTTTTAAAGTTCGCTTTATACAATGAAATATTTCTACTCCTGCATTACGAACATCTGCTTCCTTAAAACAAATCAAAGCCCAATCCCAAATAGGAGTATAAATTCTTTGAAATAGTTTTTTATATTCAAGAGATTCTTTATCTTCAATGGAATTAATTCTATTAAATAATTCAAGAATTTCTTCCTCTTTTTTTTTCTTGGTGTCAGTATTGATCATATAACACCCACCTTACAAAGAGAAGAATTCGTCTAAATTTTGTCTTGCTTCTTTTCCATTATTCGCAACCATTGAATTTGTAAGATTATTCAAATAGTACAAGGATGTAACATCATATAATTCAGGATTAACGGGTTTATTATTATCATCAAAATCAACCTTACCATATACAACACTTCTTACTTCACAATTAAGAAATTTTTCTGCAAAAGAAAGAACACACATCAAAATCATTGGTAAAGGTTTTGGACCATACGTAATGTCTGCATAAATCTCCGTATTTTCTTCAATCTTGTCCAACATATTCTTTAATCTTGCTTCATGATTATCTTTTGTTTCCTTAAATTCTGAATCCAAAGTTTCATAGCTGATTTTTGCACCAATATCTGAATTAATAGCATCTAGTTCTTGCATGAATAAACCGCTATTCTTGCCACTATTACCAGCTTTATCTAAAGTTCGTAAAAGAACAACTCTAACTTCGTCATTCTTTTTTAAAGTTTCTGCAAGGACGGCATTTATTGCAAACATGACAGGTTTAGAATAATTGCAATTGGTATTTCCTGTACCGGCATAAACCATAGAATTCATGCTTTTTTTCATCGGGATATCACAAAATATAATCTTTTTCATTTAAAACTCCTTGATTATTATCAAATATTCATTATTAGGGACAAAAGAATATTATGTTTGATATTTTTTTATTAAAAATCGTTCTTTGTTTTTTCTAATTTTTCTCTCTCCTGGCAGTTTCATTATAAACCCACATACAGTATAACACAACTTACATTTCTGATTCTTCGCAAAAAGGTGCAGGAATATTAATAATATTATTAAATGTAAGGTGTATCATATTATATGAAAGATCTTCTACTTTAGCTTGAACCCGATACTTTTCTTCATCATCATAATATTGAAAATCAAGCGTATCACCTTTCTTCAAGAAGAATTTAAATCTGCCTGCAAGATAGTATCTATTATTGCTTTCCATAATTTCCGTATTGATTAATTCCACTTTATATACATCATTTGTAACTGGAGAAATTTCTGTAATATATAATGAGTAATCACAATTTGATTTTACTGTTCTTCCATCGAAAGAATATGTACGATTCCAAAATGTAGGATACTCAGACAGCATTAAGTTTACTTTAAAGTCATCTTTTTCCGGTCGTGCAAAGATAATGGATAAGCTTCCTCCAGTTTTAAAAACTGCTTCCATTTCTTGTATTTCGGGATGTTCTTTTGCATATTGTTCAATAATTGTGATGATTTGAGTTGTAAGATTATCGTTTTTATCCAGAACATGTCTTTCCTGATTTAATGAAATCTCAAATGGCTCAAGAGACATATTGTCTCTTATCCGAATTTTTGGAATATGAAGTTTTTTCTTTCGAAGATATGACATTCCATCTAATAATTCACTATTAGACTTATCGACTAAGGGTAACAGACCATATCCAATTTCCAATACAAATTTTTCTTCCATAACTGTAACGCTCCTTATTACAGATGAATTAAACCATCTGTTCTATAACAATAAGGTACATATAATCAGAAAGTTGACATTTTTTATGGGAAAATTTACTTTTTTAATTTGTTACCCTCTTTTATTACCATTACTGCATACAATTATATCAGTCAAGAGTGACATGAAACGGTGCTTCAGTTTCTTTCTGTTCCTGCTTTGCTCTTGCAACTTTAATTCCTCTAAATAATCAGCCTTTACGGTCAAATCAAAGATCCAAGCCATTTCATATTTTAACATTTGGGTGGGATAGGTATAAGAACACATATCGCTACAATCAAGTTTTAAATGATATGAATCAAGTATTTTCAAAATGTCTTCCTGATCTTTCCAAAAATGTATTTGATCCGATAATTGTTCTGCATTTTTTCCAATAAATGATAATCTAAATGAAATTTTGATATATGATTTTCTTTGATTATCTACAGAATCATATGAAATTGTTCTCTTTGACATAATTCTATAACCTATATATGTTTTTGTTACGTCTGCAATATTTCCATCAGGCAGAAACCAATTATTAGTAATAGGCATAAGATATTTATCATCCAGTTTGTAAATGCTTTTTAAAAGTTCTTTTAACCGTTTAAGATCAAACATATTTTACTCCTTTTTAAAGAATTCCTTCCCAAGGATTCTTGAAGATGTTGGTAAGTCTTGGATCCAACTGGTCTGCCAATGATGTACGAGTGCTATCATAGATTCTGTGTAATTCGTTATCTATCAAGATTTTATTTTGTTCCTGCATCATCTGTTCCATTCTTGCATTATGAGCTTTCATCTCTGTTTCCATTGAAATCTTGGATATATAATCAGGATAATGATTGTCATAAAACGAAGAAGGCTCTCCATAACTATGATAAGACAAAGAGTTATTCGACTTACGTAAAGCTTTATTACCTGAACCAGTTTTAGAAGATGAGCATGCGTTAACAAGCACAGCAATTATTCCTCCAATAGATCCAAGAATCGCACAAAATACCGGTGCATATAAAAGAAAATGCATACCATCCATAATTAAACCTCCTGTGGCCACGAAGCCTGCGAGTGATTATTATTCATGACCAGGAATCTTCTCCATAGTCATCCTCTGAATCAAATGGTGAAAAAGGAAATGGATTTGGACCGGCATCATAAAATCCGTCTTCATATTTTTCATCCAATTCCTTTTCCGCTGGCGTTACTGCTTCTGGGTGATGAAAAGGTTTGTAAGCTTCGTAATACGGTTCCCATTTAGCAGTTGACGGCTGCCCCTTTGATGGCTCAGTGCTGTATAAATCAAATCCTTCTAAACGAGCCTGAATATAACTGATGATAAATTTCTTTTCTTCATCATTCGTCTTTCTGTATACTTCCGAAGTTGCTTTCAAAATGTCTCGAGAAGATAAAAGAGATTCATCAAAATAAATCTTCAATTGATCACCAACTTCACAATCAGGATTTATTAATTTAGCCACCGGCAATTCAATTTCCAGACGTTCAGAATATTCTTCTTCAACAACAGTCTTTATTTCAAAGATCTCTATTAAAGAATCATCAACACGAACAACACAATTGTCTGCACTGCCATAAGCAATTCTGTAAGCATTCTTTACAAGCTGCCTTATTGTTGCCTGCAGAGTTTGTAATGAGATTTCATTATTTGATGACAGTTCGCTGTAGATTGTATATAACTCAGACATAAAGGGGCTCCTTAGATTACTTTTTGTAAAGCATTCGGAAAGTCGAACTTTCGTATTTCCCATCCAAATATGAAGAATCATATTTGGTTATGGACTCCATAGCTCTACATATATTCCTGTAATTTTGGTTTGCACAAATATTATCAACGTTTGGCCATTTTCGAATTTCTCTAGCAGAAAGAACTATTTCTTTTTCTTTTGATTGCTTTATATAGTCTTCGATAAATAAGACAATTTGAGCTTTTTGAGATAGTCCTACAGCCTTTCCCTGATTTACAGATTTCGAAACGTTTTTTATATTCTTATCTGATTTTTCTTTTGACAGGTATTGTTTTAACCACATTCCGCTAGAACGAATCTTTTCTTCAGGGCTGAAATGACCAAGCCAATTTTTAGATGGATAAAACAACTTTTCTGCAGACACTCTTTCAATTAACAGTTTTTCCATGTAATGACGATTTTCTTCTGTAGCAACTTCAAAAAATGAAAATGAAAGATTGTTTCTCATGTATTCAGAAACCTGTGCTTCAACCATCTTCTTCTTTTCAAAATCAATTGAAGCTGAATAAGTATCTTTCGCAGCCTTTGTAGTTATATCCAAGTTCCAAGATATAAGGAATGGATCATTATTTTTATTCAGAATAGCACGCCCTATATTTTTCCTAAAAATACTCCGATCTTTATTTTCATCATTAAGATGTTCAACTAATCTAGACGGAAGATTCCCATTTCCATCGTGAGTTCCTATTCGTACGATTCTATCCATTCCCTTATACTTTTCACCATTCTCAAAAAAGAAATAAACTCCATTTTTAGGAAGCTTTGTTTTATCAAAAGGATATGTATAACGAGGGAGTTTGTTTGCAAAATCATGGATTAAATCACAGGTAATTTGTGAATTAATCCATTGAGTTTGCTTAAACTGGGAAAGATGCTGTGTTGGGATTTCATAATGTTTTAACCCTTTTACTAGTTCTTCATAATAATCTTTACCGGCAAGGATAATGTATTTATCATTCTGACGATCTGAAACAACATCAAGCTGTTTCCAACAAATCTTTGCCCATTCTCTTTTTTCAGCAGCTGAGAAATCCTTTAAACAAACATTGTAAGGTTTGATAAAATCTGTAAGTGCAACTACATGATAAACAGCTGAAATTACAAAAATTCCATCAGGATTCAACAACCTTGCATAAGCTAGCCGACTTTTAAAACCATCTGAATCATAAAGAACTTCAGCATAGTTTTCACACTCTTTTTTCTTAGCACAACACGAAATTAAAATAATTGTCTTTGACATAATAATACCCCTTGCTCCATTGAGCAAATTAAAACTAATGAGAAATTGGTATTATTAGGATTTACTTATTCTGTTTTAAAACAAAAAAAGATAAGCTTAATATACCAATATAACCATAATTCCCATTCCCTTTGGAACGGTTCCGACCGAAATAATTTAGTTTGTGAATAAAAGCATCTAGCTTCTGTTTTCCCCAAATTAAATTTCCGAACGGGGTTATATCGAATGGCTTACCTCTCTAAATAAAGATTTTCAATTTGTTATACTTAATATATAATATTAAAAGTTTTAGTTGTCAAGAAATATTTATTATATTTGGAGAAAAAATATGGAAAAAGAACCTGTTTGGAGAGATATTTGGCAAGAAATGATAGAGGCATCAGGCAAAGATATAAAAGATCAGAAAAGAGATTTACCTGAATTACAAATAATCGAGAAAAAATATCCAAATGATAAAATGATTCTTTTTGAAAAAGGAATTGCATACGAAGTTTTAGGTGATAGAGAGAATGCTTTACTATATTATACGAAAGCTTCTGATGAGAATACTGGTTTACCTGTAAAACATTGGAGAAAAAGATCAAAATATTTTCTTGACTATTTGGATAATAATCGCTGTCATCCTTTTGGGGATTTAAATAAAAATCAACAATTTGAAAATGTACAATTAGATACCTATTTTAATATCCATTCATATTGTCATATTAATACTTATATTCGATATCTTGCTATTTCTTCAGTTTCTCGTTTACATTCCGAACCAGCGATGGCAATAGTAATATTTCGAACTTGTCTAGAAATAGGTTTATGGACTTATTTTGAGAAAGATGTAGAAGAAATAAATGATGATTTCAGAAAAACACAAAAAGATGGATATGATATAAATTTAGACAAGTTATTAACTCAAATGAACGACAAAGGTCTCTTTACAATAAAAGACGAATTCGAAACATATAACCATATAAAAAAAGAAGGAAACAAGGCTGCTCATCCAGGAAAAATGAAAGAAGATGTAAAACCCTTCAAGTATAAAGATCCCGAATTAATTGAAATCTTGTATGATTTTAACAAAATGCTCAAGATTTTAAATGAACGAGCAAACAGTTAATTTATGGAGAATCATTATGGAATCAATACGAATTTTACAAAACACATACGAAAAACTATATGCTCTTACTCCTGTGTTAAAAAAATTTATACAAACTGAATATGACAAATTAGATAAATTACAAAAACAAAAAATCTTCAAATTCTCAAATATTACTCAACATCAAGACATTTATTATCATTTACGTTTCTTAATAGAGAACTGGAATATTTTAAAACTCAATTCGAAAACAAAATTCTTTACTGAAGAAAATTACCGTTTATTTGTTGATGAATCAGGAACTTCAAAATCCGTTTATCGCATAAGAAATTCCGTTATGCATCCGGATGCTTCAGAATATTCAATAGATATTTACAAAGGATGGAACAACACTTTAGAAGAAGCCGCAAAACAATTAAATAGTGATTTACGTGAATTAATGATTAAGTTACACGAGAAAGAAAAAAATCGTCTTTTAACACTTATAAAATCGGAAGTTACAACTCCAGCAATAAACAGTGGCAAATTAGATGAAGAAACTCTAAAATCCATCATAGATACAGAAAAAAGACTTGAATCACAATTAACAGCGGCAGGTATTGTTGCTTTTTTTGAAGATGCACTCCGTGCTGATAATGGAAAAAACATTGGAAAGATTCTTGAAGATAATGATTTAAAATCTTTTGAAAAAATAAAAGATGATGTCCTTGCAAAATACTTTGGAGAAATTCTATAAGTCATATTATGATTTTACATAATCACACCCCATTCTCCCCCATCTCCTCCAAAAAATCATCATCATCCGTCACAACAACATCGCTATCCCCCAATCGAATACCCCCAGGAAAATCATCCTCGTCTTCATCATCATTCAAATAACCGCGATGCATTCCGGATTTATCAATAAAAGAATCGACAATTTCGCCGTCTTCATTTTCGAGGAAAACGTAGTGGGGGTTGTGTTTGGATTCTTCGCTTTTGCCGCTGTAAATCATTGCAATCAGAATAAAAAGGCAAATCAGCGGAATGCCTACAAAAATAAAAAAAATCATGTTGGCCTCCTTCTATAACCATTACTGCATACAATTATATCAGTCAAGAGTGACAGGGAACGGCACTTCATTTTTTTGATTCTTTGGTTTATTATGAAAGAAAGGTGCATTATGAAAATTATACTTATCCGTCATGGGGATCCAGATTACGAAAAAGATTGTATTACTGAGCTTGGGCATAAACAGGTGAAGGTTGCGGCGCAGCGGCTTTTGAAAGAAGAGATTGATGAAGTTTATTGTTCGCCACTTGGACGGGCAAGGCAGACGGCGCAGGCATTTTTAGATGCATCGGGAATTGGCAATATGACGATTCTTGATTTTATGCAGGAGATTCGGTTTGGGCGCGAGGGAGCCTTGTATAACAATAAATGGAATCCTTGGCTTGGGGCGGCTGCTCTTATAAAAGAAGGGAAAGATCTTCAGTCGGCTGACTGGCGGGAATATCCGGTTTTCAAAGATAACTTTGCAACAATTGATTCAGACAAAATTGCAGAAGAATCAGACAAATGGCTTGCTTCTTTAGGCTACGAGCGACAGGGCCAATATTATCGCTGCTCCGGCAAAGGGAATTGCGAAAAAACAATTGCGATTTTTTGTCACGGAGGTTCGAGCGCTGCATTTATGGCCAGAGTTTTGAATCAGACTTTTGCGTATATGTGCGGAGTGCTCATGTATTTTCCTCATACTACAATTTCAGTTTTAAAATTTGACAACCACCCCGGCGAACTGGTACTCCCTGTAATTGAACTTTTGAATGACGCACGCCATTTGAAGGATGTAAAATAATTTGGAAGATGATTGGAGAGATTGGGGATTTTATGAAACCATACAAATTTTATGGCTGGCAAACCGCCGACTGCAAACCTGCAGACGCCACCTTTGAAAAGATACGCGACCCGCGCCACCTTTATGATATCCTTTCAGAAATCTGGTGTGAATATACCTGCGCTCCCCGTCTGAGGGAAAAATGGTGCCGCGAAAATCAGACGGTTGGCCAGTGCTCCATCACAACTTTTCTTGCCCAGGATATTTTTGGCGGTAAGGTCTACGGCATCCTTCGTCAGGGTGGCAACTACCACTGCTACAATGTTGTAGGCGACTGCGTTTTTGATTTAACCAGCGAACAATTCGGTGACGAAAAACTCTGCTACGAAAACAATCCCGAACAGTTCCGCGAAACCCACTGGCAGAAACAAGAAAAACATGAACGGTATAATTATCTTAAAGCAGAGCTTTTGAAAAAGCTGGAAGAACTATAAAACTCTTCTATCCAATATCATACATCTTCATGGTTTCGCGGTTGCGGTATTCATGTTTTTCGTAATAACCAATCAGGTCTCCAGAATCATTTCGGAGAGCAACCATGTACACATCTTTGTTTTCTTTTTGATTATAGAAGGTATAAACAAGATTATTGTCTGTTGATTTTTTGAACCAGTCCAAAACTTTATTTATCATTTCGCGGGATTTTTCGTTGTGACAGTCCAGCAAACTTTTTCCTAACAAAGCTTTACCGCCCCATTTTTCATAACGGGCCACTGCCACCGGATTCATATAAATAATTGTATGCTCAAGATCGCAGATTACAACAGCAGCCCTGTCGGCATCCAGAACACTTTTGAATATTTCGTTGAGATTTACAGGCATAATACTTTCCTTATCATTTATAGATTATATATAATAAACATAATTCTCTTTTCGAGGAGCAGGCGCTTTTGGAGGCTCAGCAGCGTAACCTAAAGCGCAGTGTCCGATTCCTTCATACTCTTCTGTGATTCCAAGTTTTTTGAGAATATCTTTTCCAAAGTCGCTTTCGAATTCTTCTTTTGCGCGGTGAATCCAGATGCTTGCAACTCCAAGACTTTCTGCAGCATTCATAAGATTTCCCATAACAAGCGAGCCATCATATACATAAGTTGGGACATCTTTTTTTGCAAGAACAATCAGAATGACAGGGGCACCGTAGAATGGATCATAATCTTCACCCCAGTTTGCAACTTTGCGGTTAGCAACCATAATTTCATCGCGCAGTTTTTTATCTGTTACAGCAATAATGATTGGGCTTTGTTTTCCCATTCCAGTTGCTGCATAAGTTCCAGCCTTGATGATTGCCTTGAGTTCTTCATCCTTAATCATGTCAGGTTTGAAGTTCCTGCAGCTGCGTCGTGTTTCCAATACTTTTAATGTTTCGTTCATATGAAACTCCTTTGTCATATTCGGGCTTGACCCGAATATCTCCTTCTTCAATCCCATTCTACCCTATTCCGTCTGATTTGCTTGTATGAAAATCATTGATTGTTGTAAGAAAATGGAAGATTTTTTTGCCCTGCTCTACTTTTTGAAAAAGTTTTCATTTTAAATTTTCTTTATAGCTTCTATAATTTCATCATATTCCTTTTGTAATGAACAGCTATTGAAAATATATTTCCAGTTAACAAGACCTGGATAATAATAATCAAGAATCAACCGAAAATTAATAAGAATTATCGCACCAGGAGAATCTGCATTCATACATCGAGCATCGATTTTCTTTTCTAGGATTTTCAATCTGAATACATAAAAACTATCATCCCACTCTTCATCTTGAAGTTGTGAAATATAATCTTTGTACTTCTCTAAAACTTCTTTTATATCATTTAAAACATATTCTTCTGCATATCTAATTGATGTTACAGTTGTTGGTTCATACATGTAAGTGCTTCTTTGTTTTACAACAATCCGACCAGTTTCATCAATTACAATGTCATTATCGTAATCATCATCCATGATTGTTTCCCGCTGATGAATTTCAAATAACGTTTTTGGTTCTGAATTTAATTTAGAATTAATTTTTTCTATAATTTCAACTGATGCGCTAAGCATATTATTATAGTCGCTGGTTAGAGCTTTATGTAGATAATCATTTATTTCATCTTTTTCAAAATTCATTTCTTGCATAGCATTTATTACA
>JAEEGH010022213.1_pt1 | contig 13039 bp, 10 predicted proteins | sample 9134181 | NCBI WGS metagenome assembly JAEEGH01 (sample SAMN16246544, study PRJNA631951) | gut metagenome | biome: gut microbiome; feature: rumen; material: DP-attached | host: Bos | place: Iran: Karaj | collected 2018-10 | reverse complement strand
AACGCTTCCGTCACCACGGCTTCCAGATCCGGCGCCGTTTCCTCGACGGTCACGCAAAGATTCCCCTCCTCGTCCGCCTCTACGTTCACGATGCTTATCCCGTAACCACCCGTAGAATGCTCACCGCTGCAAAGCTCTAGAACCAAGGGAGCCCTCGCATCATTCTCGTAGCGATAATACCCCCGATCCTTATAGTTTGAATCATAGTCCTCGTTCTCGCCAAGCTGATACTGAAAACCGCAAAGGGATCCTTCCTTCAAAAGCTCCTTCCCGTCAAACGCCTCCGCGCTTGGTGACCCGCATCCTGCCATGCAAAGGAGCATAACGAAACACCCAGTCAACCATGCTCTTTTTTTCATAAGACCGCACCTCCTTTTCGTGGATTCCGCTCATTCAAGTCCGTTTATTTCCGCCCTCCGTCAGGAACTTCATCCGTCGCGGCATTCACGCCTCCATACCACACGTTTACAGTCCCCGTCACATTTTCATTTGCTTCAACGCGCTCGTCATAAAGCCAGAGCGCATATCCTACCTTCGCGTCCGCCGCAAAGTTTTTTACCTGATCTGCCGTGGCATGAATCGTGAAATAGGTTTGCGTGATTTCTCCGTCGGTGCAGGTTTCCATGGCAACAACATATCCCAAATCAATGAGCCGTTGTACTTCCTTTTTTGCCACTTCCCCGTCATTGGAAATCTGTTGACCATCCTGAAACAGTTCCACAAAAACGCGATAACGGTACTCCTCATGGTCACCATAACAGGCTATTGCTCCGCTTAAAGAAGGAGACATCCAAACATTACCATTTTCAATCGCCTTGTCACCGCTGATTTTTGCAGCAGCTATCGTCGTTTCCTCATCACTGGCAGTTCCCTCAAAAGAAGAAATCATCACCGTCTCTATGTATTCTTTCTGTCGATACTCTTCCTGCTGATACTCTTCATTCACGGGCTTATATCTGTCAAAGGCGTTTTCCCCAGCATCTTCCACTGCAATGGTCTCTTCCCTGTCAGAGCTTCTCTCCTCGGCACTTGTTATTGGGGGATCAATCTCCAATGCATACTCCTCGGCAACAGCCTTTTGATAGGAAACATTACTTTCTTCCTGAATGTCGGAATTTTTTCGGAAAATACGCCCGCCATCGGCATATAACCAAGCGACTCCGACCATTACAAAAATCGTTGCGGCAATACCGATCCATTTGATCATCGCATGGCGTTTTCCCATGATACTTTGATATGCTTCGGCATCTGAATCGCCAGCCTCTTCCACATAGCACTCCTCTGCCTCGCCGATGGCAACCAAAAGATCACTTGTCGTCATAAAGATACCCCTCCTTTTCCAAAACTCCCTTAAGCTCTCCCCTCATGCGATGCAATGCTGACTTTACCTTTCCCTGCGTGTATCCGTATCTATTGCTGATTTCAGGGACAGTGTCAAAATACCAATATCTTCGGAGAAAAATCTTGCGTTCCGTCTGACTCTTTGTACTCAAAAAGGAATTGATCGTTTTCTTCAATTCACCAGAAAGAATCTCGCCCTCCACGCTATTTCCAGCCGGCATGCACTCCTGCAATTCTTCAGACAGTTCGATCATCGTCGCCTTTCTCTTTTGCGCATTCGTCCTTCGCCACTCGTCAATTGCAAGGTTTCTGGCAAGCTTTCCAAGAAAGGCAAAGAAATGATCTCTTGGCTCATTCGGAGGAATCAAATTCCATGCACGCAGATAAACATCATTCTCACATTCCTTGCATGCCTCATCATCCAGTACTGAGGAGATGATCTTTCGAAGGCTCCTGCCATATTTTTCTTCTGTCATCACTATGGCATTTTCATTTCGCGCCAAATATAGGTCCACGATTTCCGTATCCTCCAAAAGCTCACCCCCTTCCATAAATTCCCTTATGTCCTATATACCGTATTTTAGTGGAAAAACGATTTAAATTCATATTTCAATCAAGTCAATTTAATCTCCACGGTCTAGTCTTATCGATCCAGCCATTACTCTTCCAATACTTGTAATCCGTGTATTCCGGATCTTTTTTCCCAAGCCCTGTCTGCAGCATTCTTACAGCATAGAATTTGCATTTGGTTGTAAGATTTGTTCTCGCAGGCCGTGAAAAATCCATATGTCTTATCTTATCTGCAACATTAACCAGCTTTGCCGTCATTTGCTTTCTCTTTTTTTCTGCAATCTTTCCCCAATCGATCTCGCTCATCAGTTTAAAGCTGCATACCCTGATATCGCTGACACCCCACCATGAAAGGCTGTCTTTGATATCTTTTGCTGCCGATTTTCCCCCTGCGCCTAAACACTGTGTGATTATTACAGCACGCTTTCCAAACATTTCCTTCGCAGGTCTGTGTGGCATCCATCTGTATCCGAAGTGATCCAGCATTGCCTTCATGGCACCGGTTGTATGGAAGACATATGCAGGTGATGTGAATACGAGCAGATCTGCTTCAAGTAAAGCCTTCTCGATCTTCTGAGTATATTCTGCATCCTTGCACTTATCCTCATACGTTCGAAAGCAGGCCGTACATCCGATGCAGAAACCCGGACAATCCCTGGGAAGATAAAACTCAGTGATCTCTGAGCGGTCTCTTAACTCATCCAGAAAGATCTCCTTAAGCCTGTATGTAACACCATGTTTTTCCGTACCGTTAATAACCGTTATCTTCATCAGAAATTCCTCCCATAGAGTTTATCAAATTGCCGGATGTGCTTTTCCATCAGCTTAAGCGCTTCCTGTTCTCTCTCCGGTTCTCTGTCGCAAACGGTAAGGAGCATATATATGGGAGCATAAAACTGAAGCGTCATTACCGGAACGTCATCTGCCACCAGAAATCCTTGAGCTACCAGCAGTCCAAGAAGCATCCCCTGGTAAGTTAGCGGCATATCAAAATACTGTTTAGAGTATACCTTTGCAAGGTCTTCATCCTGAAACTGTTCAAGTGTCAGCATTTTTCTAAATCGCTTGGTATAACTGTCATGAAGGTAGTACGTAAATAGATCGGTTCCCAGTTTGACCAGATGATCTTCATCCATGTTTTTATAAACTTCAGCATCTGCGGTCGGATCGGTACCGTTTATGCTTAAGGTATGCGCCTGCTGTTCAAATCTGTGATTCATTTCAGCGATGATGGCGTCAAAGATCGCCTGCTTGTTTTTGTAATGCTTATACAAAGAAGGTGCTTTGATCCCGACCTTTTCCGCTATATCGTTTACAAAAACGTTGGCATAACCTTTTTCTGAGAAGAGCGTCAGCGCTTCATCAAGAATCCTTTGTTTTGTATCCATATGCTTACCCCTTGTTGGCTAATTTAATTTAGCCCATTATAAGCTAATTTGAATTAGCCGTCAAGATTCTTTTTGTGATTTTTGTAAAAAACGGCGGCTACAAGATCTCTCTCATAACCGCCGTTTTAGGTTTCATTATTCAGTTAACCTAATAGGAAATCAACGATCATTTTCTTTTCTTCATTTGTCAGAAAATTCATGTGGCCGCGCCCTTTCAGCAGGTACGTCTCGCAATTTGGAATTATTTTCTGCGCTCTCTCTAATACACCTTTCCCAGGAAAGGGTTTTCTCGCTGAGGTATTATAACTATTGTAATGATTTCTTCAATTCTTTTTCATGATCTTTTGTAAAAGTACTAAGCTTATATGATCTAACACGTTCGTTTACCATGACCGGTTCAACAAATCCATTCTTAACAAGAACTGACAATCTGTTTATTATTGTCTTATTTGTTACAGCAAATTCCTTACTGACTTCAATCGGAGTGAATTCCCTTTTATAATGCTTTATAAGAAACAGAAGCAGTTCTTTCTCTTTGCCTTTCAGATAAGAAAGACTTCCTGTTATTTCTTCGGTGTTCGAAGCTTCCGAGAGCTCGCACACCCTATTTGAATAAAGCTGGACCATCCGAAGAAAATAGTTAATCCATATTTCAGGGTGCGGTGGCTCATTTCTTCCTGAATAGTATAAGGCCGGCAATCCCATCTGAATGGATTCATAGTATTCATTCACATCATAAGCAAAATATTCTTCCAAGGAACCAATGCCATTGAATCCAAATCCATTAACGTCAAGAACATACCCTGAAAGAAGGCGCGCAGTTCTACCGTTTCCATCTTCAAAAGGATGGATTGTCACGAGCTGATAATGAACAACCGCCGCAACAATAAGAGGATGGTCGTCTGTTGTATTTACATATTCTACCAGCTCATCCAACAAGCCCGGAATATCCGAATACTCCGGAGGGATATAATCAGGATTACCCGTTTGGGAATCATATACGGCAAAAAGTACCCCTGGAGGCATAGGACCACGAAGGCCTATCTTTTCCTTTGATGCACCCTCTTCTACATACTTCTGCACATCGAGGATCAGTTTTTTTGAAAACTTCTCTTTCTTTTTTGCCTTTTCCTCCAGATAATTTAATGCAAGAAAATAGTTTCTCACTTCCTGCTCGGGTTTTAAGAAATGTTTTCTTTCATCCCGATCAATCACTTCATCAACCTGCTTCTCGGAAAGAGGATTTCCTTCGATCTTGTTTGAAGCATAGGAGCTCTTCTTTTTTGAGCTTTTACGTAGTCTGTTTGCTACAGACCGAGACATCTTTATAGTGGATACTCTAAATCTGTTTTTTTCGATCTCGATTATATACTTAAGAATCTCGTTGGTAAGTATTGCTTTGATCACGCCAAATCACCTCAAGATGATTGTATCAGGATTGCTCTGAAATTTCCATTAAAATTACACTATTTTTTCACTATTTTACAGTGTGCTTGGTTAGTTATTTTTAAAGCTATTTCAAAAACGCCTTTATAGCATTCACAAATTCCTCAGGTAACTGCCCCTGCGGAGAATGACCACATCCGTTTACGAGATATAACTCCTTACTCGGAGCTGTTATAACTTCATAGTATTCTTTTATTGGTCCTACAGGACATGACCAATCTTCTGAACCGGATATAAAAAGCACAGGTACTATATAATCGGTACTTCTTTTATATGCATTAAAATCAAGCAAGTAATCTATCAGTGGTTTTTGCAGATCTTCGTATGTGGTATTGCCAAGCATCGTTGACAATATAAGGAAATACCACCTGAAATCATCAACTCCGGCATATGGCGAAAAGAACGTTGCTGTTGTAGATACATCTTCCGTTACACTAACAGGATGATAAGCAGCCGTGATAGAATCCAGTGCGGACATATTTGCAACTGTCGGCTCACCTACAAGTTTCTCATACGCTTTCTCCATTTCTGTTGTGTCATCACCGGCTTCTTTTGCCTTGGCTAAAGCATCCTCGTATGAATACTTATATGCATACAGCCCTTCTTCCATTACTTCCTGTCCGATCCCTACATAACCCGAAACCTTTTCGGGATGATCGAGTACATATTGGCTCCCCAATAGAGTTCCGTATGAGTGCCCCATAATGATCACTTTATCCTGACCATACTTTTCACAGGCATAATCTACCAACGCATCCAGATCTTTAACGGCCTGATAAAAAGAAACCGTACTGTTATCAGGATCTGTTTTCACATTATGATAATATGTTCTGCCACAGCCTCTCTGATCCCAGGAGATAATGGTATAATCATCCGTCAGATAATCAAGCCAGCAGTAGTCCGTAATGGTGGAAGGCGCACCCGGTCCTCCATGAAGGCTTATGATGACAGGATTTGATGTATCATGACCAAGTGTTAAGATATACTGTTCTTGATCGTTAAGCATTATATATTCTGATTTGTTTATCCCACCCTTATAGTCAATTGCACGTTTAACCTGATTTATATTTCTTCCTATGATCGTGATGACAAAAAATGCCATCACAACTGTCAGAATTATGAAAAAGATTGCTTTGGGTATGGCAATGAGTATCCTTAGAACAATGTGCTTTTGGGGACTTGATCCACATACTTCTTTTTTATGTGCAAGATGTATTCCTATATGTCCGATTCCAAGTATGATTGAACCAAAGATCATCAGACTGTTTCCACCATATATCCCAAGAAGTAAAAATGCAGCAACAGGAAGCGTGGCTCCAGCAACCGGAATTCCAAGAATTCCTGTGTAGAAATCCTTCATTGCCTTTTCACTCTTAAAGTATCGGATCCAGAAGATCTCATAAAGAACCATGCATAAGAACGAAACAAGAAGCACTGTAACCCAGAAATTCCAACCTTTAAAGTTGAAGTCTGAGAACATCAGTGCCACCGGTGTGACAATGAACTCGCCTGCTCTTTCCAATACAAGCAGAACCTTATTCTCATTAACCACATATCTGTCATAGTCAGCAGGCTTGTTCTTAGTCCATATGATATTTGGAACAAGAAGCATGATGATCCAGATCAAACCTATATAAGAGAATCCAAAACACATAAGAAATGTCCTCCTTCTTAATATTCCTCTCATTGCGAATACTAACACATCTTAAAAAATTATTCTTTAAGAGAAACCTGTTTAATTCTTAACTGTTTCTTATGTGAGCCATCCTGTTTGGGAGCGCGTCTTACTGATATCACACCTCAAAACTATACGACAGCGCCGGGACTTGAACCCGAACATCGGGATTACCGATTACTCGGTGATTAGCAATCACCTGCCTTACCAGTTAGGCTTACACCGTCAAAATATCTGTGACAGGATTCGAACCTGCACATGTGGGTTTAGAAGACCCATGCCTTATCCTTTTTGGCTACACAGATATGATGCGAACGACAGGATTTGAACCTGTGACCCCCACCTTATCAGAGTGGTGCTCTACCGCTTAGCTACATTCGCATATGCTCTGTATCCGATTCGAACGGGTAATTAATGGTTCGTAGCCACTTGGTTTATCCACTAGCCTAACAGAGCAAAAACAGGCTTAACAGGATTCGAACCTGTATCGTGAGAGTCAAAGTCTCATGTGCTACCCTTGCACCACAAGCCTATACGCTGCGCCAGAGATTCGAACTCTGATATCCTTGCGGAATGCCGGTTTTCAAGACCGGTGCTGTACCATTTGAGCCAACGCAGCAAATAAAAAAGCGGTTATTCCCTTCTCTACAGGAAACAACCGCTCATGATCATAAACAGTGATCTAAGTCATATCTCCCATATGAGTGACCATGTATAGAGTTGCATGACAAACAGACCAGACGCTGATTCGTACCTGGATTCTTTCACATGATGAAGTTTGAATGTTTGTCATTGTATTCATGGTCTTTTCCTTTCTAATTATTTAGATATGCGATCATCTTTTCAGTATCAAACTCTCTGATGATCAGAGCATCACTGTCTGTTTTTACCGGCTTATCAGTAACGATAACCTGTGCTTCGTTAATGTCACTTACTACTTCATCAGCCATCATCTCAAAGAATGAGTAGACATTCAAAGTATCGGTAACATCAAAGTAATCCAGCAAGAAATCCATCTCGGTATCACCTGCTACGATCGTTGAGCTGTCTCTTGTTGTGTTTAACCAGATAAGCTCATTTGTTTTAAGATCAACACCGAACAGATACGCAAACGTTGAATCACAATTGATCATAAATGCCGTCTTTACTGTCTTTGGCTCATAGACCTGACCGGAATCGTTGATATCTCTTGTCATATATCCAGCCTTGCAGAAGCACTTGCTAAATGGTGAGCCAGAAAACACGTTATCACAAAGGATCATATATCTTGTATCCGGATATAGCTTTCTAAACTCATCCATGTCGATATCAAAATACTCGCTTCCGCCATTGTACCCGCTTGTCTGATCTCCGGAATATGTTATAGCTTTAGACTGGTTATTAGCCATTGTTCTCCATGAGAACTCTCTTCTGTTTCCATATTCATCTATCCCGAATACAGAAAGGTCGATATCGTTGACTTTCTCCCAATATGTGAACACACGGAGTTTCTTAGTCTCACCGATGCGTATCTTTGAACCTCTTGTAAGTGTCCCGAAACCGCCTTGTGAAGTGTTCTCTTGTAAAGGCAGTGCATAATTGACCATATCAGGATCGATATAGACCTTACCCAGTCTGCCCTTTAGACAAAGCTTTAGATCCTCTCTTATCTTATCCGTAATCTTATCGATCACATCTGCTGATATGACTGATCTTCTTGCAGCTTTTTCTTCATCTGTCTCCACATGGACTTTTAACTTATTATGCTTTGTGAACTTGAAAGCTCTTGCACCGGTTCCCTTATAATGTGCATACTGCATGAGTACCTGTAAGAGAACTATGGTGTTATCTGTACTAATGCTTTTCAATACATAATCAATATCCTCATCGTTATCACATCTGCTTATGATGTAATTTAGATTTCTTAAGATGCTTGAAGCACCCTTTGATCTCTTTAGAGTGTCAACGGCATTTTTAATGCTCTTTTGATTCATAGATCTTTCAAATTCAGAGAAAACAGACTCGTTTTTATCAGAGCGCATAGCGTCTACAAAGCTCTTTGCTTCATCTGATACGGCCTTATAATGGATGTGATGTAAAAGACCGTTCCAGATCTTTTTCCTCTCATAGCAGTTTCTTATATCACATCTTGATTCATCAAAAAGCGCATTTATGAGTTTAGTTAAGAACTTTCTGTCAACATTTTTGAGATTTAGCTTATTCAGCTGCTTGTTGCCATATTCAGCATAATTGATCTCATCAACAACTTTTATGACATCTGAAAGATACAAAAACTTTGCAAATCTTAGATCTCTTAGATCAACTAAGAGTCTTATGCAAGTGTTCTTTGATGCGATATCCTTTATTTCATAAGAATCTGAACATATGAGATCCTTTACGAGCTCATACTGACTGTCAGAAAGTGGTCTTGTTGACATCAAAAGCTCATCTGTTAAACCGACTAGCTTAGCATATGCCTCGTCTTCAGTGACTATAGAAAAGACTTTTATATCTGCCTCTTCCTTAAAGGCAATCCTATCAAAATTCTCTTCAAATAATGACTGTCCTGCCTCTGAAAAATCACCCATTCCATATGTTCTAACGTACTGAAACAACTGATCGAAAAGTAACTGATCAGAAGTAAGCTCTCTCACGCTCTGAGGAAATCCCTTATAAAAGGGCTCAGGTACATTCTGGCCTAACTGCTCTGAAGCATAGTTGATCATCCATCTTTGGGCATACTTTGCTCCCTTATCTATGCGGATGTTAAACATATTTGCAAGTGTGAACAGTACCTCAAAGGAATTCTGTTCAGCGACATCCCTGTCACAAACCAGGATATGCTTTTCGAATAAGTAATTTAAATATATCTCCTTTAACATTTTTCCTCCTTTTCTTCTGATGTTATTGCCGGATTGATAAGGTTAACAGTCTGTAAAAAAGTAAATCCGACTAGCTATCAGAACACTAAATATCGTGCCACTGTCTCAGGATTCGAACCTGTCAAACCAATTTAAAAGTAAGTGACACTAGCTGTGAATCATTGGTGATATCATCAGATTAAAATCGGCGCTCTACCAACTGAGCTACAGACCCCAGTGGGTCTGGCGGGATTTGAACCCGCGACATCCGCACCCCAAATGAAAAAGTAAATCTGATTAGCTACCAAATACATTATAATATCATTTGCTCAACCTGTCTGCTATAGTGCTCGATACGAACGAATCAGGTTTTACCTCACACTCGTATCCCACACTTTTGATCCATCCAACTATTGAAGGGATCAGTTCGCTGGTCTTGCTTCTGTCTGTCTTTCCTGCATCCACATGTATGGTAAATGTTGAATTATCATAAAGCTCCCCGTATATGGGATCGTTTTCTATGATCTCCAGCACAGTGTCTGCAGTCTTTAACGATAAGGTTGTCTCTTTAAAGAGTTTTTGCCTTATATCATTTATCTTGCTTACATGGCTTATCTCATAAAAGTATATACCGCCATGTCCCTCGCATACGATAGCTATGACAGTAACGATCTTTGTGTTGCTGTGATTCTGACTGTCCGTTCCTACTATTATCTGGATCGGTGAATCAAAGCCTTTGACCCTGTCATAATAAGCCAGAAGCTTAGCAGGTATGTTCTCAATATTCAATTTTCCGTAAGTCTGGCTGTTGTACATTTTTATATCCTCCAATGCCTGCAGTGGGGTTCGAACCCACGACCTTCGGTTTAAGAGACCGCTACTCTACCAACTGAGTTACGCAGACGCAGTGCGCCTGACAGGATTCGAACCTGCGATATATCGGTTAAAAGCCGATTGCCATACCGCTTGGCTACAGACGCATTTGATCATATTCCTTTTTTAAAGACTTTTGTTTTCGTTTCATTACAGTTCTCCTTTTTGTTACACATAAACGAAAAAGTCGGCAGGGTTGGACTCGAACCAACGCCGTTTCTTTGTCAGGGTTTTACAGACCCCTGCCCTCGCCGCTAGGCATACCTACCGTTATACTTTTTTTGATGCGCTTAACAGGATTCGAACCTGCATGTCCATAATGACACCGGACTCTCATTCCGGCCTGTATTCCAGTTCCAGCACAAGCGCTTATACGGGTGACAAGATTCGAACTTGTAAGCTTGCGCCACCAGGGTTTGAGTCTGGCTCCTGTACCTATTCGGACACACCCGCTCATGGGCGTGAAGGGAGTCGAACCCTTATGCAATAGCCACGGTTTCTAAGACCGCTATGTATACCATATTCCATCACACGCCCGTATAGCGCAGATGAGATTCGAACTCACATGATAAGACTATCCCGGGATTTTAAGACCCGTGCGTACACCATTTCCGCCACTGCGCCAAGCTTATTAAGTTTTACGCCGCTAAGTCGCAGCAAGAGTAATGATAATAACATGATCTTTAACCTCATTTTTCTTTCATTAATGGCAGAACAGTTTTTACGGACTAAAAGTCTTTGTTGTGTGTTCCGTTCTGTCCTGCAAAGCTTTCTGACGGATTCGAACCATCATATCTTGATTACAAGTCAAGAGTCCTGCCGTTGGACGAAGAAAGCATTATAAGTAGGGCGGGTGAGAATCGAACTCACGACACACGGCTTATAAGGCCGCCGCTCTCACCCCTGAGCTACCGCCCCATATTAATATGGTTTGGTATTCGTATTCGTTCCATGTTCTTTCTCCTTTAACGTTTAATAACATAAAGCTAAGCAGATAATCGGGATCGAACCGATGCCGTCTCGTCATCCGAGCCGTTCTACCACTAAACTATATCCACATGCGGAACACCGAAAGTGCCTGTTTTCCGGCATTCCTATGCCTTTTGGGGTGTCAAATACACCAAATCACCCGTGCCGGCTACGATCCGGCATTTTCAGCGTGAAAGGCTGATTACCTATCCCATTAGTAGAACGGGCGTTAATGTGACCGATCGGATTCGAACCGACGACCTTCGGATCCACAATCCGATGCATTGACCAGCTATGCTACGGCCACAGTACCCGATGAGGGAGTTGAACCCTACGTCTTCTGACTGAGAATCAGATATCACTACCGTTAGACCAATCGGGCTAAATAGCGGATACGGGATTTGAACCCGCGTTACACGGCTTATGGGGCCGGGCTGGAACCACTCCAGACTAATCCGCAGTTGAGATGACCGGACTTGAACCGACACGTTCCTGAACCCAGATCAGGAGGGCTACCATTTACCCAACATCTCAATATATAAGTACCGACAGCAAGAATCGAACTCGCAACCTCTTCCTTGTAAGGGAAGCACTCTCCCAGTTGAGTTATGTCGGTATAGTGGAACCAAGGAGACTTGAACTCCCGACCTCCTGCTTGCAAGGCAGGCGCTCTCCCATCTGAGCTACGGCCCCAATATTAAATATATGAACGGTTTCAAAGGGATTCGAACCCTTGCTACCTGAGAGACAATCAGGCGTGTTGACCGCTACACTATGAAACCAAATGGGCTGTCTGTTTTTTGACGGTTGACATTTAAATCTGCCTCGTCGGGACAGATACCATATGATAGTGGACGGTACTGGTGTCGAACCAGTCCCTCCAGATCTTCAGTCTGGCGCTTCCACCGGGTTAGCTTACCGTCCTAAAAGACGGCTCTAAATCGTTCGATCATTTTTAATTCCTCTTTTTCCATTGATATTTCTCTTGTTTGCGATAAACAGGTGCCTGTTCTGTTTTCTCGCTATTAATTTAAACGGAAACGGTAGGGCTCGAACCTACAACCTCCCGATTAACAGTCGGGCGCTCTTCCATTGAGCTACGTATCCAGATTTTTGCATTAAAAAATCGCCTGTCGGTATTTACCTTCAGACGATTGCCATAAAAGTGATCACTTGTTGTAATATCACTCTAACATCGCAATCGTCCCCCAGTTTCATCCTTATAAGAATCTTTTGTATCTGCTATGACGGGGGCGTATATCAGCATACTAAGGGCATTATGGCGCACGAAACTAAACATATCTGATGCATATGTTTTCTGTTCATTAATGATATTGTTTAATCTTGCTTGCAACATAACTGCTCCTTTTGATTCTTTAGATAAGTGTTTAAAAAAAGTGCCGTCAACTATTTTTGTATACCAAAAATAATCGAACAGGCACTTTCGATGATTTAACTATAACGCATCAGAAAATGATTGTCAACACATTTTTAAAAATTTTTGCACAAAAAAATTATATAATCTCCTAAATTGTAGAATTCTACATTTTTAGTGATCACCACAATATATTAAAAACACCCCAGTACAGTTGTCCTGGGGTGTAATAAGTCGCATATGATTGTCCAAAGACGTAATACGTTGTGAAACAATTATCTCTTTGAGAACGATTAATGTTTTGAAAGCGCAGTATTTTCGGCATTTTCACTTCGAATTGCTGTTTACCTGTTGTGTACGGTAGAAAGCTCAGGACTACTGTACACAACTGGTGGCAACTTTATATCTGTTTTTTTCCAATACCTTTCGTCTTTACAAACCGAAATTGTCGTACTCATAATTCACTGTTATTTTTCCCAACGTTATTTTATCCAGAACCTTATCATTAGTCTTTACTGTATGTTCCGGTAGAATCTTTTCTTGATAATACACGCCGTCCCAG
>JAEEGH010022211.1_pt1 | contig 13040 bp, 13 predicted proteins | sample 9134181 | NCBI WGS metagenome assembly JAEEGH01 (sample SAMN16246544, study PRJNA631951) | gut metagenome | biome: gut microbiome; feature: rumen; material: DP-attached | host: Bos | place: Iran: Karaj | collected 2018-10 | reverse complement strand
TCCCGCCAAAATCAAGGACGATCTTACAAAGGAGCAGTTCAAGCTCTACCAGCTTATATGGAAAAGATTTGTTGCCAGCAGAATGGCAGCTGCAGTGTATGAGACCGCATCGGTAAAACTTGACTGTGGCGGTTACAGATTCAGTGCTTCAAGCAGCAAGCTTAAGTTCGACGGTTTTATGAAGGTATATGTGGATGCCGATGAAGAAAAAGAAGCGGGCAACGCAGGAGTAGGCAAGGTAACAAAGGACAGCAAAATTGTCCTTAAGGATATTGAACCCACCCAGCATTTTACTCAGCCTGCGCCTCACTATACAGAGGCAAGTCTTGTACATGCAATGGAGGAACTGGGCATAGGAAGACCAAGTACCTATGCAACCACCATTACCACCATTCTGGGCAGAAGATATATTGTAAAAGAAGGCAAAAATCTCTATGCCACCGAGCTCGGTGATATAGTTAACAAGATAATGAAGGACAAATTCCCTTCCATTGTTGATGTTGATTTTACGGCAACGATGGAGGCTCTTCTGGATTCGGTGGAAGAGGGTAACGTCAAATGGAAATCAGTTGTGGCCAACTTCTATCCCGACCTTGACGAATCTGTTAAGAAAGCGGAAGAAGAACTTGAAAAGGTTGAAGTCAAAGAAGAACTTTCGGGAGAGAACTGTCCCGAGTGCGGAAGACCTATGTACATCAAGTACGGTCCTCACGGAAGATTCCAGGCTTGTTCCGGATTCCCGGATTGCAGATTCACAAAGCCTTATTATGAGAAGATCGGTGTCGCATGTCCCAAGTGCGGTAAGGATATCGTCATTAAAGCCACAAGAAAAGGAAGAAGATATTACGGATGTATCGATAATCCCGATTGTGACTTTATGGTATGGCAGAGACCTTCCGGCAAATTGTGTCCGAAATGCGGTAAGGCCCTGTTAATTAAGGGCAATAAACTGACTTGCATGGATCAGGAGTGCGGATATACCGAAGATTACAAGAATTAATCACACAAAGAAAAAAATATAACTTGTTGCGCGAATTGTCGAAAATCGATTGAAATTGTCTGATAAAAATGATACAATACTAGCAGAGTTGTGAAGTGTAGTTATTGATGGAGGCAACTATGAGTAGTGTACAGTTACTTGACAAGACAAGAAAGATTGGCAAATTATTGCATAACAACAATTCGAGCAAGGTTGTTTTTAACGATATCTGTGCCGTAATGCAGGATATTCTTTCCAGCAATGTACTTGTTATCAGTAAAAAAGGTAAGGTGCTGGGAATAGATAACGATCCACATATTGAGGTTATTCATGAGCTTATCAAGGACAACGTGGGTGGATTTATTGACGGTATGCTCAACGAGCGTATGCTGTCGGTTCTTTCCACAAAGGAAAATGTTAACCTTGAGACTCTTGGTTTTGAGAATACCGACGTTAAAAAATTTACGGCCATTATAGCGCCCATCGATATTGCGGGAGAGCGCCTCGGAACTTTGTTCGTATATAAAGCAGGCGAGCTCTATGATATTGATGATATTATTCTCTGCGAATACGGTGCTACCGTTGTAGGCCTCGAGATGCTCAGAGCGGTTAACGAGGAGAGTGCGGAAGAATCCCGTAAGATTGCGGTTGTTAAGTCCGCTATCTCAACTCTGTCCTTCTCCGAGATGGAAGCTATCATCCATATTTTTGATGAGCTTAACGGAATGGAAGGTATTCTTGTTGCCAGCAAGATTGCTGACCGTGTGGGAATTACAAGAAGCGTAATCGTCAACGCTTTGAGAAAGTTCGAGAGTGCCGGTGTAATCGAGTCCAGATCTTCCGGTATGAAGGGAACCTATATCAAGGTTCTTAACGACGTGGTATTTGACGAGATAGACAAACTAAGGAAAGAACATAAATAGTCCGATATAGTTATTAAGAAAATAAACGGATTGGTTTTTTAAAAGGATTTATCGAAAGATAAATCCTTTTTTGGTTGAACAAAATGGGAAAATAGTACTCTTTTTTGAGGCTTTTATCCTGTCTATCCTGCGTATAAAAACCGACCGACCGGGTCAAAACAATCCGCAAAAGGCAAGAATAAGGCAAATAACGAGATGTTGTGTCTTAAAAACATAAAAAATACAACATGATGTAGTTTTTTTGCTCAAGTCTCTTGTTTTTTTCTCATATTTCTATATAATTAAATAGGGTGAATTTTAATAGGCATAGTTTGCCTGTCCCTATGGAAAGGAAAAATATGATCGCTTCAAATGCTTTTGATTATATCAACGTTCTTGACAAGGCTGCGGATGCATCTGCCCTCAGACAGGAACTTTTATCCAACAACATAGCGAATCAGGATACGCCGAATTATAAGAGACAGGATGTTGATTTTGAAAGTCAGCTTACCAAGGCTCTTAAGAACAGCAAATACACTTCCATCGATTCAAAGGTGGCCAACCTTCGCATGAGAAGGCTTGAAGGAAAAGTGTATACGGATTATGAGAATTATTCGTATCGTCTTGACGGCAACAATGTGGATCCGGAGCAGGAGCAGGTTAAGCTCGCTGCCAATCAGCTGAAATATCAGGGACTTATGAATTCCCTTACGGCTGAATTCCAGAACCTCAAGACAGTAAGCAAGTAGGCGTAGTTTTTACCGACTGACATAACGGAGGTAGACCATGGGATTATTTGACAATTTTAATATCAATGCATCGGGCCTTACGGCACAGAGATACAGAATGGATGTTATCGCTCAGAACGTGGCCAATGCTAATACAACAAGAACAGAAGACGGAACACCTTATGTACGTAAGGTTGTTACTTTTGAAGAAAAGAACGGCAAGGGAATAGGCAGCTTCAACACCATCTTCGGAAGAGCAGCAAGCAGATGGAAGGGACACGGTGTTAAAGTAAGCGGAACCTACGAAGACAAGAGTACCGAAGGCAACATGGTATATGATCCTTCTCATCCCGATGCCGACGAGAACGGATATGTAACATATCCCAATGTTAATATCATTACAGAGATGACCAATCTTATAGATGCAAGCAGAAGCTACGAAGCCAATGCAACCGCATTTAACGCAAGCAAGTCCATTGCCCAGCAGGGACTTACAATGGGACAGTAAGACAGACAATGATCATTGACGGGAGATTGGTATGATAGACATTACACAACTTAGAAATATTTCATCGGGTGCCATCGAGAGATCTTATGAGAACAGCACTGCAGGGGTAAAAGCCTATGAAGACACAACTACGGCTTTCAGTTCTGTTTTCGATGCGGCCGTTAACAATCTTAACGAGACCAATTCATATCTTTCCGATGCGGAGAACGAGGAATTGAAGTTTGCCATGGGCTTAACGGACAATTCTCACGATCTTACGGTCGCTCTGCAGAAGGCACAGACAGCTCTTCAGTACACGATGGCTATAAGAGACAGATTCCTTGATGCGTACAAAGAACTGATGCAGATGAACATCTGATTATGGGGAATACACTAGGGTAAAGGGAGTTACCGTACATGGTAGACAAGCTTAAAGAATTACCACAGAAAATATTGGAGTGGTGGAACAAATTCAGTTCAAAACAAAAGACCATTATAATTTCCGCAGGAGCCGGAGTTATAGTGGCTTTTGTCATACTTATAACACTGCTTACAAGGCCTGTATATGAGGTGCTTGTAACATGCGAATCTACCAAGGAGGCAAGCGAGATAACGGCCCTCCTGGATGAATACGATTACAAGGTGTCGGATGACGGACTGCAGATATCCATCTTAAAGAGCCAGAAATCTCAGGCGACACTTTTACTGGGAGCCAATAATATACCCACACAGGGTTATGATCTGAGTAATGTCACCAACGGAGGATTCTCCGCAACCGAGACCGATAAGCAGAGACAGTATAAGCTCTATCTGGAGAGTCTCATGGAGACGGATCTTCAGGGCATGAGCAATATCAAGCGTGCTACCGTACAGCTTAACCTTCCCGAAAATGACGGAACTCTTCTTTCCAAAGAGGAAGAGGCATCTGCGGCTATCTCGATTGAACCCGATGGGGTATTTACTGCGGACAATGCTGCAGCGATAGCTCAGTTTGTTAAGACCGCACTCGGTAACGAGGGCGTTTCCAAGATTACAATTATCGACAATGAAGGTAACCTTCTTTTTTCCGGTGACGAAGAGTCTTCTCTTACCGGAGTCTCAACAGGACAGCTTTCCGTCAAGGAACAGGCGGAAGCGACCATGCAGAATGAGGTCAAGAAAGTTCTTCTCGGAACCAATGAATACGACCTTATAGAAGTATCTACCAATCTGGATCTGGACTTCTCCACAACAGAGAAAACGACTCATAGTTATACACCGGCGGACAACCAGTCTCAGGGTGTGTTAAGTCATGAGGATATATACGAATCCGAAGCTGAAGGCGGAACGGCGGGTGTTCCGGGAACCGACAGCAATAATGAGGACGGTACCACATATGTACTGCAGGATTCCGAGACTTCAAGCTCAACCGTATCCGAGATATCAAGAGATTATCTCCCCAATGAGGATATCGAGCAGAAGACCATCCCCGCAGGACTTATAAAGTACAATTCTTCATCTATTTCCGTTGCGGCAATAAAGTATAAAGTTCTTAAGGAAGAGGATGCAAAGACTCAGGGACTTTTGGACGGAATCAGCTGGGAAGAATACAAGCTTGCCAATTCGGAAAGAACCAAGATTGAAACGGATGAAGATCTCATCGATGTGGTTGCAAAGGCTTCGGGAATCGCACCTGAGAACATCTCTTTTGTTTCATACGAAGAGCCCATGTTCATAGACAGGGAAAGAGGAGCTGTATCCGCAATGGATATAGTTCAGATAGTTCTTATAGTCGTAATACTTGGTCTCCTTGCCTTCGTAATACTCAGAAGTATGCGAGGTGAAAAGACGGAAGAAGTTGAAGAAGAACTTTCAGTTGAGAGTCTGCTTCAGTCTACTCCCGAAACAGAGCTTGAAGATATCGAACTTGAAGCTAAGAGTGAGACCAGAAAACTGATAGAGAAGTTTGTTGATGAGAACCCGGAAGCTGCGGCAAATCTGCTGCGTAACTGGCTTAATGAGGATTGGACGTAATGCCTAGAGGAGTAGTTGAGGAAAAATTAACCGGATTGCAAAAATCCGCAATATTGCTTATTGCACTGGGACCTGAGAAATCTGCAACGGTATTCAAGCATCTCAAAGAAGAAGAGATTGAAGAGCTGACTCTTGAGATCGCCAATACCAGAAGCGTAACACCTCAGGTCAAGGAAGAGATAATAGAGGAGTTTTACCAGCTCTGTCTGGCACAGCAGTATATTGCAGAAGGTGGTATCAATTATGCCAAAGAGTTGCTGGAGAAGGCTCTCGGCGACGAAGCCGCCGTACAGGTTATCAGCAAACTTACAGCTTCATTGCAGGTTAAGCCTTTCGAGTTTGTAAGAAAAGCGGAGGCAAGTCAGCTGCTTAACTTCATTCAGGACGAGCATCCTCAGACCATCGCTCTTATCCTGTCGTATCTGCCCTCACAGCAGGCCAGCCAGATCATATCCGCGCTTCCTCAGGAGAGACAGGCCGATGTTGCCAAGAGAGTTGCTTTGATGGACAGAACATCTCCGGATGTCATCAAGGAGGTCGAGAAGATCTTGGAAGGAAAACTTGCCAGCCTTGTCAATCAGGATTACACCATTGTCGGTGGTGTGGATCAGGTAGTAGAGATCTTGAATGCTGTAGACAGAGGAACAGAAAAACATATCATGGAGACTTTGGAGATCGAGGAGCCGGAACTTGCGGACGAGATCAGAAAGAAGATGTTCGTATTCGAAGATATCCTGCTGCTTGACGATCGTGCTATCCAGAGAGTTTTGCGTGACGTTGATAATAATGACCTTGCTTTGGCCCTTAAGGGTGGTAATGAGCAGGTTCAGAGTGCTATATTCAACAACCTGTCCAAGAGACTTGCGACAATGATCAAGGAAGACATGGAATTCATGGGTCCTGTTCGTATGAAGGACGTTGAAGAAGCACAGCAGAAGATAGTAAATATCATCAGAAAGCTGGAGGATTCCGGCGAAATTGTAATCTCAAGAGGCGGAGGCGACGAGATCATTGTCTAATCGAACCGGTAATCTTGTAAAATCATTTTTTTTGAATAGAGACAATGAGGCTCCAAGGATAATCGATAACAATGATCTTATCGAGGAAAAGCTTGAAAGAATCAGGATGGTTATGCCGCAGTTTGAGCCCGAAGATTTCGGATCCGCTAATGATGAGGAATATTATGAAGATGAATTCCGGGACGGAATAGATGCCGAAGCACTGGATGCGCTTACAAGCGACAATATCGAATATGATGAGGACGGCAATCCTGTGTCCAATGTCATAAAAGCATCGCCGGATGAATATGCGGAAGGAGAAGAGGAGGTTGCGCCCTCATTTACACCTGTGCCCCCACCGGCTCCGGTATATGACGGTCCCAGTCCGGAAGAAATAATAGCTCAAGCAGAAGCCGAAGCCGAGACCATTAAGATCGAGGCAAGAAATGAGGTTGAGCATATGAAGACCGTTGGTTACGAGGAAGGAAAAACCAACGGTTATCAGGAAGGAATCAAAGAGGCCAGAGCGGAAGCTGTCGAACTTCGCACTTCTCTGGAAGAAGAACGACGTCTTATGGAAGAGCAGTATAAGGAAAGACTTGAGGAGCTTGAGCCCAAATTTGTCCATGCTCTTACGCGCATATACGAAAAAGTATTCGAGGTGGATCTGAGCGGTGAACAGAGTCTTGTACTCTCACTTCTCAGAAACACAATGTCAAAGATAGAAGGGGCAAAGAATTATCTTATTCATGTCAGCAAAGATGATTACCCCTATGTTACCGAGCATAAGGATGACCTTATGGGCGCCGGAATAAGCGAGGATGCAAGCATTGAAATAATCGAGGATTCAACTCTGAAATCCGGAGAATGCATGATAGAGAATGTTAACGGCATTTTTGATTGCAGTCTGGGAACGGAGCTTGAAGCCCTGAGAAAACGTCTGGAGCTTTTAAGTTTTACTCCGGACTAAAGAAATAAACGAGGAAGAAGACTTGGAAGCTATCAGAGTGAATTTTGAAAAATACAAATCAGTCGCAGAAGAGTCTTTTTTTGCTAAGAAAGGAAAGATTGTCAATGTTATCGGTCTTTCCATAGAGTCCGCGGGTCCTGATGCAAGGCTCGGAGATGTGTGCTACATATATCCGGAAGATAAGGACATGAAGCCTATTATGGCTGAGGTTGTAGGATTCAAAGAGGGCAAGACTCAGCTCATGCCCTATGATTCCACCGAAGGAATCGGTATAGGCAATATTGTGGAGAATACAGGAATGCCTCTTACCGTGCAGGTGTCTGATTCTTTGTTGGGTCGCACCCTTGACGGCTTGGGGAGACCTACCGACGGAGAAGCCGTAACAGACGGAGCACCCTATTCGGTTGAATGTACGGCTCCCGATCCTATGAGCCGAAAGATAATAAGCGATGTTTTAACTCTGGGAGTTAAAGCGGTTGATGGAATAATGACCATAGGCAAGGGTCAGCGTATAGGTATATTTGCCGGTTCCGGTGTAGGTAAGTCCACACTGATGGGTATGTTTGCCAGAAATACCATGGCGGACATTAACGTAATAGCTCTTATCGGAGAGCGAGGAAGAGAAGTAAGAGAGTTCATAGAAAGAGATTTGGGCCCGGAAGGTATGAAGAGATCGGTGGTTGTGGTAGCCACTTCCGATAAGCCGGCTCTTGAAAGAAATAAGGCGGCCAAGACGGCAACTGCCATAGCCGAATATTTCAGAGATAAGGGTAAAGATGTGCTTCTTATGATGGATTCCCTTACACGTTTTTCCATGGCACAGCGAGAGATAGGCCTTGCCAACGGAGAACCACCCGTGTCCAGGGGATATCCACCCAGCGTTTATTCCGAAATGCCAAGGCTCTTGGAGAGAGCGGGATGTAACGAAGTTGGATCCATAACGGGACTCTATACCGTACTTGTTGATGGTGATGATTTTAATGAGCCCATTACCGATACCGCAAGATCGATTCTTGACGGACACATCATGCTCAACAGAAAGCTTGCTCATAAGAACCACTATCCCGCCATTGATATATTGCAGAGCATAAGCAGGTGTATGAGTCAGATTACCGACAAAGAGCAGAAGGCGGCCGCCGGCAAGCTGAAGAACGTGCTTGCAACCTATACCGATGCGGAAGACCTGATCAATATAGGCGCGTATAAAAAAGGCAGCAACAGAAATATAGATTACGCCATTGAAAAGATAGATGCGGTCAATGAATATCTTATGCAGCAGACCGATGAGAAATTCACATACGAGCAGTCCCTTGAGATGCTCAATGAACTCTTTGCAGAATAAAATATATGGCAAAATTCGTATACAAAATGGCCGGTATCCTTGATATCAAACTCAAGATGGAGGATCAGGCCAGAACAGCTTTCGCTCAGGCGATGGCGAACCTCAATACCGAGGAAGAAAAATTGGATGAACTTGTTTTTCGCAAGCAGGACTATGAGAACAAGGGAAGAATGCTTCGAAGCAAAAAGCTTGATGTATTCGAACTGAAGGAAAACGAGAGGGCTATTGAGAATCTTAAAGGTCAGATTGAGGACCAGAAAGAAAGAGTAAAAGAAGCTGAAGAACTGGTGGAACAGGCCAGGAAGAAGCTTAATGAAGCCATTCAGGAAAGAAAGATACACGAAAAACTGAAAGAAAACGCTTTTGAAGAATTCAAAAAAGAAGTCAATGCGGCCGAGAGCAAGGAGATCGATGAACTTGTCAGCTACCGTTTCGGATTGAAAGCGAATCAGGACGACGAATAAATTAACGCCGGGAGACTAAGATGGCAGAATACGATGATGAAAAAGCGGAATTATCCCGACTGAAACAGGAAAAGAAAAACTTAAAAGACGAGCAGAAGAAAGCCAAGGCTGAACAGAAGGCTCAGAAGAAAGAGGCAAAGAAGAAGGCTAAGGAACTTGCTGATGAGGAAGCTAGAATCACTGAAGATGAGGGTGGCGGATTTACTGTCGTTGTTACAACTCTTATCATTGTAGTCGTATGGATAGCTATTATTTGCGCGCTCATAAAACTGGACGTGGGCGGATTCGGTTCGGGGGTGCTTGCTCCCGTTCTTAAGAACGTTCCCTTTGTTAATCTTATACTTCCCGACAGCACCACCACATCCAATGTGGAAGACGGCGAAGATATCGATGTAAGCGGTTATAAGTCTCTTAAAGAGGCCGTAAAGGAGATTCAGAATCTTCAGACCGAACTTCAGACGGTTGAGGCTAACAGTGCTTCCAAGGATGAGCAGATATCCGCTCTTCAGGAAGAAGTAAAAAGACTGCAGACTTTTGAGGATAAGCAGGTGGAATTCGAGAGAATAAAGAACGAATTCTACAATGAAGTTGTATATGCGGATAACGGACCGGGAGCTGATGAATATATCAAATATTATGAGTCCATGGATCCTGCCACGGCCGAAGCTCTCTATAAGCAGGTTGTAAATGAAGAGATAACAAGTAAAGAGATAGAGCTCTATGCTCAGGCATATTCCGAGATGAAGCCAAAACAGGCGGCTGCTATCTTTGAAAGCATGACGGATAATCTTGAACTTGCCGCCAAGATTCTCTGGCAGATGGAGCCGGATGCAAGAGGCAAAATCCTTGGTGTAATGAACTCTGAAGTCGCTGCAAGACTCACCAAGATTATGGAACCGGATAATTAGAAAATTTTAAAAAAAAACTCTTAAGTAATTTTACCTGCAAGTCGATATATTTTATGCAGGATAGTTTTATGCACTTTGAAAAATGAAAAGGAGGACATGAGATGACCATGAGTTTGGTAACAGGATTAAATTCTATGCAGAATTTGATCACTGGAGCAAAAATGAATGTGACCTCTGATGCTTCTTCCAATTTTTCAGATGTACTGAAAGACAGTACAGAGAAAAAGGTTGTCGATGAACCTTCGGGAACTGACAAGTCCGATATGACAGCAGTCAAAGAAGACAAGCCGGTCAAGGATGACGGCAAGTTAAAGAACGAAGGAAAAGGCGAAAAAGTTCAAAACCAGGACAAGCCTAAGAGCCCTGTTGAGGACAATAAGCCTGAAGAATTGACAGAGGAAGAAATTGAAGCGGTTGCAGTCGTAGCAACAGAGATGGTTCAGAACGTAGCAGAGTTGTTAGATGTTCCGACAGAGGATGTCGAAGCAGCAATGCAGGAGCTGGGAATTGAGGATATTGAGATTCTTAATCCGGCAACTATCCCGGAGCTAGTCGTTGAGATTACGGGAGCTGCAGACGCTATGGAGATCATGACGGACGAAGAACTCTTCACCGATGTTAAGGAGCTTATGACAGAAGCTGAGGACCTTATGGATCAGTTATCACAGGAGCTGGAGATTCCTGTGGAGGATCTGAAAAAGCAAATCCAAAACACAGTGGAGGCAGTCAAGTCGGAAGATAAGCCGGTGATTGAAAAAGAAACGAATGAAACATTCGACAACATCATTGCCGACAATAAAGATACGATTGATATGCCGAAGACGGACAACTCGTCTGAAGGATCAAATCTCAAACAGAACAGTGACGATTCCAAGCCTAGGGCTAATGAGAACGTCACTCAGTTCACACAGACGGTTACGGATACCATTAAAGAAACATTTGCCGAAAGAGTAGATGAAGCGCCTGTCTCATATGTGACAGACACTGACAGTATAATGGAGCAGGTAACCGAATCCCTTAAGCTTACAATGAAAGAAGACATGACAGAGATGGAGATGGAATTACATCCCGCATCCCTTGGCAATGTAAAAGTTCAGGTAGCTTCAAAGGATGGTGTGATCACAGCTAATTTCACAACACAAAATGAATCAGTAAGAGCAGCACTTGAATCCCAGATAGTTCAGCTGAAAGAACAGATGAATGAGCAGGGGCTTAAAGTTGCTGAAGTAGAGGTAACAGTAAGCAGCCACGCTTTTGAGAGAAACCTTGATGAAGAAGGGCAGAACAGATCCGGCGAAGATCAGTCCAAGCCGAACAAGAGAGGCAGAAGAAGCATTACTCTTGACGGACTTGATGATGCCGATGGCCTTTTCGAAGACGAAGGAGATCAGATAGTGGCCGATATGATGGCCAGGTCGGGTAATACGGTTGATTATCTGGCATAGCCGAAAGAGAGGTTATTATGAGTACTTCAATAAATACATCAGATGTTTTAAGCGGTGTATACGCAGAAGTCAATAACGGAGTGATCAATCAGAAATCAGCTACATCCGAATCTGATGCGGCTGCAAGCGAAAAAGCCGGAGGAGCACTCGGTAAGGATGCATTCTTAAAACTTCTTGTTACGCAGATGCAGTATCAGGATCCCCTGGAGCCCCAGGATAACAGTCAGATGGTTTCCCAGCTGGCAACCTTCTCTTCTCTTGAAGAGATGCAGAACATGTCGGCATCCATGGATAAATCAAGAGCTTCATCCCTGGTGGGACAGGTAGTAAGCATTGCTCATAAGGATGCAACAGGCAATACTTCGACAGTGGAAGGTGTTGTTGATTACGTATCCTTCTCGGGAAAATCAACATATGTATCTGTTGAAGGCACATTATATAACGTAGATGAAGTTGAAGCGGTAGTTGATTCCGAATACACGGTAGCAACAAAATTGGCGGATTCATTTACAACATCGATCGCAAGACTCGGATCTATCGGATCCCTCGGAAAAGAGGATCTTAATACAATAGCCGCTCTTGTATCAGGATACAGCGGAATGGATTCTTACCAGAAATCGATGATAGGAAGCGACACGATCGCAGCATACAATACATACGCTGCATGGTATGCGGTTAACAATTCCCTTGTAACAGCAATGAAAGAGCTTCCTGCAGTGGATGAACTTACAAGCGAGAATATCGAAGGAGTCTCAGATCTGATTAAAACATATGATGCTTTTTCAGAGACACAGAGAGCGATGATATCAGCCGATATCCTCGGAGACTACAATAAGTACCTTGCTTGGTACGCCGAAAACAATCAATAAAACACAATAAGCTGAAAAGCGGGAGGAAAGAATATGAATTCTATAGCAAATCAATTCCTTTCCATCGAGCAGCTTCAGGACCAGTATTTAAACGGTCAGCCAAAACAGACCAAACAGATTAATGATAACGGCTCTTCCTTCCGGGATATCCTGGAAGCGAAGAGTGGTATCAGAACACAGGGAAGTGAGCTTAGATTCTCAAAACACGCTGCAAGCAGACTTGAGACAAGAGATATCAGTCTTGACGATAAGCAGGTCGAAAGACTTAACAAAGGTGTTGAGAGAGCGGATGGTAAAGGTATTAAAGATTCTCTGATGATCATGGATCAGCTGGCATTCATAGTAAATGTACCCAGCAGAACGGTTATTACAGCAATGGATCAGACAGAGACAAACGAGAACATTTTCACAAATATAGACGGAGCAGTCATCGTATAAGCCGGACCTCACAAGGAAGCTTGACAGACAAGGCTTTCGATGAATTCGAAAGCGGCTCCGAAATCAGGAGGAAAAAAGTTATGATGAGATCAATGTACTCTGGTGTTGCAGGTCTTAAGACTCACCAGACAAAGATGGATGTTATAGGTAACAATATCGCCAACGTTAACACAGTAGCATACAAGTCACAGTCAGTTACTTTCTCAGAACTTATGTATCAGACCACACAGGCTGCATCAGGTGCCAATGCCGTAACAGGTACAGCAGGTATCAATGCCCGTCAGATCGGTCTCGGTGTTAAGACAGGTGCCATCAACACAGCAATCAATTCGCAGGGTGCTTCACAGACAACAAACAACCCTTTCGATATCAGACTTACAGGCGATGCGTTCTTTATCGTATCTAACGGACAGGATAATTTCTTCACAAGAGACGGTTCTTTCTACGTAGACGGTCTCGGTAACCTCGCAATGACATCCAACGGTTATAACGTAATG
>JAEEGH010022208.1_pt1 | contig 13040 bp, 15 predicted proteins | sample 9134181 | NCBI WGS metagenome assembly JAEEGH01 (sample SAMN16246544, study PRJNA631951) | gut metagenome | biome: gut microbiome; feature: rumen; material: DP-attached | host: Bos | place: Iran: Karaj | collected 2018-10 | reverse complement strand
ACTGAACGTCCATGGAAGTAATTTTTCCAACAACGCCAACAATTCCTTCTGCATTGTACATGTAAAAAAGATGATAAATAACGACAATCAGAACTGTAACCCATCTGATATTATCAAGCCAGTGTTTTCTCATTTTCTCCTCCAAAACTCCGTTTGCGATTGTATAACAAAGGTTGCAATTATTAACACCTTATTATGAACTAACTAAATCAGAAATTTAATGTAAATGGGGCTTCTTTTGGTTCGAATAACGGCGAGATATCATGGAAATTGACATACGAGAATTCTTTGTATGACTCATATTTTTCTCCGCTGTAAATAACAGAACCTTTTATTTCTGCCTGCTGAATATGAGAGGGATAAAGGTCGTGGAACTTTTTCATATTCCTTGTGAATTCCTCATTCAAGGCCTTTCCACTCTTTACTTCAAAAAGTGAAAGAAGTTTATTTTCTTTTAACAGCAAATCAATTTCTAAGCCTTTACTATTTCTGAAGAAAAATAAATCAGGTTCTGCTCCAGCGTTATAGCGGGCTTTAAGCGCTTCTGAGACTATAAAATTTTCAAAAATATTTCCTAAAAGAGGGTCTCGCTGCATTTGTGACGGATTCTCAATTCCCAAAAGATAGGCAACAAGGCCTGTATCGCAGAAATAAACTTTTGGAGTCTTTACAACCTGACTTGTTCTGTTTTCATACCAGGGATGCAATGTATATACGATATGTGATGCTTCAAGAATTGAAAGCCAGGAACCGATTGTAGTACTTGATACACCAACATCAGCCGAGAGTGCAGAATTGTTTACCAGCTGACCAGTTCGGCCTGCAAGAAGACGCATAAAGTTTTCAAATCTCATTAAATCCTGAACAGCATTGATTTGCGCTATATCTTTTTCCAGATAGGTTTGTACATAATTACGATAATATTCAAAAGGCTTTAACCCTTTTTTAGTATAGAGAAAAGGCATACAGCCAGACACAAGCTGTACATCTCTTTCCAGCTCAATTCCACTGTCTTTCAATTCTTCCAAAGATAAAGGCTGCATCTGAATAATTGCAATACGACCAGCAAGCGATTGAGAAACCGAGTTTTTAAGAGAAATCTGCTGGCTTCCTGTAAGGATGTATTGTCCCGCTTTTTTATTTTTATCAATATGAACTTGAACTGTACTTAATAATTCTGGAACCCTCTGTATTTCATCGATAATTACAGGTTCCGGAAATCTTGTAAAAAATTCTTCAGGATCATTTTTGGCAAGAGAACGGGTATTCATATCTTCCAGATTTGCATAAGAAAAATCGGGAAACATATTTTGAACCAGAGTGGTTTTTCCACATTGACGAGGCCCAAAAATCACAACCGATGGATAATCCTTCATGCAGGAAGAAATATATTCAGAAATCTTTCGCTTTATCATAAAATAAGGATATCACGGTTTGGCGGAGATTTCAAGTCTGATTTTAAATCTCCACAAATAACAAAGCCATCACAGCAATATGCCAGGAAAGTATGATTATTATTTATCCAATCGTACAAACTTTACCGCTCCAGGCATTAGTACCGATTACGGCAACAGGTTTTAATATATCCATTTTTTTCTCCTTATGCCACAAGTGCAACAAATAATCCCACGATCGCAGATGCTGGTATACCAAGGAATGTGCCTATACAACTCTGTTTAATATGAAACCAATAGTCATGATACTCTTTCATATCCTCAGTGCCGGGAATACGCATTCTCTTTGAATGACAAAACCAGATGCAGTCCAGAACGAGGGCATCAAACCAAGTGATAGAAAGCCACACAATAAATGTGTAAAAAAATCCCTGCCAGAAAGTTTCTGCGTGATTTATTTTTATCATCACAAGGACAGCAGCTGCGACCAGAACAATTATTGCCAGAGCTTTTTTCACTAGATCTTTTGCAGAAAATCTTCTTTCGGATTTTCCGACAAGACCAAGTTCTTCGCACCTTTTACGAATTGCAGGCGGATAATCGCTTATTACACCGAGTGGATTTTTTAAGTCCATTGGTACTACAATCAGCGTAAAGCTTGCAATAGCAATTAAAGATTCAATTAATAAAATCATATAATCACTCCTGAATAATTAATGGCAGTTTCACTTTTATCCGGTACATACCAGTAATCGCAGGATTCAGCACCAGTTGCAACTGTATGAGTACGGATTAGTTTTGCGTGCATTAGTTTTGCATATTGATGGTCGAGCTTGCACATATGTGGCATAAGCTCCATGTAGCCATATTTTTTTGCATACTGAACAAGCGGGCAGCCAACAAGGGTAAAAGCAAATCCTTCATCTGTATTATTCGGATTCACACGCATTCCCCAGGTATCAAGCCATTTTCCTTCTGCCTGATTTTTTTTGACATCATCAGCATATTTTTTATAACTTTTATAAAGATATTTTCTGAGAGGATTCAAAACCGATTTATGATTTATGTTCATAAAAGGACTCAAAAATCTTACAGAGTTATATACCTCAATTAAAAGTTCATCTATGGCATTTCCATCCAGTCGATGATTTGTAGCCTCATAAAACGACAGGAAAATAACAAACATAGTAAGATTTCCTGCAAGAGAATTTTCTTTTCCACCAAGGTCGGGTGCGTTTGCCATCATTTTTGGAAAAATCTCTTTTTGTCGTCTACAGATTTCTTTGTAATCTGATGAAAAATGTTTTTTCACATAGTTTTTAATTTTCCGAAAGATGAACTTTTCCATAATTCAGGCGCTCCATGATTCTAAAGTTTTTAATATTATTTTAAGAGTATCTTCTCTTGCTTTTTCACATTCCTCTGGATGCTTCTTTTCTCTCGGCAGCATATTATTATTCACAGGGAAATACCCCAGATTGTGACTTCCTGTTTCTGAATTAATATGCCTGTAATTGTGTTTGAAATGCATTCTTTCAAGTCTTTTACAGAGCAACTCAGCATCTCTTTTAGCAGGAACAGATTCATCATGTGTGGAAGTTAAAAACAGTATATCACCATTTATTTTATCAACAGGAATCTCATTTTCTTCTGTTCCTTTTCTATCCCATTCATCAAAGAAGTATAAAAGTCTGACCTTATGTTCTCTGAAACATCTCTTAATAAAATCAGACATTAATCTGCCCTTTTCTATATAAGGGAAATCATTTCCTTTGAACGAAACCATTGCCTTACAAGGATCTTCGGATGGCTTCCCAGTTCCCTGCATTATATGTCCAAAAGAAGAAGCAGCAATAACAAGACTTATATCTGGTACAACACTTGCCGCAAGAAGAGCCATACCAGCGCCTTTGGAATTACCATAAATACCAATTCGTTTATATCCGAGTTTTTTCATCTCGTCGCAGGCTGATTGAAACTGTTCAAGCGGAATTGCCCTCATGTTTTGTTTTTGCCCTTCACCACCATAATAAGACATGGCAAGTGTAGAATATCCATGGCTCGAAAAAAGCCCTGCATATTTTTCAGGCAGTTCAAGACCTTTTAATCCTTGAATAACGATAAGAAGCTTGTCATCACCATTTTCGGGATTATATAATATACCCTCAAAGCCATTGCTTTTCATCTTAAATTGTAATCGTTTCATCGAAACTTCCTTTCATCTCCTTATATATCTAAAATGAACTGTGCCCCACACATGCTTCCAGTTCCTGCAAAGTATGTGTGTGACCGTGTTTTTCTTCGCTTACTACATGGCTGTGCTCATGAGAATGTTCTATTACATGAGTATGAGTAGTTCCATCGTGAGTGTGAGTAACATAGTGCTTGTGTACATGTGTATGTTTATGAACAAGAGTTTCATAAACTATCACGACTGTTCCAGCAATCATTACCAGCAGGGCAATAAAGAATAAAAAAGTCAATCGCTCTTTTAAGAACAAAACAGAAAGCAGCACACCAATAAATGGAGCCGTCGCATAGTATGCACTTGTCTTTGCAGCTCCCAAAGTATTTTGAGCACGCACGTAAGTAAAAATACTCAAGCCGTAAGAAACATATCCAAGCGCAAGAATCAGAATGATGTTTTTAAGTGACGGAAGTTTTTCTTGCAAAATCAAAGCTATAATAAATGCTCCAGCCCCGGAACAAAGGCCTTTAATTGTTACAATCTGATAAGAGCTTTTGTCAGAAATACTTCTTGTGCAGTTGTTTTCAAGACCCCAGCAAACAGTTGCTCCAATTACAAGCAGTGAACCTAGAGAAAACTGAAGACTTCTTCCTCCTCCAGAAAAAGACAGAATGATACTTGAGCAGGTAACCAAAGCTATGGCAATCCACAATCTCCAGGAAACTTTTTCCTTAAAAAAGAGCAGGGCAATTAGCGTGGTGGCAACAATTTCAAAATTTCCAAGAAGCGATGCATTTGCGGCCGCTCCGATGTTGACTCCTGCCATAAGAAGAATTGGGGCTGCAATATCAAGGGCAACCATTGCAAAAGTGTATGGAAAATCTTTTCGTCCAAGTTTTTGTTCTAGCTTTTCTTTGCGGAATCTAAAAAGATACATTATCCCGACACCAATTCCCGCCCCCAGATACAAAAAGGCCGCCATAAAAGTTGGAGCTGCATCCGCAAGCAGAAGCTTTGCAAACGGAACATTGACAGCATAAAACAAGGCCGCCAGGAACGCATAAAGGATTGCTTTTATTCTTGTGTCTTTCATACTTTTCTTTATCCTTTCATTTTCTAATTTTTTCCCAATTACTTTCAATCTTTTTAGCTTCTCCGATTCGGACATTGTCTGTTCCCTGACAACGGTATAAAAAGTAATCACCTACAGCACATATTATTGAGCCGACAATTCCAGTTATTGCAAACGCCTGATACATATTCTTTTGTCTCCTTATTTTCTTACACATTCCGCATACATTAAATCGATGCGGCCGGGAACAACTTCGCTTGCGGTGATTTTCCAACCGTTGCTTTCTATGAAGTTCGAAAACTCTTCTGCAGTCCACTGATGTTCAAAATGGATTCCCACAAGCTTTAAGATTTTTGCCCAGAGATTTTCTTTTTTTTCTGTAGTGCGATGAATAAATGTCGGGCAGATAAGAAGTCCATCATTAACCAGCACGCGGTCAATTTCAGACAAAACCTTTTCCGGATTAGGAACGACATGAAGGGCATTGGCAATTATTACAACATCAAAAGATTTATCTTCATACTGCAAATCGCTGGCGTCAGCAATTTCAAAAGTCAGGTTTACAGGATTGTTCCCTTTCTTTGCCTGTGCAATCATATCAGGTGAAAAATCTGTTGCTGTTACAAAGGTTGCCTTATCCGCAATGTGTTTTGCAATCATCCCCGGCCCCGTCGCAAGCTCAAGGACATTCTTACCTGCCACGGCCTCTCCAATGTGTGAGTACATATAATTATAAATATTCTTCTGCGATTTCATTGTCAGTGAATAAATAGGTGCGAACTTGTCCCAGATTGTTTTACTCATTTATAGACCTCTAAAAAAACTCTCTTAAAAAGTTATTTTCACAATTCGCATTCTTACGGATTTTTCGCAGAATTTTATCATCAGCTTGTGGAAAAAACTTACTTCTTTGTAAATATCACGATAGCCGCGCATGTAGCTTCTGGAGCTGATTGTCGTAAAAGACGATGACCAGGAACAGAGTTCTGCTTCATCTTCCAGAGAAAAGAATGCGCTTACATCTTTTATTCCCGCTTCCTTGAGCCAGGTTTTGGTCATGAGTTTTGCAACTCGCTGATTGCAGCTGTCAAAAACAAGAATGCTGTCTGGAAATTTTTCTGCCATTTCACAGACAAGCTTTTTTACTTCTTCGGTTTTGAAATAATAGAACACGCCCGAAGCAAAAAATACGGCTCCGTTTTTTACATCATTTGATTCGGTAATTTTGTCCATCCAGGAAAAGTCGTTTAAATCGCATGCAAGGTTTTCTTCACGCTCTCCTTCGGGCAAAAGTTCGTTTCGCACTTTTATAACATCAGGCATGTCAATATTGAAACCGCGGCAGCTTCCGTTGTCGCATTTTCTAAAGGTGTCATCAAGACCGCAGCCAAGATTAACAACAGACGCATTTGGATGATTTGTCAGATAATCACGAACTTCCCAAGCCAGATCATACTGACGTTGCGCAACTTCAAGCGCGCCAAACAATCCAACAGAGCTGTTCATTTTTTTTGCCTTTGCTGCAAAATCATAGTCGAGCATTCCGCAAATTCGAATGGCCTCTTCGTCCTTAAAAAGTTGTGGAAATTTTACCGAACAAACCTTTCGTGCAAACAACGGAATTATCAGAGTTTCCTGAACAGTATTTTTTTCGATGTGATATTTTTTTGTAGTTGCCATTTATATATTCCTAAAGCAAATTCAACATCCCAATAAGCCCGAACAATCCAAGCCCAAGACTAGGCATAATGATTCCAGGTAAATCCTGAAACTTTACCGGATTAATTTTACGGCAGGTAATTCCAAAAGTCAGGAAAACAAGAGGATTTAAAATCACGCAGATTTTTGGTACATCAAGGACACCGTTGAAAATTGCAATAATCACGGTAACTGTTGGGGCGAGTAAACTGATATAGCCTGCAAAGAAGGGAATCATTACCTGTTTATAAATTGTTTCAAGGATATCATCTGCAATTTCAAGTGTTCCACGTTTCATTGCTCCCTTATAAATTAAAGCTTGAAGACAGCACAAAGAGTGAATCAGGATTCCTGCGAAACAACCAAAGTAACCAAAGCCTAAAGTAAGATATCCAAGTACCGGTTTACTTGCTGCAATCTGCATTCCAAGAGAATAAAAGCCTAAACACACAAGAGCGTCCCCAACCAATGCCAGCGCAATAGACCAGCCGAATCTCCAGTCTGACATTTTTATCCAGTTGCTGTCTATGTTTTTTGAAGTACCTAGTTTTTTGTTACCCGGTCCTTTCAAATCAAAAAGAATATCTCCTGTAGCGCAAAGTAATCCCCCAATCAAACCTAATAATGAAAATACAAAATACATATATTCCGCTCCTATGAATTGTATTAAAGAAATCCGCCCCACTTTTCAGCAGGGCGAAATAAATGGTCTTAATTTTTTGTATTTTATTTCAACTTTTTATAACCATAAACAGCAGTTGAACCAAGCTCTTCTTCAATACGAATAAGCTGGTTGTATTTTGCCATGCGATCTGTACGGCTCATAGAACCTGTTTTGATCTGGCCAGAGTTTGTTGCAACTGCAATGTCGGCAATTGTTGTGTCTTCTGTTTCGCCTGAGCGGTGAGAAGTTACTGTTGTGTAGCCGTGACGGTGGGCCATTTCAATTGCTTCCAAAGTTTCTGTAAGAGAACCAATCTGATTTACCTTGATGAGGATTGAATTTGCAACTCCAGATTTAATTCCTTTCTCGAGGAACTTAACGTTTGTTACAAAAAGATCATCTCCTACAAGCTGGCAACGGTCTCCAATGCGAGCAGTAAGCTTTTTCCAGCCTTCCCAGTCATTTTCATCCATACCGTCTTCGATTGAGTCAATAGGATATTTTGTAATGAGTTCTTCAAGGTAAGCAATCTGTTCGTCATCGCTTAAACACTTGCCATTTGGATCCTTTGGTGTTCCGTTAGATAACTGCTTGTAGTTGTAGAAGAACTTTCCGTCTTTTTCTACAGAGAATTCAGATGAAGCACAGTCCATTGCAATCTTTACATCCTTGCCAGGTTTATAGCCGGCATCTTTAATTGCTTTAACAATACTGTCCAGAGCGTCATCAATTCCGTCAAACTTTGGAGCAAAACCACCTTCATCACCTACGGCAGTGCTCAGTCCGCGCTTCTTCAAAAGCTTTGCAAGTGCATGGAAAACTTCGGCACCCATGCGGATTGCTTCTTTTTCTGTCTTTGCACCAACAGGACGAATCATAAATTCCTGGAAGGCAATTGGTGCATCTGAGTGTGCACCACCGTTGATAATGTTCATCATTGGAACAGGAAGCACGTGAGCATTTGCACCACCAATGTATCGGTAAAGAGGAATGTTGAGTGCCTTTGCCGCTGCCTGAGCAGTTGCAAGAGAAACACCAAGAATGGCGTTTGCACCAAGCTTGCTCTTTGTTGGAGTTCCGTCGAGCTTGAGCATCTTCATATCAATTGCGCGCTGTTCAAAAACGTTTGCGCCTTTAAGGGCAGGAGCAATAATTTTGTTTACGTTTTCTACAGCCTTAAGTACACCCTTACCACCATAGCGTTCCTTGTCGCCGTCACGAAGTTCAAGAGCTTCGTTTTCACCGGTACTTGCACCACTAGGAACTGCGGCACGACCAAACACACCGTTTTCAAGAATAACGTCTACTTCTACAGTAGGGTTTCCGCGTGAATCAATAATTTCACGACCAATTACATTACTGATTGCTACTTTGTTTAACATAATTATACCTCTTATATTTTATTTTTTTGTTTCTGATTTATTTAGCCTTGCCCTGATTTGCAACAGCTTCCATTTTTGCTTTAAGAGCTTCCTGGTCTCCAAGGTAGTAGTGTTTGATTACTTTAAAGTTGTCGTCAAACTCATATACGAGTGGAGTTCCGGTTGGGATATTTACTTCAAGAATCTGTTCTGGAGTAAGGTCATCAAGATATTTTACGAGTGCTCTAAGACTGTTTCCATGAGCAGCAATAATTACACGCTTTCCGGCTTTCATTTGTGGTTTGATTTCTTCAAGGAAATATGGAATTACGCGGGCAATTGTTGTTTCAAGACTTTCGTTCTGTGGAAGAAAACTTGGATCAACTTCGCGGTACATTTCCTGCTTTTTTGCAGAACGTTCATCGTCATCAGAAAGGGCAGGAGGCTTTACATCAAAAGAACGTCTCCAGATTTTTACCTGTGCTTCACCAAATTTTTCGGCGGCTTCGGCTTTGTTTTTTCCCTGAAGATCTCCGTAGTGGCGTTCGTTGAGTTTCCATGTTTTAATAACAGGCAGCCATTCTCTGTCCATTTCTCCAAGGATTCCATTAAGAGTATGAATTGCACGTTTAAGATAGGAAGTATAACAGATATCAAAATCATAACCTTCTTGTTTTAAAAGCTTGCCGGCAGCCTTTGCTTCTTCGCGACCTTTGTCACTAAGTTCAACATCTGTCCAGCCTGTAAAAAGATTGAGTTTATTCCATTCACTTTCACCATGGCGGACCAATACAAGTTTTGTCATATTATTACCTCGTTGTTGTTTCTGTGTTAGTTAACACTAACTTATACAGAATATCATTTTCTTATATTGTTAGCAATAACTAACAAAAGTTTATTTTTTGATTGACTAACCTAGTAAAGTAGTATACAATTCAAGATGTTAGTCTAGACTAACAAAATATAATATACAGATGAGGTTATTTATGAAGGTAGCAGTAATTTATTCAACTACTACAGGAAATACAGAAGTAATGGCAAATGCAATATCTGATGCGCTTAAAGCAGCAGGCCAAGATGTTGTTTTTGGAACTCCAGACAACGCTGACCAGGTCGCTGTGCTTGCAAGCGATGTAATTCTTCTTGGAAGTCCTGCAATGGGGGATGAAGTTCTTGAGGACACAATGGAAGAATTTTATGTAGCTATAGAAGGTTCCTTGAGCGGAAAAAAAGTAGGAATCTTTGGTTCTTATGACTGGGGTGATGGTCAATGGCTCCGTGATTGGAAAGATCGTCTTACAAATGCAGGAGCAACATGCATTGTAGAACCTCTTATGGTTCAGCTTACTCCTGGTGATGCAGAAATTGAACAGTGTAAAAACTGGGCTGTTTCTGCTATAAAATAGGCTCTTATAAAATAATATAATTTAATAAAGTGTTGTTAGATCATTTTTTTAAGAACTGTTCTGCATTTACAGAACAGTTCTTTTTTTACAGTTTATTTGAAGAGGATGTTATTAACAATTCCTTCAAGATATTCTTCACGTCCAGAACCTGGGTCAGAAGGTTTTTTCATTTCCGAAGCACGAGCAGCAAGCTCTTCAAGTGTAGTCTGCTTATCACGAATTTTTTTACCAATTCCGCTTTCAAAGCTTGAATACTTTTCTTTGATAAAGCCGTCAATTCTTCCATCTTCGATAATCTGAGCTGCCTTGATAAGACCAAGAGCAAATGTGTCCATTCCCATAATATAGGCATGGAACATATCTTCGAAAGTGTTAGAAGGGCGACGATTCTTTGAGTCAAAGTTAAAGCCACCTGTAAGGCCTCCTGCTTTAAGAACCTCGTACATTGCAAGAGTAGCATCATAAACATTCCAAGGGAAGTTATCTGTATCCCAACCAAGAATTGGATTTCCCTGGTTAGCATCTACAGAACCGAGCATTCCATTTATACGGCTTATACAAAGTTCATGCTGGAAAGTATGATTTGCAAGAGATGCATGGTTTGCTTCGATATTCATCTTAAAATCTTTATCAAGACCATACTGGCGCAGGAATCCAATGGCGGTTGCAGCATCAAAATCATACTGATGGCTCATTGGCTCCTTTGGCTTTGGTTCAATATAGAAATCTCCTTTGAAACCAATGCTGCGTCCATAATCAACAGCCATGTGCATGAGGTTTGCAATGTTTTCCTGTTCAAGCTTTACATCAGTGTTGAGAAGTGTTTCATATCCTTCGCGACCTCCCCAGAATACATAACCGCGTCCTCCAAGCTTAACAGTGATCTCAAGAGCCTTCTTTACCTGAGCTGCAGCAAAACAATAAACATCAGCAGAGTTTGTACTTCCTGCACCGTTCATAAAGCGTGGGTTACCAAACATGTTTGCTGTTCCCCACAGACACTTAATATCTGTTCCTTTTGTTTTTTCAAGGATGTAATCTGAAATTTCATCAAGACGTTTGTTTGTTACGTTGATGTCATTTGGATCTTCCGGAACAAGGTCTACATCATGCCAGCAGTAGTATTTAATTCCTAGCTTTTGCATAAACTCAATACCTGCATCTACTTTAGCCTTTGCATGTTCCATAGTTCCTGGAACCTGTCCAAAAGATTTGTCTGCAGTTCCAACTCCAAACATATCAACGCCATTTGCTCCAAGATTATGCCACCAGGCCATTGCAAAAGGAAGATGTTCAGACATCTTTTTACCCATAATTGTAAGGTCTGGATTATAATACTTGAACGCCCAAGGATTGTTGCTTTCTTTTCCCTCATATTTTATCTGGGGAATATTCTTAAAAAAATCGCTCATTTTTGAGCCTCCTGTTTTTTATAGTGTTAGTGTATACTAACAATGTATGCAGTTAGTATACACTAACAAAGCTAAAAAGCAAATAATATTTTTGAAGGATTGCTGGTTTTGTTGCCGTTGTTAGTTTTGACTAACTTAACAAATTAATATATACTTATAATGACTTTAACCAAAGGGGGGTCCAATGAAAGAATATGTCTGGCTTTTTCCAATTATCTTTATGTTTCATGACATGGAAGAAATCATAGGCTTTAAGTTTTTCTTACGACAGAATGAGACAGAGCTACAGAAACGCTTTCCATTTGTCCTCCGTCGTTATGAGAATTTTTCAACAGAAGGCTTTGCACTTGCAGTTTACGAAGAACTCATTTTGTGCATTGCAATTTCCGCACTTGCTTATTTTATAGACCGCAGTTTTTTGTGGTACATCTGGTTAGGTGCATTCCTTGGCTGCGATCTTCACTTTTTTGTACACCTTATTCAAGTGAGTATTTACCGCCGCTATATTCCTGCGTGCATTACAAGCCTGATTTGTCTGCCAATTAATACGCTGATTATTTGTAAGTGTATTTTATGTATAGAAGATTCCGCCCTGTTCGCAGGTGCGTTTATGGCGCTTGGTGCAATTCTGGTTTTTGTGAATATTTTGATTGCGCAGAAGTTGATGAATTGGTTTTATAAAATGCAGTGAAAATTTTCTTCAAGAATTTGTTCCAGGTTATTGCGAGGGATATTTAAAATTTCCGACAGTTCTGAATAAACACGCTCAATAAGAAAAATGTCGTTACGACTTCCTCCAAGCCATTGCTCAGAATCTGGATTATCTGTTTCGGCAAGGAGCAGTTCAAGTGGAGTGAGACGAAGAAGTTTTTGAAGATGTTTTGAACGAATTGTTTCAACGCCAAAAGTTTGAGGATAGCCTCGGCGGATAAACTCAAGATAGATTTCTTCTGGGCCGTCGTACCAGTGAATGATAGGACGCGCGTGAGGATAATCTGTCAGGATATCGCAGATTTTTTGTTCGGCATCTTTTGTATGAATGACGCATGCTTTTTTTGTTTTGTTGCAATAATCCAAAAACCAGCGGAAAACTTTTTCCTGATTTTGAGGGGAGCTTTTGGACCAGCAAAAGTCCATGCCAATTTCTCCTATAAGAGGAGACTGGTCAAGATATTTTATAAAGCGAGCTTCCGTTTCCGGGTCGTCCAGAAGAGGAGCATTTTGATCGGCCTGATTTGGATGGATTCCAAAGGTTGGGATTATCTGACACAATTTGTTTGTCTTTTGTATGTGGTCAGAAATCCGGCAATTTGTAAGATAACTGTTTTCATCAATCGAGGCAGCAACTATAATTCCTGAAAATTTTTCCAGCTGAGGAAACACTTCTTCCTCTTTGTAAAAATCCAAATGTGTATGAAAATCAATCAGCATATTAAAAGAAAACGCCCTTTACAAAAATCTCAATTCCAATTCCAACGAGGATAATTCCGCCAAGCAGTGTTGCTTTAGAACCAAGCTTTTCGCCGGCTTTCTTGCCAATTAAAAGGCCTGTCATGCAGATTGCAAAAGTTACGCCGGCAATGATTAAAGAAGCTATAAAGGCCATAAGTAATTTGTAGTCTGCAATTGTAAAACCTACAGAAAGAGCATCAATTGAAGTTGCAACTCCCTGAATCAAAAGTGTAGCGAATGTCAATTTTGCAACTGCTTCTTCAGCTTCCTTCTCCTCTTCTGCATCCGGATGTACTGCTTCCCAAATCATCTTACCGCCAATCCAAAGCAGTAAGGCCAACGCTATCCACGGAATGAATGCCTCAAACTTAGAAAAATATTCAACAACGGTAT
>JAEEGH010022206.1_pt1 | contig 13041 bp, 8 predicted proteins | sample 9134181 | NCBI WGS metagenome assembly JAEEGH01 (sample SAMN16246544, study PRJNA631951) | gut metagenome | biome: gut microbiome; feature: rumen; material: DP-attached | host: Bos | place: Iran: Karaj | collected 2018-10 | reverse complement strand
TAAGTATTTAAAAAGCAGGCGAACCTTGTGAAGGCGCCTGCTTTTTTGCTGCCTAAAAGCATCTTTTCTGACGTGATCGTTTGCATTCCGCGACTTTTTCGCATTTGTAGCAGACTTCGTTGGCAAGGACATCATCTCCCGCAAAGAAGCCTCTGATGTTGTTGAAAGTGACTTCCGCGATGGCTTCCAGTGCCTCCCTTGTGAGGAAGGCCTGATGGGATGTGAGGATCACATTGGGCATGGAAAGGAGACGGGCAAGGATGTCATCTGCAAGGATGTGTCCCGAGCGGTCATCGAAGAAGAGATCGGACTCTTCTTCGTAAACATCCAGACACGCAGCTCCCACCTGCCTTGATTTTATGCCTTCCAGGAGATCCTCCGCATCGATGAGGCCGCCCCGGGATGTGTTCACGATAACAACGCCTTTTTTCATCTTTTCGATGGAAGCCTTGTTTATGAGATGGTGATTGTCATCGGTGAGAGGACAGTGGAGGGAGATTATGTCGCTGTTTTTAAGGACATCCTCCTGAGACATGAATTCGACCCCCGGGATCTCCGACGGGAATTTGTCGTAGGCGATGACCTTCATTCCGAAGCCCAGACAGATCTTTGCAAAAGCCTTTCCGATCTTTCCCATTCCCACAACGCCCACTGTCTTGTCGTGGAGGTTAAAGCCCACCAGTCCGTTTATGCTGAAATTGAATTCCCTTGTTCTGTTGTAGGCCTTGTGGATCCTTCTGACAGAAGTTAAAAGCATGGCCATTGCGTGCTCTGCCACTGCTTCCGGTGAGTAAGCGGGAACACGGACCACATGGATCTTTTCATAGGCGGCCTTTACGTCCACGTTGTTGAAGCCTGCACAGCGGAGGGCGATGAGCTTTACTCCGTATTCATATAATTTATCTATCACTTCTTTCGAAAGCTCGTCGTTTACGAAGACAATGACGGTGTCAAAGCCCTTGGCAAGCTCCACGGTCCTGGGATCCAGCTTTGTATCGAAGTAGGTGATCTCCAGATCTTCGGGCTTTGTTTTATCGAAGCTTTCTCTGTCATAGGGTTTGGTATCAAACATAGCTGCTCTTATCATAATGACTCTCCTCCTTGTTTTATCTTTGTTAAGATCATACCACACAGTACGGAAAATGTAACGTTGTAAAAACAACAAAAAAGATAATAAAAGAAAAAAATTTCCGTTGACAAAGAATTGTCTTATATTATAATGAATTAAAGCATTATTATGCTAAAAAGATAACATATTTGTACACAAAATCAAATGTTTTTGAAAAAAAGAAGGAGAAAGAGATGGCAGCAAAGAAAACTACAACAGATGCAGCAGCCAAGAAGCCTGCTGCTAAGACAACCGCAAAGACTTCTGCGGCTAAGACGGAAACAAAGGCAGCTGAGGAGAAGCCCGAAAAAGCCCCTAAGGCAGCAGCCGTAAAGGACATTAAGACCAAGATCGCCGTACAGTTTGGCGGTAAGGGATACGAAACCGATGATTTCGTTAAGATGGCAAAGGACGTTTGGAAATTCGATCTTAAGAGAGAGATCGGAGATCTTAAGCAGATCGAACTTTATGTTAAACCTGAAGAGAGCAAGGTTTACTACGTATTTAACGGAAGCGAACTCGGTTCCTTCGACATCTGATGATCGAAAATGATGCATATGAAAAGAGGCACAGCGAAGTTTGACGTGCCTCTTTTTTCTTTGACATGGTAATGCTTGACGGAAGACGGAAGTTTATCTGTCCAGGTGTACATCCAGCTGATTGAAGGGTATTTCGATGCCGTTTTCGGCAAACTTTTCGTTGATGATCTCCTGAAGTCTCCACTTGGTGGGCCAGTAATCCGATGACTTTACCCAGACACGGAAGCCGATGTTTAAGGAACTGTCGGCAAATTCACCCAGGAAGACAGTAAGACCTTTGTCTTTAAGAGTGGTTTCGTCCGCTTCGTATATGCCTGTAAGGACTTCTTTGATCTTTGGAATGTCGGAGCCGTAAGCTACGGGGAGAGTGAGATCCAGGCGCCTTACGGGCTCGTGGGATACGTTGGTGATGGTGCTGTTGGAAATGGTGCCGTTGGGAACCACGATCATCTTGTTGTCGGGAGTTTTGAGAGTTGTGTAGAAGATGTCGATGGAGTCGACAGTTCCTTCAACGCCGCAGGTCACTATGTAATCCCCCACGATGTAGGGCTTTAAGACAAGGATCAGCACGCCTCCCGCAAAATTCGAAAGGGAACCCTGCAAAGCAAGACCGATGGTGAGACCGATCGAGCCCAGTACCGCAACAATGGTGGTGGTGGCAATGCCGAAGATCTCAAAAATCGCGAAGACAGTGAGTGCGTAGAGAGCGATCTTTATCAGGGACAGAAGGAAACTTTCCACGCCCTTCTCGAATCTGGCTTTGTCCATGCCCTTCTTTGTGAGCTTTATGACCAGACCGATGAGCTTCCTGCACACGATGTAAATGATGATGGCAAAAACTACTTTGAGTATCCCGGGAACCACAACATTAATCAGAAAATCCTGCAGATTGATGAGCCCAGTCCTTGCAGCATCCGCAATATCATCCACATTCTTGATGTCGAGGGGAGCGGGGGTGGGGGTGGCTGTGGCGGGAGTATTTTTCAGTAATGAGCTGTATAAGTCCTTCATTTTTTCCTCCGTGATAGTATCATTTCAGCGGTTATTATATCACAGATGTCAATCCTTATGCTTGACTTTTTGCAAACCCTGATGTATTAATTATTTAATATATGTTGTAAAAACAACAGAAATGAAACCGCCCTGTCCCCAAGGCGTCAAAAAGTGAACCTTTGGGAATGGGGTTATGGTGTCATTTTACGGAGGATACCATGGAAAGAAAATGCTACAATGAAGCTTCGAAGTGCCTGAATGTGGATAACATGCTGGCGAGATGCGTGCTGTTCAGCGGTGTGAAGCCCGAGGAGATCAGAGGTCTGATGACCTGCATGGATGGTCAGGTGCTGCACTACAGTAAGGGAGAGTACCTGCTGCGCGCAGGGGACAAGATCGACTCCGCATGCATCCTTCTGACCGGAGGAGTCATTGCGGAGCAGGTGGACTACTGGGGCAATCGCGATATCCTGCAGGAGATCCGCCCGGGTGAGCTTTTTGCGGTGAATTACGCCATCAATGAAGGGGAAGTCGTGCCTTCAAACGTGGTGGCCATCGAAGATTCCTGTGTGCTGATGATCGACGCCGACAGACTGGTAAAGGTCTGTGACAGAGGCTGCGCTTGCCACAACAGGGTGAAGGACAATCTGATCCTCATGCTCTCGACCCGTAACAGGGCGCTGACTCAGAAGCTTCGCCATCTTTCCAAACGATCCACCCGGGAGAAACTGATCTCCTACCTGACGGAAGCCTCCATCAATGCGGGAAAAAAGGAATTTGACATACGACTGGACCGCCAGCAGCTGGCGGATTATCTGGCAGTGGACAGGAGCGCTATGAGCTCGGAGCTCTCCAAAATGAAAAACGAAGGCATGCTGGATTACAAAAAGAATCACTTCACGCTTTACGTGAGGGCCGAGGAGTAGCAAAATGGTCTATCATTCGCTGGATGCCGAAATGAAGCGGCGTTTCGGAACAAAAGTATACAAGATCTCTCTGGACGCGGGCTGCACCTGCCCGAACAGGGACGGGACCTGCGGGACCGGAGGCTGTATTTTCTGCGCCGAGGAGGCATATGCCTGCTCCACTGCCTCCGTTAAGGAGCAATTGGCGGCAGCGAAGGAGAAAGTGGCTGCAAAGATCAAAAACGGAAAATATATTGCCTACTTTCAGTCCCACACAAATACATACGGAGATTTAAAAAGGCTTGAAAAACTGTTCCGCGAAGCCATGGAAGATCCGGATGTTCTGGTGCTTTCGGTGGGGACGAGGCCGGATTGCCTGGGAGATGACGTGATCGAAATGCTGAAAAGGCTTAACGCAGTGAAACCTGTGTGGGTGGAGCTGGGGTTGCAGACGATCCACGAGAAGACAGCACGGCTCATCAACAGAGGCTACAGTCTGAATGTTTTTGATGATGCATACAGAAGATTAAAAACAGCCGGGCTGGAAGTGATCGTGCATGTGATCATCGGGCTTCCGGGAGAGAGCAGGGAAGATGTGAGGGAGACAGTCAGGTATCTGGCAAAGCTGGATCCTGTGCTTGACGGGATCAAGCTGCAGCTTTTGCATGTTTTACGTGGGACGGCGCTTTACGACATGTATCTTAAGGAGCCCGAAATTATACATGAGTTTACGATGGATGAGTACGTCATGTTTGTCTCTGAACTTGTGAAACTTCTTCCGGAGGAAACTGTCGTGCACAGGCTCACGGGAGACGGACCCAGAAAGTTACTGGTAACACCGCTTTGGACAACGGACAAAAAGCGGGTCCTGAACGCGTTCCGCAGGGCATAAAAATTCTAAAGTCCCTGTGGACAACCGAAAAAAGCGGTGTTATAATCCTGTCAAGGGCATCATTGGTTACAGGCTGAGACAGATCTGTCCGGTCCCGGGACCGGGTGAAACACGGAGGAATAATTATGAACAATAAGAGCAATCGTCAGGCCGGCTTTGAAGCTATGGCAAGAGGTAACAAAAAAGCAAATCCCAATCCCGCAATGAACGGCGGAAAGAATGCCGGAAAGTTTAGCAGCGGTGCGGTAAACACCAATGTTAAGGGCGGACAGGCGGTACGTCGTCAGGGACAGCGCGGACAATAACAGATTTCAGTGCCTTAGGGCACTTTTTTTATATGCTTTTTTTGCTAAAATATTTTTATCGTTTGTGTATTCTTTTCTTTCAATATGTTATAATATGACCAAATAATGAGCTATCTGTGCTCATGTAACAACATTGGAGGACATGATTTATGAAAAAACATGTAAAAATGAAAACAATTCTTTTGTTTGTCGGCCTTTTTCCGCTCGTGGTGGCACTGGTTCTTTCCACCTTCGTGAGTGTGTACAAGATCAGACAGGAATTGAAAAATGAAACAGTGGATGTGCTCGACATCTACACAGATGCGCTCGCCAGCTACTTCGGCGCCGACTGGTCAACGGTAACGGGGGTTGAGGTAACAGAGGGAGATTACGAATACATCGATTCCGCAAAAGAAAAAAATGTCGAGATGACTGTGTTTAAAGCCTATCCCGACGGTTCTGTCACCAGATACATTTCATCCATCAAAGACAGTTCGGGTAAAAGAGCCTTTGGAACTTCTGCGGATGAACAGATCACAAAAGACGTATACGGCAACGGCAAAACAGTTGTAAAAGAAGGGGTTATTATCTACAACGAATCTTACACGGTTTGTTACAAGCCTTTGGATGATGAGAACGGAAACCGTGTGGGCATGGTTTTTGCCGGAAAGAGATCGGAAAACATATCAAAAGCGATCAATTCCCTTATGAATCAGCTGATCATCGTCGCAGCATTGATAATCGCAGTCTTCGGTGTTCTGGTAACCTTTGTTTCGGCCTATGTTACAAAGCCTTTGCAGAAGGTTACGGACGCAACCGCACGTCTTTCGGAAGCAAAGATCTCGGAGGAGATCAACGTATCATCAAAGATAAAGGAAACCGCTGCGATCATAGATTCATCCAAGAAGCTTCGTGACAGTCTGAATAAGATAGTCGGCGATCTTAAGACCAGTTCAGTTTCCTTAAAGGAGATCGTTAAAGAAAATCAGGCGCTGTGTACCGATGTAGCCAGCGGAGCCGATGTCATCGACACCGTTGTAACCGAGCTTTCAAACACTGCCTGCTCACTCGACGGAACCATTCAGACCATTAACGATCAGATCATCGGCATCGGTCACAACATTGAATCCGTGGTACAGAGTGTTGAAACTCTGAGCGAATCCTCAAAGCTCATGAATGAGATCTCGGAGAATTCTTCAAAAGATCTTTCGGATGTCTATGAAGCATCATTAAAGTCCGTTGAATCGGCGACAAACATTTCGGATCACATGAACAAGCTGAACGAGGCCATCGTCAGGGTTACTGCTGCCACAGATATGATCTCGGGCATAGCCAACAAGACCAGGCTCCTTTCGCTGAACGCTTCCATCGAAGCCGCAAGAGCAGGAGAATCCGGAAAGGGTTTTGCGGTAGTTGCGGATGAGATCGGAGCACTTGCAGCAAATTCAGCCGAATCCGTAAAACAGATCAACGAGATAGTAGAGGACATCGTAAGCCTTTCTTCCGAATCCTCAAAGGTTATCGGAGAGATCGGCGGTATAATAAAGTCCGAACAGGAAAAGGTCATGCTGACACAGGAATCCTTTAGGCGTCTCAAGGAACAGGTGGATCTTTCCGTTACTCAGATCACCAGCATTTCCGGAGACACGGATTCCCTTAACGCGGCAAAGACCACTGTGGTATCCGCGATCTCGGATCTCAGTGCCATCGCGGAAGAAAATGCAGCTTCATGTGAGGAGTGCAGTGCCAGCGTTACAAACATCGCAGCTACGATCAATCATGTTAAGGATAAGACCAATGACATCGACAAGGCAGCGGATGTGCTTGAAAAATACATTCAGATCTTTAACTGAAATTCCAAAAAGAACCGCCATTCCCGAAAGGAATGGCGGTTCTTGATTGTGCAAATTGCACAATTTACTACCCTGTTTTTCTACATTTACGCTATTGAAATGGCTTGGTCGAGCCTATATAATTAATAACCGTGACACGCAAGTGCTCACAAACAAACAGAGTACCCATGACGAGGGTGGCTGCTCCCGGAGGATTCATTTCGAAGGGAGGTGATGCTTATGACAGATTTCGAGATATTATCTCTCGTGTTTGAGGCGATCGGTCTACTGATCTCCTCAAATATTCTTGTTGTAACACTGCTTTCCTTTCTTGACAAAAGAAAGAGTAAGCGAAAATAAAAATGCCTCACTCGTCCGAACCACGAGTGAGGCGGTGTCCGTAAGGACATTTTAACCTCATATCGGGAGCTTCCACTTTTTGGAGTGGGTACTCTCTTTAATGGCAATATAACACAATTGAGGGGCAATTTCAAGCATTTCAGGAGAGTAAAATGAAAAAAACAATTTTAAAAAAGGGGAGGCACCACCTGTCTACAGTGGTGATCACTTGTCTCATTCTGACTTTTTTCTCGGGATTTCTTGAAGGATGCTGTTGTGCAAAACCCCAAAATCCAAAAGATGTACCGTCGGTAATTTCGCAGCCGACAGTTACGACAACACCCACACCTTCACAAACCTTAAGTAGCAATCCCCTTGAACCCTCGACAGGCTCGGGTTCAGAGCAGGGCATTGAACATAATGCCTCCGAAGGAGGGATTATTGCGAATCCTACACCTACCAACACGCCTGTTCCGACTGCGACCAACACGCCGACACCTAAACCTACTGCGACAAAGAAGCCGGCTCATACACCGACTCCCTCGGCCTTTGCTACTCCTTTACCCACCAAGGCTCTTTATCCCACCTTCGCACCTTCAGAAAACAAGGTTGTGAATGAGGTACATGAACCAAATAAATGGGGGAAGGGGATAGACACGACGACCACGACCTATGAGGACGGAACGGTGGTTGAGGTGAACACGGACAAGGATGGTACGGCAACGATCATCACTTATCCTGACGGGACGGAGGTTTCGAGCGGAACTGAAGTTGACTGGACTTATGTCGTTCATCCGGATGGTAGCAATGAGATCATTGAAGAAAGCGGCTTAACGACCTTTCAGCTCGCTGACGGATCAAGCTACAGTGTCCAGTGCTTTGATGAGCCCACTTACGGGATCAAGGTGTTCTTCAGATACGGATCCGACGGTAACATGAGGGATGCGGTCATCTGTAACTCCGACGGAAGCTTTAACAAGTGGTCGGGGAAACACTACGACTGTAAGTCCATCTCGTTCGGCTTCGGGCCTTGCTTCAATGTCTTTGAGGTGGACTCTGACGGAAATGTTGTCGGAGACAACTGGAACACATTCTACACCTGGGACGGACCTTTTTACGATTATTAAACATTAAAGTTCAGACGGAAGGCAGACCGTCTGACGCGATCTTTGGCAGCATGCATGGCATGCTGCCGTGGGTCGTACACATCTGCTTTTTTTGTTGGGTATGATAATGAGGAAAAACACTCTTAAAAATATATATCGTTTTATTGCATCGGTACTTATCCTGATATTTTTTTCGGGGACTGTTAACACTAAAGCTTATGCTGCAGACGATAGGGCAAACAGGGTCTGGGACGATGAGTTCTCCGGAGCGGGAGCTGCAGAGATCACCTTCAGAAGCTACATTGAGTTTGAAGTCTATGATGAAGACACGGGAGAGTTCCTTGGGACTATTCACATGGATAAACAGTCCGGAGGATCCTCCATTGACGGAACATATGTTCTCAAATATAACGGTGAAGCTCTTCTTTACTACAGGAATGACGGGAATAACTGCCGACTCACTGCGGGAAATCCGAATGCTTTCCGATTTGACTTCTACCAATACCTCTACAATAACCCTCAGAAGTCCATACGGGGACGGGAGCACTACATAGTTAAAGCCGTATCCACTGTCCTTGTATATGCGAGAGACAACCACGTGGGACCTTATAACGGATCGGGATGGAAGACGGAGAGCGACATTGAAAGGCTTGACCGTGAAGGATGGAAGGTGGATACGTCATCAAAAAGCGGAGGAAAGGGAGACGGACACTATCTTTCGGGAGACATCTACTTAAGCTCTTCCCAGCAGTCGAACATAAGGAGCATCATAACTAACGGATGGACGGAGCGCTTCACTCCGGAAGGATCGTCCTGTAAGGTGACTTACGATGCTAACGGTGGAAAGGTAAAGAAGTTCCCTTCATATATCGACACTGTTAAAGCCTACGAAGGCGTCTGTATCTCAGATATCCCCATAAGAGAAGGGTATTACTTCTGGGGATGGAGCAGAACAAAGTTCACGGCAGGGAAAGGCCCTTCGGATTACTTCGATATGTATCACGAGGGAGACACACTTTATGATGTGTGGGAAAGAACGACGCTTTACGCAGTCTGGGGTACCACTCCCTTCGGAGGAGACCACAGCCCCGCTCATGTCCATACTTTCGTAAAGAAACAGAACTACACGGGTACGAACTGTCCGATATGCGGAGAAAGACTCTACTTCTGGGGACTCACCTGTTCTTCCTGCGGAGAGTACGAGAGGGGAGAAAACGTGCCCCACACATGCCCCGATGCGCAGCTCATCTACGTGAGCGGAGAATGCAGGGTGTGCGAGATGGGCGGTGTGAACCACGGAAGCACCATAAGGACAGGAGATGTACAAAGGATCCTTGCACTGAATGAAACGACCGTGACTCACACGGGACATAAGTTTTTAGGATGGAACACGGAACCCTCAGGTACGGGCACGTGGTACAGCCCCGGGGACTATATAAATGTAAAGACCTACGGACAGAACGTGTACATCTTTGCCATATGGGAACCCATGAACTATACACTTCACCTTGATTATCACGAGGACAGCTTCATAGATCCCTACAAGATGATAACAGGCGATGATACTATAAACGTGACCTACGATACCTTTATGGACGATCTCCCCGAACCCACGATGGAAGGCTTCTCCTTCCTCGGATGGTACTCACCCGATAAGGGAGTCATGGTAAACGAGTACCAGAGATATGCCCTCGCGTTCGATGCAGTGTTCTCTGCCGAGTGGGGAGGACACGGGATAGAGATTACGACGGATCCCGCCTTTCCTGCCATGTCAAAGAACAGGAAGGAACACCCGTACTTCATAATGCTCGACAACACCTTTCCTATGGACTACGGAACGAGATATTCCGGATGGATACCGATAATGTATGCCCCGTCCTGCGACGGATATGACTTTACGGGGTGGACGGTTAACGGAGAGAAGATCGAGGACGACACCATCTGTGAGACAGACATGGATCACGTGATCTACGGCTCGTGGAGGTTAAAGGATGTAAAGCTCACCCTCGATCCCGGACTCGGACACTTTGAAGGACAGGATGAGGGAGAGAAAAGAGAGAAAATTGTTACATACGGATCCGACCTCACGGGGATCAACGCACTTCCGACTCCCGTAAGAGAAGGATATATGTTTGACGGATGGTATGAAAAGGCAGACTTTTCGGAAGGAAAAGTGGAAGACAAGATGTATGTTCCGGATGATGCCGTGGTCTTTGCCAAGTGGATCCCGAGAAAGTACATCGTGGAGTTCGACTATTCGGAACACTGGAAGTACGATGCAAAGGATCTTAAGTACAATGATATGAAGAATGCCATCGTAACATACGGAGAGATCCCCGAACTCCCGGAGCCCGAGAGATACGGTTACAGGTTCGTGGGATGGGCGGAAGGCTTCATCTATGATGATGAGCATGATGCAACGAATGGGGACGAGGAAGCACTGATCTCCACAAACATCTCGTGGAGCATTACCCGAAACATAAAAGCTTATGCGATATGGAAGCCCCTCTACGTAAAGGTCACTTACGACTACAACTACGACTATACGGAGGAGATACCGTTACCTTAGGAGGAATGCATTCCGACGACCGGTCAGGTCGCTGAAAGCGGCGTGACATCTCTTTAGGCAATGCGGGGTTATGGGCCCATTTTGAGGGAAAAACATGAAAAGGATATTTAAAAAGATATTGACCATATCAATGGCGTGCGCGCTTCTTACAGCGCTTATCCCGCCGCAAAACATAAGGGCGGATTCCGCTGCACACGTGCATGACGAGAACTGCTATACCGGCACGATACACGCTGCCCACACGAGCGCGTGTTACACCACGGAAAACGTGACCAGATACTGCTCGGGAACATACAGATATGACGGATACGTAGATGTAACTATTAATGAGTACTTTACGTACTATTACTGTGGCAACAGAAACTGCGGGTGGTACTATGACGGTGATCCTGTCGGAAATGCCGTGAAAGAGTGCCGTTACTATGTTTCCTCTTACGGAACATGGTACCCTTCCGATTATGTATCATCCTACTACTGTGACTGGTGCGGAAGGAGTTGCAGATCCAAAAGCCAGAGGGAGGACAGGTACACTTCAAGTATCGAGCGCCTCAGATGCTCATCCTGTGGCGCCATCGCCTATGATCCGCCGTATTCAAACTGCTCGCCGAGATATGAGTTCAGGACCCATGGCTCCTACTCGACGACGCAGCAGCGCCTCATATGCACGAAGCAGCTGGGGGCATATTACGACGGGGAGGGAAATCCTGCGGGATGTGTGTGTGACAGGATCGTTAAGGCGATAGCTCCCGAAGAACCCGAACAGGTGGTGAGACTCGGGGAGAGACCGAACACTAAGGTGGCACTTGCCCTGTACAACGGACAATTGATACCGGATTATGAGTGCAGCTATGAGGGATTCGATCCTTATGATCTCTCAGGCGCGTGGCAGAATGTGACGCTTACCGTAAGGAACGAGGATTACCCTTACAGATACAATGAAACAACCAAAAAGAGGGAAGCAGGGACCAAGAGCACAACGATCAGGGTAAAGGTCCTGGGATACTATGATCTAAGTCTCGTGTCTGGTGAAGGCGGCAGGATCGCGTGCGGCAAAAAGGCAGACGGGAGCTGGGATTTCAGTAAACAGAATCTTTCAGCTCTTGTGGGGAGCAGAGTGACCGTAGGTGTCGTCCCTTCTGCCGGCTACACCGTGAAGCTCTTTAAAGTGTCTTCGGATACGGGACAGAAAAACCTTGCTGCAGACATCGGAAACGAAGGAGAGTACATAAACCCGGATGAAGAGGTGACAGTGAACGGCAATACCGTGGAGTACTCATTCCTCATGCCCGCGAACAACGTAACCCTCTCTGCGAAGTTCACGCCTGCGAGGTATACGGTCACGTTCGATGCGAACGGAGGAAACTGGGGAGGAAGGATCAGCCCTGTGGTGAGGAGTGCTACCTTCGGTAAAAGCTATCTTTCGACAAAGACTTTTCCATGGGATCCCGTAAGGGAAGGACAGGTGTTTATCGGATGGTTCGACGGTAAAGGAAACAGAACGGAGAAAACGGATGTGTGCACGGAGGTCGGAGATCACACGCTTTACGCCGGATGGAGAGATGCGGGAGAGGTTGCTCGCGAGATAGAGTTTGAGGACAGGCTGATCCCTGATATGCCTGAAACGGTAAACGGATTTCATTTTGACGAAAAAACGTTCTGGAGATGGGAAGAAAAGAACGGAAACGGCATAGGATCCGCCTTGCCAGAGGATTATCATGTAAACGGCACGGAAGATCTCACTTTATACGGCCATTGGGATCCCAATGAATATGTGATAACCTTTGATCCTAACGGGGGAGTCCTTTCGGAAGAAGATAAGAAGAAAAAGGTGATCTACCACACTTTGATGGGAGATCTGCCGACACCTGAAAAAGAAGGCGTGGGCTTTACGGGCTGGTTCACGGACCCGAAAGAAGGGGAAGAGGTGAGTGAAACGGATGTGATGACCGTGCCCTCGGATATTCTTCTTTTTGCTCACTGGGACAAAGAAAATGAAACCGGCTTAAGGATCGAATGCGGCGTGTACGCCGTAAATAATGATATGAGGATGACAAGAAACGAAGACGGGATCGCTATCTGTAAAGCGGGAGACAGAGTGAGCTTCTTCTTAAAGATCCGGTCGGGGAAGGATCGGGAAGGAATGTTTGACGTAAATGTAAAGCCAACGTATTATCTCACGGAAAACGGGGAAGAGGTGCATGTTCTTTCCACGGGCTGGCAGGGAGACAGGATCGTAATGTTTTCGGAGAGGGGACGGGATTTTGACGATTCCCTTGAGTTACGGTCGGTCGAAAATGAAACCCCGATAGAGTTTCATTGGGTCCTTCCGCATCTTTCATACGTTGTGAAAGAGGAAAACTACGAAGAGATGCTTTCGTACTCCGAGTTAAACACACTTTCGGGTAAGGAGCCTTTCTTTGAAAAGGATGTGAGTCTGACTGTTGTGTTTTACGTGATCGTAAGAGATCGGGAGG
>JAEEGH010022205.1_pt1 | contig 13042 bp, 13 predicted proteins | sample 9134181 | NCBI WGS metagenome assembly JAEEGH01 (sample SAMN16246544, study PRJNA631951) | gut metagenome | biome: gut microbiome; feature: rumen; material: DP-attached | host: Bos | place: Iran: Karaj | collected 2018-10 | reverse complement strand
TTTGAGGAAAAGAGGAGGTTCCTGACGCAAACAGAACAGGACACCATGCGGGTCTTTTTGTTCAGTTGCTTTACCGGATTGCGCTATAGCGACTTAAAGACATTAAACGGCAATGAAATTTTCGACTGGAAAATCCGCAAGCAGATGCACAAGACCGGCGATCCGGTGTACATTCCAATTCCGGTGCAGGCTCGCTTGTTGCTGCCCGAAAAAATGACAAACGACCCAATATTTAGGGTGGTCGAGAACTCGTACTTCAACAGGTCATTGCGCAGTGCGGCACAAAAACTCGGACACGGCAAGTATATCCACTGCCACTTGGCTCGGCACACCTTCGCCACGACCTGCATAACGCTCGGCATTCCGCTCCCGGCCACAAGCAAGCTGCTTGGTCATCGGAATCTGGAAACCACGTTGATTTATGCAAAATTTGTCGATCCATTTTTAGACAAGGAAATGAGGAAGTTCAACAGGCTTTAGTCAGCATGTTCGTAAAAAAGTTTATATTTATGGCATGTACAAGGAATTTCCTGCCATAAAAAAGATTTGTACTTCGTCTTTATTTGTAGCCCTTTGCTTGAACATTGTTGTTCTTGTTGTTGTCCTTGTCTTTGGGGATAGAGAGTTTTCTTCGCGAGATGACTTTTTCATGTCAGCCGTATTGACTGGCGCCTATGGCGGTGAATACGACGTACACATGTATTTTGTCAATGTCGTTTACGGCTATTTCTTGCGCCCGTTTTACGCTGTACTGCCGAGCGTAAGCTGGTATTCCGTCTTTCAGACGTTTACGGTGTTTGCGTCTTTTACGGCCCTGTGCTTTGTCGCCATAGAGCGGTTCGGCAAAAAAGCGGGAATCCTGATGGCCTTCTTGCTGCTGGCAAGCGTTTCGCCGGACTTCTACTTGCATGTGGCGTTTACCCAGTGTGCCGGCATCGCCACTGCGGCGGGAATACTGCTGTTTTCTATAGGCTGCACCGAAAAAAAACGTTCATACTTGATTGCTGGCGTAATATTCTTGCTCGCAGGATTCGTCTTTCGAAAAGAAATGTTCCTGCTCGGGATGCCGACTTTTGCCACTCTCTTGTTCTTCATTTTTTGGCGTGCAAAAACAGTTTGGAAAACGTCGTTAATCGCGTTGGCGATTCTTGCGCTCGCTTATGTGGCGTTGGACAAGTTCAACTCTGAACATTACAAGGGCGAATACGAGTTTTATGCCGCGTACCAAGGCCCCCGTGCGTATTTCGGCGACGGCGCCTTTTTTGACGACAAATCTTTTGAAGCCGAGCTGGATGAACGTGGCCTGAACAGTTCGGACCTTTCTTACTTACAGGCGTGGTATTTTTACGACAAGAACGTCTTTTCGCTAGACAGCATGAGGAACCTGATCCGGATTGCGGATAGACATCGATACGAACCGAACTATGCAAAATTCCCTGCGGCGGTTGTTTTCGCCTTGTCGAATTCCTTGATGCGCGGAAGCGCTTGGTGCTGGGCGATTCTGTGTCTGACCTTGATTTACTTTTCGAATAAAAAAAACTGGTGGATCCCCTGGGTATCCGTCGGCCTTATTGCAATTCCGTACACATACTTACTTTTAGTGAACAGGGTCGTTGAGCATGTTGAGGTTGGAGTGTGGGCTTTGGCTGTTATATTCGTGTTGTTTTTCGTGGATAAAGAAGATGTTCTTGAAAAACAGCATACGAAAATTTTCTTGCACGCCGTCGGCATAGTCTCTTTCTCGTGTCTTGTCATTTTGGGTGTGAACCTTGTTTTTGATGGCTGGTCTAAGGCGGCGAATGGAACTCAGCCTACATCGGGAACCCAAGAAGATTGGAATGCGTTTTTTGCCTACGCAAAAAGTCACCCCGACGACGTGTTCCTTTTGCCGTTCGGGCGCTACAAGGAATTCTCTAGAAAAATTGAGCGTCCCTTTACTGCCGTTGAGCCGGGGAGCTGGAACAACATACATTCTACGGGGTACTGGAATATGTATTTGCCCGCGATAGAACGCGAATTAACCAAGAGAGGCGTAAACAATCTAATCAAGGATGTGACAAAGGAAAACGTCTATACGATTGCCGAAGCGACCAACCTGTCTCTTGCTCCTTTTTACAAAGTGCATTACCATACGCGGCTTAAAATAGACACTCTGACGAATTTCGGGAATCTCCAGCTTCTCAAGTATCGCGCACGGGAGAATGAAGATGCGCAACATTAACCTCCTGCTTTTCTCCCTGTTTTTGGCGTTTCTCGTTTCCATACCTATCTTGAACCTGGATAACGGCCGCTCCGCTAAAGGCGGCTGGAATCGGGGCCCATGGTATCTTTTGCCTTTCGGCGCAGATTCTCTATCGCAGTATTACAAAGACAGTTATCGTGTGCTAGATGAAAAGCCTCTAGATTCTCTTTTGCAGGATTCGACCAAGCCACTTGTTATGATATTGGTTGATGGATGGGGTGTGCCTTATAACGAAGACATTCTAAAGGACGATTTCCAAATATTTAACGGCAAGAAGGCTCTCTTTGCGATCCATAAAAGGCTGTTCCAGACAACATCCCTCGCCAAGTCGATCGAATACGGGAATCGCTTTAAGGATGGGATTATTCTTGATTGCGACGATTCTTGTGCGGTCGCGAAGCTCGATTCCCTTCTGGCGGATAGATCATGGAATCGGATTGCTTGGACGATCCGCAGTACCCGCGAGGGAAACCGAGATAAACTCCATCACCTGTTGAAGGTTCTTTCTGAAGAAGCTGCCAGGCACCCCGATGTCCAGTTTATTGTTCAGGGAACACACAGGCCCATTCTCGGCTCACCTGAAACACGACGTAAGTATTTGGCGCCTTGGGTTCCAGCCGTATTTATTAATTGCAATTTGGAACAGTCTATTGTCCGGTAGGTGAAGCCAAAAGGGTAAAATAAAGTTTATATTTCGAGTATGCAAAAGATTCCTTTTAACAAGCCTCCCTTTGTGGGAATGGAATTTGATTACGTGAAGCAGGCCGTGGAGAGCGGTCGCATTTGTGGTGACGGCACGTTCAACCTGCGTTGCCATGAATGGCTCGAAAAGCATACGGGGGCCGCGAAGGTGCTCCTGACCACCAGCTGTACGCATGCGCTGGAAATGTCTGCCCGTCTCTGCAATATTGCTCCCGGCGACGAGGTGATTATGCCCTCGTTCACTTTTGTGAGCACGGCCGATGCGTTTGTGTCGCAAGGGGCAAAATGCGTTTTTGTTGACATTCGCCCCGATACGATGAACTTGGACGAAAAGCTTATCGAAGAAGCGATTACCGAAAAGACGATGGCGATTGTGCCGGTCCACTATGCGGGGGTCGCCTGCGAGATGGACAAGATAAACGAAATCGCGAAACGCTATAATTTGTTCGTAGTTGAAGATGCCGCGCAGGGTATGATGGCGACCTACAAGGGCCGCGCGCTAGGATCGTTGGGTGACTTTGGTTGCTACAGCTATCACGAAACCAAGAACTACAGCATGGGCGAAGGCGGCGCGCTGCTCATCAACGATCCCAAGTACAATGACCGTGCAGAAATTATTCGCGAAAAGGGCACGAACCGCTGCCAGTTCCATCGCGGTGAAGTCGATAAATACACATGGGTGGAACTTGGTTCGAGTTATTTGCCCAGTGAACTCAACGCCGCTTACCTTTATGCCGAGCTGGAATGCGCCGACATCATCAATGACGCGCGTATGGCAAGTTGGAACGAGTATCGCAAAAGGCTTGTTCCACTAGCTGAAAAGGGCCTGGTCGAGTTGCCGTACATTCCGGAACATTGCAAACATAACGCGCATATGTTCTACCTAAAGGTGGATGACCTTGCGACGCGAACGGCTCTCTTGAAGCACTTGACCTACAACGGAATCCTTGCGGTATTCCACTATGTGCCGTTGCATTCATCGCCCGCGGGCATGCGCTTCGGCCGGTTCCATGGCGAAGATAAGTACACTACTAATGAAAGTAATCGCTTGCTTCGCTTGCCGATGTTCTACGGGCTGAAAACAGAAGAAATTGAGTATATCTGCGACAAAGTGTATGAGTTCTTTGGAGTGTAAACTCATCATTTTCGACCTCGACGGGACTTTGCTTGACACGGGCAGGGGGATTTCGAAATGTATTGCGTCAACGTTGGGTAAAATGGGTTTCAATGTCCCGGATGAAGAAACATGCAAAACCTTTGTTGGTCCGCCCTTAAAAAAACGTTTTCTTGAGTTGTACGATGCCGATGAGAATACTGCTGATGCGGTTATGAAGGCGTTTCGTGAAGAATACGGAAAAGGCGATGTCTTTTTGGCAGACAGCTATGCATGCATGGAAGAAAGCCTTGCGACTCTCCATAAGCGTTTTTCGCTTGCTGTTGCAACCTACAAACGTGAGGATCATGCCGTTAAACTTCTTGAAAAATTCGGAATGGCGCCTTTCTTTGATAAAATATGCGGTTCGGATGCCGCGGCGACCATGACCAAGAACCAGATTGTCGAAAAAGCCATGAATCTGGTGGGCGTAACCCCTGCTGATTGTCTCTTGATTGGCGATAGCGCTAATGATGCCGAAAGTGCCGCGCAACTAGGAATTCCGTTTATTGGGGTGACTTACGGCTATGGTTTCAAGAGTGATGCAGATATTGCGAAATTTCCGCATGTTGCTTGCGTGCAGAAACCCCTACAATTGCTTGATTTTATTGCGCGCCTGCGCTAAATAATATATATTACTAACAGAATTTTACATTGTTTGAGGCAATCGGTAGCTGTCATGGATAAGCAGAAAAAGACCGCAATTATAACGGGCTCGAATCGAGGCATTGGAAAGGAATTTGTGAAAACTTTCGCCCATGCCGGATACGATATTTACGCCTGTGCCCGTAAACAAGATGAATCCTTTGAAACCTTTTTAGACGACCTGTCGGCAGACTGCGGAGTGGAGATTAAGCCCGTCTATTTTGACTTGAACAGCGAAGAAGCTATCAAGGACGGAATGAAGTCTATTTTTGCGGGCAAGAAAAAGATTGACGTTCTGATTAACAATGCAGGTGTTGCTTTCGGTGGTCTTTTTACCATGACGTCTCTTGATAAACTGAAGGAAGTCTATCAAGTGAATGTGTTTGCGCAAGTCCAGCTGATGCAACTTGTGTCTCGCGTGATGATGCGGCAGAAATCAGGCTGCATTATCAACATGTGCTCCGTCGGTGGGATTGAAACGTCTCCGGGGTATCTGGCCTATGGTTCGAGTAAGGCCGCCTTGATATGGATAACAAAGTCCTTGTCCAAGGAACTGGGACCGTATAATATTCGTGTCAACGGAATTGCTCCAGGTCTCGTAGATACGGAAATGGGCAATTACAAGTCTGACGAAGAGAAAGAAAAAGTTTTGAACCGGATGAGCATCCACCGGATGGGCAAACCCGAAGAAATTGCCAAGGCTGCACTTTATATTGCGTCGGATGACGCTGCTTACATGACCGGGCATATCATGGTTCTGGATGGAGGCCGCGTCTGATGGGCTTTCACAACAAAAGAATAGACTGCTCTGTAGAGAACGTTCGCAAGCTTACGGAAATGTCCAAGCGGATGAGGCTTGATGCTATGGATATGGCTCTTGCGTCTGGAAATAACGGTTCTCATCTTGGCGGAAGTTTATCCGCCATTGAAATCGTTGCGACCCTCTATGGCGAAGTTCTTAATGTTTCTTCTAAAAATCCGCTAAACCCTGAAAGGGACATTTTTATCCCGAGCAAGAACCACTGTGTACTTGCTCATATCCCGGCATTGGCGGAGGCGGGATTTATTCCGCACGAAGAGATTCTTGAATTTCAGAAGGACGGTGGTCGCCTAACAGGTTACCCGGAAAGAAAAGAAATCGGACTTGAATACTCTGGCGGAAGCCTCGGAATGGCTATTTCGGTGGGCATCGGGCTTGCGCTTGCCGCCAAAGAAAGAAAGAGCAACAGAGACATCTACATATTGATGGGCGACGGAGAACTGAACGAAGGGTCGATATGGGAAGCGTTCATGGCCGCACCGCATTTTAAGTTGGATAACTTGACGGCCATTATCGACAGGAATCACCTTTCCTATGACGGAAACACCGAAGATGTGATGCCGATTGAAAACCTGGCAGACAAGATGAAAAGTTTCAACTGGTTCGTGTCTGAATGTGATGGACATAGCGTAGAATCGCTGCTTAAGGCATTTTCAGAAAATGCCGAGGGAAAACCGCACGTTATCATCGCTGATACCATAAAGGGCAAAGGCGTTTCCTTTATCGAAAACAGGCCCGAATGGCATCACCATAGGTTGTCGCAACAGGAATACGAACAGGCCGTAGCCGAGATTTCTGGAGGTGCAAAATGAAGGAAATAGCATCGAAAGATATCAGGACCTGGGCTAGACTTGGCCAACGTGGAGCTTTCTTTGCCATCGCGATGCCCGACATTGCCGAAAGAAAGGAAAATGTCAAACTTTTGACGGCTGACCTTGCGATTCTTTCCGGAATGGATAGGTATAGGCAAGCGTTTCCGAACAAGTTCATGAATGTTGGCATTGCCGAACAGAACATGATTGGCATTGCCGCAGGGCTTGCGATGGACGGGTATAATGTTTTTGCGACAACTTATTCGTCTTTTATCGCAGTCCGGAGCCTTGAACATGTGCGGCAACATTTGTCGTTCCTTAAGTTGAATGTGAAGATTGTCGGTTCTGCTGCCGGTGTCGTTGCGGCCAAGTCGGGCGTTTCGCATTGGGCAACAGAAGATTTGGCATTTACAAGGGTGCTACCTAACTTGACCGTATTTTCTCCGGCGGATAGCCTTGAGGCCGTAAAGATGGCTGAGTATGCCGCAGAAACTGACGGGCCAATGTATATCAGGCTCTCCGGTGGTCTAAATGCGCCGATCGTTTACAAAGAAGACTATGAGTTTGTACCCGGCAAACTGATTCGACTTAAGAAAGGTGCGGATGCTGCCATTATCGCTACAGGGTTAATGGTAAACGAATCCTTGTCTGCCGCAAAGATGCTCGGCGAGCAGGGCGTAAACGTTGCGGTTTACAATATGCATACCATCAAGCCCATCGATAAAGAGGGACTGGACAAGATATTCCAAAATTACAAGACCATTTTTACCGTCGAAGAACATAATGTCCTTGGCGGTATGGGGAGTGCCGTTGCCGAATACAAGGCGGCAAAGTCGAACGCCCCGAGGCAAGTTTTTATCGGATTCCAGGATGCATTCTGCAATGCTGGTTCACAAAGGTATGTATGGGAACAGGCTGGTCTTACGGATGTAAAAATTGCAGAGAAAATTGCAAGCGAGATTAGATGATAGAAGAATTCTACGAACATGAACCGTACGATTTGGAGAAGGGCGCAAAGGACGCTCTTCTCACAAAGGAACTTTTGGAATTGACAAAGTTCCATAGGGGTCATTGTACGGAATATGCGAGATTTCTCAACGCTATCGGATTTGACGAGCGAAATGTCAAGACTGTTGCCGATATTCCCTTTTTTCCGGTACGCCTTTTCAAGAATGTTGATTTGCTAAGCATCCCGCGTGAGGATGTCTTCAAGACGATGACATCTTCGGGAACGACAGGCCAAAGCGTTTCCAAGATTTTTGCAGATAAAGAAACAGCGATGATCCAGCAAAAGGTCATGATTAAGATTCTTGGCGACTACTGGGGTAAAAAGAGACTTCCGTTACTTGTGATTGATTCCAAGGAAACGGTCCGGAATCGACAGATGTTTACCGCCCGCGGTGCAGCAATTATGGGACTTCAGGTTGTCGCCAAAGAAATGGTCTTTGCCCTAAATGACGACATGTCCCTTAATGTTGACGCGGTAAAGATGTTCCTGGATAAATACAGCGGACAAAGATTTATCATGTTCGGTTTTACGTTCATCGTGTGGCAGCATCTGTATAAAGTGTTTGAAAATAGTGGCCCATTCAACATCAAGGATTATGACCTTTCGGATGTATTCTTGATGACAGGCGGCGGATGGAAAAAACTGATTTCCGATAGCATATCTCAAGATGAATTCAAGTCAAGAATGAGAGAAACTTTGGGAATTGGGCACTTCCTTGATCATTACGGTATGGTGGAACAGACTGGCTGTATATACGCAGAATGCGAATGCGGTCATTTGCATGCGAGCAACTATTCCGATGTGATTATCAGGGATGCCGAGGACTTTTCTGTCAAGGGAATTGGAGAAAAGGGCATTATGCAGACGGTTTCCGTTCTCCCGCATTCGTATCCGGGACATTCGCTTCTTACTGAAGATGAAGGGGTGATTCTTGGCGAAGACGACTGCCCGTGTGGAAGAAAAGGAAAGTATATCCAGATAATCGGTCGCCTCAAGAGTGCCGAAATCAGGGGCTGCAGCGACACTTATGCAGACAAGATGAAGTTATGATGGATGCGTTAGAAAATAAGATTAAGTATCTGATCGGGAACGAAGATATTGTAAAGGGTGCTGCAGACACGCCTGCCTTGCCGATGTTTTCGAACGAGGCTGTCGGCTTCTTGTCCGAACTTTCTAAAGAACTTCTTGCAATTCCTAGTATTAGGGAACATCTGGATGTGATGTCGTATGCTTACTGGATTAGGAAGGCCTCGCTTGAACAGGCCAGAAAGGAATTTGTCCAGGACGATGTCACCCGTATTGGCCGAGGAGTAGCCTTCCACATAGCGCCGTCGAATGTCCCTGTGAATTTTGCAGTTTCTATGACATCTTCGCTCCTTGCAGGGAACATCTGCATTATCAGGGTCTCGAACAAGGAGTTCGAAGAAGTTGATATCATCTGTTCTGCAATCAAGAGGATATTTCAAAAACCCGAATTTGCAGAAATGAGCCGTTATATCTGCATTGTCAGATATGAGCATAGCGATGAGATTACGGCATACCTTTCTAGTATTTGCGACATTCGAATCATTTGGGGTGGCAACAGGACTATCGAGCAAATTAGGCGTTGCCCGATTCCGCCACGAGCCATCGAGATGTGCTTTGCAGACAGGCATTCCGTTGCGATACTTGATGCTGCTGAATATCTTAAGCACGCAACAAGCCCCGACAAAGGCAATGCGTTCGTTTCGGATATCGCCAAGAAGTTTTATACGGACACCTATTACACCGACCAGAATGCATGCAGTTCACCGAGAATCGTCGTGTGGCTGAATGCTGGCGATAGCATAGACGAAGCAAAAAAGCTGTTCTGGAATGCTCTTGAAAAGGAAATCTCGGAACGCTACGAACTTCAACCGATTCAGGCGGTTGATAAACTTTCGATGGCAACCGAACTTTCTATGAAGAAAGATGATGTTCGCCTGACGAGAAAGGGCAACAAACTCTTTATAGTTGACGTCGAAAAACTGACATGCGATGTGATGAACTACAAAATGAGCGGGGGCTACTTCTTCCAATATTCAGCGGATTCGTTGAATGATATTGTACCTATTATGGGCAAAATGTGCCAGACGATTGCCGTGTTTGGAATAGACAAACGCTCTGTTGTGGACTTTGTGCTTCAAAAAGGCGTGCGCGGAGTCGATAGAGTGGTCAATGTCGGTGACACAATGGGCCTTGAATTCACCTGGGACGGTTTCAGGATGATCGAGGCCATGTCAAGAGTTGTTTATATTTACGAAAGATGATGAAAATGCAGAACTAGTAGAAGGTGCTTTTAGCAGATTTTGAGGACATTATGAAAATTGTTGATGCTGTGTGGGAAAAAAGGAATCTTGATTGCAATGTTGTAGAGATTGCTCTTGATAATGAAGACTCGAAAAGAAATTTAAACTATTTAAAAGACGAAGTGCATGATTGCATTACTTCGCACAAAGCGTCTTATGCAGTCATGAAATTTGATTCAAAAGAAAGTTTTTTGTTACAATTGCCGGCTTTGTGTGGCTTTTCATTTATTGAAACTCAATTGATGTTTCAAGGTGAGTTGAATTCGGCTTCAATATATGCTAATACCGTTCTTAGAAAAAAAAATGTCTTTCGAGTTGATTCAAAATCTACAGAAGACGATTTTGATTTTATTGCTGGCGAAATAAGAAAAGGTCTTTTTAAAACGGATAGAATTGCTCTTGATCCTTTTTTTGGTGAAGAAATTTCAAATAAAAGATATGCAAATTGGTTGATTGACCTTAAAAAATCTCAAAATCGCCTTTTGAGTTTGGTCTACATGAATAATATTCCTATTGGTTATGAACTTGCAAAATTTGTAGGAGATGAAGTTTCGGCGATTCATGGTGGCCTGCTTTCAGAGTACCAAAAAATGCCTATAGGAATGATGGAAATGGCTAGTTTAGTTGTTGCGTATGAACCAAAATTTAAAACGCACTTTGTGAGTGTGTCGTCAAATAATCTTCCCGTAGTAAAAGGATGGCAGTTCTTTGGTTACAAAATTATGTCAATACAAAATGTTTTTGTAAAACATATTGATTTTTCAAAATAGGGAAATTCAGTTGTGAAATTGAGTGAAGAAAAATATGCAATTGTAACGGGTGCCAGTAGAGGACTTGGCCTTGCCGTTACAAAAAAAATGGCAAGTATTGGTTATAACATTTTTGCGTGTATGTCGCAAGAACATGACAGTTTTCTTAGGGAAAAGGAAACTATTGAAAAAATCAATAATGTATCTGTAGAACCTCTGTATTTTGATATGTCAGATACGCAACAAATAAAAGATGCGTATAAAAAAATTCAAAATTATGGAATATCTTGCTTAGTAAATAATGCGGGAATCGGGCACATGAATCATTTGCAGTTGACTCGATTTGATGCAATTGAAAAAATGTATGCAGTGAATGTTCTTGCACCAATTCTGTTAACTCAATTAGTAGTTAGAAATATGCAAAAACGGCATTATGGTAGAATAGTGAATGTTGTTTCTACGGCAGCTTTTGAAGTTTACGAAGGTAATTCTATTTACGGATCAACAAAAGCTGCGTTAAGTGCGTTTACAAAATCGGCAGCATCAGAGTTCTATCGTTACGGAATAACAATTAACGCTGTTGCCCCGGGTCTTATGGATACTGAAATGGCTTCAATCTTTGAAGGAAAAAATCCAGCAGAACCATTAAATCATACCCCGCTAGGAAGAAAGCTTTCTGTAGATGAAGTTGCGGACGCTGTATTATTGTTTTTAGAAGACAAGATGTCTGTTGTGAATGGTGAGATTCTAACCGTTTCAGGTGGACATAAGTAGTATCTTCTGTTGGCAAATTTTGAAAAAAAAGTATATATTGTCAAAAAATAATTCGCTTTTAGGTATATCAAGGAGTATGTTGTATGACAAATCTTGAAAAGTATAAAAACGCCTTTGTTGAAGGTCTCGGTATTCCGGCTGACAAGGCTGTTGACGGACTCGAATACCAAGCCATTCCCGAATGGGATTCTGTCGGCCATATGGGCCTTATTGCGAGCCTTGAGGAATCCTTTGATATCATGATGGATACCGATGACATCATTGATCTTAGTTCGTTCACGAAGGGTATTGAAATTCTCAAGAAATACAATGTCCAGATGGATTGATTGTCATTGGGTTTGACCTATGTGGAATTTCGTCAAATTTGCGAACAATACTGCCATCATAACAGAAAGCGGAGATAAAGTTTCTTACTCCGCATTAGGCAAGTATTGTGCTGAGTTGACTCGAAACATTCCGCATCGTTGCTTAGCGTTCAACCTCTGCAAAAACGAAATCGGTTCGTTAGTTGGCTACGTCGGCTTTCTGAACGCAGGCGTTGTCCCGCTAATGCTCAAGTCTGACCTGGATGTTGGGCTTTTGCGTGAACTTATCGAGAAGTATAAGCCCGATTATATCCATGCGCCGGCTGATATGGCAGAGCTGTTTTCGGCCTGCGAATGTGTGTATCAGAATTTGGGATACGCTTTGCTAAAAACGGAATTTGACCGAATTTATCCGTTGCATGATGATCTTGCGTTGTTGCTCACGACTAGCGGTTCAACGGGTAGCCCGAAACTGGTTCGACAGAGTTACAAGAATATCGAAGCGAATACATCTTCGATAGTGCAGTATTTGGGGCTTACGGAAAGCGAACGCACAATCACGACGCTCCCGATGAACTACACGTATGGGATATCCATCATCAATACTCATTTGGCTGCTGGGGCATCGATTGTCCTCACAGACAAGGCCTTGATGCAGAAAGAATTCTTGCAACAGCTGAAAGATTTTGAGGCGACAAATTTTGGCGGAGTTCCTTACACTTTTGAAATGCTGAACCGCTTGCGTTTTGAGCGAATGAACTTGCCTGCGCTAAAGTGCGTCACGCAAGCAGGGGGTAAACTTTCTCCTACATTGCATGAAAAGTTTGCCAAGTGGGCCGCAGATGCTGGTAAAAAGTTTATCGTGATGTATGGGCAAACCGAAGCCACGGCAAGAATGTCGTATCTCCCTGCAGAAAAATCTCTTGAAAAATGCGGAAGCATAGGCATTGCAATCCCCGGAGGGCGTTTTGCGCTGCTTGGTGAAAATGGTGCTGAGATTGCAGAACCCGAAACACCAGGTGAACTTGTCTATTATGGCGACAACGTGACCATGGGTTACGCCGAATGTGGCGAAGACTTGGCAAAAGGCGATGAACGCGATGGACGCCTTGAAACTGGCGATATGGCCAAATTCGATAAGGATGGCTACTATTACATTGTCGGTCGCAAAAAACGTTTCCTCAAAATTTTCGGAAATCGTGTGAATCTGGATGAAACGGAACGCCTTTTGAAAACCGAATTTCCGGATTGGGATTTTGCCTGTGCCGGAATCGATGACAAAATGTCCGTATTCGTGACGGATGAAAAAATAAAAGATGCAGTGTTGCCGTTCCTGACGGATAAATTGAAGTTCCACGCGTCGGCTTTCAAAGTCTGTTTTATAAGCGCCATTCCAAGAAACGAATCGGGAAAAGTCCTTTATAAGGATTTGCCGGAGGGTGCGTAGATGCTTACGGATGACGAACTGAATATACCGCCGTATTCGCTTTCGAAAGACGAAAAG
>JAEEGH010022204.1_pt1 | contig 13043 bp, 10 predicted proteins | sample 9134181 | NCBI WGS metagenome assembly JAEEGH01 (sample SAMN16246544, study PRJNA631951) | gut metagenome | biome: gut microbiome; feature: rumen; material: DP-attached | host: Bos | place: Iran: Karaj | collected 2018-10 | reverse complement strand
GATAATGGCATTGGCCGCCGCCTCTAAAACAACAGAGGTTGAAGCGGACAAGCTGTTTTATTCTGCAAACGGATTTCTGACCATACGGATGAAATCATCGACGAAAGGCAGTTCAATCCAGCCGTAATGCTTGTTGATGACAAGCAGGAACAAGGCAAAGAGTACGATGCAAACAATCCAGAGCAACAACTTCTTCCACCAAGGCATCTTGCGGTCGGCATACGGATCCTTGAGTTTCATGCCGACGGGATAAACGGCCTGCTGGGTCAAAGTCTCGCCGAAAGGAATATTGATTTTGGCCGATGCATTGATGGCCCATCCGTTGGCATTGAGCACTGGAGCGAGATTACGCTTGCGCAGTTTCAACCACGCAAGGAACATCGACGGGCCGGAAATCACCAACATGATGGCGAGGATGACCAATGGGAACTGCCACCACTTCAAGCCCATAATGCCAGAACCGACTGCTACCAATGCCGAGCCGATCATGCCGACAGCCATACCGACGGCGGCAAAGATGCCTGCATATTTTGCGATATCGAATGTACCGGCCACAGCCTCGTTTTTCTTGACTTCCGACTTCTCGACCGCACTCAAATCAGACTTCACGGCCTCGCTCTTCTGGTTGATTGCAGCAGCGGCGCTTTCCGACTGAGCCTTATCCTTTTCGGCGGCATATTTCTCGATGTTGTCTTCGATGAGCTTAATCATCTTCTTGTACGGACGCCACATGGCCTGCGGAATACTGATCGGATTGTCGATGATTGCCGTTACGCGGGCATCGAAGTCACGGCCCTTGCGGTCGTAGAAGATGCAGTTCTTGCCGACGAAGAGGTCATCGACGTCGCCGACGGTCACGGCAGCCATGATGCTGTACGATTCGTTGTAAACCTTGCTGGTCACGGCGCAAGTCACCAGGAACATGCCCGACTTCGGAGCCTGGGCTGTCAGGGCTGCAGCATCGGCCACCTTCACACAGAAATCGCAGGTTCGCTGGTCAATGACCAATGTACCGCACTGGAAAATCGCCTTCTTCTCGACGTTGTAGAAGTCCTGGAACGAAACATAGTTCTTCAACAAGGTGTAGAAGTCGCGCGTCAGGTGCAACAGTTTGTCAACCAACTGCACGCCAGCCGTCTCATCGTCCAGCTTGATGTCGGCCTCGGTCACAGTCACACTGGCCTGCCAATCGCGATATGCCTTGATTTTTGCGCCGATTTCCGCCCACATGGCTTCGGTCAAAGCCTTTGCCTTTGGATCGAGCGCACCCTTGATGACGTTGAACTGCGCAACCCACGCCGGATTGATGGCAGCCTTGAGCGACAACTCGGCCGAACCGTCGATGCGGGCGATCGGATAGGAGGCGATCTCGTCCATCTTCTGGGTCAGGTTGTCGGCCGATATGGCTTCGATGCGCGAGGTCTGCACGTCGAGGGCCGATATGCTTTCCGACGAGAACTCGGCCAACTTCGAACGCATGAAAAAGTCCTTGATTTTTGCGTCCAATGCGTTGTAGGCAGCCTCGACGGCATCTGTCTGGTCGCCGAACGGAGCTTCAAGCTCGGCGCTCTTGTCGATTGCGGCCAATGCAGCCTCCAGCTTGTTCTTCAGGAACGTAGCGAGGCAGCTTGAACTGTCGGCCAACGAGATTTCCTTTGCATCGGTCTTGCCCAACTCCTTCAAGATCTTCACCGAGGCATCGTACAACGCCTTACCATCGGCATCGTCCTGATTCAGAGCGTCCAGTGGCAAAGTGTCACGTCCTTCGAGGATGATTTCCTTGTCCTTCAGCACGCGTGTCAGCCAATTGGCCACACTGACCACCTCGTCGCGGCGTATCGAACCGTCGTTGTTGGTGTCCATATACTTGAGCGACGCCTCGTCGATTTCCAGACCCTTGACGGGGCAGGAAAGGACCGTCCACTTCTTTATGTCAAGCTCTGCAAGGTGTGCGATGTCCTCGCCACTTCCGATGCAGATGCGGGTAACGCCACCGATGCGGCTATAAGTCCATTTGTAGTTTGTCATAAGGTGTTGTATTTAGTTAAATCGGCTGCAAATTTACGAATAAAATGCGTACTTCGTACATAAAATGTCGAAAAATTTTGTTTCGTGGCCAATGTCCATCGGCCAAAATTATTTTTCATCAACTTCCGGTGGCAGACCGCCACGCTGGAAGACGACCAGATGGTATTCGTGGAGTGTGGCCAATGCAAATTCGACCAGGCGCGACTGTATGTCTTCATATTCGGCCCAGACCTTCGTACGCGTGAAGGCGTAGATCTGCACAGGGATACCGTCGCTTCCGGCCGCCAACTGACGCACCATCAGGCCCATTTCGGGATTCAGGTCGGGATCCTTCATCAGCAGGTCATGCAGCTGCGTACGGAAAACCTCCAGGTTGGTCATCGTACGATGTCCCGCCCGGTCGATGCCCCACTTCTTGGCCTCGGCCGCAGTGAGGAAATGCACACTGCGCATATCGATATTGATGGTACGCGTGAGCCGTCGGCCATCACTCAGACGCATCCCGCGCCAGTTCTGGAAGGTCTCTGTCAGCAGGTTGTAGGGCGGAATCGTCAGAATCGTATTGTCCCAATTGCGGACCTTGACTGTAGTCAGTGTAATTTCAATGACAGTGCCGTCTACATTGCGCGCCGGCATGGCAATCCAGTCGCCCACCTCGAGCATATCATTGAAAAGCAGCTGGATACCGGCCACAAGGCCCTTGATGCTGTCTTGAAAAACCAACATCAGGACAGCCGCCATTGCGCCCAGGCCGGAAATCAGATAGGCCGGAGACTTGTCCAATATTGCACTTACGACCAGAATCGCAGCGATGGCACAGATGAAAATCTGCACCGTCTGCACCAGGCCCTTCATCGAATGGATGCGAGCCGCGTTCTTGCCGGCCTCTTTACCGCGCGACAGGATGGCCTTGAACACCGCATCAACAAGGATACAGAGGAACCGAGTGACGTTGATGATGATGTAGATTTCGGTCAGGCGGGCGATGATGGTCTCCAATGTCCCTTGCGTGACAAACGGCAAGGCAAAGGTCAGGACAATGGGCGGCAGGATGTGGCTGAACGAGCGCACGACATGGTCGCCCAAAAGGATATCATCGACCTGCGTACTGGTCTTGGAGGTCAATTTGCGCAGGGTCGGAATGATGGCACGCACAAAAATGAAGTCAATCAGATAGGCCGCCAGCACCACACCAGCGAGGATACCCAAACGCCAGTACCAGTCGAGGGTACTGCCGTCGGAGCCTACATTGCGATCGAACCAGTCGAGGAATTGCTGCATGATGATTGTGGATTATGTGACGAGGATTGAGACATTGGCCAATGTCCCAATCCCCAACTACGAGTTTTCGGTTCAGAGTGAACCCTTGGCACGTTTCTGTTCGATGAGGAACTGCTCGGCGCGCTCCAGATCCTGCGGCGTGTCGATGCCCACGGTCTCGATGTCAACCACGCGCACGGTGATGTGCAGGCCGTTCTCCAGCCAACGCAGCTGTTCCAGGCTCTCGGCCTTTTCGAGCGGAGTCTGTTCCATAGCTGTGATTTTGGCCAATGCCTCCGGCCTGTAGGCATAGAGTCCGATGTGCTTGTAGAATGTGTGCTTCTTCAACCAGTCACATTGGTCAACACCACGCAGATACGGGATGACCGAACGGCTGAAATAGAGCGCCTGATTGCGCGCACCAAGCACGACCTTCGGGCTGTTCGGATTGAGCAGAGCCTCCAGTCCGTCTTCCGGATGGAAAGGTTTGACAAGCGTCGCGATGTCGGTCTGCGAGTCCATGAAACAGTCCTTGACGGCCTGAATCTGCTGGGCCGCGATGAAGGGTTCGTCACCCTGCACGTTGATTACCACGTCATATTCGATGCCCAGTGCGGCCGACAGCTTGCGATAGGCCTCCTGCACGCGGTCGGTGCCGCTCTTGTGGTCGGCCGATGTCATTACCACGCGTCCGTTGAAGCCCTCGACCGCGTCGTAGATCCGCTCGTCATCGGTCGCGACGACTGCCATATCGACCAGTGGCTCGACCTTTTCATACACACGTTGGATGACCGTTTTTCCTCCCAGTTTGGCCAATGGCTTTCCAGGGAACCGCGTGCTGGCATAGCGCGCTGGAATGATTGCTATTACTTTCATTATACTGTCTGTGTTAATAAAGTTTCTGAAGATCTGGCACATTGGCCATAATCACACGTCAGATGGTACGCACCTCCTCAACGCCCTTGATCTGCTCGATGATGCGCATCGCCTCCATCAGTTCAAAGGCCGACGGCACCTGCACCCTGACCTTGGTTGTGACGATATAATCGACCGTCTCGGTGTGGAGCGAATCGATGCCCAAGTGCAGCTCGTTGCTGATGACATTCACCAAATCAAGCAACAGACCGTTGCGGTCCACGCTGTTGATGACAATCTGCGTCGGATAGGTACGGTTGGGCAAAATAGGCAGCGAGACATCGACAATCGAGTCGCCTTCCTTGGCCGACAACTGAATGGCCACCGGGCAGTTACGCTTGTGGACGATGATGGTGCCGTCCTTCTGCTTGAAGCCGGCAATCTCGTCGCCCGGCAGTGGGTTGCACTCTTCACACAAGGTATAGGGGAATTCCTCGGTCGAGATGCCGCTCTTCGAGAGCGAAACGTTGACGGCACGGCGCGCCTTGTAGGTGGTTACATGTTTTAGCCAATGCGCCTCGGGCCACGTCATGTCATCGGTGCCGATTTCCACGCGGTCGCCGCGTTTCAGAGTGGTGAAGATGGTGCTCAGCTTGCCGTTGATGCGGGCGAACTTGGCGTGATTGCCCACGTTGGTGTGAATCTCATAGGCCATATCCAAAACCGTCGAATCCTTCGGCAGAACGATACTGTTGCCCTTGGGCGTGAAGACGATGATGTCGTCGTTGTAGAACGAACTGACCACACTCTCCATGAAACCGCCCTCGGCTCCGGTCTGGGCAATATCCTTCAATATGGCCTTGAACTTCAACACCCACTTATCGATGGATTCCGTGCGGTCCAAAACACATCCCTGCTGCGAATTGCGGTACATCGACTCGGTACAGATATGCACTTCGGCCCAGCCGCCCGTGTGGGTCATCACCTCGACATGGATGGCCTGATAGCCGTTCTCTTTGGGCTGGTCGATGTAGTTGATCATCGAATATGGACGCTCCTTGTAGAGGTCGGTGAGCAGGCTGTAGATCTGCAAGCACTGATTCTTCTCGCTGCCGCGCTCGGGGTCGGCATCCACAATGATGTTAATCTGGTGGACGTGTTCCAATTCCTTGAACGTCTGACCCGAACTCTGCATCTTGCACCACAAGGCATAGACCGAACGGGCTCGGGCATAGACGCGGGCCTTGATTCCTTCATCGGCCAATGTCTCCCTCACGGGCGTCAGGAAATCCTCGATGTCCTGCTGATGCAGCTTCATGTAGGAGTTTATCTTCTTCTCGATGCGCTCGTACTCATGCGGCGAACGGAACTTCAGGGACAGGTTTTCCAGTTCCGACTTGATGTCATACAGGCCCAGTCTATTGGCCAATGGTGCATAGAAATAGTCCGTCTCGCTAGCAATCTTCATCTGCTTGTCGGTACGCATACTGCCCAGGGTGCGTAGGTTGTGCATACGGTCGGACAACTTGATGAGCAGCGCGCGGATGTCGTAGTTGATGGAATCCAGCATCTGCTTGAAGTTGTCAATCTGCTTCGACACCTTGTAGTTGCCGTCGTCATTCTTGGTCAAGACACCCACCAGGAAGGCCACATCTTCTCCGAATGCCGCACGGATGTCATCGAGCGTGTAGTCCGTATCCTCGACCACGTCATGCAGCAGGGCGGCGATGATGGAATTGGTCCCCAAGCCCAGCTCGACTAACGCGATGCGCGCCACCGAAATCGGGTGCGTGATGTAGGGGATGCCGCTTTTCCGGATCTGCTGCGCGTGCGCTTTCTCGGCCATCTCATAGGCGGCCTTGACACGTGGCATGTCAGTGAGGGGCAGATGCTCCTCGGCGCGGGCGAAAAGCTCGTCGCGCATTTCTTCGACCATTTTCTTGGCCTCTTCCGCTGAAATTTTGCCTTCCATAGTCAAACTTCAATTTTTCTGGTTTCCTGATTTCCGTCTTCTCTTGTCGATTGCAAGGTATCAAGCTCATCGACAATGCTCTGTAATTGTTTTTTGAGGCCAATGAGCCGGGTTATCACCTCCTGCTTCGCCTCCTCTTCGCCGGGGCGGTTGGTGAGTGTCCGGCGCACACCCTCGATGGTACGTCCTTCCGTCTCACGCATCCGCTTGATCATCTGGATCTGCTCGATGTCGCGGCTGCGGTACAGTCGGGTGTCGCCCTTGGTGCGCATGGGCCTGATTTTCGCGGGGAAGTCCCGCTCCCACTTCCGCAAGACCTCGACCGAAAGCCCCACCATCTCGGCCACCTCGCCTATGGTGTAGTACTTCTTGGCCGTGTCATTGGCCAATGTCCTTTTCGCCCCTTTCATCGTTTAGTCCATTACTTGTCCCACATTCTCGCTCTTCTCGATGAGCTCTTCATACTGCTCGGGCGTCAGGTCGAGAAAGTAATAGTTGGCCGGATTCTGCACAGCACCGCGCAGGTGAACCTCATAGTGCAGATGCGGACCGGTCGATATTCCCGTCGAACCGACCTCACCGATGCGGTCACCTCGCTTCACGGTCTGTCCCTTGTTGACGAGTTTTTTCGACAAGTGCGCATAGCGCGTCTGATAGCCGTAGCCGTGGTCAATCATGATCGAGAGGCCGTATCCGCCGTTGTAGCCGGCCTGGATTACCTTGCCGTCGCCCGTTGCAAAGACATCGGTACCCTTCTCGGCCGAGAAGTCCATTCCCTCATGGAAGCGGCGGATGTGATAAATCGGGTGTATGCGCCAGCCGTAGCCCGAGGCAAGTCTTTTTAGGTCCTTGTTCGAGACAGGCTGGATAGCCGGCACGTGGCGCAAACGGTCTTCTTGCGTACGGCAAAGTTCCACCAGTTCGTCGAACGATTTTGTCTGCCGATACAACTGACGTTCAACGAGATCCATCTTCTGAGCCACGCTGATTACAAGGTCTGCATCGGACAACTGGAGCAGCGAGTCGTAGCGCTGTGCATTGCGCACCAACTGGTTACGTGCAGCCTCACCGATGGGGTCGCCCTGCAAGACGACACGATACATGTTGTCATCTCGTTGGCCAATGTCCTCCAACACTTCAAGCGCCTCATCCAACCGTGCGTCCAACATCTGATACTGCCGTTTCAGCAGTTCATGCTCGCGTTCCAGACGCCACTCCGACGGCGAACCCAGCCAGAAAATGAAGGCGTACAGCAGGATGGCTCCGATGATGGTGCCCGACAGCAGATGCCGCGCAATGACACTGAAATGCCGCCAACGCGATGGCTCACGCCGCTCATAGCGACGCTTCTTTGCATTATATCTGAAGTGAATCCAGTGTGCCATAACCAATTCCGAATTACCTGAAGTGCGTTTTTCGGCGAAAAAGTTTTGCAAAGATGAAGATTTTTTTCAAAAAAAACAAATTTTTCACCGTTAAAAATATCAATCATTTTTCCATCGGCCACAAAAAAGACAATTCATTTGGCAATTTCCCAAATTATACCTACTTTTGTGCTGATAAAACCTAATTTCATGAAGCATTCCCTATCCACCCTGTTGCTGGCCGTTTCGATATTTGGCGTTGTTTTGGCCGATGATTCCCTCTCCGTCACCCGATTCTTTGATTATCAGCGCGACTGCGTGCAGGAAAAGCTGCACCTGACGCTCGACCGGCCCTACTACGAGGCGGGCGACACCGTCTGGTTCCGTGGTACGTTGGTCTCGGCCGATAACCTGAGCTATATGCTGAAAAGCAACTATATAACCGTCGAACTGCACGACGAAAACGGAGGTCTCGTCACACGCCGCAAGGTGGCACGCGCTGGTCTCTGCTTCCCACATTGCCTGCCGCTGGACGAAGATTTGCCGTCGGGCGACTACATCCTTTCGGCCTACACCTCGTGGATGCGCAACTTCGACAGCGACCTCTTCTTCTCGCGGCGGCTGCGCATCACGAACCGCTTCGACAATGCGGCATCGGCCGACGCAACAACATCGCCGAAAGCATTCGATTTCAGCGTGCAGTTCTTTCCCGAAGGCGGTCAGATTTTGTCCAATGTACCAGACACACAGCGCATTGCGTTTGCGGCAGTTGGCAGCGACGGCTATCCCGTTGAGGTCGATGGCACGCTTTTGTCCGATGCCGATGCACCGTTGTCCGATGTCCGTTCCCTGCACGACGGCATGGGCGCGTTCGCGTATGCCATCGGCCAACGTCCGAGCAAAGTGCGCTTCACGCTACGCGACTATGCCGATGCTAACGGGATGCCGCTCTCACGCACTTTCGACCTTCCGCAACCTGTGGCCGATACATTGGCCGTAGCGCTGCAAGTTATTGGCAATCAAGTGCGTATATTGGGCACGCGGCGCGATTCATTGCGGCTCATCGTGCATGGCGGCGCGCGGCTCGTCAGCCAAAGTCGCGTAGTGGCGGGGCAAACGGTGCCGTTGGACATGACGACCCTCCGCATGGGCATCAATCACCTCGTTTTGGCCGATGAAAACGGCATCGGGCTGTCGCGCCGCCTGCTGTTCAGGTGCGATTCGCTGTCGTCGGCCAATCCGATTGCGCAGGTTTCTGATACGATTGAAAACCGCTCGCTCGTGACCTTGAAATTGCATCTCGAGGATGTTGTTGGCCATCCCGCGTGGGGTGATTTCGCCGTGAGCATCACCGACGGCGGTTTCGTTTCGGCCGATGCGTTCCGTCACGACGGCGACATCGTGAGCAACCTCCTGTTGACCAGCGACTTGAAGGGCCACATCCATCAGCCCGGATGGTATTTTGCCGACGGCCATGTGCGCCGTGAGGAACTTGACCTCGTGATGCTGACGCACGGCTGGTGCCGTTTCGCGACGGACGACATCGGCCACGAACCCGCGCTACGCGGATTTCCGCATCCGCTGGAGCAGAACGAGTGGCTGTCGGGCGAGGTTTACAACCTGAAAAAGAAGGAATTGGGCAAAAACCTTTCAATCACGGTCTATGATTCGACTGGTATGTCGCTCGGCATGGGGAAAATCGACTCGTTGGGCAAATTCTTCATCGGCGACCTGCACTATCCAGACGAGGCACCGCTGGAAATCCGTGTGCTGTCGAAGACCTCCAAACCCTACTACAAGTTCGACGAACCGACATTCCCGGACTTTTCGGTGCGTTGGCCGATGTCTGCACAACGACGGACGTGGCGCAGCGTGGCCGATTCTGCATCATCGGACATAAACCTGCTGCACGGCGAGCGGGTCAGGATGCTGGACAAGGTGGAGGTCAAGGCGCAACGCCGCGACACGGCCGACTATACGGGTGGAAAAATTCTGTTCCAAGGCAGTCTAAATGCAAGTTCATTGGCCAAGGAGATCGATTTGAATGTGCACAATACGGCACTTGATTTAATCCGACAGATGCGGGAAGAAGTGTGGTGGGAGCACTTTCCACCTGACAAAAAGGTGCGATACATAGTTCGTCGATCGGACGGAAAGAATATTTGGAGTTCACGCTCCTTTCAAATAGAAGAAATTTTAGCAAGAATACCGTCAGATAAAGTAGATAGCATTTCATGCTCCGTTTCTTCTGGAAAACTACGGATGATACTGAATGAGAAGACCATGATGCAGTCTTCTCCTGCCGAAATACAACGAGTCATTCGCGTGTACCTGCGTTCTGGCTACGAGTTCGAGAATGTCCTCCCCGACCGTCGTCGTCGCACCTATCAGACTTTCGGCTACACCTTGCCAGTCGAGTTTTACCACCCCATCTATGAAACAGAGGAACAACGCAGTGCTCCCGAACCCGACTTCCGCAAGACACTGCAATGGCTGCCGTCAGTTCAGACCGACCGCGACGGCAATGTGGAAATCCGATACTACGAAAGTGACCACACATCGGCTCCGCGCCATCTGGTGATTGAGGGCGTGACATTTACGGGCAGGCCGGTGCATTTGGAACAGGTCATTGGCCAATAAAAAAAGAAGCGACTGAAATTCAGCCACTTCTTCGTCGGGATGAGGCGACTCGAACGCCCGACCTCGCGCCCCCCAGACGTGAACTCTAACCAACTGAGCTACATCCCGAACTAAGGGTGATTTTGAATACTTTTTCCAAAACCGAGCGCAAAGATAGCACATCTTTCCGAGAAAAGCAAATTTTTGGCCAACTTTTTTCAGCGAGCTCCGTTTTTTCGCCGCTTTTCTTGGCCAATGCCTTTCTTCCGCCATGCCTACTGCACACCGAACATCTTGCACACGCGCTTGACTCCGGCCACGAGCGCATCTACCTCCTGCTCTGTATTGTAGAATGAGAACGACGCACGCACTGTACCTTCGATGCCCAATGCCTGCATCAGCGGTTGTGCGCAATGATGTCCTGTCCGCACCGCGATGCCCATCTTGTCCAACAGCAAGCCCATATCGTAGTGATGAATACCATCGACCAGGAAACTCAAGACCGCGCTTTTGGCCAATGCATTGCCATAAATCCGCATCCCAGGAATCTGACGGAACTGCTCCGTCGCATAGTCGAGCAACTGCTTCTCGTGCTCCTCAATATTGGCCAATCCTATTCTATCGACGTAATCAAGCGCTGCGGCGAAAGCCACCGTACTGATGAAATCCGGCGTACCGGCCTCAAACTTATAGGGCAGTTCATTGAACGTCGTCTTCTCGAACGAAACGCTCTGAATCATCTCTCCACCGCCTTGATAAGGAGGCATCTGCTCCAGCCATTTCCGCTTTCCGTACAGGACACCCACGCCCGTCGGTCCATAGACCTTATGTCCGGAAAAGACCAGAAAATCGCAGTCCAGATCCCGGACATCTACCTTGACATGCGGCGTTGACTGCGCACCATCAATCAACACTGGAATATTCCGCCGATGGGCATCGGCCACAATCTCTTTCACCGGATTGACAGTTCCCAGCACATTGCTGACGTGCGTGATGCTGACCAATTTTGTACGCTCCGAGAACAGGCTGCGGAAGTTTTCCATGTCCAATTCCTGCCGCTCGTTCATCTGGACGACCTTCAACACTATATGCTTACGTTGCTGCAACAGCTGCCACGAGACGATGTTCGAGTGGTGTTCCATGACCGATAGGATTACCTCATCACCATCCTGCAAGAAAGCCTCGCCGAAACTATAGGCGACAAGATTGATGGCCTCGGTCGTACCGCGCGTAAAGATGATTTCATCACTCGACTCTGCATTGATAAAACGCTGCACCCGACGGCGTGCCCCCTCATGCAGGTCAGTCGCATCCTGCGACAGAAAATGCACGCCACGATGCACATTGGCATTGTGATGCAGATAGCCATTGGCCAAACTATCAATGACACATTGGGGCTTTTGCGTCGTTGCACCATTGTCCAGATAAACCAACGGCTTACCATATACCTGCGTCGAAAGGATGGGGAAATCTTTACGAATCTGATTGACGTCTAACATAATAAGAAAGATATTAAAAAAGCCCATACGCTAAGGTACGGGCTTTTCATATTCAGCTTTGTGAAGTTACTCAGCGGCGGGTGCTTCAGCAACAGGTGCCTCGGGAGCAGGAGCCTCAACCTCAGCGGCAGCCTTCTTCGAACGAGAACGGCGAGTCTTTGCCTTCTTCTCAACGGTCTCCTTCAAAAGGTTCTCGTTGTAGTCAACGAACTCAATCATTGCAGTAGCTGCATTGTCACCCAGACGGTTGCCAAGCTTCAACACGCGCAGATAACCACCAGGACGGTTGGCAATCTTGTTTGCGATGTCACCGAACAACTCCTTGACAGCCTCCTTATCCTGAAGATAAGAGAAGACAATACGACGGTTGTTGGTAGAATCCTCCTTTGCACGATTGATAATAGGCTCTGCATAAACGCGGAGAGCCTTAGCCTTGGCTACAGTAGTAGTGATGCGCTTAGCCTTAATCAACGACACAGTCATATTCGAGAGGAGAGCCTCACGATGAGACTTGGTGCGTCCAAGGTGGTTGAATTTCTTATTGTGTCTCATTGTTGTAATTATTCTTTATCAAGTTTATACTTCGTGATATCCATGCCGAACGACAGATTCAAGCTCTGGAGAAGCTCCTCAAGTTCAGTCAAAGACTTCTTACCGAAGTTACGGAACTTGAGCAGGTCAGCCTTATTGAATACGACCAACTCACCCAAAGTCTCAACCTCTGCACTCTTCAAGCAGTTGAGAGCACGGACACTGAGATCCATATCAGTAAGCTTGGTCTTGAGCAATTGACGCATATGGAGCACCTCCTCGTCAAATTCCTCATTGACTTCATTGTCGGCCGAATCGAGCGTAATCTTTTCGTCAGAGAAGAGCATGAAGTGATAGATCAGAATCTTGGCAGCTTCACGCAAAGCATCCTTTGGATGGATTGAGCCATCGGTCGTAACCTCGATAATCAACTTTTCGTAGTCAGTCTTCTGCTCGACACGGAAGTTCTCGACAGTGTACTTGACGTTACGTATTGGAGTATAAATCGAGTCAATCGGGATGACAGTCACATCAGCATTGGGAACGCGGTTCTCCTCGGCAGGAACATATCCACGACCCTTATTGATAGTCAGCGTAATATCGAAATTTGCACTTGAGTCCATGTGGCAGATAACCAAGTCCGGATTCAGCACATCGAAAGAAGACATGCCTGCGTGCAGGTCACCTGCCTTCAGCACCTCCTGATTCTTGACTGTAATCTTAACGGTCTCGGTTTCGGTACCTTCGACGATCTGCTTCAAACGAACCTGCTTGAGGTTAAGGATGATGTTCGTCACATCCTCCATGACACCAGGAATGGTGGCAAACTCATGCTCAACACCGCTGATTTTGACAGAGGTGAAAGCAAAGCCCTCGAGTGAGGAAATCAATATACGGCGTAAAGCGTTACCGACT
>JAEEGH010022202.1_pt1 | contig 13043 bp, 15 predicted proteins | sample 9134181 | NCBI WGS metagenome assembly JAEEGH01 (sample SAMN16246544, study PRJNA631951) | gut metagenome | biome: gut microbiome; feature: rumen; material: DP-attached | host: Bos | place: Iran: Karaj | collected 2018-10 | reverse complement strand
AGGGATTCGTGTACACTGCTCGGCAGAACGGCTCGTTTTCGAGGGTTATTCCGGAGCAGTGTACAGAAAAACGGCCGTATAGGGTAGTCTGCTTGTACACTGTCGCAGTGTGCAAGCCTGGCCGGAATGAACTGACTGGAGCGAGTTGGCCCAAACGCATAGACCGTCACCTGCCCACAAACAAAAACGCCCCGCATTTCTGCGAGGCGTTTGGAGCGGAAAACGAGACTCGAACTATATCTTGTAATATGTTGATAATCAGCGATTTACGAGAAACCAAAAAGACATCAGGTGAAACATAGGTGAAACTTTTGTGGCTAATCAGGACGTATAGGGAAAGCGACTTGAACGACCATCTTAAATTATTAAGACGACTTCTGCGGACTTCAAACATCAGTCTCTTTATCCGTATAGCCGCCGAATCATAACCGCCGCCCTATCGCCGTATATTGCGCCACCACCTTCCCGTCACGATACACAGCAAACCCCCGTCGACCGCATCCGTCTTTGACATTAACTATTTTTCCTTTAATTTTGTGTATATTTAAGAATTACACGCAATAACCATCATGGGTAGCAAAAAAATCATCGCGATCTTGCTGAGCATCGGACTGGTCATCGCCGGTCTGTCCGGAGAGGTTGTCATAGGAGGAACGAACATATCTACGATCCTTGTCATAGTCGGTCTTATCTGGCTGGCCATCGAGATCATCTGGGTAAAAAAACCCGCCAACGCACGAAACAACCCATCGTGGCTGGATTTTGATGATAGTGCAAACCGTTCGATAGATGAATGGGTGGACTACTTCAGGAACATCCTCCATACTCATTTCCCCAATTATACCCTGAAAGAGAACGTTCCCGTCACGGAACTTGCGGGCGATGTCCAGGAATCATTCCAACTGTACAAGAACCGTCCGAACCAGGTTTACAAGGCAGAATGGGGAAAGGACTATGACTTTGTCCTCTACTCGGACGGGAAACCGAAGGCCATCGTCATGTTGGGGGACGGCCATTGCCACTCGAAACATGTGGATTTTTTGATTGCGAGGATGTTCGCAAAGAAACTCAACGTTCCCTACATCGGATTCTACCTGGAGTTCCCCAATAAGGAAGACTACGTCGTCGGACGGATCCGGGAACAGCTGGGCTGATTGTCAAACGGAGAAAGGGGGATGCAATGTTTTGCGCCTGTGAAGGAGTCAGCACGTCCATCTTCATGGCATTGCAGGCGGCCGGACGATGTACCCTCCAGTATTTAGGCGATGCGCCTAATCAAATCAATCCCCCTTCTCCTTTTTTTCTTCTGCCATGAACGGTGGAATCCTGCAGCAGATCGTCGACGAGAAGGCCTGGGAGGCATTCCTGGCCCACCGGCTCATGAAGGGCCGTTTCAACTGGCGTTCTTTCCAGGAGGCCGACACTTATGTCGGGGAACACCTATATATCCCGGAGGCGGAAAGGATCGCGGACGGCGAAAGCCTGGGTATCCCCGAGCGCATAGTCGTCAACAAGATGGGAACCGGGAAAAAGCGCATCGTTTACCGTTTCCAGCCGGAGCGGATGCGCGTCCTCAAACTCATTGCCCACTTGCTGTACCGATATGATGGAATCTTTTCTCCCAACTGCTATGCGTTTCGGCGCGGAGTTCGTCCCGGCGACGCCATCAACCGGATCAACAAGGATCTCCGGGGAAAGCGGATGTGGGCATACAAAGTAGACATCCACGATTATTTCAATTCCATCTCCATCCCTATTCTCTTGCCGATGCTGGCCGACATCCTGAAGGACGACCCGCCCCTCTTCCGTTTCTTCCGACAACTCCTTGACGACGACCGTGCACTCGTCGGGGATACGGTCGTCCATGGGCAACGGGGTGTCATGGCAGGACTTCCCACGGCCTCCTTCCTGGCCAATGTCTATCTGATGGAGGTTGACCGCCATTTCCAAGAGGCCGGCGTCATTTATGCCCGGTATTCTGATGACATCATCCTCTTCGCGGAAGACAGGGAGACGCTGGACAGGCACCGTTCCACCCTGCTGGCTTTCTTCGACAAGTACCGACTGACGGTCAATCCGTCCAAGGAACGGGTCTATTCACCCGGAGAACCCTATGAATTCCTCGGCTTCCGCTGCCTGGGCAACGCAATCGACATCTCCCACGCCACCAGGGAAAAGATGAAAGGGAAAATCCGGCGAAAAGCCCGGGCCATCAGGCGTTGGTGCTCACGGGAGGGCATAGAATCGGAAAAGGCGGTAGGAAAGCTGATCCGCTGTTTCAACCGGAAACTGTTCGAGATGGACGAGGACGACTCCCTGTGCTGGTCCAGCTGGTTCTTTCCCATCATCAATCAAACGGAAGGGCTACGGGAAATCGACCGTTACCTGCAGGAAAACTGCCGTTACGTCGCTACGGGACGCCATAACAAAGCGAATTACAGAATCCGCTATGCAACCCTGAAACACCTCGGTTACCGAAGCCTGCTTCATGAGTTCTACCTCAGCCGAACGAAGAACGCATAGCGTGAGCTGAAGCCCTTCGAAAAATGGGGATGGTGGCTCTTTATTTCTCCTATTTTACTCCTGGTCCTATCGCCGTATATTGCGCCACCACTTTCCCGTCACGATACACAGCAAACCCCCGCCGGCCGCTCTTAAGGGTTATACCGCCGAATATCCAACCGCCGAATTATAACCGCCGCCATACAAAAAGTGATACACCGTTGCCGAGTGTATCACATGATCAGTTTGTGTTAAAGCGTCTATGGTGTCGTATCTGTACTGTCCTTTACTAATCTAAACTTTCTCGAGGCGGTCGATAAGGTATGATTGACTATTCTCAGGCGAAGGATAAGCTTGTAATAGACGGGATTGTCTTCGCTCCACCATTGTGGTTGTGCGATTGTCAATTCTTGTCTTGAAAAAGCAGAAGGGTCGCCATATTTGCCAAGGTCTTGGGTTCTTTTTTCAACCAATTTCCCTTGTGGGTCGTAGACCTCATAGATCATAGTATAGCCGCTATCGTGGGTGATATAGTATCCCGTTGACCTGTCGGGAAGTATGAGGTCAACACCTTCGAGTCCTTTTGCGTTTGCATCGACATATGCCTCAACATAGACATCCCTGATATTCCCGCGGGTAATGACGATGGAACTCTCATCGATGGTAGAGTCATCATTCATACAACCTAATAAACCCGCGAGACAAAAAACGGCAAGAAGGAACTTCTTCATATTGTGAATTCTATCTTGATAGGGAGGCTCTCTTTAAAAATCAAAGATATACAATCATTCCCGCCCGTGAATGGATTGGGGTGGAGAGGCTTTTTTGCCGGTGGTGGAAGAGACCGATAAACTGTAATTTATTAGTTGAGGTTCTTTTGCTCGCTTCCAAATGATGCCGTGATGTACAAGTCTCACTTGTACACCAAAATGCGTATCTGGCCGGGGTTTTCTGCTCAAGTCTTCCGGAATCGGGCGGATAATCGACCAAATCCACGAGACTTGTACAAGGGAGAACCGTTCTGCCGATGTTTTCCTGTACAAGCGAGACTTGTGCACGAGTGAGCATCGAAAACCAGCCGGCGCACATGTACGGCCATCAATGAGGATTGTCATTCGTCCGTAATGGTCACCGCTTTCTCTCCGATGGTCTGCATCTCTCCTTCGTCCATGGTGATTGTGACCCGGCGTCTGCTCCACCACTGCGTGGGCCATCCGGTGGCCAGGTCGATTTCCGTCGCCGTGAACTGCTCCGCCTGCATATGGGTTTCCGCGATGCCTGCGTCGATTTCCTTCTCGACGTCTTCCGTTGTGAAACCCTCAGGAAGGACGCCCGTAGTCATGCTGAGCATGGATTCAGTAATGGATTCGGGACGTGTTGATGGTCACAAAGTCGGTTTTGCCGTTTCCGTCGTTGCAGAGAAGGACGAGCCGGACTCCTTCCAGGAAAGGGATGGCGTCTCCAAAGGCGTGCGCGTCTTCAAAACGCATGGGCGCGGCGAACTGCACGGTATGGGTCGTGTGGTCTGTGACGGAGATTTCTTGCACAAAGGTACATAAAAAGAGACAAGTCTCTCTTCAAATGGAAACGACCGATAAAATCGGTTTACGAAGAAATCACGAAGAAAAAAGACCCAGCACCTCCTCCCGGTATTTCCGGGAGATGGGGAGTTGGGTTTCGCCGATGGAAAGGAGATCCACGTCAACGCCGGTAACTACGGCCTTGTTCACCAGGTAGGACCGGTGAATCCGGATGAAATGGGGCTTCAGGATGGCTTCCCAGCGGGAGATGGGGGTGATGTTCCGGAAGCACCGGCCTTCGGTCGCGTAAACGACGGTGGCGTCATCGTTGGATTCCACGTACAGAATCTCCTCGACAGGGAGGGTTATCGGCTTCCGGCCCGAGGTGAACGTGATGGGAGCAGGAGGAGTCGGACGTTTCTTGTCCAGCCAGGATTCGAAGAAATAGCCGCCCGTCGCCAGGATGGTCAGGATCAGCGTGATGAAGAGCGGATTCGTCAGGATGAGCGGGATGGCGCTCGTCGGCGGGTAATCCCGGAGAAACCCGATGTAGCGGTCGGCAAGGAAGAACAGCATGATCTCCGCGATCAGGATGCCCAGGACGATGCAGGCGGAATCCTTGATCCCCGCCCATTTGTTCTTGAAATGGACCTTCGGGAAAAAATACCGGGCTGCCAGGGCGCCGGGCAGGAACATGGTGCCGATGAGCAGGGCTTCCGCGAAACTGTATCCCAGGCTGGTGACGATGATCGACACCACGAGGATGGACAGCACCCAGTAAGATATGACCAGCAGTCGTTTCATTGCAGTTGCAAATGTAACAAAAAACTGTTTCGTTGTCCATCCAAAAGGGGAAATTGGGGATTTAACCGGCCGGCTCGGGGTTTCGGCTTGCGGGCCGTCGTGCTTTCCTTTACTTTTGCCGCAGAAAGTTTAACCCCAAATCCATTTGCCTTATGACCAAATTGTTAACCTGGTTCGTTGAAGGCGGTCCTGTCTTCATGTCCATCCTCACCGTTCTTCTCGTCGCCCTTTTCTTCGCCGCCTGGAAAGCGCCCCGCTGGGTGAAGGAAATCGGAGCCCTGGCTTTGCTGCTCGGCTTCCTGGGGATGATTCTGGGGCAGCAGCAAGTATTGTCGTACTTGCAAAGCGTTGCCGTCGAAAAAGGAGAAGGTGTCACCGGTCTCTTTGACCTGACCGCCCCCCGCATTCTCCTGGGCGGTCTGAAAATCACCCTGATTCCCCTCATCTACGGCGCCATCATCGACATGGTCGCCATCGTCGTGAGCCTCGTCCAGAAACCGCGCTTATAAATGTCCGGCACCGCGGACGGAGTGCTGTACAAATCGCGTTAGTCTCGCTTGTACACTAAAAGACATCTCTGGACAGGTTTTTCTGCTCAAGTCTTCCGGAATCGGGCGGATAATCGACCAAATCCGCGAGACTTGTACATGGAATCGTCATTCTGTCGATGTTTTCCTGTACAAGCGAGACTTGTACACGTACCGAGTGTTCTGCAGACCTGGTGTCCGGGGCTCCACAAACAAAAACGCCCCGCATTGCTGCGAGGCGTTTGGAGCGGCAAACGAGACTCGAACTATTTCTTGTAATACATTGATAATAAGCGATTTATAAGAACACAAAAAGACAACAGGTGAAACATAGGTGAAACTTTCGTGGCTTTTCAGGACCTATAGGGAAAGCGACTTGTACGGCCACCTGTCGCCCATAAAGACGACTTCTATGGACTTCAAACATCAGGTTATTCTCTGACAAATCGGCTCAAAATTGGCTCAATAACGATGATTTACGGCTCAAGAGTTTGGAAATTGAGCCGTATACGTTTTCCTTATGAGTCGGAAGAAAAGAGCCGATATAGATTCCGCCCCGAGAATGGATTGGAGGTGGAAGGCCAAATCTCTTCCATAATTGAAAGAATCAGAAGCCTACTACATACCGGAGCGTGATGGCGGGAGTAAAAGCGTTTTTGGTGTCGCGAACATATACGGTGGTTGTTTCTCCGACATCCCAGACTTGATTATGCCAGTCGCTCTGTTGTAAAAGAACACCCAGTGCAAGGGCACCACGCCGTCCCACTTTCAACCCAACCTGCGGTTCAAAAAACAAACCATCATAGAGGAAATCCTTTTTCGCTCCGGGGACATAATCAACGCCTGGATACCCGAGAACGCCGATTGCATAACCGGCATCCACATGCGTGAAGAATTTTGACTTCCCAAAACCAAGACGGAGAAAAACCGGTATATCCACTTCATCATGGAAGCCCCGTCCATGTTTGGAGTCATATACTTTACAGGGTCTGGCATATCGCACCCCGGCACCTGCACCTATACTGAAACCGCCCCCGAAATCATATTGGGCCACAAACTCCGGCGAAAAGGAAACTTGAGGACCTTTACCGACTCCGACGCCGGCCACAAACTCCAAAGAATAGGACATACGGCTTTGAGCCGACAGTGTGATGGTGGCTAAAAACATCACGAGCAGGGTAATCAGGTTTCGTTTCATACTTTTTTCAATTAAATTCAAAGATATACAGTTTCTTTCATCGTCGAGATAGAATTAGCCGATATGGATTCCGCCCGTGGAAGGAAGGATTGGGGTGGAGGGGGCCTATCGCCTTATCGCCCGAGATGATTCGCCGTCTCTTGCCTAAAATTGCATCGTGAGCCCGTAGCCGGACGGGGAGGGGCCGATGTTGACTTGCAGGGCGTAGGGAGTGCCATCAAGACGGCGCAGGGCTGACAGGCGTGAGGCACCGAGCTGGATGGCGGAGAAGCCCAGATTGGCGGCCAAGGCGCCGCCGACCAGAGCGTATTTCACCCAGGAAGAAGGGCGCTCGCCGTCCTTGGTGTACTCCACAGTATTCGGGTCCACACCCTCTGGGACGATTTTCGTGAAATACCAGTGGCGATGAGCCTTCAAATCGGCATAGGATGCCGTCAATGCGCCGATTCCGGCGGCGGACAGAGCGACGCCGCCCCAGAGCAGGCCCTTGGAGCCGGCGACCGTGGGTACGGCGGCATCATCGGGATGGTTGAACAGTTTCCTGTGACCGGCTTTCGACACGGTGCAGTCCACCATGCCATCGACCATCGTCCCCAGGAAAAAGTACGCGGCCGTCGACCAAAAAGGATTGCGGTTGCCTTCCTCAAAATAAGCCCGCGCCATTACCGGCTCGCCTCCCTTGGAATACCCATAGGGATTAGACCAAGTAGCTATCCCTGCCTCGCTCAGTCCCGTGGAAGCGGCGACCCCCAACAAACCTCCGGCCATTTTTACGAATCCCGTATAAAACAAGTCGTGATAAGGTTTATAGATGAGGTCGAAATTACGGGGACCATAATACTGCCGGAGTTCAGATTGCGTCAAAGTCAATATGCCTTCGGCTCTCACTTCCATGGAGGAACGACGGAAAGACGGGGCCGACAACAGGTTGTCCCGCACCAGCACACCGTCCCGGAATCGCACCTCGAATCCGTCCGCAAAACGGATGGCATTCAAGTCCGTATACCTGATGTTCATCAACTTGTCATCGACCGTCTGCATCTTCCGCTCCACACGGAGACCGTTCCTCGTGAAGGATTTCACCTTCGCAGGAATAGCCTCTCCCCATTTTCCGAAGAGCGTATCTGTCTGAGCGGAACAGACTTGCGTTGCCGCTGCCAAACTGGCAATAAGCAGGTAGATTTTTCTCATGGCTCAACGAATGCAACAATTTCCAAAAGTCAAAGATATACACTCCTTTCCACTATTCCTACGGCGTCCTGAAACCGGAAAACTCTTGGGAATTACATTAATTCCGCCCGTGAAAGGATTGGGGTGATGTGACGTTGTTTCTTACTGCCGCCCAATCGCCGTATATTGCGCCACCACCTTCCCGTCACGATACACAGCAAATCCCCGTCTGCCGCTCCTTAGGGCTACTCTTTGGTATTGTCTTTTAATGTTCTAACGATTTCTTGTGTAGGAATTACAAACTTTTCCCAATACGTGACCGCTGCATCATAACCACCGGATTCTGTTTTTTGCATTGTGTTGAAAAGATATAAACTACTTCCACCAACAACAATAGAGTCCTTTCGTGTGCTTTCAAAATAATCAACTTTACTACCTAAAAACGCAACCTTCTTCCCTGCCAGATTAATTCCTTGCGCCTCTGTCTTAAAAACAAAATTCAAATACTGTCCCTCCTGATCATTAAGAATGATAGAATCATCCATTCCCATTTTCCCGAGATTGTCCACTAAATCCTTTGGAACCTCTGAAAAAACATGTACCTGTGGTGTGAGTATCTGACTATTATCAACTAAACCCTGATTGTTAATTATAGAACAACCGACTGTTAATAAAGACAAACATGTTATTAATATGCTTTTCATTTTCATGATTTGATGAATAAACTGTTGCCAAATGTATCACATTATAATTATTTATTAATCAGATGTGTGTCTCATAAACCAAGTGAATTCAATATCAAAGTGTAATACTCCAAAAGTCAAAGATATACAAAGATTTCACCATTCCAAATGCGTTTCCAATAACCAAATAATGCTCAACCACTTTCCCTTCCCGATATAGATTCCGCCCGTGAATGGATTGGGGTAAAGGGGCTATTGCTTCTTTATCCATTTATAGTGAGGGATTATTGAAGGCAAAAAACTTGATATCAATCATAACTGGCAATAGAACCTTGTGAGTGGTAATACTGTCTTATCTTGACCTGTCCGGAACCTTTGATGACATCGGAGACAATGATGGTCGCCTCTCTCATGGCAACCGAGTTATTATCTGATACTTTTATTTTTACAGTGGTCGGCTGCTCTCCTCCCATCGGAGTGAAGGACGCAGAAATCCACCCGGCAGAGACAGTATACGTTTTGCTTTCTTTTTGCCCGGTATACCTTTCTGTCTCATAAGTGATTCCGTTGATCACAATATAAACGCAATCGAAGGGGTCGCTGGTTATTTCGTACTCGCCGCCTATTGCTGGAACGGATATGTTCTTTGGATTGACATCAAATCGTTCAATAATGCTTGGCCCCTTGCACGAGGCAAGGGAAAACAAGGATAGCAGCATGATGGCATTCAAGATACAAGTCTTCATATCTGGTTGTTTTTAAAACTCAATTCTCCAACTGAAGTTCGGCAGGACGGGCAGCAGGGCGATTTCTTTCCAGGACTCCGTGCGTGTGTCGAAATACAGCATGAAGGGATTGAAGTGATTCGTCACGTTACAGACACCCAGGTTGACCGTGTGATTCAACATCCCGGCCTGGAAGCTTTTCTGCCAGCCCAGGTCCAGTCGGAAGATGGTGGGCATGTGGTAATTGTTGACACCCGAGTAATAATCCGCCATCCAGGTATCTTCCAGAAAGGGCATCGCATAGGTTTCCGACTGCCCGTTTTCCCAGTGTCCGCTTTGGAGGATAACAGTTGCGGTGAAGCCTTTCCACTGGATCATCGCATTCAGTACGTGACGGCGGTCGAAACGGGCGTGGAACGGTTGCCCGTCATAGAATGAAGGAAAGCCCTCCCGGGTGGTTTTCGAGAGTGTATATGACAGGCGGCCATACCAGCCGGCATACAGAAACGTATACATGGCCTCAAGACCATAGGAACGGCCGTTACCCAACTCTACTTGGTCTTCCCATGACGACAGTGCACCGTTGAAAAGAGCTTGTGAGTACTTGTAGTAAATCAGGTTTTCCATCCGCTTATAGAACCCGCCCAGCGAGATGTTGTGTGCCCCGAAACGGCCTGTCAATCCGGCACTTCCCTGTCGGGAATACTCCGGCTGGACATCATTCCTGGAAGGGACGATCATGTCCAATGACCAACCGACCGGCAAGCCCTCCAGCGTATGATAGTACTGCACCAGGCGGTCGTAGGTAACCTCCAAGGCAAGATGGCGGACAAAGTTCCACTTTGCCGACACGCTCAGTTCGGGGTCTTTGAACTCTTTACTTCGATGATAGGGGTTGGAAGACGAAAGATTGCCGTAGTAGTTGTACCGTGCCGAAGCCTTCGCTACCAGTTTGTCCGGAATCTGATATTCTGCTTGTAACCAGGCATTTATCAATTGCGTCCACGTAACCTTCGAATGCTCCCCTACCTGCCCTGGCGAGAAACGGGCGTGTCGAACATTGAACCCCTCACTTAAAGAGAACCGGTCCATCTTCCCGATTCGATGTCGCATTTCCGCTTGAAGCCCGATTTCCGTCAAATCAGAGCGAAGAGACAAATGGTTCAATGCCTCTCGGAAATACTTCTCCTGTTCCTGGATGCTGCCGAAATTGTTTACTGATGCAGTAACCTTGGTTATTGTATTATTCCCGTTCCTGGTATAATTGAGCAATCCAACCATATTGTGCCACCCCATCACTTCATGAGAAGCGTCAGAGGTATTGAACCCATAGTGATCCTGACTGCCCAGAAATGATGTCGCCAGGCTGCTCTTGTCATTGACTCGATACAGCACTTTTGCGTAGGCGTCACCCACGGTTGCGTTGAAACTGTCCATCCCACCCAACAGGCTTGGCAGCATCCCTTTCACTGCACGGTACTCCCAGGTCAATGGGGAGATACGGGCCGATACAATGTAGGACCATTTCTTTCCAAGGGGGCCTTCGGCGTCTGCACTTGCGAGAAAATTGTTCAGGGCGAAGCTGAACTGTTGCTTTTCTGCCGGATTCTTGGTGACGACCCGAAGATGCGCTGCCGTAAAATTGCTCTCACCACCATCAAATCCTCCTTTGCAGAGTTCTGCTCCTTCCATCACTTGAGAAGGAACAATGGTCGTCAAGCCAAGAATATGGGAATAGCCGTAGATGGGGACACCATCTAGAGAGAAGAGATTATTGCCCGAGCCACCACCCCTGACATACATCGCCGTGGTACCGTCCGCTCCGGTTGTGACACCGGGCAGGCTCTGCGCCCAGCGGATCGGGTCGCCTTCGCCCATGGGCGAGACCACGCTCCGGATTCCCTCAAGACCCGTTTGCAAATGGCCCAGGCTTACCATCAATCCCCTCGTATCCGTTTTGACTGCCGCCTGGAGCGTGTCACGCCAAGCCACCGGTTGGGCGGTGGCTTCGAGGAAGGTCCACAGCGCAAGGGCAGTCAGCAGAATCCTCCGGGTCATCATGTTTCCTCTCACAAAGGCCATTGCTCATCAGGATAATAGTGTTCAAACTCTTTGTGATTGATTCCGTCATCGACATATTCATATTCTCCCGACCATTGATAATACCGGGAACACATTCCCCCGAAAATGCCCACCCCTCCGGCGATATTGGTGAACAGGTTGTCCCGAAGGTAAATCGTCGACAGGTCCGTGGAGGTTTTAATCCCCATCTTGGGATAAGCATCCAGCAAATAGGTATCCAGGTCTTTGGAGACAGTGGCGGCAACCAGGTACCCTTCGTCCGGTTGCAACGGGGAGGCCAAGCCCGCATCGTGATAATAGTACTGGTAGAAATCCTTGCAGTTGTATTTACCCTCCATGCTGCCGGACACCTTGAACCATATCCCTTTCACATCGGACAAGTCGCGGGCCGGGAAACGCAGATACTTGTCGTGAAGTGCATTGCCTGCCAAGGCCGGGTACAGTTCTGCCACATGGGAGCCCTCCATATAAGGGTTAGGAATATCCGTCCGATGGGGCGGGACATATTGTTCCCCCGTGACGTTGAACTGGTCTGTATACGGATAGTTGCAACAAATTCTATCAGCCGTCACGTGACGTCTTGCCGTCGGGTCATAGTTTCGTGCAAAGAGCCACAGGGATGCGGGTAATGTCCGGATATAATACGACTTGGCCCCCAAAGGAAGCGAATCGAAATCCTCTGCATTCGGGACAAAAGGCTCCGGTCCGACCAGCGACCCCGGGTAATGAAGCCCTTCAATTCTATAGTAGTAATTGGCGCGGGCAACCATCTGGACTGGTTCCGGCATTTCCTGTTCCGCCGTTATCTTGTCATAACCCGGGACAGACACCTCCAACTTATAACGACGTCCGGGAACGGGGGTATATTCAAGAATCCAGATATCGCCTCGTCTCTCGAAATGCCCGGCCTCCTCTCCCCAGGACAAATCTGTCAGTACAGCCTTCGCTTCTGTCACAGGGACCCGCTCCTTAAGCGATGCCCCCTTCGTCAAAAACAAGGTCATCTCCTGGACCGGATTATCCGTCATGATGCAAACCACGGCCACTTGCGGCTTTTCCTGAGCATCCATGATGATATCTTTCACGCATGAAACGGCGCAAATACATGATAGTATGCCTATTATGTAGAAGAATCCGATTCGCTTCATCATCGATTAAAAAGCTAATACCCAAGGTTAATCCTTATACCAGTAGCAATGGAAAACATCACAGGATGCTCACTCCGGTAGGTAACAGGCGTATAGGTTGTTATGGCCGGGTCGTTCACCGGAATCCTCCAGCTCAGTTCCGGCTCCAGATATATCCCGAGGCGTTTTGTCACGTTCATCTGGATTCCTCCCGCCCCGACCAGGGAGAGGCTGGGCCTGCCCTTTTCCAGGCTCTTCCCCGCAAGCGTCGCATGCAGGCAGAAATCACCCTGTACGCCGCCGCCCAGATAGACGTCAAACAAGGAATGGGAGGCAACTACCCAATCCAGCCGGACCGGAATCCCGAGATAATGGACTTGCTGCCGTTTTTCCCCGGTCTGGCTCATCGTGAACTTCGAGTTGTAGAGGGAATACTGCAGTCCGGTCGACAAATAGAGTCTTTCGGAAAGGGGAAGCCTGGCGGAAAGACCGACCTGGATCGGAAAATAATGGGAGGACTGATCCAGAAGGTCTTTGACGGGCTCTTCCGAGGAGACAGGGTCCCCTGGCGGAATGTCTGTCGGTCCCTCGCCCGGATTCTCTGTGCTGGATGTAGCAGATCCGCCTGGCTGTGTACCACCTGGATTGGACGGATTGTTGATGACCCTTCCATGGCCGATATAGGAGGGAATTGTGTTGTTCCGA